>Ga0116180_1000600_pt1 | contig 33322 bp, 30 predicted proteins | sample AD_UKC073_MetaG_FD_89804 | JGI IMG/M metagenome (GOLD analysis project Ga0116180, IMG submission 89804) | Active sludge microbial communities of municipal wastewater-treating anaerobic digesters from USA - AD_UKC073_MetaG | ecosystem: Engineered > Bioreactor > Anaerobic > Digestate | place: USA... | reverse complement strand
CTCGACCTTGGTGCCGAGCATGACCTTGACGCCGAGCTTCTTGTAGTGCTTGGCGAGCTCCTTGGAGACGTCCTCGTCCTCGGTCGGGACCATCCGGTCGAGGAACTCGACGATCGTCACGTCCACGCCGAAATTGCGCATGACATAAGCGAATTCGACGCCGATGGCGCCCGAGCCGGCGATGATGATCGAGCCCGGCAGGTCGGCGTCGAGGATCTGCTCCTCGTAGGTGACGACGTTCTTGCTCACCTGCACGCCGGGGATCATCCGGGTGACCGACCCGGTGGCGATGATGAGGTTGTCGAAGGTGATGGAGCGAGTCGAGCCGTCGGCGCCCTTGACGTCCATCGAGGTGGGGCTGGTGAGGGTGCCCCAGCCGTTGACCTCCTCGATCTTGTTCTTCTTCATGAGGAAGTGGACGCCCTTGACGATGCCGGCCGACACCTGCCGCGAGCGCGCATGGGTCGGACCGTAACTCATCGACGCATCGCCCTCGATGCCGTATTTCGCCTTCTCGTGGGTCAGCACATGGGCCAACTCGGCGTTCTTGAGCAGGGCCTTGCTCGGGATGCACCCGACGTTGAGGCAGACACCGCCCCAGTACTTCTCCTCGACCACGGCCGCCTTCAGCCCCAACTGGGAGGCACGAATGGCGGCGACATAGCCACCGGGACCGGCACCGAGCACGACGACATCGAAATCAGCCATGGCCCACAGCCTAGGGGTATGCCGGGTGGTTGCCGAGGGGGCCTCAGCCCTCGCGGACCCCGGTGCGGTGCAGGTCACGCAGGCCCTCGTAGGTCGGGGCGCTCGCCGTGATCCGCTCGCACTCGTGCGGCTTCAGTTCGCGGATGACCCGCGCTGGTATGCCGGCCACGAGGGTGCGCGGTGGCACCTGGAAACCCTCCGGGACGAGCGCGCCCGCGGCGACCATGGCGCCCTCCCCGACGACGGCCCCGTTGAGGACGGTTGATCCCATGCCGACCAGCGCACCGTCGTGGATGGTGCAGCCGTGCAGGATCGCGGCGTGCCCGACGGTGACGCCCGCGCCGATGGTGAGCGGACTGCCGGGGTCGGCATGGCAGACGACGTTGTCCTGCAGGTTGCTGCCCGGACCGAGGGTGATCGTGTCGCAGTCGGCCCGCACGACGACGCCGTACCAGACGCTGGCGCGCTCGGCGATCTCGACTCGACCGGCAAGGACGGCCGTGGGGGCCACCCAGGCCGATGGGTCAACCTTGGGGGCATGTCCATCGATCGTCACGCGCATAAGCCCAGGGTATGCCGTGCGCGTTCACTGGCCTTGGGGTGCCCGGCGGGCTACGTTGGCTGTGTGCCGGCTGTGAGTCAGGTCACGGCTGACTGATGCGAAGGAGCTCCGCGAATGAGCGAGGGACCCGTCTCGGTGCGCAAGATCCGGACCGATCCAGATTTGCCTCCGGTCGCCGTTGAAGAACCGCCACCCAACACCACCCCCAGCAAGATCACCTTCGGGGTGATCGGCGTCCTGGGCGCCTTGGGCTGGGTGATGATCGCCATCGTCCGCGGTGAGCGGGTCAACGCCATGTGGTTCGTCTTCGCGGCGGTCTGCAGTTACATCATCGCCTTCCGCTTCTACTCCCGGCTCATCGAGTACAAGGTGCTCAAGCCCCGCGACACCCGGGCGACGCCGGCCGAGAAGTTCGAGAACGGCAAGGACTTCATGCCCACCGATCGCCGGGTGCTCTACGGGCACCACTTCGCGGCGATCGCGGGCGCGGGCCCGCTCGTCGGCCCGGTCTTGGCCGCCCAGATGGGCTACCTGCCCGGCACGATCTGGATCATCGTCGGCGTCATCTTCGCCGGCGCCGTGCAGGACTACATGGTCATGCACCTGTCGATCCGCCGTAACGGGCGGTCACTGGGGCAGATGGCGCGGGACGAACTCGGCCCGATCGGCGGGTGGGCGGCCATTCTCGGCGTGCTGTCGATCATGCTCATCCTGTTGGCGGTGCTGTGCATCGTCGTCATCAACGCCCTCGCCGAGAGCCCGTGGGGCGTCTTCTCGGTCGCGATGACGATCCCCATCGCGCTGTTCATGGGGGTCTACCTGCGCTTCCTGCGCCCGGGCAAGGTCTCCGAGGTCTCGGTCATCGGCGTGGCCCTGCTGCTGCTGGCGATCGTCGCCGGCCGCTGGGTTGCCGAGGACCCGACGCTGCACCAGGTCTTCACGCTGAGCAAGCCGGCACTGGCTTGGTGGATCATCGCCTACGGCTTCCTCGCCTCGGTGCTGCCGGTGTGGTTGCTTCTCGCCCCGCGCGATTACCTCTCCACCTTCATGAAGGTCGGCACCATCATCTTGCTGGCCCTCGGCATCCTCGCCGCCCGGCCCACCGTGCAGATGCCGGCGATCACCGAGTTCGCCAGCAACGGCAAGGGCCCAGCCTTCGCCGGCTCGCTCTTCCCGTTCCTGTTCATCACCATCGCCTGTGGCGCCCTGTCCGGGTTCCATGCGCTCATCTCGTCGGGTACGACACCCAAGCTCATCGAGAAGGAGAGCCAAGCCCGGATGATGGGCTACGGCGGCATGCTCATGGAGTCCTTCGTCGCCATCATGGCCATGGTCGCCGCCGTTTCCATCGACCAGAACCTCTACTTCGCGATGAACTCCCCTACCGGAGTCAACGGCGGCACTCCCGAGAAGGCCGCGGCATACCTCAACACCCTCGGTCTGGTGACCCCGGGTGGTGCGCCGCTCCCACCAGCTGACCCGGCGATGCTCGCCCAGGCGGCCAAGGACGTCGGTGAGGCGTCGATCATCGGCCGCACCGGTGGTGCGCCCACCCTCGCGGTCGGGATGTCCGAGATCATGCACGGGGTCTTCGGTGGCGCTGCGTGGAAGTCGTTCTGGTACCACTTCGCCATCATGTTCGAGGCGCTGTTCATCCTCACGACCGTCGACGCCGGCACCCGGGTCGCGCGGTTCATGTTCTCCGACGCCCTGAGCAATGTTCGCGGGCTGGAGCGGTTCAAGGACCCGTCGTGGACCGTCGGTGCCTGGATCGCCACCTTCATCGTCGTCGGTGGCTGGGGCTCGATCCTCGTCATGGGCGTCAACGACCCGCTCGGTGGGATCAACACGCTGTATCCGCTCTTCGGCATCGCCAACCAATTGCTCGCGGCGATCGCCCTGACCGTCGTCTTCTCGGTCATCATGAAGAACGGCCAGTTCAAGTGGGCCTGGATCCCCGGCCTGCCGCTGCTGTGGGATCTGGCGGTGACGCTCACGGCGTCATTCCAGAAGATCTTCTCCAACGTCCCCGCGATCGGCTACTGGGCGCAGCGGCAGCGGTATGCCGATGCGCTGGCGAAGGGTGAGGTGCTCGCCCCGGCCAAGACCAAGGGCCAGATGGAGCAGGTGGTCTTCAACTCCACGGTGCAAGGCGTCCTGTCCATCGTCTTCGCCGGTTTGGTCGTCGTCGTCGTCGCGGTCGCCCTGTGGGTGGCCGTGCGAGCGGTGAAGGCAGGCGGCCTGCCGACCACCGAAGAGCCTGACACCCCGTCGCGGATCTTCGCGCCGAAGAGCTTCCTGCCCACCGCGGCCGAGAAGGAAGTGCTCGCCGAGTGGGCTGCGGCTGGCAAGAGCCCCACGCCGGTCGGCAGTCACGCGCATGGCTAGGTGCGAGAACCCGTGACAACCAACCCGTCGCCGGTCTGGACGGCTCGCCTCGTGCGGGCCGTCCAGGCCGCGCGCTGGTATGCCCGCGGAGTCATCGGCGCGGACGCCTATGACCGCTACCTGGAGCACCACCAGCGCTCCGGGTGTCCGGTCGCACCGATGACCGAGCGCGAGTTCTGGCGGGACAAGACCGATCACCAGCAGCGCAACCCCACGTCGCGTTGCTGCTGATCGCGCTGGCCTACGATCAGCGGCGTGCGACGACGACGCGGATTCTTGGCTTCGCTCGTCCTGCTCGTGCTCGCTGCCGCCGCCATCGGGTATGCCGGGTGGCTGGCTCGCGCCGATGTCCCACCTCCCCCTGCGGGCACGAGCACCCCCTCGGCGACCTCGCCCACCCCGCCGTCGCAGCCGTCGGGTGCGGGCGGTGCCGTCGAGCCGACCGGACGGTGCGCGCCGGCGGCCGTGGACGGCATACCGAGGCAGGGTCGTGAAGCCGTGCCGCTGCCGTCGCGGGCCGAGGCTGTCACGGCGCTCGCCGGACTAGCCGTCGCGTCTCGCACGGCCGGAGACACCTACTGCCGTGGCCGATTCGGGCCCGACACCTGGCCAGACCTCGACGGCAACACCTGCTCGACCCGGCAAGACGTCCTGGTCCGACAGGCGACGACGGTCACCACGCGACGGATCACCTCGCACGGCGGCACCTGCCAAGAGGCGATCAGCGGCACCTGGGTGGACGCCTACACCGGCGCCACGTTGAGCTTCAGCAATCTCAAAGACCCGTCCCAGGCTCAGCAACTGCAGATCGACCATGTTGTCCCGCTCTACAACGCGTGGGTGTCGGGTGCCTCAGTGTGGACCGATGACCAACGGGTGATCTTCGCCAATGACCTGGTCAACCCCGAGCTGCGTGCCGTGGCCGGGGCGGTGAACTTCGCCAAGGACCACGCGGGCCCGGAGTCCTGGCAGCCCGAGCCTGCCCAACGCTGCGACTACGCCCGCGCCTATGTCACGGTGAAGGCGGCCTATCGGCTGACCGTCACGACTCGCGAGCGAGATGCCTTGGCTGCGATGCTCGACACGTGCTCGGGCTGACCCGGCAGGCGACGGCGACCAACCCCGTTCCAACCAGCACCGACAGCACCACGGGCCCCATGGTGTCGGCCAGGGTCGGCGTGACGATCGCCGCGATCATGGCCCCACCGATCATCGCGGTGTCGGCCAGGCCAAGCACACTCGCGCGGGCGGCGTCGGGCACGGCGTTCTGCACCACGGTCGTAGCCCGCGCCTCCAGGGCGACCGCGCCGGCCCCTACCAGGGCCAGCAGGGCGAGCGTGCCCGGCATACCGAACTCCCAGAGCCGGCGCTCCCCCAGCGGAAGGATCGCGACGATCGCCACCATCAGCCCGGCCGCCACAAGCAGCGGGCGCAATCCCCAGCGGTCTCCCCACCGCGCGAGGACGGGTGCCAGCAGCGCTCCACCACCAAGTGCGGCCGTCGCGTGTCCGAAGCCCTGGGCGCCAGAACCCCAGATCCGCAAGGCCAGGTCCAGCAGCAGGAGTCCGACGGCGGCCAGCGCTGCGTTGAGGGCGACGACGATCGCCAGGGCCTGACGCGGCTCCCGACTGGCCCGCAGGATGGCCAGCACACTGGCGTCGCGCACCGAGCCTGCACCGTCGTCGCGCTGTCCTTCCGGCTCGGGGGCCGGCATCGGCGTCCTGGCAAACAGCCCGATCGCCAGGGCCAGGAGGGTGGCCCCCACGACACTCGACAAGCCCGCCGATCCGTGACCGACCGCCAGGCCACCGAGGGCGGGGCCCACGACGAACGAGGACACCTCCACGGTGACCAGGAGCCGGGTCGCGCGGTCGACATCGGCTCCGGCCAACCGCGGCATTCCAGCCGCCAACGCCGGGTACGCCGGTGTGGCGGCGACGACCGCACCGGTGGCACACACCACGGCCAAGGCGACCTGGCCGCTATTGAGCGCTACGGCGCAGCCCGCGAGCAGGAAGAGCCGCGCCCACAGGGAGAGTCGCACAATCCGGGCGCGCTCGCGGCGGTCGGCCAGTCGCCCGGACAGCCAGGACAGGGCGACATAGGGCAGCAGCCGGGCGGCCGCGGCAACCCCGAGCAGGGCGGCTGAGTCGGTGGTCTCCTCGACACTGAGCAGCAGCACCGGCCAGGGCAGCGACATGCCAACAGCCGCGCACGCATGGGACAGCACCACGCGGCGAGCGCGACCGGTCATGTCTGGTCCCCGGTCACCACCACGGTCGGCATCGGCTCGAACCCGTTGAACCCGACCGTCGAATAGCACGTCGTGTAGGCGCCGGCAGAGTGGAAGCGGACCTCGTCGCCCTCGGCGAGGGCCAGCGGCAGGTGGACCGGCTGCTTCTCATAGAGCACGTCGGCGCTGTCACAGGTCGGGCCAGCGAGCACCACCGGCCCGGTGGGGCCGCCGTCGGCAGAGGTGCTCAACCGATAGCGAATCGCTTCGTCGAGCGTTTCGACCAACCCCGTGAACACCCCGGCATCGAGGTAGACCCAGCGCACCCCACCGCGGTCGATAACGGAGACGACGCTGGTGACGACCACCCCCGCGTCGCCGACGATGCCGCGGCCAGGCTCGGCCAAGGTCTGCGGCCGGTGGTCCGGGTCAGGGAACGAGCGCACCAGCGCCTCACGGATGGCAGTCCCGTATGCCGTGAGGTCGGGGTGATCGCCCTCGTGGCCCGCGGGAAATCCGCCACCGAGGTCGATGATGCGCGGGGTCAGACCGGCGGCTCGGGCCCGAGCGAAGACGTCTGCGGCGGTCTTCAGCGGGGCATCCCAGGCGCGCGGTTGGCGCTGTTGGGAGCCGACGTGGAAAGCCACCCCAGCAGGGTCAAGACCCAGCTCGGCCGCGCGGACCAGCAGATCGACGGCGTGGTCGGCGCTGCATCCGTACTTGCGCGATAGCGGCCAATCGGATCCCTCGCCCGTCGTGGCCAGCCGGATGAGCACGGCAGCCTCGGGCGCGACATCGGCCAGCTTGTCGAGCTCGGAGTGGGCATCGACGACGAACAACCGCACCCCCATCCGGTAGACCTCGGCCAGGTCGGCGCGCCGGGCGATCGGGTTGGAGTGGATCAGAGTGTCGGCGGCCGCTCCGGCGTTGAGCGCCAACTGCACTTCGGCGGGGCTGGCAGCATCGAAGCCGCATCCAGCAGCGGCCAGCAGAGCGAGCAGCAGCGGATGGGGGTTGGCCTTGACGGCATACCGGATGCCGGTGCCGGGCAGCGCCTGGGCGAGTTCCTCGTAGCGCGCCACCGCGAGGCTCGGATCGAGATCCAGCCGGGGGGTGGGAAGGGACGCGGCGATCGAGCGGTCTCCCGGCAGGGTGGCCGGGCTGACGTCAAGGGTGGCGTTGCTGCCGCGGGGAGAACGGGGCAACCCGAACAGGCCCATGGTCGGTTCCTCCAGTGCAGGTGGGGGTGATCACCTGCAAGGAGCACCGCCGTGGGGTGCTGATACCTCGCAACTGGCAGCAATGGCCGCATACCGGACACGCGAGGGTCAGTTATCGCTCAGGGTGTCCGAGAGCGTGGCCAGGTGCTTGTCGGCATCGGCCGCCGAGATCCCCGTCACCGAGAACGCCAGACCGGTGTCACCGGTCGTCACGACGAGCATCCGCTGGTGGACGGTTTGTCCCTGCATGACCAGGGAGTACTTGAGCAGCAGTGCTTCCCCGAACGGGATGGTCGTCGTGCCGGCGGACTCGATGGTGGCCCCGAACGCCTTGAGCTGCGGCTCGAGCAGCGACGCCGGTGGCAACGTCTTGAAGGGCATCGGCACGACGTTGATGTTGGCCGAGAACCCCTTGACTGGAGGTGCCATGACCATCCGGAGGCTGGACTTGGCAGCAGCCTTGACGAACTCGTCAACCGTCACGCCGGCCGCATCGGCCATCGGCTTGAACGCCTCTTTGGCCTTGTCGCTCATCGAGTTCAGCGCCGTTGGATCGACTTCTGTCCAGGTCTCCGGCACCCCGAACTTGACTTCCTCAGCGGATAGCACCACCCACTTGAAGCCCGCCGGCAACGGCCGCGAGACCGTCGGGTCGGGGGCGGGGTTGCTGGTGGGTGCTGTCGGTGCGGCCGACGTGGGCGTCACTGTCGCCTGGGTCGCAGTGGTGGTCGGTGCAGCCGCAGACGGCGAATCGGCCTGGCCACCGCTTTGCCCCACGAGCAGACACCCAGACAGCAGGGTCGAAGAGATCAGGGCGACGGGGACGAGGGCCCGCTTGCTCACGCAGCCAGCGTAGAGGGTGCTGGAATTGCCTTCTCACAGCCAAACAGGTAACTTACAAGTTCATGACAAGTGCGCGCTTCGCCACCATCGCGCACGACATCCGTGAACGGATCGCCCTGGGCGAATTCGGCCCCACCGGCAGCATGGAATCCGAGTCCGAACTCTGCGCCAGGTATGCCGTGTCCCGCCCCACCGTCCGCCGCGCGCTGGAGCAGCTGCGCAGCGACGGGCTGGTCGAGTCCCGACATGGGGCGGGGTGGTTCGTCATCGGGTCGGCCTTCCACCAGCGTTTGGCGATCGGCACTTTCCGGCACGCCTCTTCGGCCGTGAGCGAAGCCGGCCGTCACCTCACCCGGAAGGTAGTCGAGTTCCGCTTCTCCGAGGCGCCACCGTCTGTGGGCACTCTGCTGCTCCTCGACCCGGGCGCCGACGTGCTGCATGCCCGCTCAGTGCGCACCGTCGACGGCGACGGGCTCGATGTCGTGCGGGAGTGGGTGCCTGCCCAGCTCGGTCGCGGGGTGTCCCTCGCGGATGCCACCGACCCCGGCATCTGGGCCAGCTTGGCGCGGAGCGGTCAGCGGATCGCCAACGTCCACCAGACCATCACCGCCGGCTTGGCCAGCGTCCTTGACGCGGATCTGCTGCAGACAAGCGTCGGCGTGCCCCTGCTGTTGGTGCGTCGGGTCGCGCGGGACCCGCACGGCATACCTCTCGCCCTGTCGGATCACCGCTATCTGGCGCATCGGTTCGCTCTGGAGGTGGAGTTCAACTCCGGCCCCGCGGCGACCGCCCCCGAACCACCCGGCCTGCGCGCCGTGGCCCCCTAGTCCCCTTCACCGACACACCACATCAGGAGTCCCACCATGAAGGTCCTTGTCACCGGAGCCGCCGGCTTCATCGGATCCAACTTCGTGCTGCGCGTGCGCGAGACCCGGCCGGACTGGGAGATCACCGTCATCGACGCTCTCACGTATGCCGGCAACCGGGCCTCGCTGGCGCCGGTCGAGGACGAGATCACCTTTGTCGAGGGCTCGATCGCCGACGCCGACCTCGTCGACCGCCTGGTCGCGGCCAACGACCTCGTCGTGCACTTCGCGGCCGAGTCGCACAACGACAACTCGCTGGACAACCCATGTCCGTTCATGGAGTCCAACATCATCGGCACCTACCGGTTGCTGGAGGCAGTCCGCAAGCACGATAAGCGCATCCACCACATCTCGACCGACGAGGTCTACGGCGACCTGGAACTCGATGACCCCGAGCGCTTCACCGAGACCACTCCGGTCAACCCTTCTTCCCCCTATTCGGCGAGCAAGGCGAGCGCAGATCTGTTGGTGCGGGCCTGGATCCGCTCGTTCAAGATCAAGGCGACGCTGTCCAACTGCTCCAACAACTACGGCCCCCGTCAGCACGTCGAGAAGTTCATTCCGCGGCAGATCACCGGCATCCTCGATGGGGTCAAGCCCAAGCTCTACGGCGCTGGGGCCAATGTCCGCGACTGGATCCACGTCGATGACCACAACGACGCCGTCGTCGCGATCATCGAGCAGGGCCGGCTCGGGGAGACCTACCTCATCGGGGCCGACGGCGAACAGAACAACCGCGAGATCATCGCGCTCATCCTCGAACTGATGGGCAAGCCGGCCGACTGGTTCGAGCACGTCAACGACCGCCCCGGGCACGACCTGCGCTATGCCATCGACTCCAGCAAGTTGCGCGCGGAGACCGGCTGGCGCCCGCAGTATCAAGACATCCGCTCGGGGTTGCGGCAGACGATCGACTGGTATGCCGCCAACCGCGCCTGGTGGGAGACCTCCAAGGCCGCGACCGAGGCCGTCTACGCGCGCCTGGGTCGATAACAGGGCGTGGTCGCGCGACGGCCGACTATGCCCGGTCGTCGCGCGTCCTGCGCGGGCACACCGTGACGACCTCGACGCAGCGGCCGGGTGGCAGCGGGGGGTCGCAGGTTGAGAGCGACTCAGGCTTGGGGCGGGAAGGTCGTCGCGGCGTCGTCGTGCTCTAGTCCGCTGAGTTCGAGCAGGTCTACGACGAGCATCCGAGTCTGCGCGAGCAGGACAGTGGTGTGGTAATCGCCAGGCGCCAATTGCGCGATGCGGTCGCCGACCGCCTGCAGCGCCGGACGGGCAAACTCGGCGCTGCGATTCTCCGACCACGCCCTGGCCAGCACATCGACAGCCTCGGCGAGTTGCTCCCACACTTCAGGGAAGGCCGAGGGAATGTCGGCCTGGTGGTAGGCCGCGATACTGACCCGCCGCACGAGCACTCGGGTGCTGCGCAGCGCCCGGTCCAAGGGCTCCACGACCGAGGCCATGGTCCGCACGCTGTGGCCGTCGTTGCGTCGGAAGGGTGACGACGCGATGACCGACATGCCCTCGTCGGCAGCCGCCTGCAACTCCCGGATGAGTTCGTCGGTCTCCCGAGCGCGGGAGAGCACCTCCGCCGCGCGGTCGACGTCACCGTCCTGCGCGCTCACCGCGGCATCCCGCAGCAGCACGGCGATCCGGCGAGCCACTCGTGCGGCCTGCTGTCGAGGTCGCCGCAGCGGCGCACTCGGCACCACTGCTGCGAAGACCAACGCCACCGCTCCACCGATGACAGCGTCCCACCAGCGCACAAAAGCCTGCCCGGGTGCCGGCACCAAAACGGTGACGACGATGGACTGTACGGCCGCCTGCATGACCAGCAACAGCCCGGCATCCAACAACAGCGCAATCGTCATGGCCGCGAAGACCACGACGCTGATCTGCCACGCTCCGGTGCCAGCCACCCCGACGAACGCATCGGCGATCGCGACTCCGAGCGCCACACCAACAGTGACCTCGGCGACCCGACGCAGCCGCTGCTCGTAGGTCATCCCTAGGCAGATCACCGCGACGATCGGCGCGAAGAAGGGCGCCGCGTGACCCAATAGGTCGTGAGCAATCGCCCAGGCCGCCCCCGCGGCCAGGGCGCACTGCACCAGGTGCCAGCCCTTGGACCTCACCCGGTCGATTCGCGTCGCCAGCGACAATCGGCTGCGCCGCCTCCCCCGCTCGATGAGGTCCTCCACGCGGGAATCCCGGAAGATCGAGGTTGGCGTCATGGCTCCATTCTCCGACCCCGACGCTGCGCCAATGCCGAAGCAGGCAGACTGCAGCCATGGACGACCTCGTCGCACTCGCCGAACGCATCGCCCGAGCTGCCCATGCGGGTCAGACCGACAAGGCCGGTATGCCGTATGCCGAGCACCCCGCCCGGGTCGCCGCGCGCGTCGCCGACGACCCGGATGCTGCGGCAGCAGCCTGGCTGCACGACGTCCTGGAAGACACCTCGATGACGGCCGAGGATCTTGCGGCGCACGGCATACCGGAGCGGGTCGTCACGGCGGTGCGGGCACTCACTCGCCGGGACGACCAGACCCCTGAGAAGTACTACGCAGCCGTGGCGGCCGACGCCCTCGCGCGGCGGGTGAAGCACGCCGATCTGGCCGACAACAGCGACCCTCGACGCTTGGCCGTCCTAGAGGCCGACGACCCGGCGACCGCCGCCCGGTTGCGCGCCAAATACGCCCATGCCGCAGCGGAATTGGCGCGACTCAGTGGCGATAAGGCCGATGCGGCCGGATCAGCCGGCCGATAGGTCGGGGAACCAGATCGCCATCTCCCGCGCGGCCGACTCCGGCGAGTCCGATCCATGAACGACGTTCTCGGTGGACCCCATCCCCCAGTCGCGCCCGAGGTCGCCGCGAATGGTGCCCGGCAGCGCCTTGGTCGGGTCGGTGGCGCCGGCCAACGAGCGGAACCCGGCGATGCACTGGTCGCCCTCGATGACGATCGCCGTGACCGGACCGGAGGACATGAACCCCAGGAGAGTCTCGTAGAACGGCTTGCCTTCGTGTTCGGCGTAGTGCCGAGCAAGCAGGTCGCGCGTCGGCGTACGGATCTCCAAGGCGACGAGCCGGTAGCCCTTCGCTTCGATCCGACGCAGCACCTCGCCGGTGAGGCCGCGCTTGAAACCGTCGGGTTTGACCAGGACCAGGGAGCGCTCAGAGGTCGTCACGGGGTCAGGGTATCGGCCTGACCCTCGCGCGCGGCGGCCGCCGCATCGATGCGTTTGCCCTGCACCAGACACACCACCCAGAGCGACCCGAAGATGAGGCCCACCAGTCCCATCATCGGCACGATGGCCATCGAGGCGAAGCAGGCCAACTGCACGAGCCAGCCCAGCGTCACTCCGATCGGCGAGCGCATGAGTCCAGCAGCGACGAGGCACCCCACGGCGAACAACGACCCCACGACGAGGTATGCCGTCGGAGCCCCGGTCTGGTCGGCGCGAGCGATGCCCCAGGCGACAAGGGCCCCGAAGAAGACGAGGATCGACTGGGAGGCCAGCACCAGGGCGCACATCCGCCAGGTGAATTTGCCCAGCCGTCCGTAGAAGGTCAGCCCCTTCATGACTCGGTCACTCCCAACAGGTGACGAACATCGGCGGCAGTGACGACCGAACCGGTCGCCACCACTCCGCCGCCGAGGCCGTCTGCCTCGGCGATGGTCACGGCGGCCTCAAGAGCGTCGGGCAACGACGCCATGATCGTCACGCGATCGGCTCCGAAGACCTCGGCGGCGATCGCCCCGAGATCGCCGGGATCGGCGCTGCGCGGCGAGGAATTGCGGGTGACGACCACGTGGTCGACGGCCGGTTCGAGCAGGTCGAGCATGGCGCCGGCATCCTTGTCGGCGAAGATCGCCACGACCGCCACGAGGCGGGCGAACGAGAAGGCATCAGCCAACGCATCCCGCAGGGCAGCCATGCCGTGCGGGTTGTGCGCAGCGTCGACAAGGATCGTTGGAGACCGTCGCACGACCTCTAGCCGCCCGGGAGAGGTCACCGCGGCCAGGCCAGCGCGGACCGTGTCGGTGTCGAGACGGCGTTCGCCGGCCCCGAGGAACAGTTCGACCGCCGCGATGGCCAGCGCCGCGTTGTCGCCCTGATGTGACCCGTGCAGCGGGACGAAGAGGTCGTCGTAACGATCGGCCAGCCCGCGCAACGAGATCACCTGACCACCGAGGGCCACTTCTCGGGCACTGAGAGCAAAATCCACCTCGGCGATGTAGCGGCGGGCACCCACCTCGGCGCACCGCTCGTCGATGAGGTCCATGACCTCGGGCGACTGGTCGGCCGTGACCACAGCGGCACCTGGCTTGATGATGCCGACCTTCTCAGCGGCGATCGACTCGATGTCGGAGCCGAGGAAGTGGGTGTGGTCGATATCAACCGGAGTGAGCACGGCCACCTCGCCGTCGGCGACATTGGTGGCATCCCAGCGGCCACCCATCCCGACCTCGACCACGGCGACATCGACGGGCGCGTCGGCGAACACGGCATACGCGAGCACAACGAGCACCTCGAAGAAGGTGAGCCGCGGCCCGCCCTCGGCCTGCGATGCCGCATCCTGCAGTTCGATGATCGGACGCAACTCGTCCCAGGTCTCGACGAAGACCTCTGGTGCCACGGGGTGGCCGTCGACGCAGATCCGCTCACGCATGGAGTGCAGGTGCGGCGAGGTGAACCGTCCCGTGCGTAGCCCGTGCTCACGCAGCAGCCCTTCGATGAGCCGGGTCGTCGAGGTCTTGCCATTCGTGCCGGTGACATGCACCACCCGGAAGGATTCCTGCGGACGTCCCAGCATGTCGAGGACGGCCGCGACTCGGTCCAGGGTCGGGACGATGTCGTGTTCCGGTGCGCGAGAAAGGATCTCGCGCTCGATCTCCGCGACGCGGGTCGCGAGCGCCGGATCTGCAGGGACGTTCATGAGGTCTCCTGGCTGAGCTCGCGGACGACCCAGACGGAGTCCGGTATGCCGTGCCCGCTGTGCTCTCGATGCAGTTCCGTGAAACCCGCCGCGGCGTAGAACCGGGCCGCGCCCTCGTTGCCGTCGAGGTAGGACAGCCGGATATCAGGGTGTCCGGCCAGGGTGGCCTGGGCGACGACGTCCTCCAGCAGGAGTTGCCCGATGCCTTGGCCCTGGTGATCGGGCAGAACATAGAGCCTAAAGAGCACCAGGTGACCCTTGAGCAGCCCGGTCGACGCAATGCCCACGATGTGCCGCTCCCCCGACTCGCCGACCTCCTCGGCGACCGTGGTGCGGCCGGAATAGACCAGCGGGAGGGTTTCTTCGCGGGTCCACCATTTGGCCAGGCCCATCGTCACGTAGTCGTCGCCGGCGATCGGTCCATAGGTCGCCGGCCAGGTCGTGCGACCGACCTCGACGACTGCGTCGAGGTCGTCGGGGACCGCTCGCCTGATCCGGAGCTCGCTCACGTAGTCACCTTCGCAACCGTCACCGCTGCCGTGAGGCCGTCCCCGAGCGTGATCGGCGTGACTGCAGCATCCACCCGCACGATCTGCTCGGCCAGCGTGGCCTCGGCGACACGTGCCTCGTGCGCGTCCAGTGCTGCAGCAACCTCGCCGTCGGCCGAGACCGCCAGGGTGATGCGGTCGGACACGTGGAGGCCAGCCTCACGGCGGGCTTGCTGCACGGCGCGGATAAGGTCGTTGGCGATGCCCTCCGCGGCGAGTTCCGGGGTCACGGCGGTGTCGAGGACGACGAATCCGCCGCCCGGCAATACGCTCACCGCTCGCTCGGCGCCATCAGCGGCCTCGGCGACGACCGTCTCCACGGCATACTCGCCGTCCTGCAGGGCGATGCCCCCGGAGGTGACCGTGCCGTCGGCGATCGACCAGTCGCCGGTCTTGGAGCCCTTGATCGCGACCTGGACGTCCTTACCCAGGCGCGGTCCGGCAGCGCGGGCATTGACCGTCAACCGTTGCGAGACACCGAAATCCGCCTCGCTGGCAGAGGCAAGGTCGCCGAGGACGACCTCGCGGACGTTGACCTCGTCGGCGATGATGGCGGTGAACTCCGAGAGGGCTGTCGGGGTGTCGGTGACCACGGTGAGCCGGGCCAGCGGCAGCCGCGCCCGCAGACCGCCGGCCTTGCGCAGGCCAAGGGCGGCCGAGCACACCTCCCGGGCCCGGTCCATCGATGTGACCAGCGCGTGGTCGGAGGGCAGCGTCGTCGCGTCGGGCCAGTCCTGCAGGTGCACCGAGCGGCCGCCGGTGAGACCGCGCCAGATCTCCTCGGTGGTCAGCGGCAGCAGCGGAGCGACCGTGCGGGTCAAAACCTCAAGCGCCGTGTAGAGCGTGTCGAATGCCTGCTGGGTCGAGCCGGACATGGCGTTGTCGCTGTCCCAGAACCGATCTCGCGACCGGCGGATGTACCAGTTGGTCAGCACGTCGAGGAAGCTGCGCATGGTGTCGCATGCGGCGGCGATCTCGTAGGCATCCAGCTGATCCTGCATGGTCTCGACGAACTCGCGTAGCTTGGCCAGCAGATAGCGGTCCAGGACATCGGCCGACGCGGTCGAAGCCGAGGCGGCGTACCCTTGCCCGGAGCGCGCGGCATTGGCGTAGAGCGCGAAGAAGTACCACGTGTTCCACAGCGGGATCATCACCTGGCGCACGCCATCGCGGATGCCCTGCTCGGTGACGACCAGGTTGCCGCCGCGCAGGATCGGCGAGGACATGAGGAACCACCGCATCGCGTCGGCGCCGTCGCGGTTGAAGACCTCCGACACGTCGGGGTAGTTGCGCAGCGACTTGCTCATCTTGGCCCCGTCGCTGCCCAGGACGATGCCGTGACTCACGCAGGCGCGGAACGCCGGCCGGTCGAACAGCGCGGTTGCCAGCACGTGCAGCGTGTAGAACCAGCCGCGAGTCTGGCCGATGTACTCGACGATGAAGTCACCCGGGTAGTGGTGCTCGAACCAGTCGGCGTTCTCGAACGGGTAGTGCACCTGGGCAAAGGGCATCGACCCGGAGTCGAACCACACGTCCAGGACGTCCTCGACCCGGCGCATCGTCGAGCGCTCGCCTTCGGGGCGCGGGTCGTCGGGGTTGGGTCGGGTCAGCTCGTCGATGTAGGGCCGGTGCAGGTCGGGCTGGCCCTGCGGGTTACGCGGCAGGCGGCCGAAGTCGGCCTCCAGCTCGGCGAAACTCCCGTAGACGTCAACCCGCGGGTATGCCGGGTCGTCGGATTTCCAGATCGGGATCGGGCTGCCCCAGAAGCGATTTCGGGAGATGGACCAGTCGCGGGCGTTGGCTAACCACTTGCCGAACTGGCCGTCCTTGACGTGCTCGGGGGTCCACTCGATCTGCTGGTTGAGCTCGAGCATGCGGTCCTTGAAGCTCGTCACGGCGACGAACCAGCTCGACACCGCCATGTAGATGAGCGGCTGACGGCAGCGCCAGCAGTGCGGGTAGGAGTGGTCGTAGGTCTCGCGCCGCACGAGCACGGTGCCGGGTGAGGTCGAGCCCAGGCCCTCGGCGCTGACGCCCGCGCCCGCGCCCGCGCCGGACGAGTCTCCCCCGGCGGCGTCGTACCTGGTCCGGGCCCGCAGTTGCTCGATGACCAGCGGGTTGCTCTCGAAGACGTGCACGCCCTCAAAGTCGGTCACCGGGTAGGTGAACCGCCCGTCCGGACCGACCGGCACGACGGTCTCCACGCCCAGCACGTCCAGCGCGGCCTTGTCGTCCTCACCGAAGCCCGGCGACATGTGGACTAACCCGGTGCCGTCCTCGGTTGTGACGAACTCGGCGGCGGAGATCTGGTGTGCCCCGGCATACCCCGCGTAGTAGGAGAACGGCGGGGTGTAGCGCCGCCCGACCAACTCGGCGCCCTTGTAGTGCGCGACGATCCGCTCGGCCGCGTCCGCGCCCAGCTCGCGGGCATACGCGCCCAGGCGCGCCTCGGCGAGCAGGTAACGGTTGCCGTCGCCGTCCTTGTCACCGTCGACGACGACATAGTCGACCTCGGGGTGCACGGCGACGCCCATGTTGGACGGCAGCGTCCACGGCGTGGTCGTCCAGATCAGCGCGTGCTCGCCGGTCTCCAAGCGGTAGCCGACGGTGATCGCCGGGTCCTGGCGGTTCTGGTAGACGTCCTCGTCCATCCGCAGCTCGTGGTTGGACAGGGGTGTCTGGTCGTTCCAGCAGTACGGCAGGATCCGGAAGCCCTCATAGGCCAAGCCCTTGTCATAGAGCTGCTTGAAGGCCCAGATGACCGACTCCATGAAGGAGGAGTTCATCGTCTTGTAGTCGTTCTCGAAGTCGACCCAGCGCGCTTGCCGGGTGACGTAGTCCTCCCACTCCTTGGTGTAGGTGAGGACCGAGCCGCGACAGGTCTCGTTGAACTGCCCGATGCCCAGGTCGAGGATGTCTTGCTTGGTGGTCATCCCGAGCTGGCGCATCGCCTCGAGCTCGGCCGGCAGCCCATGGGTGTCCCACCCGAACCGCCGCTCGACGCGCCGCCCGCGCATCGTTTCGTAGCGGGGCACGATGTCCTTGACGTAACCGGTGAGCAGGTGGCCGTAGTGCGGTAGCCCGTTGGCGAACGGCGGTCCGTCGTAGAAGACGAATTCGTTGGACCCGTCGACCCCGGCCTCGCGCGCCTCGACCGAGGCCCGGAAGGTGTCGTCCTGCGCCCAATAGGCCAGCACACGTTCCTCGATCTCGGGGAAGCGCGGGGTCGGCGGGACGCCCTGGGTCGCCGGGTCGGTGCTCGCCTTGGGGTAGCTCACAGGTGGATCCGTCCTTCGTGCTCGTCATTCGTCACTCGTATGCCGTGCCACGAGGACGACGTCCGACCGTCGGGTCGTGATCGCAGGACCACGCCACGGGATCGAGCACCGCGGTACCACCTCGCTTGCGGTATGCCGTCCGGTCCCCTGCCGAGGCGAGGGGCACGGCATACCGCCGCTCTTGTCCAGGCTGTGACGGGCCCACCCGTCCGGGTCTAGTGAGCGCGGCCGTCACCCGAGGGGTGAGGGGCTGCGCTGTTCTTCCGGAGGCTCGCCGGTGATGGCCGGGTCGACGCCGCTCTGGTCAGTCTACGGGAGGGCGTTACTGGCTAGTGCCCCATGCGACATTGCCGCCGCCGAGCAGGTGCGTGTAGTTGTATGCCGTGCCGCCCAGCGGCACGTTGGGACCCTGGCCCATCGGGATGTAGTAGGACCCGCCGGAGGGGGTGGCGTAGACGGCCGGCGAGCAGGTGTGGCCCTGGATGCTCATCCCCACGGTCGCCTGCATCTGCGAGCCGGTGTTGATGTTGTCGGTGAAGCCGGTCCAGTTGAAGTTGATGCCCGCGCAGATCTGGGCATCGCTGATGTTCGTGATGTCGTAGTTCGAGGTCAGGGTCAGGGTCAGGGTGTAGGTGACCTTCAGCCACGAGATCGCCGTCGGATTACCTGCCGCGAAGTTGGCGGGCTTGGCGGCGGCGACCGGGGTGCTGACCGCCCAGCTGGGGCTCCAGTCCGCGCCAGTGCCGGCCCCGCCGATCCCGAGGCCGCCGATGCCGGGCTTGGCCGGCGGGGTGGCTGTGGAGGGATAGATGAAGTCGAACGTGTAGACCATCTTGGTGCCCTTGGTCATCGAGGTGCCCATGATCGCCGCGTAGGACAGGTTGTAGGTCCACGTGTCGGTGTTGTTGGTCAGATTGGTGTAGGCCTGCTCGTTGATCTGCGTGTTGCCCTGGGCGATGGCGTTCCACGAGCACCCGGTGTTGGTCGCTTTCGAGGTCGGGCAGACGTAGACCGACGCGGCGTGTGCCGGGGCGTTCGCCGCGATGAGCACCGTCGGCACGGCCCAAGCGGTGCCTTTGGCGAACGTGCGGCGGCGAAGGGTTGTGTCGGACACGGGCGGGCTCTCCTAGGACAGCAAGGGTCGACTCAGGGGCCGTACGCCACGATCAGCCCCACATTGCCGCTCGCGCTTTACCCCGAAGTTCTTACGGTGTCGGAAACCCTCGCAATTCGACGAAGACCGAGAACCCGGATTACTCCGATCGAGTCCGCTTGACTGACCAGAGGAAAGCGCCGACGGCCACGACAACGGTGACAATCCCGGAGACCGCCCAGATCACGGCCGTCATCGACTCGGTATGGCCACGGTTGGCCCAGCCGACATAGATCGGCACCACGCCGAGCCCGGCGACGAAGCCCCAGGCTGCCGGACCGGGCGTCTGCGCGAGGGCGAGCTTCACGGCATACCCGGCTGTGACCAGCGCAATTACCCAGCCGTAGCCGAGGATCGTCCAGCTGGCCCACATCGAACCGACACCGACCAGCCCCCACTGGGCGAAGGCGCGCCAGGAGCTGACAGGGGACGCCGGAATCGGTGCGACCGGGACGGGTTCGGTCATGCCAGGCCCAGGGCGTGGGCTTCTTCCCACAATTCAGAGCGCACACTCGGGTGCGCCGCTTTGTTAATAATCGACCAGCATTGGTGGGCTTGATCGTTTCCGAAGATCTCGGCGATGCCCTGCTCGGTGATGATCGCGCTGTGTTGGAAGGACGTGACCGGCTCCTCGATGAGCGGCACGATCGTCGACACCTGAGCCTTGGGGTGCCACGACCGCAACGCCATGATCGCCTGCCCACCGGGTGAGTGCAGCGCACCGACAATGAAGTCGGTCTGGCCCCCGAACCCGGAGAAGATCCGCGCGTTGATCCGCGAGGCGTTGGCCTGACCGAAGAGGTCAACCTGCAGCGCGGTGTTGATCGATGTCATCTGCGGTTGCTTGGCGATGGCCGCGGGGTCGTTGGTCGTCTCGGTGCGCAGCATGAGCACCTGCGGGTTGAGGTGCATCCACTCGTAGAGCTCGGCGCTACCGGCCGCGAAGGACGCGGTGATCTTGCGCTCCGGGTCCATCGCGCCGGCGTCGATGAGGCTGAGCACGCCGTCGCTGAACATCTCGCTCCAGATGCCCAGCCCTTTGAGCTTGGCGAGGAAGGGCAGTGTCGCGTCCGGGACCATCCCGATGCCCAGTTGCAGGGTGGCGCCGTCGTGGACCCGGCTGGACACCAACTCGCCGATGACCGCGGCATCGCCGGTCGCGGCCTCGACCTTGGGCCGGCGCGCATTGGAGGCGATCGGCAGGTCGACCTCATAGATCGCGTCGAAGTCCTCGACGTCGTACTCCGAGTCACCGAAGGTGTAGGGCATCTTGGCGTTGGCCTGCGCGATGATCTTGCCTCCGCGAGCCTTACACGCCTCGATGGCCCCGACCATGACGTTGGCTTCGATGCCGAGCGACACCTTGCCGTTGTGCGGCAGCGAGGTGTGCGCGACGACCGCGTCCGGCAGCAGGGTGCGCGAGAAGAGCAGCGGCACCATGGACAGCCGGGCCGGCACATAGGCCAGCCGCGGGCTCTTGCGCATCCCCGCTCCGACGAACGAGGTCTCGTGGGTGATGCCCTCGCGCATCGGCAGACCGGCGTGAGCGGCGAGCATGTTGAGGGTGAACTCCGGCAGGGTCTGGTCGATGATCCGCAGCATCTCGAACGGGATCGCGGCATTGCCACTGGCGACGATCCGAGGGTTGGGCGGGAGGGATTCGAGCATGGCGACGATCTCGCCGAGCGTTGCGGACATATCTCAACTATGGCCCACCTGACGGGGCGGGATCGACGTGACCCCCTGGGGACGGTGAGGCAACTCTCAGCGGCGTCGGGCCGAAGGTCCCAGGTCCCTTCGGTGCGGTGGGCGTGCGGTCTAGGGTCGGGTCATGCCCGCCTTTCCGAGCGACGTGCCGTTCGCCCCCGCGATCGTCGCCGACCGCGACATCGCCCTCTCGTATGCCGTGGACTCCTCCTTCCGTCCTCCAGTGCCCGCCGACTTCACGGTCGTGCGCGCGCGGGACGAGGCCGATGTCGCGGCGGTGCTGCAGGAGGCGCAGGCGCACGGCATACCGGTCGTGCCGCAAGGGGCCCGTACCTCGTTGACCGGAGCCTCGTGCGCCGTGGAGGGCGGCATCGTTCTCAATGTCGAGGATCTGCGGGGCATCGACATCGACCCGCTCGAGGGGCATGCCTGGGTCGGCCCCGGGGTCGTAACCGCCGAGCTCAAGGCGGCCGCCGCGGAGGCGGGGCTGTTCTACCCGCCCGACCCGGCATCGGCAGACACCTCGACGATCGGGGGCAACGTCGCCACCAATGCAGGCGGACTGTGTTGCGTCAAGTACGGCGTGACCGCCGACTACGTCAAGGCCCTCGAGGTGGTCCTGCCCGGAGGGGCCCGGATGCGCACCGGCAAGCGCACCGCCAAGGGGGTTGCGGGATATGACCTGACGGGGCTCTTCGTGGGATCCGAAGGCACCCTCGGGGTGGTCACTCGTGCTCGGTTGGCCCTGCTGCCGGCGCCGGAGCCGGCTCTCACCGCGCTCGCGACGTTCCCCTCGCTGGAGGCAGCGGTGGGCGCGATCCTCGCGCTGCGCGCCGATCCGCACCGCCCGTGCCTGCTGGAGTTCCTCGACCGCGCCTCCATCGCAGCCATCCAGGCGATCGGCGACTATGGCTTCCCCCGCGACTGCGATGCGGCCCTGCTCGTGCAGTCCGACCGGCCCGGGCACGCGGCCGAGGACGTCCAGCGGTATGCCGTGATGCTCACCGCCGCGGGTGCGTCCGAAGTCGCTGTTGCCGACACCCGCAGCGAGGGTGAACTGCTCATGCAGGGTCGACGGATGCTCAACTACGCCTTGGAACGCAAGGGCAACCGGCTCGCCGAAGACGCCTGCGTGCCCATCGCCCGACTCGCCGACTTCGTCCATGCCGGCCAGGACATCTCGGCTCGCACTGGCATCGAGATCACCCTGTCTGGGCATGGCGGCGACGGCAACCTGCACCCGTCGCTGTTCTTCGACGACGAGCCGGGCTCGTGGCAGCGCGCCGAGGCCGCCCTCGACGAGGTGCTGCGGGCCGCCCTCGATCTCGGCGGCACGATCACCGGCGAACACGGAGTCGGGACTCAGAAGCGCCGCCACTTGGTCTGGGAACTCGGGGCCGCCGAAATCGCGCGGCAACGAGCGGTCAAGGCCGTGTTCGATCCGGCCGGGATCATGAACCCGGGCAAGGTCTACTGACCGGTCCTGACACAATCCCCCTATGCAGGAGACCGAGACCCGCGGCGGCTGGCTCAGCCGCGAGGAGTTGCGCGACGCCCGCGACCGCTTGCCGATCCTCTACGTCAACGTCGTCCCCGTGCGAGTCGATGAGCGCAGCCAGGTCACCAAGGTCGGGTTGTTGCTGCGCGCCGACGCCGACGGCCGGATCGCGCGAGAACTCGTGTCGGGCCGAGTGCTCTACCACGAGCGGGTCCGGGACGCCGTCTTGCGGCATGTCGAACGCGACCTCGGCCCGATGGCACTGCCCCAGGTGCCGTTGTCGCCGCAACCGTTCGCCATCGCGGAGTACTTCCCCACCCCGGGAGTGACGCCGTTCCACGACCCGCGCCAGCATGCGGTGGCCTTGGGCTACATCGTCGTCCTCATGGGTGACTGCGCCCCCACCGGCGACTCCCTCGACCTGGCCTGGCTCACGCCCGGCGAGGCCGCCGACCTGGCCGCAACCTCGGAGATGTCAGGCGGGCATGGCGTGGTCTTGCGGCAGGCGCTCTCGCACCTCGGCATTCCCGTCTAGGGGCGCTTCGCCCGGTCTGGGCGTCGGTCAGGCCGGCGGCTGGAAGTCCAGTCGCATCATGTCTGAGGCGGACCGGAAACCGAGCCCGGCATACAGCGGGCGCGCCATTTCGCTGGGGTTGAGCACGAGCCGCTCCATGCCCGCCTCCCGCGACCACGCCACCAGCTCCTGCGTGAGGAGCCGACCGATGCCCCTGTCGCGGTGGTGTGGATCGACCCACAACTGGCCGACATACGCCCAGCGGGCATCCGGCTGACCCGGCCACGGCATCCGCTGATAGACCGTGAGGCTGGCCATGCCCACAGCATCCGGGCCCGCCGCTGCGACAGCTGATCCGTCGGCGACCGCGGCGGTCAGGCCGCCACCCTCACCGTCGCCGCTCGGAAAGGCCAGCCAGGTCGACCTCCGGTCGGCGGTGTCTTCCCACCACGTGGCAAACCGGGCGCCGAAGCCGAGGTCAGCGTCCGCTGCGGCCCCTGATCCGCGTTCCGCGGCCCACTCAAAGCGGCAACGCGCCACCTGCGCGAGGTCGGCCGCGGAGGCGAGCCGCACGGCATACCCGCCTGGGGGTGGAACCGTCACGGCCGGGACGGCAGCGGGCCCGCGACCGTCAACGGCAGTAGGGTTCGCCCGGTCGGTCCGATTTCGATGGACGTGCCCATCTGCGGGCACACGCCGCAGTCATAGCAGGGGCTCCAGCGGCAGTCGTCGACCTCGTCCTCGGAGAGGGCGGCCTGCCAGTCTTCCCACAGCCACTCGCGGTCCAGGCCGGAGTCGATGTGGTCCCAGGGCAGTACTTCGGACTGCTCGCGCTCGCGAGTGGTGTACCAGTCGACGGACACCGGCGAGTCGGCGAAAGCCTGGTCGGCTGCCGCCATCCAGCGCTCGTAGGAGAAGTGCTCGCGCCAACCGTCGAAGCGACCACCAGCGCGCCAGACCGCCTCGATGACCGGACCGACCCGGCGGTCACCGCGCGAGAGCAGCCCCTCGACGATGCCCGGCTGGCCGTCGTGGTAGCGGAACCCGATCGAGCTGCCGTAGCGGCGATCAGCTCGGATCGTCTCGCGCAGCCTGAGCAGCCGGGTGTCGGTCGCCTCGGCCCCGAGTTGGGCCGCCCACTGGAAGGGCGTGTGCGGTTTGGGGACAAAACCACCGATCGACACGGTGCACCGGATGTCCCGCCGACCGCTCACCTGCCGCCCCGTTTCGATGACCCGCGCCGCGAGCGAGGCGATCTGCAAGACGTCCTCGTCGGTCTCGGTGGGAAGTCCACACATGAAGTAGAGCTTGACCTGTCGCCAGCCGGCGCCATAGGCCGCGGCGACGGTGTCGATGAGGTCCTGCTCGGTCACCATCTTGTTGATGACCCGGCGGATCCGCTCCGACCCACCCTCGGGGGCGAAGGTGAGCCCCGAACGGCGGCCATTGCGGGTCAACTCGTTGGCCAGGTCGATATTGAAGGCGTCCACCCGCGTCGAAGGCAAGGACAGCCCGGTCTCGGTGCCTTCGTAGCGGTCTGCGAGTCCCTTGGTGATCTCGGCGATCTCGCTGTGGTCGGCGGACGACAGAGAGAGCAGCCCGACCTCTTCGTAGCCAGTCGCGGCGAGCCCGCTCTCGACCATGAGCCCGATGCCCTCGATCGACCGCTCCCGCACCGGGCGGGTGATCATGCCCGCCTGACAGAACCGGCAGCCCCGAGTGCAGCCGCGGAAGATCTCGACCGACATCCGCTCGTGGACCGACTCGGCGAGGGGCACCAACGGCGCCTTGGGATACGGCCAGGCATCGAGGTCGGTGACCGTGTGCTTAGCGACCCGCCACGGTATGCCGGTCAGCCCCGGTTTCGGGGCAACCCGCTGGATCCGCCCGTCGGGCAGATAGCTGACCTCGTAACACGACGGGACATAGGCGACGCCGCTGCGGGCGATGCGCAGCAGCAGCTCGGCCCGCCCGCCTGGCCGGCCCTGCGCCTTCCACTCCCCCACCAGATCGGTGAGCGCGAGAACGGCCTGCTCGCCGTCTCCGACGACGACCGCGTCGACGAAGTCGGCGATCGGCTCGGGGTTGAACGACGAGTGCCCGCCGGCGACGACAATCGGGTGTGCGTCATCCCTGTCTGCGGCGTGCAGGGGGATGCTCGCAAGGTCCAGCGCGGTGAGCATGTTGGTGTAGCCCAACTCAGTGCTGAACGAGATGCCGAACAGGTCGAAATCCCCGACCGCGCGGTGGGCGTCGACGGTGAGCTGCGGCACCCCGGCACTGCGCATCAGCGCCTCCAGGTCGGGCCACACGGCATACGTGCGCTCGGCGAGGGCGTCGGGCCGTTCGTTGATGACCTCGTAAAGGATCATCACGCCCTGGTTGGGGACGCCCACCTCGTAGGCGTCGGGGTACATCAGCGCCCAGCGGACCGTGAGTTCCTGGCCATCTGGACCGTGCCCGCCGACCTGCCAGTCCTTGACGACCGAGTTGAGTTCCCCGCCGACGTACTGGATGGGTTTCTGGACCCGCTCCAGCAGCGGTTCGAGCTGCGCGAAGCGCGACTGTCCGGGCATCCGTGGAGTCTACCGGCGGATACTGGGGACATGACCCGGCTCGACCTCGCCTGGGCGGCGTGCCCGCGAGCGACGTTCCTCCCGCGCGCGCAACGGCGCGCCGCGTCCCGGGACACGCCTGTGCCCATCGGCCACGGCCAGACCAACTCGCAGCCCTCGACCGTGCGGCGGATGCTTGAGGAGTTGGATGTGCAGGTCGGGCACCGGGTGCTCGATGTCGGGTCGGGATCCGGCTGGACGACCGCACTGCTGGCCCATCTCGTGGGGCCGGACGGGTGGGTGCTCGGGGTGGAACGGGTACCGGCGCTGGTCGCCTCGGGAGCTGCCGTGCTCGCAGACCTCGGTATGCCGTGGGCCACCATCCGCCCGGCCGCACCCGGGGTGCTCGGCGCCCCCGAGTTGGCGCCGTATGACCGGATCCTCGTCTCGGCTATGGCCTCGAAGATCCCCGCAGACCTCCTCGCGCAACTCGGACCGGCCGGGATCATGGTCATCCCCGCTGACGGAGCCCTCTGGCGGGTGACTCCGAACGGCGCACCCACCCGCTTAGGTTCCTATCGATTCGTCCCCTTGGTGCTGGACTGAACCTGCACCGACACCCAGCCTCCGACGCCCCCGACCTCTCCCTGCCCCAACACGAGTTTTGGTGCGGCGGATTGTGCGCCCTGGCGCACAATCCGCCGCACCAAAACTCGGGGGAAAGGCGCGAATCGGCGGTGCGCTCCCCTTCCGGGCGCGCACCGCCGACCACACGGCATACCTGCTGGGCAGGTCAGTCGTACAGACCCTCCAACTCGTCCTTGAACTTGTCGGACACAACCCGCCGCTTGAGCTTGAGGCTCGGGGTGAGCTCGCCGTCGTCGACGGTGAGGTCGCGATCGAGCACGATGAACCGCTTGATCGTCTCCCAGCGGTTGAGGTGGGTGTTGAGCTCGTCGATGTAGCCCTGCATGGCCTCACGCATCTCGGCGCTCTGGGTGATCTCGGCGTAGCTCTTGCCCGCCATCCCGTGCGCAGCGCCCCAGGCTGTGGCGGCGTCGGGGTCGACGGTCAACAGAGCCGTCGCGTAGTTCTTGCCGTCGCCGTAGACCATGGCCTGCGACACCAAGGGGCAGATGAACTTGAGCGTCGACTCGATCTGCGAGGGCGCGATGTACTTGCCGCCGGAGGTCTTGAACAGGTCCTTCTTGCGGTCGGTGATCTTGACGAAACCAAGGTCGTCGATCTCTCCGATGTCACCGGTGCGGAAGAACCCCTGCTCGTCGAACACCTCGGCGGTCGCGTCGGGTCGGTTGCGGTAACCGCGCATCACGCCGGGACCCTTGATGAGGATCTCACCGTCGGAGGCGATCTTGACGTCGGTGCCTGGGACCGGCCAGCCGACGGTGCCGTAGCGGTAGCTGCCGTGGATCGGCCGGTTGACGCAGGTGGCGGCCGAGGACTCGGTCAGCCCGTAGCCCTCGATGATGAGCAAGCCCACCGAGCCGAACCAGCGAGCGATGTCGGCGTTGAGCGCGGCCGAACCGGAGATGAAGAAGCGCACCCGCCCACCGAACCGCTCGCGGATCTTGCTCAGCACCAGCTTGTCGGCGATGGCGTACTGCAGGTTGAGCAGCGCGGAGGGGGCCTGGCCGGCGGACTTGGCTTCCATGACCTGACGACCCACGTCAAGCGACCAGTCCATGAGCTTGCGCTTGATGCCGGTCTCGGTCTCGACCATTCCGGACACCCGGGCGTAGGCCTTCTCGAAGATGCGCGGGGCAGCGCCCATGAAGGTCGGCTTGATGACCGCGAGGTTGTCGACGATCTTGTCGATCTTGCCGTCGACAGCCGTGGCGAAGCCCATCTGCAGCGGGAAGGTGAGCAGGATCTTGCCGAAGATGTGCGACAGCGGCAGCCAGAGGAACTGCAGGTCGTCGTGGTCGAGCAGCTTGATCGAATCGACCGACGCGCCTTCGTAGATGATCGCGTCTTGGGTCAACTCAGCGCCCTTGGGACGACCGGTCGTTCCAGAGGTGTAGATGATGACGGCCAGGTGCTCCGGCCCGACGAGGTCGATGCGCTCGTCGACCATGGTGGGTCGCGCGGTGAGGGCTTCGCGGCCGATGGCTTCGAGGTCGGCCAGGCTGATGACCCAGTCGTCGCCCTCCTCGTCTCCGCTATGCGCCTCCCCGGAGAAGGTCACGACCTTCATGACCTCGGGGATCTCACCGCGGTGAGTGCGCAGCTTCTCGACCTGGCCGTCGTCCTCGGCGAAAACGATGCGAGCTCCGGAGTCGGACAGGATGAAAGCGACGTCTTCGGCGATCGTCGTCGGGTAGACCGTCGTCGTCGCACCGCCGGAGCACATGATGGCGAGGTCGGCCAGCACCCACTCGAAACGGGTCGTCGAGGCGATCGCGACGCGGTCCTCCAGGTGCAGGCCCAACGACATGAGGCCGGCGGCCATCGCGTAGACCCGCTCCTGGGTCTCCAGCCAGGTCACTCGCTCGAGGTGACCGTTCTTGAAGTACTGCCACGCCTCTCGATGTCCAGACTTGGCGACGCGGTCGCGGAACAACGCTCCGATACTGGGCGCGCGGTTTTCCAGGACGTCGCGAAGAACGCGCTCGTCGACTGCAGACTTCATGGCCACGGCGTGGGCTCCTTCTGCCAAACGGGTGTCCCGGGATGATGCCAGGTGAGTTACTTCACAGTACAGTCCCGCATCCACCCCGGCGTGAACAGGGCGAGTCCCCCCAACCGTATGCTGTGCAGCCGCTTTGCAGTGCTTTCGGGCACGCCCATTTGCCGTCATGGCGACACCCACGGGCCCGGGAGCCTCCGAGACCGGCCGAATCGGTGGCAGTCAGCCTTGCTGCGGCCCGGTATCGGGCGAGAAGTCTGCGCCGGCCGGTCCAGCCAAGATGTCGCGACAGGCCGCGACGTCAGCGTGCATTTGCGCGACGAGCGGGTCGATCCCGTCGAACCGCAGGGTCGGGCGTAGGCGTGAGACAAAGGCATACCGGATCGCTTCGCCGTACAGATCGAGGTCGGTGCGGCCCAGCACATAGCCCTCGACCCGTCGATCGACGCCGTCGAAGGTCGGATTGGTCCCGATGGAGATCGCGGCCGGAAGGACGCGGTCGGGCGCGTCGTGCGCCAGACCGCGGCGGACTAGCCATCCGGCATACACGCCGTCTGCCGGGATCATGCCTTCGATACGACCGCCGAGGTTGGCCGTGGGGAAGCCCAGCAACCGCCCGCGGTGGTCCCCGTGCACGACGGTGCCATCAACGGCGTGCCACCGACCCAACTGGGCCGCTGCATCAGCCACCTCACCGGCAGCCAGCAACTCCCGCACGCGCGTGGAAGACCACCGACCGTCGGTGCCGATGTCGGGCACGACGACGACCTCGAAGCCTCGGGTCGCGCCGAGTTCGATGAGCGTGTCGACGGTGCCGCTATTGCGCACCCCGAATCGGGTGTCGGCCCCGACGACGACCACCGCGGCATGAAGTGCCTCGACGAACACGTTGTCGACGAACTCCTGCGGCGTCTGTGCCGCGAACTCGCGGGTGAACTCCAGCAGCAGCACGGAGTCGATCCCGGCAGCGGCGATCTGCTCGGCCCGCTGGTCGGGCGACATCAACTCCTGCGGGGCGCGCTCGGGATAAAGGACCGCGAGCGGGTGCGGCCAGAACGTCACGGCGACCGACCGGATGCCTCGGGCCTGAGCCAGCGACGCCACCTGGCCGAGCACGGCCTGGTGGCCGCGATGGACGCCGTCGAAATTCCCCAGCGTCACAACGCTGGCGCCCATGGTCGCGGGCACCTCGTCGACGCCCTTCCAGAGTTGCACGGAGGACACTCTACGAACCCGCCGGGGCAAACACGACGCGCGTCCGCGGACGGGCACCCGTCTCATCAAGAACCGCCACGAGTATGCCGTCGGGCGCGAAGGCTGCCACGGCGTCGGATCGTGCAGGCCCGGCGGTGATGGGCTGGCCGTAGGACACCGCGCGGGCCTCAGCGTCGGTCAGCTCGCGAATCGGGAGCGCGGCTCGGGCTGCCGCTGCCAGCGGGAGCATCGGCAGGCTAGCTCGCGTCCCTGGGACAGTCGCGGCGCGCGCCTCCAGATCCGCCAGGGGATGACACTCCGGTATGCCGTAGCCGCCCACCCGGGTGCGGCGCAGCGCGGTGAGGTGTCCGCCGACACCCAGAGCCTGGCCGAGGTCGCGGGCCAGGGCCCGCACATAGGTGCCGGAGGAAACCGACACCGCGATATCGAGATCGACGACCGCGTGTCCACTCTGGGTCTGCGCCATGCGGAGCGGGCCGGTCTCGAATCGGGCCACCGTGACCGCGCGCGGGGCCAGCACGACGTCTTCTCCAGCGCGGGCCCGGGCATAGGCCCGCTGGCCGGCCACCTTGATGGCGCTCACCGTGGACGGCACTTGTTCGATAGCGCCGGTGAGGCCGGCCACTGCAGCGCTGACCGCCTCCGCGGTCACCCCCGACGGATCATGGGAGGCAATGACCTCGCCCTCGGCGTCGTCGGTCGAGCGCACCTCGCCCAGCCGCACGGTCGCGACGTAGTCCTTGTCACAGCCGACGAGGAAGGTGAGCAGTTTAGTGCCCTTCCCCAAGCCGAGGACAAGCACGCCGGAGGCCATCGGGTCCAGCGTGCCGGCATGGCCGACCCGGCGGGTGCCGGCCAGCCGGCGCACCCGCGCCACGACGTCGTGGCTGGTCCACCCCACCGGCTTGTCGACGAGCAACAGGCCGTGCGGGCCGTCGGTGCCGGACATCGAAGGGCTGACTATCGGTCGCTGGTCAGGCTTGCGCGGGATCCGACGCAGCGCCGTCGCCGACGCCCGACGAGGCGTCGGCGCCAGCGGCTTCGTCGCCCACTTCGGCATCCTCAGCGGAGTCTTCGACCGGGCGCCGATACGGGTCGGGGTCACCGGCATACCGAGCCGCAGCAGCCGCCGCCGCGATCTGCTCGTCGCGACGCTTGGTCGCTTCCAGGAGATCCTCCAAGTGCGCCGCCCCCTCAGGGAGCGCGTCCGCGATGAACTCCAGCGACGGAGTCAACCGAATCCCCAACTGTCCCAACGCGGAACGGATCTTGCCCTTGGCCGACTCCAGCGCGGCCGCCGTCGCGGCGCGCTGGTCGTCGGAGCCAAAGACGGTGTAGAAGACCGTCGCGTGCTGGAGGTCGCCAGTCACCCGGACATCGGTCACCGTGACGAAGCCGAGGCGTTCGTCCTTGACGCGGTATTCGAGTTGTTCCGCGACGATCGCCTTGATCCGCTCGGCGATCTTGCGGGCGCGTGCCGGATCAGACACGAGGCTTCTCCCGCATCTCGTAGGTCTCGATGGTGTCCTCAAGCTGCAGGTCGTTGAACGAGCCGAGGTTGATACCGCACTCGTAGCCCTCGCGGACCTCGGTGACATCGTCCTTGAACCGACGCAGGCCGACGATCTCGACGTTCTCGCCGATGACGACACCACGGCGCAGGATGCGAGCACGCGCTCCACGACGGATCTCGCCCGAGCGGACGATCGAGCCGGCGATGTTGCCGAACTTGCTGGACCGGAAGATCTCGCGGATCTCGGCGCTGCCGACCGACACCTCCTCGAACTCCGGCTTGAGCATGCCCTTGAGGGCGGCCTCGATGTCCTCGATCGCCTGGTAGATGACCGAGTAATAGCGAATCTCGACACCCTCGCGGTCGGCGACCTCGGCATTTTGGCCTTCGGCGCGGACGTTGAAGCCCAGGATGATGGCATTGGAGGCCATCGCCAGGTTGATGTTGTTGAGCGTGATCGCACCGACGCCACGGTCGATGATCCGCAGGTCGACCTCGTCGCCCACGTCGATCTGCAGCAGCGCATCTTCCAGGGCCTCGACCGAACCCGACACGTCACCCTTGAGGATGAGGTTGAGGGTCTCGACCTTGCCGGCCGCCAGGGCCTCGTTGAGGTCTTCCAGGCTGATCCGCTTACGGGCCTTGGCCAGGGCAGCCTGGCGGTCGGCGGCCTCCCGGCGCTCGGCGATCTGGCGAGCCGTGCGGTCGTCGGGAGCGACGACGAAGCTGTCGCCGGCGCGCGGCACCGAGGACAACCCGAGGACCTGGACCGGACGTGACGGAGGCGCTTCGGCGAGCGCATTGCCGTGCTCGTCGAGCATGGCTCGCACGCGGCCGTGGGCCGAGCCCGCGACGATGGCGTCGCCGACGTGCAGCGTGCCCTGCTGGACCAGGACCGTGGCCGTGGCGCCGCGCCCGCGGTCGAGGTTGGCTTCGATGGCCACGCCGCGAGCGTCGGTGTCGGGGTTGGCCCGCAGGTCCAGGGCAGCATCGGCGGTCAGCAGCACGGCCTCGAGCAGCCCGTCGATGTTGAGCTTCTCCCGCGCCGAGACGTCGACGAACATCGTGTCGCCGCCATACTCCTCGGCCACGAGGTTGTATTCGGTGAGCTGCTGGCGAATCTTGGCGGGGTTGGCCCCCTCCTTGTCGATCTTGTTGACCGCCACGACGATCGGCACGTCGGCCGCTTGCGCGTGGTTGAGCGCCTCGATGGTCTGAGGCATGACCCCGTCATCGGCCGCCACGACGAGGATCGCGATGTCGGTGACCTTGGCACCACGAGCACGCATGGCCGTGAAGGCCTCGTGACCGGGGGTGTCGATGAAGGTAATGGCTCGCTCGACGCCCTCGTGCTCGGTGACGATCTGGTAGGCACCGATGTGCTGGGTGATGCCCCCAGCCTCGGTCGCGATGACGTTGGCCGACCGGATGGCATCCAGCAGCTTGGTCTTGCCGTGGTCGACGTGACCCATGACGGTGACGACCGGCGGACGGGCCGCGAGGTGGTCCTCGTCTTCCTCTTCGTAGTCGAGGTCGATGTTGAAGGACGCGAAGAGTTCTTTCTCTTCGTCCTCGGGCGAGACGACCTGGACGTCATAGCCCAGCTCGGCGCCGAGCAACTTGAAGGTGTCCTCGTCCAGCGACTGCGTTGCCGTCGCCATCTCACCGAGGTGGAAGAGCACCGTCACCAGCGACGCCGGGTTGGCGTTGATCTTGTCGGCGAAGTCGGTGAGCGAGGAGCCGCGCCGCACTCGGATGACTGTCGAGCCGTCCCCGCGAGGGACGCTCACGCCACCGATCGTCGGGGCCTGCATCTGCTCGAACTCTTGGCGCTTGGCGCGCTTGGACTTGCGCCCACGGACCGGACGACCGCCGCCACGACCGAAGGCACCCTGCGTGCCGCCACGGCCGGGCGCACCGGGACGCCCACCGAAGCCGCCGCCGCCAGTGCCCGTGCCGGCACCACCGGGACGACCACCGAAACCACCACCACCGGGACGACCCGGAGCGCCACCGGGACGCCCACCGGGCGCCGGGCGGGTGCCGGGGCGACCGATCGATGCCCGATCCGGCATCATGCCCGGGTTCGGACGCGGACCACCTGGACGCGGCCCGCCAGGACCGGCTGCGGCCGGACGCGGTCCGCCAGGACCTGCAGCGCCGGGTCGGGCCTGCGGTCGAGGCATCCCCTGGCTGGGAGAGAACGGGTTGTTGCCGGGCCGGGCACCCTCACGCGGAGGACGGCCCATGCCCTGACTCGGCGCGAAGGGATTGTTGCCCGGACGCGGGGCTCCGGGGCGTGGGCCGCCGGGACGCGGGCCGGGACCGGCTGCTCCACCGGCCGGGCGCTGACCCGGTGCCGCGGGCGGCGCGGCAGCGGGCCGCGGACCGGGAACGCCGGGGCGCGGTCCGGCAGGGGCCGCCGGGCCAGCTGCCGCGGCCGGCGCGGCCGGAGCGGCCGGGCTCGTCGGTGCGGACGGCTCGGTCGGGGCCGGCGCACTCGCGGGGCGGGCAGGAGCAGCCGGGCCAGCAGGAGCAGCCGGGGCCGACGCAGCCGGTGCCGTCGGGTGAGCCGGTGCAGGCGTGCCGCCAGCGGCAGCCGGGGCGGGCGCCGGAGCCGGTCCGGGCCGAGTCGGCGCGGGCGAGGTCGGCGCCGGTGCGGCTGGTGCCGCCGCAGCTGCGGCTGGGGTCGCCGGAGCGGGAGTCGCTGCCGGAGCAGCCGCAGGCGTCTGGCTGGCGGGCTTGGGGAAGGTCTCCGCGACCTTACGAACCACTGGCGCCTCGATCGTCGAGGACGCTGACTTGACGTACTCCCCCATCGCGTTGAGATGGGCGAGCAGGGTCTTGCTGTCGGTGCCGAGCTCCTTGGCGAGCGCGCTCACACGGACTTTTGCCACGTTTCTCCTGTCTTCGGTCTCGCCGGACAGG
>Ga0116180_1000597_pt1 | contig 33386 bp, 33 predicted proteins | sample AD_UKC073_MetaG_FD_89804 | JGI IMG/M metagenome (GOLD analysis project Ga0116180, IMG submission 89804) | Active sludge microbial communities of municipal wastewater-treating anaerobic digesters from USA - AD_UKC073_MetaG | ecosystem: Engineered > Bioreactor > Anaerobic > Digestate | place: USA... | reverse complement strand
GAATACGCGCGAATCGGGGTCGACCACGAGCACGACCGGGCTCGTGGGTTCCACGTCACAGAGAACGGTGTGACGGTCATCGGCAAGGGACAGCACGTCCCGCTGTGACCCAGGCCGACGGCATACCTGCCCTCCCGGTCAGTAGCGGCGACCCGCGCCAAGCGCGGGTCGCCGTTCAGGTCGCTCCGCAACACGCCCCGTATGCCGTGCTCCGCGACACCGTCGTAGCGCTCGAAGAGCTCGGCGTCGACGTGGTCCTCACCTGGGACCACTTCTTCCCGCTGTCCGGTGATCCCGACGGGTCGCACTTCGAGTGCTGGAGCCTGCTCGCCGGATGGGCCGAGGCCACCGAGCGGGTCCAACTCGGCCCATTGGTGGCCTGTACCGCTTTTCGCAACCCCGACCTGCATGCCGACATCGCCCGCACCGTCGACCACATCAGCGACGGTCGGGTGATCTTCGGGATCGGGGCAGGGTGGTTCGAACGGGACTTCACGTCATACGACTTCGAATTCGGCACGGCCGGAAGCCGATTGGACGCACTGGCGGCTGACTTGCCGCGCATTCGGGCCCGATGGGACCAGCTGGTGCCTCCTCCCGCGGGGAAACTGCCGATCCTCGTCGGCGGTGGTGGCGAGCGAAAGACGCTGCGAATCACCGCCGAGCACGCCGACATCTGGCATGGCTTCGGTGACCCGGAGCTCATCGCGCACAAGCATCAAGTGCTCGATGCCTGGTGTGCCCGGATCGGCCGTAACCCGCTGGAGATCGAGCGCTCGGCCGGGGTGGCCTATACGCCGGCTCGGCTGCCGGAGCGCTCCGACCTCGATTTCGCCGGCCAGGCTCAGGCGCTCTTCGACGTGGGCACTCGTTTGCTCACCCTCAGCCTCACGACGCCGCCCTATGACCTCGGACCGGTGCGCGAGGTGCTCGCCTGGCGCGATGAGGTCAATGCCGGAGGTTCTACCCTGTCGGGGTGACCGACGGACTGCAGACGCTGCGCATCACCCTCACCGGCGACGACCGACCGGGTGTCACCAGCGCCTTGCTCCAGGCCGTCGCGCCGTTGAGCGCCGACGTGCTCGACCTCGAGCAGATCGTCGTGCGCGACCACCTCACCCTCACCCTGCTGTTGCGCACGGCGGGCACCGCGGACGCGAGGCGCGAGCTACGCAGCGCCGTCCAAGCGGTGGCCGATCGGCTCGGTATGCAGGCCAAGGTCAGCGAAGGGGTGGGCGACAGCCACGAACGGCCCGCCGGGCGGGCGCATGTCGTAGTCCTCGGTCGTCCGTTGGGTGCTGGTGCCCTGGGGGCTGTGACCGCCCGAATCGCGGCCCATGGAGCCAACATCGACCGGATCCGACGCCTGTCGCAGTACCCCGTGACCACCCTGGAGTTCGACGTGTCGGGGGCCGATGTCCCCGCGCTGCGCGCGGAGTTGGCCGCGGTCGCTGCTGCCGAGCGAGTCGATGTGGCAGTCGCCCCTGCCGGACTCGCGCGTCTGGGTGCCCGGTTAGTGGTCATGGATGTCGACTCGACGTTCATCCAGCAGGAGGTCATCGAGCTGCTCGCGGCCAAGTGCGGCCGGGAGGCCGAGGTGGCCGCGGTGACCGAGCGAGCGATGCGCGGGGAACTCGACTTCGCGGCCTCCCTGCGTGAGCGGGTCGCGGTGCTCGCCGGGCTCGACGCGGGGGTGCTGGATGACGTCCGGCAGGAGATCATCCTCACGCCGGGAGCGCGCACCTTGGTGCGCACCCTCAAGCGGCTCGGCGACACCATCGCGTTGGTGTCCGGCGGGTTTATCGAGATCGTCGGGCCGATCGCGGCCGATCTCGGCATCGACCACGCGCTGGCCAACCGGCTCGAAGTGCGCGACGGCGTCCTCACCGGACGGGTCGAGGGCGAGATCGTCGACCGGGCCGGAAAGGCCGCAGCCTTGCGCCAGTTCGCCGCCGAAGCGGGTCTCCCGCTGTCCCGCACCGTCGCGATCGGCGACGGAGCCAACGATCTCGACATGCTGGAGACAGCCGGGCTCGGCGTCGCCTTCAACGCCAAGCCGTTGGTGCGGGCGCAGGCCGACACCGCGGTCAACGTCCCGTATCTCGACACGGTGCTCTTCCTGCTGGGCATCACCCGGGAGGACGTCGAAGAAGCCGACGCGCTGGACGGCATACCGACGCCTGCCCCGCAGCTGCCCTGAGGCGCGCGAGCGGCACTCAACCAGCGGGGGTCAACACCCCATGGCGTGCACGCCGCCGTCGACGTGGACGATCTCGCCGGTCGTGGCCGGGAACCAGTCCGACAGCAGGACCGCGCACGCCTTGGCGGTGGGCACCGGGTCCGCGACGTTCCACCCGAGCGGGGCGCGGGTGTCCCATTGCGCCTCGAAGACCTCGAAGCCGGGGATCGACTTGGCGGCCGTCGTGCGGATCGGGCCGGCAGCGACCAGGTTGCAGCGAATGCCCTTCGGCCCGAGGTCGCGGGCGCAGTAGCGGTTGGTCGACTCGAAGGCGGCCTTGGCCACGCCCATCCAGTCGTAGACCGGCCAGGCGAAGCTCGCGTCGAAGGTCAGCCCGACGATGGACCCGCCCGCGCTCATCAGCGGCAGCGTTGCGACGGCGAGGGCCTTGAGGCTGTAGGCGCTCACGTGGATCGCGGTGCTGACGTCCTCCCAGGTCGCATCGAGGAAGGTGAAGGCACCCTGGGGGGCGAACCCGATCGAGTGCAGCACCCCGTCCAGTCGGTCGGTGTGCTCGCGTAGCCGGTCGGCCAGGGTGTCGAGGTGCTCCTGGTTGCTCACGTCGAGCTCGACGACGACAGGCGTCACAGGCAGGCGCCGGGCGATGGTCTGGGTGATCTTCATGGTCCGCCCGAAGGAGGTGAGGATCACTGTCGCGCCCTCCTCCTGGGCGATCTTGGCGACGTGGAAGGCGATCGAGGAGTCCATGAGGACACCTGTCACCAGGAGGGTCTTGCCGTCGAACATGCCCATGGCCGGCTCGCTTTCGCTTGAGGTCTTCGGTCGGTCGGTCAGTGGCCCATGCCAAGGCCGCCGTCGACGGGCAGCACGGCACCGGTGATGTAGGCGGCTTCCGGGGAGGCCAGGAAGCGCACCGCCGCGGCGACTTCCTCGGGTGCCGCGAAGCGGCCCGCCGGGATGGAGGAGAGGTATGCCGTGCGCCGCTCCTCCGGGAGGGCCGCGGTCATGTCCGTGTCGATGAAGCCGGGCGCCACGACATTGGCGGTGATGCCGCGTCCGCCCAGCTCACGGCTGATCGAGCGGGCCAGGCCCACGAGAGCGGCCTTGCTCGCGGCATAGTTGGCCTGGCCTGGGGAACCATAGAGGCCGACGACGCTGGAGACGAAGATCATCCGGCCGCGGCGCAGCCGGATCATCCCCTTGCTGGCCCGCCGAGCGCAGCGGAAGGCGCCCGCGAGGTTGGTGTCGATGACGTCATCGAACTCGGCGTCACTCATCCGCATGAGCAACTGGTCCTTAGTGATGCCGGCATTGGCGACCAACACCTCGACCGGTCCCCCGAGCAACCCCTCGGCGGCTGCGAAGGCCGCGTCGACGGAGGCCGTGTCGGTCACCTCGCACGGCACTGCCTGCAAGCCTTCGGGGGCGTCGCCGGAGCGGGTGGTGACCACCACGCGGTCCCCCGCTGCTGAGAAGGACCGGGCGATAGCCAAACCGATCCCGCGGTTGCCACCGGTGACGAGCACCGCTCGTCCAGCTGGGGGCGGTGTCTGGGTCATGGGCCGGTGGTCCTTCCTTAGAGACGCATCGTGCTCGGCGCAGCGATGTCCGACCGACGCTACGGGTTACCCGCGCGTAGGACGTAACGGCGCACGGCATACCCGGCGTAGTGTGGGGAGCGTGAGGCTGCGGCGGAAGGGACCCGAGCCGGTGGTGCACACCGTGACCACCGCGCCGATGTCGCTCGCCGAAGACAGCGACATGCGAATGCGCCGCTACCTCATCACCATGGGGATTCGCACCGCCTGCTTCCTGTTGGCCGTCGTCACCGAGGGCTGGCTGCGCTGGACCTTTGTCGCCGGCGCCGCGATCCTGCCCTACATCGCCGTCGTGCTGGCCAATGCTGTCGGACCGCGCTGGGGCGCCCAGATCAGCGGTGCCGACCGGTTCACCGAATCGGGGCCGGGGCTGTCAGCGCCCCCGACCCACACCCACGCGGTCGGTCCGATCAGCCACAGCCACTGACACAGCCAGCTCACCCACCGATGGCCGACATCGGACGCTCGGGCTGGTGGAATCCGGGGCGACCGATCCCGTGGCCGTGCGCCTTACGCCACATTTCCTCGCGAATGAGATCGGCGAGGTCGGCGTCCGAAGCGCCAGCTCGTAGCGGTCCGCGCAGGTCGGTCTCGCGTTGCGAGAACAGACAGTTGCGCACCTGGCCGTCTGCGGTGAGCCGCGTGCGGTCGCAGTCGCCGCAGAACGGCGCGGAGACGCTGGCGATGATGCCCACGGTCGCCGGGCCGCCATCGACGAGGTAGCGCTGGGCTGGTGCACTGCCCCGCGCCGAGTCGGGCAGGTCGGTCAGGGTGAACCGCTCGGCAAGCCGCTCGCGGATCTCGGCGGCGGTGACCATGACCGACCGGTCCCAGCCGTGTTGTGCGTCCAGCGGCATCTGCTCGATGAAGCGCAGTTCATAGCCTCGCTCCAGGCACCAGGCCAGCAGCTCGCACACGGCCTGGTCGTTGACCCCACGCATCGCCACGGCGTTGACCTTGACCGGTGCCAGGCCGGCTTCGGACGCCGCCGCGAGTCCCGCGACGACGTCACCGAGCCGGTTGCGCCGGGTGAGGGCAAGGAACTGTTCGGCGTCGACGGTGTCCAGGGACACATTGACCCGGTCGAGTCCAGCGGCGGCCAGGGGTGCGGCGAGCCGGGCGAGGGCGGCGCCGTTGGTCGTCATGGCCAGAGTCGGCCGCGGGGTGATCTCGGCCAGCGCACGCACCAGGTCGATGATGCTCGGCCGCAGCAGCGGCTCGCCACCGGTCAGTCGGACCTGGGTGACCCCGAGACTCACGAAAACCCGCACCACGCGGACGAGTTCGTCGTCCGTGAGCAACTCGGCCGAGGGCAACCAGGGCAGTCCCTCTGCGGGCATGCAGTACGTGCACCGGAAGCTGCACCGGTCGGTCACCGACACGCGCAGGTCTCGCGCGACCCGGCCGTAGGTGTCGATGAGAGTGCCGCCGTCCGGAGGACGCAGCCTCGGGTCGGGCAGCCGGGTCATGCGCGCCACCCTAACCCGGGTACGGTGAGTCGGTGTTCAGGGAGATCTTCACCAAGCGCATCCTGGGCGCCATCGCGTTTGCCATCGTGTTCGGCCTGGCCTGCTATGCCCTGGGGATGTGGCAGTTGTCGCGTTACGAGGCCAAGGACGCCCGCGCCAATGCCGTCGAGGCCAACTATGCGCGCGCGGCGGTGCCGCTGGCCCAGGTGCTGCCCTCCCCCGCCAGCGCATTGGGTGAGGACCAGATCTGGTCCAAGGTCACCGTGACCGGTCGGTATGCCGTAGACCGCACCCTCGTCGTGCGCACCCGCTCCCTCGCCAGCGCCCTCGGCCTGGAGGTGCTCGTTCCCCTGCGGGTCGGTGACGCGACCCTCTTGGTCGACCGGGGATGGGTGCGCCTGGGCGAGACCGCCGCCGAGTTGCCGGCCTTCCCCGCCGCTCCGACCGAGGAGGTCACCGTCACCGGGTGGCTCAAGCCGAGTGAGGACGATCGCGGGCAGAACCTCCCCGCCGGACAGCTCGCCTCGATCAACCTGCCCCAGGCTCAGGGTCAGATCGGCGGGACGCTCTACCAGGCCTACCTCGTCATGGACACCGAGCGCACCGCGTCCGGCCTGACCCCCCAGCGTCCGGCCCCCTTGGAGCCACCCTCAGTGGACCGCGGTCCGCACTTTGCCTACGCCTTGCAGTGGTGGCTCACCGCCGGTCTGGGAATCGCCTTCGTCGTCTTCCTCTACCGCTCCCGTCCCGGTGCCGCCGAGCGTCGCGCCGAGGCAACTCCCAAGCTCAAGAAGGTGCGGATCTGGGACGAAGAGGACGGCTGATCGACCTCTCGGATGCCGTCAGGCCGGGGTGCGCTCGTCGAAGTACTGCGTGCGGTAGAGATCGGCATACAGTCCCCCGCGCTCTAGCAGCTCGGTATGCCGTCCGCGCTCCACGATCCGACCGTCATCGACAACGAGGATCTGGTCGGCGCCACGCACTGTCGAGAGGCGGTGGGCGATGACGAAGGCCGTCCGGCCCTGCAGGGCCGCGTCCAGTGCTCGCTGCACGGCTACTTCGGACTCGCTGTCCAAGTGCGCGGTTGCCTCGTCGAGGACCAGGACTTGCGGCTGCTTGAGCAACAGTCGGGCGATGGCCAACCGTTGCTTCTCGCCGCCGGAGAGTCGGTGTCCCCGGTCGCCGACGACGGTATCCAGCCCCGACGGGAGTTCGTCGACGAGGGTGAGCACCTGAGCTGCGGCCAGGGCCTGCCGCATCTGCTCCTCGGTGGCATCGGGCTTGGCATACGCGAGGTTGCCGCGGATGGTGTCGTGGAAGAGGTGGGCCTCCTGGGTGACCATCCCGACGGTCTCGTGCACCGACCCCAGCGAGGCCTGGCGCAGGTCGACCCCACCGACCCGCACCGTGCCGATCGTCGGGTCATAAAGCCGGGCCACCAGCGAGGTCACGGTTGTCTTGCCGGCTCCACTCGGCCCGACGAGGGCGACCAGCTGGCCCGGCTCGGCGCGGAAGGTGATGTCATGCAGGACCGGCCCCCCGCCCGCTCGGTCGCCAGTGGCGGCGGCCTCCAGCGAACGCAACGACACCTCGTCGGCGGACGGATAGGCGAAGCCCACCCCGTCGAACTCCACGTCGACCGGGCCCGACGGGATCGCCACCGGCGACGGGACTTCGGCCACCAGCGGCTTGAGGTCGAGCACTTCGAAGACCCGCTCGAAGGACACCAATGCGGTCATCACGTCGACTCGCACCCCGGAGAGCGCGGTCAACGGACCGTACAGGCGCGACAGCAGTGCGGCCAGGGCGAGCAGGGTGCCCACGGTCAGCGTTCCCGACACGGCCATCAGGCCGCCGAAGCCGTAGACCATCGCCGTCGCCAACGCCGCCACCAATGACAGTGCCACGACGAACGTGGTGCGGTTCATCGCGATCCGCACCCCGGTGTCGCGGACGGCTGCCGCGCGGACGGCATACTCGCTCTCTTCCCGCACAGGGGTGCCGAACAGCTTGACCAGCAGCGCACCGGCCACGTTGAAGCGTTCGGTCATCCGGGACCCCAGCTCGGCGTTGGCCGTCATCTGGGTGTGCATGAGCGCCGACAGCCGCCGACCCATGTACTTGGCCGGGACGAGGAAGAACGGCACGAGCAGCAGCGCCCCGAGGGTGAGCTGCCAGGAGAGGGTCGCCATCGCGGCGACGATGAGCACGAGCGACACCGAGTTGCTCACCACCGAGGACAACACCGAGGTGAACGCCTGCTGGGCGCCGATGACATCGGAGTTGAGCCGGCTGACCAGCGAGCCGGTCTGTGAGCGGGTGAAAAAGGCGATCGGCTGGCGCAGCACATGACCGAACACCGCAGTCCGCAGGTCGTAGATGAGCCCCTCGCCGATGCGCGCCGAAAACCAACGCTGCGCGATATCGAGGACTGCGCTCGCCACCGACAGCACGGCCACCAACAGCGACAGGCGCACGACGACGCCACCGTCCTTGAGGAGGACGCCCTCATCGACGATGTTCTTCAACAGCAGCGGCACGGCCACCACGACGGTGGCGTCGATGACGACCAGGGTGAGGAATCCGGCGATCCACATCCGGTAGGGGCGGGCGTAGTCGAGCACGCGGCGAGTGGTGTCCCCGCGCAGCCGCACGTCGAGCACCGATTGGTCGCGCACCATGCTGCGCATGACGCCATGTCCACCCTGCTGGCTCATCTGGGCCTCGCCTTCTCACCCATCCGGAGGCGACCCGGGTGGTCGTCAGGGGTTGGTCCGTGTGTCACGCCCCGCAACGACGGGACGGGATGCCGCATTCCCCCCACGTGCGCCGGGCGGGTCGTTCAGGAGCGTCCGACGCCCCGGGCCATCCCGTGCAGGAGAAATCCCTGAGCGGCGCGCTCATGGGCCAGTTGCTCGTCCGGGGCGCTCGTGATGGCCTGACGGAGCAGGGGCTTGAGGGCGCGCAGCGCCGCAGGGGACGCTGCCAGCAGGGCGGCGACGAGGTCGGCGGTGGCGGCATCGAGGTCGGCGCGTGGCACAGCCGCAGTGGCCAGGCCGATCGCGACGGCCTCGGCTGCGCCGACGACGCGGGCCGTCGCACACAGTTCCAGGGCGCGGGAGTAACCGACGGAATGCACGAGCGTGGCGGTGCCGCCGAGGTCAGGGATCAGCCCGAGGGCGATCTCCTTCATCGACATGGCGACGTCGTCAGCGACGATCCGCAGATCGGCCGCCAGGGCCAACTGGAACCCAGCGCCGATGGCGTGGCCCTGGACCGCGGCGACGACCACGGGGGTGATCCGGCGCCAGGCGGCAAAGCCCTCCTGGAAGGGCGCGATGAGGGCCGTCATCGCCGCCGGGCTCTGCGCTGCGGCCGCGATCATGTCCGGCTCACCCGGCATACCGCCTGGCATGAGCAGGGAGCGATTGAGTCCCGCCGAGAAGGCCCGTCCCTCGGCCCGCAGCACGACCACGCGGGTCGTGTCGGGCAGCCCGTGCGCGGTGTCGGCGAGCGCCGCCCACAGCGACGGGGTCTGGGCATTGAGCTGGTCGGGGTTGGCAAGCGTGACGGTCGTGACCGCACCGTCGTGCTCGACGCGGAGGCCGGGGTGGGGCTGGGTGCTCACCCCGCCAGGCTATCCGTCGGCCGGTGGCGGATTCGCGCCGGACCAGGTGCGACCCAACAGGCCCAGGTCGGCGCCAGTGTCCTCCCGGTATGCCGTGTAGCCCGCGTCGAAGGGCGTGCGGGCGTGGTAGGCCCAATGCGAGCTGTCCCACACGGTCAGCAGGCGCCCAGCCGCTCGACTGAAGAAGTCGCGGTGGTCGACCATCCGCAGCTGTTCGTTCCAGCGCACCCGCTGCAGCGACTCGGTCCGCGCGAGATAGACCTGCTCGATCATCTGCCGCACCGGGAGGCCGTTGACGAGGTCGCCCCATGGGCGCAGCGGCGGTTGGTGGCCGGGGAAGAGCGCATCCGGGCCGTGGTCGATGGCATACCACCGGGGCAACTCGACCCGCATGATCCCGACGACGTCCACCTCGGGGGTGGCGTCGAGGTAGGCGATGGCCTGGGTCAACCCCAGCGCGGCGCTGAACACGATGTCGTCGTCGGCGACGAAAGCGAACTCGGTCTCGACCGCGTCAAGGGCAGCATTGCGCCCGACACTCACGCCGCTGTTGAACGGCAGCGGCAGCACGGTGACCATCGGGTCGCCGGGAGCCATCGGCTCGCGAGAATCGTCGGCGATGACGATGCGTCCGGAGAACTGCGGACGCAGCGACCGCACCAGGCGTCGCGCCACATCGGGGCGTTGGAAGGTCTTGACGGCGAAGGTCACCCGTCGCGCGGCGTCCGCGCGGTCTGCCGCGGTCGGCGCTGCCTCGAGCCGAGTGTCGCGCAGCCGGAGGGCGGCCAGCTGCGCAGTGGTCACCGCCCCGTATGCCGCTCGCAAGGGTCCCCCGGCCCGGGAGTGGAGAGCAGCGCGCACCTGGTCGGCGCGCGCAGCGGACAGGCGCGGGCTCATCGGAGATCGTCCGTCGCCCAGAGGGAGCTCACGCCTGCGGTGTCGGTGGTCACGGCATACATCGTGCCGGATGCGGTCTGCGCGGCAGAGGTGACCACTCCGGGCGGCCCGGCGCGGGTTTCCCAGCCGCTGGCGCCTGAGCGCAGCACGAGGGACGCCGCTCCGGTCGGGAGGAGGATGGTCCACCTGTCGCCGCGCCAGACCGGGGCAGGGATCGACGCGCGGTCGGGGACGGTGACAGCCGGTATGCCGTCCCGCGCCGTGGGGGCCCCGCTTCGGTCCGCGCGCACGTCCCACGCGGCCAGTCGGCCGTCGACCGAGCCGACGACCAGGCATCCCGCCCCGCTCCGACAACCGACCGAGATCGCCTCTCCGGTGCGGCCTTTCATCGGCAAGGTGTCGCGGGACCACCCGGTGTTGCCGCTGGTGGACTGCCAGACCACCGGCTGCTGGCGAACCCCGTCGCCCAGAGTCACCAGCGAGCCGACCACGACTGCGCCCGCCCCGAGTGCCGTCCCGGACCGCGGTCCGGCCAGTTCCGTCGCCGTGCTCGCCAGCACACTGCCGGTCGGATCCTGGCGGACCCAGGTTGCGCCCACGGGCTCCCAGATGTCGGCATCCAGACCAGCGCCGCGACTCTCCCAACTCCCCAACAGCAACGGTCCGGTCGAGGGCATCAGCACCCCGAGCTGCTCCCCCGCGCCCCACCCGCCGAACGTCGAGAACGGCTGCTCCTGCTCGCTGAGGCCCGTCGTGGTGTCACCGCGCCACACCGACCAGCGGACGTTGGAGTGCGCGCCACCGCGAGCGCCGGCGACCGCCACCAACCGGCCATCGGACTCCGACGCGATCGAGAGCCAGGTGGCCTGGGCGGCATACGGGGTCACCGGGTGCACCGACACGGCGACGATGCTCGATCCGTCGAGGCGCAACAGCGCCGGGGCTGCGGTGGTGCCGTCCTGGGTCCCGACCAGCACCCCGTCCCGGTATGCCGTCAGGGTCACTGGCAGCTCGCCAAGCGGCAGGTCGACCGGCCGCCAGGCCATCGCGCCAGTGGTCGGCGAGGAGGCCCGTCCGGTCGGCGTCGACGGTGGGTCACTCGATGAGGTCTGCGCGGTACAGCCCGCAACCAACACCCCGATCGTCAGCAGCCTCGCCGCCCAGATCCCGCTTGCGAGAGGCGCGCTCGCTCGACTCCGGGCGTGTCGCACCGCGTCAGTATGCCGTCGCCCCGCAGCCCTGCGTGGCGCTTTGCGCTTTCGCGACGGCCTCCTGCACGAGCTCGGCATACGTCGCAGTCGTCGCGAGCGACCCGGTCGTCACGGGGAAGCCGAGCCCCCGGGCGCGAGCGACAGCTCGATCCAACAAGGTGCCTCGGGCAACGAACAGAGGCACGACCACCCCAACGGACTGGCCAATCGCCATCGCCGCGGCGACGAGCGTGTTCCAGGACGCGTCGTCCCCCAGCGTGATCGCGTCGCACCCGGCCCAGCCGTCGGTGCGGGCGCGGCCCGCCACCTGCAAACTCCCGACCAGGTCGCCCGATCGGGATTCACTGACGACCACGACGACCCGCCCGCTCGGGTCGGGCCGAACGCCCGCGGAGAGGATCAACTCGGCTGCGGCAGCCAGCAGCCTGGCGACCGGGAAGGCGGGCGCCACCAGATCGAACGACCCACCGGCAACCCCGCGCATCTGCGCCAGGGCGGCCGGGACGTCGACTCGTCGATGGAATCCGTCCGAGAGCAACAACGGCACCACCCACGCGGCACCCATGCTGTGAGCCGCGTCTGCCGGCGTCGGTCCGTGATGATCGAGATAGGCCGCCACCACGGGTGCGCCCGTTCGGCTGGCGACGGCCTCCGCGAGCACATCGACGTCGGCCCGATGGCGCGGATCTGGTGAACCGTGCGCCAAGAGCACGACCGCTCGGGCGGTCACGCCCCCGGTCCCACCAGGTCACCCAACCGGTCGCGCAACCCGACGACGTCGCCGATGACCACCACAGCGGGCGCTCGCACTCCCTCGTGTTCGGCGACCCAGACGGCCTTCTCCAGGGTGGTCACGGTGGTTCGCTGCTGCGGAGTCCACCCCGACTCCACAAACGCCACCGACGTGTCGGGCGCCCTTCCTGCGGCCAGCACCTGGGCCACCGTGGCAGAGATCGTGGCCACCCCCATGAGCAAGACGATGGTCGCATCGCTGGGGGCGGCAGTGAGGGCCGTCGTGGCATCGGCCCCCTCGTGTCCGGAGAGCACGACGACGGATGATGTGACGCCTCGATGGGTGACCGGGATGCCCGCCGCAGCGGGGACGGCCACCGCCGAACTCACCCCAGGCACCACTTCGACCCGTATGCCGTGCTCCCGGCATACCAGAGCTTCTTCGCCACCGCGGCCGAGAACGAAGGGGTCGCCGCCTTTCAGTCGCACGACCCGCTTGCCGGCGCGAGCGTGCTCGACCAGGAGCGCATTGATGCCGTCCTGGGTGACCCGGTGCCGTCCGGGCGCTTTGCCCACGTCGATGACCTCGACGTCGGCCGGGAGGTGATCCAGGACGCTGCGCGGGCCGAGCCGATCGGTGACGACGACATCGGAGTCCATCAGGGCCGCCCAGCCTCGCAAGGTGAGCAGCCGCGGGTCTCCCGGGCCGCCGCCGACGAGGACAACCGAGCCGGTGGGCATCTCGCTGTCGGAAGCTGCGGGCCTGCGTCGCCTGCGCACCGGGAGGGCGCCGAAGCGCAAACCAGCGAGGATCGCGTCGCGGACCGCCCGAGCGCGCCGGGGATCCCTGTCGCCCGTGACCGCGACCTGCAGACCCTCGGCGGCCGTATCTGGCGCACCGTCGGCGACCGCGGGGCTCCAGGCAGCACTGTGCGCGCCGGAGTCGGCCCGGACGCACCAGATGCCCGCAGTCTCGGCATCGCCAGCAACCGCTCTGTCCACAACTGGAAGTCCAGTTGCCGTGTGCACCAACCAGATTCGCTCACCCGAGGTCAGGTGACTGCGGTGGTAGTTCTCGGATCGCCACTCCAAGACACCGGCACTGACGAGGTCCGCGAGCTCGGGCACCAGGGAGGGCGCGACGACCGTGACCCGGGCACCGTCGGCGAGCACCCGGCATACCCGGCGGTGGGCGACCGGACCGCCGCCGACGACGAGGACGCGGCGCTCACGGAGCTGGAGGGTGATCGGGTAGCCCATGGTCAGGCCGCTCCGAGGCCGCGGGTGGACAGCAGCCGGCGGGAGAGCGGGCCGAAGACAAGGGTCTCGATCGCGACGCCCACGCCGAGGATGAGCAGGATCGACGCGAGGACCAGGGGCATGTCCGACAACTCCCGACCGGTGTCCAGGAGTTGGCCGAGCCCCGGGCCCAGTTGTGGTGAATAGGCGATGAGTTCTGCGGCCATGAGGGAGCGCCACGCGAACGCCCACCCCTGCCGTAAGCCGGCCAGATAGCCCGGCAATGCGGCCGGCAGGGTGACGAACCGCAATGCGGTCAGCCGGCCGGCGCCGAGCACTTGGGCCACTCGGGCATAGCTCGGGGGGATCTGGTCGACTCCGGCCAGCAGGCCATTGGCGATCGACGGCACGGCACCGAGCAGGACCACGGCATAGATCGCCGCGTCGGACAGGCCAAACCAGAGGATCGCCGCCGGCACCCACGCGACGCTAGGCAGGGACTGCAGCCCGGACAGCAATGGGCCGACGGCCCGGCGCACGACCCGCACTTGGGACAAGAGCACGCCAAGCAGCGACCCGCCCACGACGGATGCGAGGAAGCCCAACACGCCCCTCCGCAGCGAGTTGGCGACAGCGGCCTGGGCCGACCCTTCGGTGAAGGCGCTGCGCAGGGCCTCCCAGACCTGCACCGGCCCGGGCAGCGCGTAGACCGGCTTGACCCCGGCCAGGACCACCAGGTGCCAGACGAGCAGCAACACCAGCGCCGCGAGCAGCGGCGGCAACGAGCTGCGCAACGCGCGCGCTGACCAGGAGCTTTTCGCTGCAGCGGGGGCGTCGAGCGCGTCCAGGCCGGCCTCCGGCGTGGCCAGTTCGTCGCCAGCAGACCGAGCGGGTCCAGCAGGGCCGGCCGGTCCAGCGGAACCGGCGGGTTCGGTCTGCCGGCCCAGGTCGAGCGGCAAGACCTCAGTCGTCTCAACGGCCATGGCGGCGGATCTCCTCACTCAACGCGGCGGTGATCTCAACGCTGAGCCGGCTGACCTCGCTGGACTCGATCCGGCGCGGGTGGCTGATCGGGACCTGCCACTCCTGCGCGATCCGCCCCGGCCGACTGGTCAGCAGCATGACTCGGTCGCCCAGGCGAACGGCCTCGCGGACGTTGTGCGTGACGAAGACGACGGCGATTCCCGTCTCGTGCCGGATCCGGGTGAGTTCGGCGTGCAGGCTGTCGCGGGTGATGGCATCCAACGCGGCAAAGGGCTCGTCCATGAGCAACACTCGCGCCCCTTGCGCGAGGGCTCGGGCCAGCGCGACCCGCTGCCGCATCCCTCCGGACAGCTCGTGGACCCGCTTGTCGCCTTGCCCGGATAGATGCATGAGGTCCAGGAGCCGCTCGGCCTCCTGGTGGCGCTCCCGGCGCCGGATGCCGCGCAACCGCAGCGCAAGCTCGACGTTGGCGCGCGCGTTGAGCCACGGGAACAGCGCGTGATCCTGGAACATCAGGGCCGGCCTGCCGGACGTCGTCACCGATCCGGTCGTCGCCGCCTCCAGGCCAGCGATGATCGCCAACAGGGTGGACTTCCCGCAGCCGGAGGCGCCGACCAGGGATACGAGTTCGCCGGCCGCCACGCCGAACGAGATGTCGTCGAGGACCGGCCCCGCTGTCCCAGGGAAGGTCTTGCCGATCCGCTCGACTCGGACAGCCAGCCGGGCGTCGCGGTCGGTCGCATTCGGCACAGTCTGTGAATCCGGCACAGTCGGCGAATCCGGCACAGTCGGCGCTGTGAGGGTGCTGAGGGCGGGCATGGTCATTCCTTCCCGAGCCCGCCCGCGCTCACCGTCGGCTTCCCGGCGGCGGCGAGCAGGGCATTGAGCGGTCGGAGGTCGTAGATGCCGGTGAGATCGGCGCGCTGCTTGGTCAGCCCTGCGGCGAGGGCCGCATCAGCCGATGCCTGCAACGAGCTCGCTACCGGGTCGAGGGTCACCGTGAGGTGGGACCACGCTTCGGTGAGCACCCCGGCAGGCAACGCCTTACCGGTGAGGCGCGCGATCTGGGCGCCGACCGCGTCGCGTGACCCGGTGGGGTCTTTCGCGATCGCGGCGTCGATGGCGATCGCCCCCCGCAGCAGGGCGGTCACCTGGTCGGGATGGCTCTGCAGGTAGGCCGTCGACACCAGCAGATGAGTGGTGACAAAGCGCCCCTGCGGCCACAGCGTCGCTTCGTCGACGAGGGTCACCCCGCCGGCCTCGACGCGCAGCCGGGTCGCCCAGGGCTCGGGCAGCCAGGCGCCGTCGATCTTGCCCGCTTTGAACAGCTCCAGCGATTGGGCATTGTCCTGCGGGGCGATGGTGACATCGGCCGCGCCGCTGACCGAGGTGGTCAAGCCGTTCTTGGCCAGCCAAGACCGCAAGGCCACGTCCTGGGTACCCCCGAGCTGCGGACTCGCGAGCGTCTTGCCGCGCAGGTCCGCAACGGTGAGGCCGGGGCGGACGACCAGCGAGGCGCCACTGCTGGTCGCTCCGGCGACAATCCGGACCGCCTGACCCCCCGACTTGACGTAGGCGTTGATCGCCGGATTGGGACCGACATAGGCGGCGTCGATGGCCCCCGCGAGCAGCGCCTCGACCGCCGCCGGCCCCGCATTGAAGACCTGGGTCTGCAGGGTGGTGGTGCCCAGCTCCCGTTGGAAAGCGCCGGTGCTCACCCCGAGGATCGCGCTGGCATGGGTGAGGTTGGCGAAGTAGCCGAGACGCAACACGCCGCCCCCGCTCGCGCCACCTGCGGCTGCTCCAGGCGACGAGCAGGCAGACACGGCCGCGACGATCGCGAGAACGACCGCGGGGATCAGCCGCCGCCTCGACCCCCCGGACCCGTTCCGGTGCAGACACCTCAAGAAGCCAGCCATCCGCTGTCCCCTTCGGTCGTGCTGTCGAGGCTGACCATCCCGGCGGCCAGGGTGGCGCCGTCGGCCTCGTCGATCAGCAAGAAGCCACCGGTATGCCGTGCGGCCCGGTAGTCATCGACCGGCACCGATGCTGCCAGCCGGACCCGAATGCGGCCGATCGCGTTGAGCGGCAACGTGGTTCCGGCCGGCCGGTGCTCCAGCCCGGCCAGGTCCAGCTCGTCGACGATGTCGGTCACCACGCCCCGCACGGCGGCCGTGCCGACTCGCACCACGACCCGCTGGCCCGAGCGCAGCGGCTCTGGCGACAACACGGCGACCGTGGCCTCAAGATCGGTGCGCACGTGCGGAAGGCGGCTGGCACCGGCAATGAGGTCTCCACGCGCGATGTCGAGATCGTCGGCCAGGCGCACCGTCACCGACTGTGGCGCGAACGCGGCCTCGACGTCAGCGGGAAGCCCACCCGGCACCGGCACCTCGATTCCGACGACGGACGTGCGGTGTCCGGAGGGGAGCACCACGACCGGGTCACCGACGCGCAGCACACCGGAGGCGAGCCGCCCGGCATACCCGCGGTAGTCCGGATGCGTGGCAGTGCGGGGCCGGATGACGACCTGCACCGGCAGGCGCACCGGCTCGGTGGTGACGTCGGTGCCCACGGGGACGGTCTCTAGGTGTTCCAGGAGGGTCGGACCGGCATACCAGGGGGTGTGCGCGGAGCGGTCGACGACGTTGTCACCCGTCAGCGCCGAGAGCGGGATGGCCGTGACCTCTTGAACTCCGAAACCCGTTGCCAGCCGTTGGAATTCGTCACGAATGCCGGCAAACGTCAGCTCGTCCCAGCCCACCAGGTCCATCTTGTTGACCGCCAGGGCGACGTGGCGAACGCCGAGCAGACCGGTCACGGCCAGGTGGCGCCGGGTCTGCTCGACGATCCCGTGTCGCGCGTCGACGAGGATCAGCGCCAAATCCGCGGTGGAGGCTCCGGTCACCATGTTGCGGGTGTATTCCACGTGCCCGGGCGTGTCCGCGAGCACGAACGACCGCCGCGTGGTGGAGAAGTAGCGATAGGCCACATCGATGGTGATCCCTTGTTCCCGCTCGGCGCGCAGGCCGTCGGTCAGCAGCGCGAGGTCGGCGCTGTCCAGCCCGCGGTCGCGGCTGGCCCGCTCGACGGCGGCGAGCTGGTCGGCCAGGACCGACTTGGTGTCGTGCAGCAGCCGACCGACGAGGGTCGACTTGCCGTCATCGACGCTCCCAGCCGTAGCGAGGCGCAACAGGTCGTGGTCCATCAGAAATAGCCCTCCTTCTTGCGGTCCTCCATGGCGGCCTCGGAAAGCCGGTCATCGGCCCGCGTCGCCCCACGTTCGGTCAGCCGCGAACCGGCCACCTCCCGGATGACGGCGGCGGCATCCCCGGCGTCGGACGGCACGGCAGCGGTGCAGCTCATGTCACCGACGGTCCGATAACGCACTCGACGCACCTCGACGGCTTCGCCGCGGCGCGGCTGGCTCCACGGGCCGACGGCTACGAGCATTCCGTCGCGCTCGAAGACCTCGCGCTCGTGCGCGTAATAGAGCTCGGGCAGGGCAATGCGCTCACGCTCGATGTAGCGCCAGACGTCGAGTTCGGTCCAGTTGGACAGCGGGAAGACCCGCACGTGCTCCCCCGGCGCGTGCCGCCCGTTGTAGAGGTCCCACAACTCGGGTCGCTGCCGCCGGGGGTCCCACGCCCCGAAGGCGTCGCGGATCGAGAAGATCCGCTCTTTGGCCCGCGCCTTCTCCTCGTCGCGCCGCCCGCCGCCGAGCACCGCGTCGAACCGACCCGCGGCGATAGCGTCGAGAAGCGGCACGGTCTGGAGCGGGTTGCGGGTGCCGTCGGGCCGTTCGCGCAGCCGGCCGTCGTCGAGGTAGTCCTGCACCGACGCGACGACCAGTCGCGCACCGACGCGCTGCACGGTCTCGTCGCGGAAGGCCAACACCTCGGGGAAGTTGTGCCCGGTGTCGACGTGCAGCAGCGTGAACGGGGGCGGTGCCGGGTAGAACGCCCGGACCGCCAGTTCCAGCATGACGACTGAGTCCTTGCCGCCGGAAAAGAGCAGCGCCGGTCGCTCGAACTGGCCGGCCACCTCGCGCAGGATGTGGATCGCCTCGCTCTCCAGGCGATCCAACAGATCCAGCCGGTATGCCGTCCGCTCACCTTCCGGGGCATGGTCGGGTCGGGTGGTGATCGGCTCTGGCGGGGCGATGACGGTGCTCATGTGTGCAACCCACATTCGGTCTTGGCGCGGCCGGACCATCGGCCTGCGCGGGGGTCTTCTCCGATGTCGACGGGCCGGGTGCAGGGCCAGCACCCGATCGAGGCGTATCCGTCATGTCGTAACGGATTGAGCAGCACCTGCTCTTGCTCGACGAACCGCTCAACATCCGCGTCGGTCCACGCCGCCAGCGGGTTGAGCTTGACCATGTCCCGTCGGGCGTCCCAGCCGACGAGGTCGATGTCGCTGCGGGTCGGCGCGTCGACCCGGCGCATCCCGGTCACCCAGGCGCTGCGGCCCTGCAGGCCCCGCTCCAGCGGTTCGACCTTGCGCAGAGCGCAGCACTGGTCGGGGTCGCGGGCATACAACTCCGGGCCGAAGCGCTGCACTTGCTCAGCAACGGTGAGCAAGGGCGTGATGGTGCGCAGCGCGATGGTGCCATTGGCGGCATACGCATCGCGGGTCCCGAGGGTCTCCGGGAAATGCAGCCCGGTGTCGATGAAGGTCACCTCAGCCCCGGGGATGGTCTCTCCCACCAGGTGGACGAGCACCTCGTCCCCCATCGACGAGGCAACGGTGATGTCGGAGCCGAAGGCCGCTGCCGCCCAGCCCAGCACCCGACGGCTCGCTTCCACGCGAGCGTCGTAGCCGGCCGGATCACCGCCAGAGGCATCGGAGTCCACGGTGAACCGGGACTGGGCCGCGGTAGCCAGCAGGCGCAGTTCGTCGGCGGCGAAGGCGCTCATCGGGCACCTGCTGCAGGGCTGTGGGCTGGCACGAGCGAGTGATCCACCCGGAGCAACCCGAGGGTGAAGACGCGGGCGCAAGCACGGCATACCCAGGCAGTGGGTGCCTCCTCGTGAGGCCGGACATCCTGCTCCCCGCAGAACGGGCAGTGTGCTGGGGTCGCGGCGCGACCTCGGTGAGCAGAACTCATCGCAGTTCCTCCTCGTCGACTCGGTGCGCCCAGGCGGCGAAACTCTCGTCGCCAGAGCGCTGATCCAGGAACCGGCCGGTCACGCGCTCGACGTAATCGGTGAGCTCGTTCGCCTCGACCCGCAGGTTGCGGGTCTTGCGGGCCAACTGAGCCTGGCCGCCCAACGAGCCACCCAGGTGAACCTGGAAACCTTCGACGCTGCGGCCCTCGGCGTCACTCATGACCAGGCCCTTGAGGCCGATGTCGGCCACCTGGAACCGAGCACACGAGTTGGGGCAGCCATTGACGTGCAGCGTCACGGGGGTGTCGAGGTGGGGCAGTCTCCGCTCCAACTCCTCGACGGTGTCGCGGGCCCTGGCCTTGGTCTCGACCAAGGCGAGCTTGCAGTACTCGATACCCGTGCAGGCGAGCACGCCGCGGCGCCATTCGCTGGGGTCGCTTGGGAGGCCCACCGCGGCGAGCTCGGCCGCCAGGTTGGCGGCGCGAGCCGGGTCGATGTCGAGGACGAGCAGCTTCTGATGGGCCGTGAGGCGGATCCGGTCCGAGCCATGCTCGGCGGCCAGATCCGCCACCCGCGCGAGGATCGTGCCGGTCACCCGACCGCCGATCGGCGCCACCCCGACCCAGACCCGCCCGTCGCGCTGCGGGTGGATGCCGACATGGTCGCGACGGTGTGCGGGGTCCTCGACCGGAGCCGGGCCATCGAGAAGGGCTCGGCCGAGGTAGTCGCGTTCCAGGACCTCGCGGAACGTCGCTGCCCCCCAGTCGGCGACGAGGAACTTCAACCGGGCGCGGTTGCGCAGGCGGCGATAGCCGTGGTCGCGGAAGATGCCAATGACCCCAGCCCACACGTCCGCCACCTCGTCCAGCGGCACCCAGGCCCCCAGGCGCTGCGCGAAATGAGGATTGGTCGACAGGCCTCCGCCGACCCACACGTCGAACCCCGGCCCGTGCTCGGGGTGGTCGACCCCGACGAAGGACACGTCGTTGGCCTCGTGCGCGACGTCCAGGCTCGGTGACCCCGAGATGGCCGTCTTGAACTTGCGTGGCAGGTTGGAGAACTCCGGCGACCCCAGGTGCCGCCGCAGGATCTCCTCGATGGCCGGGGTGCCGTCGATGATCTCGTCGGCCGCCACTCCCGCGACGGGTGAGCCCAGGATGACCCGCGGGGTGTCGCCGCATGCCTCGGTGCTGCCCAGTCCGACGGCCTCGAGGCGCCGCCAGATCTCGGGCACGTCCTCCACTCGCACCCAGTGCAGTTGGATGTTTTGCCGGTCGCTGATGTCGGCAGTGTCGCGCGCGAACTCGGTCGAGATCCGGGCGATGGCGCGCAGTTGCCCGACGGACAGCGCCCCGCCGTCGGAGCGGACGCGCATCATAAAGAACTCGTCATCGAGCTCGCTCGGATCCAAGGTCGCCGTGCGCCCACCATCGATACCGGGGCGGCGCTGGGTGTAAAGCCCCCACCAGCGCATCCGACCGTGCAGGTCATCGGGCGCGATGGACTGGAATCCGTTGCGGGAGTAGTCGTTTTCGATCCGCTCACGGACGTTGAGCCCGTCGTCGGCAGCTTTGAACACCTCGTTGGGGTTCAACGGGGTGCGGTCGCCGTCAGCCCAGGCGCCGGTCGCGCGATCGGCGCGCCGGGCAGCCGGGCGGGTGGGTGGAGCAGACATGGACGTCCTGTCGGAGAGGCCCTGGCGGGCAGGGGGAGCATGGGCAGGCGCGACAGCGCGCGAGACGGTGCGGCGCACGGCATACCCGACTCGGCAGGACGCGGAGCCAGGGCGCGTGGACGGGGTGGGCTAGGTGGGAGGCAACCGCGGGTCAACGACCCAGCAGGTATGCCGTGCGGCCGTCAGGCCGGATTCAGCCCCGCATGTCGCGGCGACATCCCGCACTGACGACCCTCATGAGGTCGACGTGGCGCCGGGAGACGAGCGCGAGGGGAACTGGCATGGCGGCAGTCTGCCTGCCCGTCGCGCCTTGATGCATAGGCGTCCATTATGTGAAACCAAGCATCCAGTTATCCATGTCGGGTCCGGAGGCAGAGGCGTCTCGGTCTGTGAGGCGGTCCCTGCCCCGGATTGAGAACTCCGGCACGGGCACGACAGGATGGGCGGGACACCCCCGACTGAAGGAGCCAGCGGTGAGCACGGTCAAGCGTCACAAGATTCATCTCAGCGAGAACGAGATGCCGACCCGCTGGTACAACATCCTCCACGACCTGCCCACGCCGCCCCCGCCCTACTTGCACCCGGGCACCGGGCAACCGGTTGGGCCGGACGACCTGGCGGCGCTGTTCCCCATGGACCTCATCGCCCAGGAGATGGCGTCCGAGCAATACATCGACATCCCGCCGGAGGTCCTCGACGTCTACCGGCTGTGGCGGCCCTCGCCGCTCTATCGTGCGCACCGACTCGAGGCCGCGCTCGGCACACCGGCGCACATCTACTACAAGTACGAAGGCGTCTCCCCCGCCGGGTCGCACAAGCCCAATACCTCTGTGCCGCAGGCCTTCTACAACGCCAAGGCCGGCATCAAGAAGCTCACCACCGAGACCGGCGCCGGGCAGTGGGGCACCTCGCTGGCCTTCGCGTGCGCGCAGTTCGGGCTGGAGTGTGAGGTCTGGCAGGTCAAGGCGTCCTACGACGGCAAGCCCTACCGCCGCCTGATGATCGAGACCCTCGGCGGCACCGTCCACGCCTCCCCGTCCGAGCTCACGGCCGCCGGCCGGGCCATCCTCGCCGAGCACCCTGACTCCCCCGGCTCGCTGGGCATCGCGATCAGTGAGGCGGTCGAGGTCGCCGCGCAGGACCCGACGATCAACTACGCCCTCGGCTCGGTGCTCAACCACGTGCTCATGCACCAGACGATCATCGGCGAGGAGGCGCTCAAGCAGTTCGCCAAGATCGAGGTCACCCCTGACCTCATCATCGGCTGCACCGGCGGCGGGTCCAACTTCGCGGGCCTGGCCTTCCCGTTCTTGCGCGAGAAGCTCGCCGGCCGCATGTCACCCGTGCTGCGCGGCGTCGAGCCGGCCTCCTGCCCGTCGCTCACCCAGGGCACCTATGCCTACGACTTCGGCGACACCGCCGGCATGACCCCGCTGATGAAGATGCACACCCTCGGCCACGACTTCATCCCCGACCCCATCCACGCCGGTGGGTTGCGCTACCACGGGATGAGCCCGCTGCTCTCACACGTCTACGAGTCGGGGCTCATGGAGGCCGTCGCCCGCAAGCAGAAGGAGTGCTTCGACGCCGGGGTTCTCTTCGCACGCAGCGAGGGCATCATCCCGGCCCCTGAGTCGACCCACGCCATCGCCGAGGTCGTCGCCGAGGCCCGGGCCTGCACCGAGTCGGGGCAGGAGAAGGTCATCGTCATGGTCCTGTCCGGTCACGGTCACCTCGACCTGCCGGCCTATGGCGCCTACCTCGACGGGTCGATGACCGACCACTCCTACGAGGAGTCCGAGATCCGCGACGCCGTCGCCGAGGCGCTCACCCGCCTCCCCGCGATCCCCCGTCAGTAGATGACGCCCGGCCCCGTCAAGTCGAGCACCATGGCCTGACGGGGCCACCGGGTCAATCCGAAGGCACGCTCGTGTTCGGCGAGGGCCTGCAGCTGCGGGCCGTAGTCGGCTTCGGGCAGCACCCGCCAGCCCAGCCGCTCGTAGTAGGGGCCATTCCACGGCACCTCGGTGAAGGTCCGCAGGGTCATCCGCGGATAGCCCGCACCGCGCGCCCAGTCGGCGGCGTGAGCGAGCAACACCGCCCCGGTATGCCGTCCGGCCTGGCTGGGCAGCACGCTCACCTGCTCGACGTGCGGCAGGGCGTCGACCAACTCGACTCGGACGAAGCCGATGGGCTCATCGTGGGCGTCGCAGGCCACCCACAGCCGCCGGGCCGCGCAAGCCGGCAGGTATGCCGTCTGGTCGGGCGGTTCGGAGTCAGCGACGAGGTCCATCCCCACCTCGCGGAACGCGACGTCGCCGGACTTCTCAATCGCCGGAAGTGCCTCCAGGTCCGTCGGCTCGGCGAGACGTACCCGAATCTGCTTGGCGCGCAAGGCTTTGTCCCGTCGTAGGTCGATGACGAAGACGGCCCCCAGAGGCAGCGCCGCAGCACACCAGGGCGGCCAGCCCGGCCCGGAGAGGTGCTGCATGGCATACCTGGTCAGCAGCCAGGCCGCGAGGCACGACGCGAGCAGCGCGCTCCAGCCCACGAGGTTGAGTTGAGCGGTGCGGAATGGTCCCCTGCGCAGGCGGTCGATCGACGTGACCGCCCGCCGTCCGGGCGTCAGTGGCTCGTAGTCGGCATACCCGCGCTTCATGTGGCGCACCTCCGCGCCCAGGCTCTCACGCGAGGGCGACGAGGTCTTTGTAGTCCGGTCCCCAGAGGTCCTCGACACCATCGGGCAGCAACAGCACCCGCTCGGGTTCGAGGGCATCGACAGCACCCTCGTCGTGGGTCACGAGCACGACCGCTCCGCGATAGGTCCGCAAGGCGCCGAGGATCTCTGCACGGGAGGCGGGGTCGAGGTTGTTGGTTGGCTCGTCCAGCAGCAGGACGTTGGCGGCCGAGACGACGAGCATGGCGAGGGACAGGCGCGTCTTCTCGCCACCAGAGAGCACCCCGGCCGGCTTGTCGACGTCATCCCCGGTGAACAAGAACGAACCGAGGGTCTTGCGCACCTCGGTCTCACCGAGATCGGGGGCCGCCGACTTCATGTTGGCCAACACGGTGCGCTCGATGTCGAGATTTTCGTGTTCCTGCGCGTAGTAGCCGAGTTTGAGCCCGTGACCCGGCTCGACCTGCCCGGTGTCCGGCGCGTCGACCCCGGCAAGGATGCGCAGCAGGGTGGTCTTGCCAGCACCGTTGAGGCCCAGGACGACGACCCGCGAGCCGCGGTCGATGGCCAGGTCGACGTCGGTGAAGATCTCCAGCGAGCCATAGGACCGTGACAATCCCGAGGCCATGAGGGGGGTCTTGCCGCACGGCGCGGGGTCGGGGAAGCGCAGCTTGGCCACCCGGTCGTGGGCGCGCTCCCCCTCGACGCCGGCCAGCAGCCGCTCGGCCCGGCGGGCCATGTTCTGGGCGGCCGTGGCCTTGGTGGCCTTGGCGCGCATCTTGTCGGCCTGCGCCATGAGCGCCGACGCCTTCTTCTCGGCGTTGAGCCGCTCCCGCTTGCGGCGCCGCTCGTCGGTCTCCCGCTGCAGGAGATAGGGCTTCCAGCCGACGTTATAGACGTCGAGCGCCGACCGGTTGGCGTCGAGGTGGAAGACGCGGTTGACCACGGCATCCAGCAGCGCCCCGTCGTGGCTGATGACGACGAGCCCACCCTTGTATGCCTTGAGGTAATCGCGCAACCAGACGATGGAGTCGGCGTCCAGGTGGTTGGTTGGCTCGTCGAGCAGCAGCGTGTCGGCGCCGGAGAAGAGGATCCGCGCGAGTTCGACGCGGCGGCGCTGTCCACCTGACAGGGTCTCCAGCGGTTGTCCGAGCACGCGGTCTGGCAGGCCGAGCGAGGAGGCGATGGCCGCGGCCTCGGACTCGGCGGCATACCCACCCATGGTGGTGAACTCGGAGTCCAGCCGAGCGTAGGAGCGCATAGCACGCTCGCGGAGCCGCTCGTCGGCCGAGCCCATCCGCGCCTCGGCAGCGCGCAGGTCGCGGACCATCTGATCCAGGCCGCGGGCCGAGAGGATGCGGTCGCGCGCCAGTACCTGGAGGTCACCGGTGCGGGGATCCTGCGGGAGGTAGCCCACGGCGCCGGTGCGGGTGACCGTGCCGGCGGTCGGCAACCCGTCGCCGGCGAGCACCTTGGTCAACGTCGTCTTGCCGGCGCCATTGCGGCCGACCAAGCCGATCCGGTCGCCGGGGCTGATCCGGAAGCTCACCGGCTCCAGCAGCAGCCGCGCGCCCACGCGCAACTCGACCCCGGTGGCGACGATCACGGCATACCTCGAACTGTGCAGGGCGTGTCGGACGCAGCGCCGGGGGTTTCAGGGGGACGGAGCGTCCATTCTGCCACTGCCGCCGCGACAGGTAGCGTTGCCGACCGTGAGCCCCACCGTTGCCGTCCGCACCATCACGCCCGAGGAACACCTCGCCCACCTGCGCAGCCTGCCGGCGGCGAGCTTCCTGCAAACGCCGGCGTGGGGGCGGCTGATGAACGACTGGAAAGCCGAAAGCATCGGCTGGTATGCCGTCGGCGCTCCCGATCGGCTGGTGGGATCGGCTCTCGTGCTTTATCGGCAGTTGCCCCGGCTGCGTCGATATCTGGCCTATCTCCCGGAAGGTCCAGTGCTCGATTGGGACGACGCCGAGTTGGTGGAGCCGGCGCTCGCTGCCCTACGCGCTCACGTGGCCAAGGCTGGTGCCTTCGCGATCCGGCTCGGACCTCCGGTGCCGACCCGCCGCTGGCATGCCGACACGGTGAAGGAAGCCATCGCCTCCGAGGCGGTCACCTCGCTCACCCAGGTGCCGGCCGATATCGATGAGGGCACGGGCCTGCGGCTGGCGGCTCAGTTGGAACGGCTGGGATATCGCCACCTCGCGGCCACCGAGGGATTTGCCGCAGGGCAACCACAATTCGTGTTCCAGATCCCGTTGGCCGGGCGGAGCGAGGCCGATCTGCTGGCCGGGATGAACCAGCTGTGGCGCCGCAATATCAAGAAGGCCGACAAGGCCGGCGTCGAGGTGTCCCTCGGCAGCGCAGCCGACCTACCGGCCTTCCACGCGGTCTACCTGGAGACCGCCACCCGCGACCACTTCACCCCTCGCCCGTTGTCCTATTTCCAGCGGATGTTCACCGAGCTGCTCGCTGAGGACGCCGGCCGCATCCGGCTCTATCTGGCCCACCATGAGGGTGACCTCGTGGCATCGACCATCTGGGTGCGGGTCGGGCAGCACGCGTGGTACTCCTACGGCGCGTCGACGGCGGCCAAGCGCGAGGTCCAGGGCTCCACTGCGCTGCAGTGGCGGATGCTGCGCGACTCCCTCGCCGACGGAGCAACCGTCTACGACCTGCGCGGCATCACCGACACGGTCGCGTCCGACGACCCCCACCTCGGGCTCATCCGGTTCAAGGTCGGCACCGGCGGCGAGGCCGTCGAGTACGTCGGCGAATGGGACCTCCCGCTCAACAAGGCCCTGTATGCCGGGTTCGACTGGATGATGCGGAGGCGTTCGTGAGCATCGTCCTCCACGTCGATGGCGACCGGTGGCGAGCCCACCTCGACCGCACCGTGGCAGCCAATCCGGGCCTGGTGCCCGTGGTCAAGGGCAACGGTTATGGCTTCGGCGCGCCGGTGCTCACCGGCGAGTGCGAGCGGTTGGCCGGCCAGGCCGGCGTCGCTCTCATCGCTGTCGGCACCTATCGCGAGGCCGGACCGGCCTTGGCGGCCTTCTCGGCCGACGTCCTCGTCCTGGAGCCCTACCGCCCCACCCTGCACGGCGACCTGGCCGTGTTGTCCGAACCCGCCCTGGTGCACACCGTGACCTCTGTGGCCGATGTGCTCGACCTGCACTCCCGAGCGCCCGGTGCTCGGCTCGTTGCCGAGGGTCTCACCTCGATGAACCGTCACGGCTGCCGAGTGGAGGACTACGCGGACCTCGTCACCGCAGTCGGCAGCCACCTGGTCGGAGGGACCCTGCATCTGCCGCTGGGATCCGGTCACCAGGCCGAGGTCTCCGCCTGGCTGACCCGATTCCCAACCCTGTCGACCTGGTTCCTCTCGCACGTGTCGCCCGACGAGCTCGGTCGGTTGCGGACGGCATACCCCGGGGTGGCTCTGCGGCCCCGGGTCGGGACCGCGCTGTGGTTGGGCGAACCCGCCGCACTCACGGTGCGGGCCGATGTCCTGGACGTCCGGGCGGTAGCGGCGGGCAGCCACGCGGGGTACCGAGGTCGTTCGATGGGCGCCGGCCACCTGGTCGTTGTCTCGGGCGGCACCGCTCACGGCGTGGCGATGGAAGCCCCCTCAGCCGTCTCCTCCCTTCGGCAGCGGGCCATCGTCCTGGCCGAGGGGGCCCTGGAGGCGGCCGGTCGGGTGCGGTCACCGTTCTCGCTGCCGACCAGCACCACTGGCGCCAGCACCTCGTTGTGGTTCGTCGAGCCGCCACACATGCAGGTGAGTCTGGTCCACGTGCCGCAGAGCACCATTCCGCCCGCGATCGGCGACCAACTCGACGTGCGGGTGCGCCTGACGACCTTCTGGGCGGACGACGTCGTCCTCACCTGACACCGACACGCACCACCGAACACTGCTCACCGGGAACAGGACAGTCCCGACGGACCGTTAGGGTGTGGGGAGATGGCGGCGAGTCTGCGCTGCCTGAAGAACGCGGAGGGTCGATGTCCTTCAACGAGAACGCCACGCTGGACACCTCTCAGGTCGAGTCGGGCGGCAGCGGCGGCTTCGGTGGCGGTGGCGGAGGTCGCGGGGGGTTCCCCGGCGGCATCCAGGTCGGTGGCGGCATCGGTGGGCTTATCATGCTCATCCTCATGCTCATCTTCGGCGGCGGCCTGACCGGTGGCGGCAACACCACGGCGCCGCAGGACTCCACGACCACGCAAGGTGGCCAGTTCGACACCAGCCAGGTCGGGGCTGCTGGCTCAGCCAGCGGCGATTTCGCCAACTGCAAAACCGGTGCCGACGCCAACAGGAACGACGAGTGCCTCATCATCGCCACGGTCAACAGCGTGCAGGCCTACTGGGGCCAGTTGCTGCCGCAGTACGGCAAGCAGTACCCCAAGGCCAAGACGGTCATCTACTCCGGCCAGACGCAGTCCGGATGTGGCACCGCCTCCAACCAGGTCGGTCCCTTCTACTGTCCGCTGGACAATAAGGTCTACATCGACGCCTCCTTCTTCGCCGAGCTGACCAAGCGGTTCGGCGCGGACGGCGGACAGCTGGCCAAGGAGTACGTCGTGGCGCACGAATACGGCCACCACATCCAGAACGTCCTGGGCCTGCTCGGCAAGGCCCAGCAGGACCCGCAGGGCCCGCAGTCCGGCGCCGTGCGCGTCGAGCTCATGGCTGACTGTCTGGCCGGCACCTGGGTCAAGCACGCCACCGAGACCAAGGACAAGAACGGCGTCACCTTCCTCAAGCCGATCACCCAGGCCGACATCCAGTCCGCCCTCTCGGCCGCCTCCGCGGTCGGTGACGACCGCATCCAGGAGGCCGTCCAGGGTCGGGTCACCCCGGAGAACTGGACCCATGGTTCCTCCGAGGCTCGGCAGCGCTGGTTCCTGACCGGCTACCAGAGCGGTGACATCAACAAGTGCAACACCTTCGGGGTCGCCCGCGTGGAGTGACCCACTCCTGCGTCAATGAGGGCAACGACGGCGGCCCGGCTCCTGCAGGAGCCGGGCCGCCGTCATCGTGCAGAAGGGACTGTGGTCAGACTGCCGAGCCCCGGAAGAAGCGCCGACCGGACAGTTCGCGCGGGGTGATCTCGACGTAGATCGGCTTGTCCGAGGGCAGCCAGGTCTCCAGGTGCTTCTCGTCGTCGGCATAGGTCTCGGAGAACGAGTCGACCATGCGCGCTGATCCCTTGAGAATGACCGACCAGGCCTGGTCGCCCTCACGACCGTCGCACTCGACGGCGACTGCGGCATTGATGACGAGCTCGGTCAGCTTGGTGCCGGCGGCGGTGCGCATGAGCAGACCATTGCCGTCGACGATGAAGTTGACCGGAAAGATGTCGGGTTCGCCGTGGACGGCCACCGCCAGACGCCCGAACCGCTCGCGGTCCAGGGTCGCCCAGCACTCCTGCTCGGTCATGTCTTCGATGCGGAAGTCGTCGCTCATGGCGTACATCCTAGGCAGTCGCGCGCTCCCGATGCGCCGTGCCCGGGCGTTGGACGGGTCACTCCCCCGGCACGCTGCCGTGCACCCACACCGCGCGGCCTCTCCACAGCGCGCGCCGCAGGACAGCAGCGTCGGGGTCGCTGAGGTCGGGCAGCTCGCGGCGCGGCAGCCCGGTCAGCCGGGCGAGTACGGGGGCTTCGAGCACCGACGTCCACAGCGTCCGGTCACCTCCGAGGACCAATGCCTCCGGTATGCCGTGCCACTCACCTTCCAGCCCACTGTCCTCCGGCCCTGGCACCAGCAACCGACGGGCGTGCTCAGTCACCGCATCGACGAGAACAGCGGCCTGACCCGCGCGACGGCGGGCGAACCGCTGTTGCGACCACCCGCCGGCGGCCGTGCGGGACTGCACATGTCGCCGGCCCACCTTCGAGGTGACCAGGCGCGGACCGGAAGCCAGCCCGACGGCATACCCTCCGCGACGAATGAGCAGCAGCCCGATGAGGTCATGTGGGAACGACGTCGCGGACACCTCACCATCGGCCCAGCGAGCGGTGACGGTGTCACCCTCCCGGATCTGAATGGCATCGGGATGTGCAGCCATGAACTCCGCCCACCACGACGGGAAATCCGCCGTGGCGATCTCGTGTCGACCGCTGGACACCGGGCGCAGTCAGAAGTGGATTCCCGGTAGGTCAGAGGTTGAAGCCGAGGGCGCGCAGCTGCTCGCGGCCGTCGTCGGTGATCTTGTCCGGGCCCCACGGCGGCATCCACACCCAGTTGATCCGGTGCGAGACGACCAGCCCTTCCAGCGCCTGTGCGGTCTGGTCCTCGATGACGTCGGTGAGCGGACAGGCCGCCGACGTCAGCGTCATGTCGATGACCGCGTGCGACTGGGAGTCGACGGTGATGCCGTAGACCAGGCCGAGGTCGACGACGTTGATCCCGAGTTCGGGGTCGACCACGTCGCGCATGGCCTCTTCGACGTCGGCGACATTGGCCGGCGAGCCGCTGGTGGAGGTGACGTCGGTGCTCATGAGGGGTCCTTGTCGTCGGTCGGGTGGAGGGATCCCACGGCAGAGACGCCGACGGGCGTGGTCACGGCGACGGCGGGTGGGGTGATGTCGACTCCGGCGTGGACCAGAGCGTCCGCGAAGGCCGACCAGCCCAGCAGGGCGCATTTGACCCGGGCGGGGTATTTCGCGACCCCGGAGAAGGCGACCCCGTCGCCGATGACCTCTTCATCGCCGCTATCTCGCCCGCGCGAGGTGAGCATGGCGCGCATGGCTTCGTAGGTCTGCAGGGCCTGCTCGACCGGATAGCCGGTCACCTCGTCATGCAGGACCGAGGTGGACGCGACCGAGATCGAACACCCCTGGGCGTCATAGGAGACGTCCTGGACGACGCCATCGGCGACGTGGACGCGCAGGGTCACCTCGTCACCGCACGTGGGGTTGACGTGGTGCACCTGGGCCTCAAAAGGCTCCCGGAGCCCAGACCCGTGCCGCTCCTTGGCGTGGTCGAGGATGAGTTGTTGGTAGAGGTCCATCAGGACGCCACCTCCAGCCCGAAGACTGCCGGCACGCTGTCGAGGGCGGCCAGCAGGACGTCGACCTCGGCGGCGGTGTTGTATGCCGCGAAGCTCGCCCGGGTGGTTGCGGTGACCCCGAGAGCCCGATGCAACGGCCAAGCGCAGTGATGGCCCACCCGAACCGCGATGCCCTGATCGTCGAGCACCTGGCCGACATCGTGCGGGTGGACCCCGTCGGCGACGAACGCGACCACCGAGCCACGATCGTGCAGATCGGTCGGACCGATCACGCGGATCCAGGGACGCGTGGCCAGCCCGTCGAGCAACCGCCGCACGAGCATGAGTTCGTGGGCGTGGACCCGATCCATCCCCAGGGCCGTGAGGTAATCGCAGGCGGCGGCGAGTCCTACGGCCTGGGCAGCCACCGGCACGCCCGCCTCGAACTTCTGCGGCACCGGAGCGTAGGTCGACTCCTGCATGGTGACCGTCTCGATCATCGATCCACCGGTGAGAAAGACCGGCATCTCGTCGAGGATCTCCGACCGTCCCCACAGCACGCCGACCCCGAGCGGGCCGAGCATCTTGTGGCCGGAGAAGGCCAGCAGATCGACTCCCAGCTCGGTGACGTCGACCGGCAGGTGCGGCACCGACTGACACGCGTCGAGCACGACCAGGGCACCGACGGCATGAGCGCGGTCAGCCAGGTCGCGGACCGGGTTGACCGTGCCCAGCACGTTGGAGGCGTGGGTGAAGGCGAAGACCTTGGTGCGCTCGGTGAGCAGCTCGTCGAGGTGGGTCAGGTCGAGCCGACCCTCGGCGGTGACGGGGACCCAGCGCAAGGTGGCGCCGGTGCGACGGCATACCTCTTGCCAGGGCACGAGGTTGGCGTGGTGCTCCATCTCCGTGATGAGGACCTCATCCCCAGGCCCGAGCCGGAACCGCTCCCCCGCACCGCCTCCCCCGCCGGCGGCGCCGTTGGAGAACGCGTAGGCGACCAGGTTGATCGCCTCGGTCGCATTGCGAGTGAAGACGATCTCCTCGTCGCGCGACCCGATGAACTGCGCGACGGTATGCCGTGCTGCCTCGTAGGCGTCGGTGCCCTCCTCGGACAGCAGATGAGATCCCCGGTGTACCGCTGCGTTGAGGTGCTCGTAGAAGTGCCGCTCGGCATCGAGCACTTGGCGGGGTTTGTGCGAGGTCGCCCCCGAGTCGAGGTAGACCAGCGGCCGACCCCCACGCACGGTGCGCGTGAGGATGGCGAAGTCGGCGCGGATGCGCGCCGACTCGGCCGGGGTGAAGGGCAATGCCGACATGCGGGATCCGATCAGGCTTGCGCGAGGTAGCGGTCGTAGCCGTTGGCCTCGAGCTCGTCAGCCAACTCGGGTCCGCCCTGTTCGACGATCCGGCCGTCGACGAAGACGTGGACAAAGTCGGGCTCGATGTAGCGCAGGATGCGGGTGTAGTGGGTGATGAGCAAGATGCCCATGTCATTGGCCGCCTTGGCCCGGTTGACGCCTTCGCTGACCACCCGCAGGGCGTCGACGTCCAGGCCGGAGTCGGTTTCGTCCAGGAGGGCGATCTTGGGGCGCAGCAACTCCAGCTGGAGCACCTCGTGGCGCTTCTTCTCACCACCGGAGAAGCCCTCGTTGACATTGCGCTCGGCAAAGGTCGGGTCCATCTTCAGCGCATCCATCGCGGCGCGGACGTCCTTGACCCAGGTGCGCAGCTTGGGCGCCTGCCCGTCGATCGCGCTCTTGGCGGTGCGCAGGAAATTGCTCACCGTGACGCCGGGGACCTCGACGGGGTACTGCATGGCCAGGAACAGCCCGGCGCGGGCCCGCTCGTCGACGCTCATCGCGAGGACATCCTGACCGTCAAGGGTGACCGAGCCACCGGTGACGAGGTACTTGGGGTGTCCGGCAACGGAATACGCGAGCGTCGACTTGCCCGAGCCATTGGGGCCCATGATCGCGTGGGTCTCCCCCGAACGCACCGTGAGGTCCACGCCGCGCAGGATCTCCTTGGCGCCCTCCTCTGTGGCGACGCTCACCTCTAGGTCGCGAATCTCCAAGACGGTCATGCGGGAAGCTCCTCGGCAGGGGTGGGGGTAGCGGTGACGTAGACGGTGTCGCCGACCAGGCGGACGGCATAGACGGGGACGCGCGTGGTGGCGGGCGGGCAGGACGGGACGCCGGTGCGCAGGTTGAACCGCGAGCCGTGCATCCAGCATTCCAACTCACAGCCGACGACATCGCCCTCGGAGAGCGACACCGCTCCGTGGCTACAGATGTCGTCGATGGCGTAGACCTCGCGGTCGGCCAGGCGCACCAGGGCGACGCGGCGCTCGCCGACGAGGGCAGCAGCCGCGCGGCCGATGGGCAGGTCGTGCAGCTCGCAGACGGGCTCGTAGCCCGCTGCTGGCATGTCCCCGGCGCTCGGCTGGGCGGTGGTGGAGGTCTCGCTCATGCCCGGCCGTCCTCGTGCTGCGCGACATCGCCATAGGTGTCGGTGGCGGCGAGCTCGCGCTCGACGGCCTGGGTGAGGTGACCTTGGATCTCGGCCACCGGGATCTTGGCGATGATGTCGGCAAAGAACCCTCGCACGACCAGCCGCCTGGCTTCCTGCTCCGGGATCCCCCGGGCCTGCAGATAGAAGAGCTGTTCGTCGTCGAAACGGCCTGTCGCAGAGGCATGTCCGGCACCCCGGATCTGCCCGGTCTCGATTTCGAGGTTGGGCACCGAGTCGGCCTGAGCCCCGTCGGTGAGCACGAGGTTGCGATTGATTTCGTAGGTCTGGGTGCCTTCGGCGGAGGCGCGGATGAGGACATCGCCAATCCACACCGACCGAGCCGAATCCCCTTGCAGCGCACCGCGATACTCCACGTGGCTGGTGCACATGGGGGCGGCGTGGTCGACGAAGAGTCGGTGCTCGAGGTGCTGGCCGGCGTCGGCGAAGTAGACGCCG
>Ga0116180_1000589_pt1 | contig 33642 bp, 30 predicted proteins | sample AD_UKC073_MetaG_FD_89804 | JGI IMG/M metagenome (GOLD analysis project Ga0116180, IMG submission 89804) | Active sludge microbial communities of municipal wastewater-treating anaerobic digesters from USA - AD_UKC073_MetaG | ecosystem: Engineered > Bioreactor > Anaerobic > Digestate | place: USA... | reverse complement strand
TTCATCGAGGCCCTGCGCCAGGTGATGGATGTCTTCGGCATCACGCTGGCGGTGAGCGCGCACGGTATCCCGATGGGTGTTCCCCACACGCGACCGGTCGGCATGACCGCCCACGCCACCGACCCCCGCCTCATCGGCGAGGCGCAATCGCCCTTCGGCCGTGTCCAGGTGCCCGGCAGCCTCCCCGCGCTGCTCGAACTCCGCCTCGGTGAGTCCGGTCGCGAGGCGCTCGGCTTCGCCGTCCACGTGCCGCACTACCTGGCCCAGGCCGAATGGGCCGAGGGGGCGCTCGCCGTCCTCAACGCCGTTGTCGACCACACCGGGCTCAACCTGCCCAATGACGACCTCATCGCCAAGGCGGGAGCCAACACGCGCGAGATCGCGAGCGAGCTCTCGGACAACACCGAGGCGGCCCAGTTGGTGCAGGCGCTGGAGCAGCAGTACGACACCTTCATGGAGGGCAAGGAGCGCCCGAGCCTGCTGGCGACCGAGGCGTCGGAGTTGCCGAGCGCCGAGGAGCTGGGGGCCGAGTTCGAGCAGTTCCTGCGCAACAACCCGGAGGCGTGACCGGTCAGCCCTTGGCGTCCGACCACCGCTCGATGACGGAGGTGTCGGCGACGAAGCGCACGGGTGCACCGCCGGACCACCGGCGAGATGCGTCGGCGAGGGCCTGATCCACGACCGCGGCCACCTCGGCTGCTCGCTCTGCGGGGGCGTGGACGAGCAACTCGTCATGGAGGCAGAGCACGATCTGCGCGCCGAGGGGTGCGCCGAGAGCTCGAACCGTCGCGGCCCACGCCTTGAAGAGCTCGGCGGCTGCTCCCTGGATGATCGCGTTGCGCGCGAACCGTCCCCGTGCCGCATCGAGGGCCGGGTCGGTCCCGATCGGGACGCCGCGCAGGATGCGGCCGGTGGGGATGAGTCGACCACCGAAGGTGCGCAGGTCACCGCCACGCACCCCCACGGCATACGCATCGTCGAGGAGGCGCATCGCGACCGGATAGGCACGCTCCAGCCCGGCGAGGGCCTCACCGGCGGCTCCGGATCGCTGGCCGTACATCGCGGCCAGCACGGCCACCTTGGCGATCGGTCGCTCGACGCCCAAGCGGGCGGCGACCGGCGCGTAGAGGTCGTCGGCTCGGGTTGCCTCGGCAAAGGTCCGGTCGCCCGACACGACGGCGAGGACTCGCGGCTCGATCTGACCGAGATCAGCGCGGACGAGAACCTGCCCCAAGTGGGCAGCCACACCCGGTCGCAGCGCCGCCGGCAGGTTGTGCAGGCCGTTGTCGGCGGTCATCCGCCCTCCGGCACCGTCACAGGCCGTCCATGATCCGCGCAGCCGGTCGTCGGCGCCGACGTGCTCGGCCAACCAACGGTGCCCATAGGTGGTGGCGATCCGCTCCCGCTTGCGCCAGTCGAGGAGGGCGCCGACGACCGGGTGCACCGCACGCTGGTCCTCGAGCACCCACTTGCGGGTGTTGGGTACCTCGACCCCGACTCCGTGGAGCAGCGCCTTGACCGCTGCGGGATTGCGCAGGTCCGTGGCCTCGCGGCCCGGCACGAGGTCGAGTACCGCCTTGTCCCGGTGGGCTCGCGCCGCCACTTCGTCGGCGACGGACTGCGGACGGGGGCCGGCCGCCTCCTCGATCAGGGCTTCGATGCGGGGCCGGTCGAGCGGCAGCCCGTCGTGGGCCAGGTCGACGCACAGGAGGGCCGCCGCGGACTCCGAGGCGATCGTGCCGATCACCCGAGGGCCGAGGGCAGCGGCCTGTTCCCGCTGACGCAGGGCGGTCACGAGCGCTGCCCGTGCCCAGGCGATGAGGCGGTCGTCGGTCTCGAGCCAGGTGCCGTGGACCGCGTCGGGTCGGAGGTGACCGTCCGCCCGGACCAGTTCACCGCGTTCGCCGGTGTCCGCAGCGAACTCGAAGAGGTCCCCGGTGGGTGGGGGCGGCACCTGATCCAGCGGTATGCCGTGCGCTCCCGCCCAGGCGGTCCCGGCGTCGGCGCGCCATCCGCCGTGGAGCACGCGGTGGGCCTCGGCGATGTCCCAGGAGCGGGCTGGGCGGATGCCGGCCGCGACGAAGGGCCGCAGGGCCGGGTCGGCGGACCAGAGGACCCAGCGTGGCCGAAGGCGTCCCTCGATCGAGCGCACCGTGTCGACGCCCTTCGACGTGTCGACGACGGTGAGGGCGGAAGGTGACCCCACGGCATACCGCTGGAAGGTGCGGTCGCCGACGAGCACGGCGACCGGGGACCCCCACGAACCGACGTCGTCTTCGGTCACAAGGGGGAGCATGCAAAGGAGGTTACGCGGGCCCACTCTGGCAGGATTGGCGGCGATCCAAGTCGCTCAGATCGGGCGACGGGAAGGACGTCACGTGTTCGGCAACGACAAGAAGGCTCGCACCCAGAGCGCCCTCGAGCAGGCTCAGGCGCCGCAGGAGCGCGGCTTTGTCGGTGGCAAGGCCATGGCGATGGTCGAGAAGTTACTCGACGTCGGCATCGACGGCAGGGGTCCTTTCGACTCGGCGACCGAGGTCGCCGCGAAGGCTCTGGCCAAGGAGCCAGACCCCGAGCGCGCGGTCGACGCCATCGTCAAGAGCCACCTCAAGTTGGCGATGGCCAATGGTTTCGTCACCAGTCTCGGCGGCTTCATCACGATGCCGGTCGCGCTGCCCGCGAACGTCACTGGCTTCTACCTTCTCGCCACCCGCATGGTCGCGGCCGTCGCCAAGGCCCGGGGCTACGACCTCACCCAGCCGCACATCCGTTCGGCCGTCCTGCTCAGCCTCGTCGGCGCGGACGCCGACGACCTGCTCGCCAAGGCCGGCGTCGTCGTGCCCACCGGTCGACTGACGGCACTGGCCGCCGAGCGGCTGCCCGGCCCGGCCCTGATGGTCGTCAACAAGGCGATCGGTTTCCGGATCCTCGCCACCTCGGGCAAGTCGATCTTCAAGCGGTTCGGCCGCAACGTGCCCCTCATCGGTGGTGCCGTGGGGGCCGGGCTCGACGGTTGGGTGCTGCACAAGATCGCGGACAAGGCTCGTGAGGAGTTCGTGACCGCCGCACCCCAGATCACGGCCTGAGGTTCTCAACCCACTCTCAACGACGCGCCATGGTCCGACCGGAACCGGGATGGACCGCAAAGCGTCCGTTGTTGAGGAAGAAGACGCCGCCGATCACTGGTGGCGCGTGACCCGTGGAGGACCCCATGGCCAGCCCCCGTCTGAGCATCATTCGCAACCTGTTCGCCGCGTTCCGGCTCGCCTCGCGACCCGGCGGCCCTTCAGTGGGTGAGCGGCTCTCCTCCCTCCCGCGCCTCGTGCGCGCGGTCGCACGCGGGGAGTATGTCGGCGCCACGACCGGCAGGCTGCTGTTGATGGTCGGCGCCCTCGCGTGGTTGGTCTCACCTCTGGACCTCCTGCCGGAGGCGGTCCTGGGCGTCTTCGGGCTGGTCGACGATGCGGTGATCGCGTCCTGGCTGGTGACCACGGTGGTCAACGAGACCGAAGCCTTCATCGGCTGGGAGCGCGGGATCACCGCCACCTCGGAGACGGTGCCAGGTCACGTCCTGCGCTGAACACACCTGATCGGCCTTCGCTCGGCGGGGGCGGCCATGCACAGGCCGCCCCCGCCGACGTGTGTCGTCCACAGGGTGTGGCTGTTGCAGGTGCGCCGCTCCCGGGTGGCGACAACGGTCGGGGCATGACGACGACACTGCCCCAGCGCATCCGCTCCATCGACGAACTCATCACCTGGTTGCCCTACCAACTGGGCCACCAGCCGACGCAATCACTGGTGCTCGTGGCTCTCACCCGGGGCCGCTTGCTGGGGGTCTGCCGCATCCCACTGACCGACGAGCTTGCTGGCGAGGAACTCGGCGTCGACGAGGTCCTCGACGTCGTGTCCGGCGCACTGAAAACATTGGCACGCGAGGGAAGTGACCAGGTCCACGCGGTCGCCTACGAGGAGTTTCCGGGCCAGTCCGCTCTCGCCGTCGGAGCCCTCGAGGCCGCAGCCCAGTTCACGGACGTCGAGTTGGCCGGCCTTGCCGTCGTGCACGCTGGCTGCCGCCGGCTGCCCTGGTCGACCGATCCCGCCGATCGTCGCGGATCGCCGGTCCAACCCGTGGAGACCTGTCCGGCCGCCCTCCACCTGCTCGTCGACGGCCAGGCGCCGATGCCCGATCGCGCTGCCCTGCGCACCCTGGTGCACGAGGACAGCACCCTCAGTGAGCCGGTCCGCCCCGCGCTCGACCGTCTGGTCACGCGCAGGTCGCGCCGCCCCGCGCGCGCCGGTCGGCTCTGGCAGCGGCTGCTGGCTGATGGTGGGTCGCCGGCGCAGGTCGCGGCACTCTCCGGCGATGACCGCGCCAAGCTCCTCGCCTCGCTGGCCGACGTGCACTGGCGGGATGCCATCATCGCCTGGGTTGCGCCCGGATCGCTCCCGCTGGCGGCCCTGCCAGCCACTGCTCGAGCCGGCCTGCGCACCTGGCTGCCCGATCCGGTCTCCGACGAGACCGCGGCTCTCGGCAAGCTCATGACACTGGCACGATCGGCACCGTCGGACCAACCGGTGTGTGCCCACGTCTGCGCAGTCGTGGGCTGCATCGCCTGGCACCTGGGAAACGGCGCGACCGGCCGGGACGCGCATGAGCGTGCCCTCATCATCGATCCCGCGCACCGACTGGCCCGGCTCGGGTTGCGGGCCATCGACCTGGGCATGCGTCCCGGTGACCGTCCACACCCCGGATCAGCGGCTGACGTTCGACCCCGCCCGGCCGTATAGTGGCCGCAGGTCATGAGCGCCAGCGCACAGCCCCGGCTTGCTGGCCGGCAACCCTCCTCGCGGTGGGGTGCCCCGGGTGAGGACCGGGCCGGGCGGGATCCACGCCCCGGCAAGCGCGAGCCGGGAGTCCATCACATGTCGGTCCACCACCTGCCACCGCCGGCCTCGCCATGGCCTGAGGGTGAGCCAGCCGGTGAGCGTCAGTTCCTCGACATCGGCGCCATCGACCTCGAGCGTGGAGGCCACCTCCCTGACGTGACCGTCGCCTATGAGACCTGGGGGACCCTGAACGCGGCCGCCGACAATGCCGTGCTCGTCGAGCACGCGTTGACCGGGGACAGCCACGTCGTCGGCGAGGCCGGCCCGGGTCATCCGACAGCCGGCTGGTGGCAGGGTCTCATCGGAACGGGGGCCCCGCTCGACACCGATCGCCACTTCGTCGTGGCCACCAACGTCCTGGGTGGCTGTCGCGGCACCACCGGGCCATCCACGGCCGCACCCGACGGGCGCCCTTGGGGCTCCCGCTTCCCCTTCGTCACGATCCGTGACCAAGTTGCCGTCGAGAGCGTGGTGGCCGATCGCCTCGGGATCCAGCGGTGGTCAGCGGTCCTGGGCGGGTCGATGGGTGGGATGCGGGCCCTTGAATGGGCGGTGGGGCACCCCGATCGTGTGGCCCGCGCGATCGTCCTGGCCTCCACCGCGGCGGCCTCGGCCGACCAGATCGCCTGGAGCCACCCACAGTTGCTCGCCATCCGCAGTGATCCCGCCTTTGACGGTGGCGACTACTACGGCGGCCCGGGTCCGATCGGTGGGCTGGGGATTGCTCGCCGAATCGCTCACCTGACCTATCGCAGCGAGACCGAACTCGCCGACCGCTTCGGTCGGAGGGTCCAGGGCGCCGAGGACCCGCTCGGCGGCGGTGGGCGCTTCGCTGTCGAGAGTTACCTGGACCACGCGGCCGGCAAGTTGGTCGGCCGCTTTGACGCCAACAGCTACCTGGTGTTGACCGAGGCCATGAACTCCCACGATGTGGGCCGCGACCGAGGCGGGCTCGGCGCGGCGCTGGGCCGGGTCACGGGCGCCCTGGTCGTCGCCGACGTCGACTCCGACCGGTGTTATCCGCCGCGGCTGTCCGACGACATCGCCGCCCGGGTGCCGGGTGCCGATCGCGTCACGATCCGGTCCGGGCACGGCCACGACGGATTCCTGATCGAAACCGAGCAGGTCGGGGCGATCATCGAAGGCGCCTTGGCGTCGTCCTGAGGCGGGACCACGTCCGTGCGCCACAGGGGCACGCCCGTTGGGGTAGCGTCTGCGGCGGGTGCGCGCGGTGCGAACCCGTTTGGACCGGGAGGAGGATCAGTGACGATCGTCGTCGGGTATGTGTCCACCAAGGAGGGTCAGGCTGCGCTTCAGCGAGCCCTCGCCGAGGCCAAGCTTCGTCGGACGAACCTTGTCGTCATCAACTCGAACCGCGGCGGACGCGACTTCGACGGTGACGCCAGCGCACGCAGCGAGTCGGAGCTCGAGCGCATCGCCACCGAGGCCGCGGCCGACGGGGTCGACATGGAGGTGAGGCAACTCGTGCGAGGGAACGAGCCCGCAGAGGACCTGATCTCCGTGGCCGACGAGACCGGTGCCGACCTCATCGTCATCGGCCTGCGCCGCCGAACCCCGGTCGGCAAGCTCATCCTCGGCTCCAACGCCCAGCGCATCCTGCTCGATGCGCCATGTGCCGTCCTGGCCGTCAAGGCCTGAATCGGTCGACGCCGTGGACCCCGCCATGCGGGGTCCACGGCGTGTGCGTTTTATAATGGTCACAGAACTGCGACCGGGGTTCGCGCGAAACTGACTCGCTCGGGCCCATCGCGGTGCCCCGTCCTTACGCCTTCGCGGTGCTTTGCGTGCCCGGAAGCGATCGCGCCCAGAGATTGTTGGTGTCATCGGTGCCGTCGAAAGAACCCGCCCTCCCCGCGGAGTTCAGCCATCCTGCGCTCCAGACCTTGGTGAAGCGGGGCAGGGTCGACGGACGGGTGTCGGGTGAAGACGTCGCCGTGGCCATCACGACGGCAGGCGTCAAGCCCGCACGGGGTCGAGTAGTCATGAATGCGTTCGCTGATCAGGGAATCGAGGTCACATTGACTGCCAGCGCAGAAAAGAAGGTTGCCGGTCGCTCCGGCACGAAGGCTGCTGTCAAGGCACCGGTGAAGAAGGCCGCCGCTCCGGCGAAGAAGGCTGCGCCGGCGAAGAAGGCTGCGCCGGCGAAGAAGGCTGCGCCGGCGAAGGCCGTCGCCACGGCCGCCCCCGCGAAGAAGGCTGCCGCCACCCCCGCCGCTGCGAAGGCAGCAACCAAGAGCGCCCCCGCGAAGGCTGCGCCTGCCAAGAAGGCCGCCACCACCAAGGCCGCCGTGAAGGCCGCCGCAGCTCCGGTGGCCCCGGCGAAGAAGGCGGCAGCACGCAAGGCGACCGCCAAGAAGGCGGCCCCTGCCGCGGCCACTCCCGAGGTCGTCGACCAGGACCAGGAGAGCGTCGAGGACACCGACGAGGGTGAACCGGCGGAGACCGAGTTGGAGGAGGTCGAGGTCGAGGAGACCCTCGACGCCACCGACACCGCGGATGACGACGATTCCGACGAGGAGAGTGCCGCCAAGCCGGCACCCGCCGCAGCCGAAGAGGACGAATCATCGGCGGCCTTCGTCATTCGTGACGACGACGAGGACGATGCTCCCGCGCAGCAGGTGGTCACCGCTGGCGCCACTGCCGACCCGGTCAAGGACTACCTGAAGCAGATCGGCAAGGTCGCCCTGCTGAATGCGGAGCAAGAGGTCGAGCTGGCCAAGCGGATCGAGGCCGGTCTCTTCGCGGAGGAGAAGTTGAACGCCGGCGAGAAGATCGACATGACGCTCAAGCGCGAGCTGTGGTGGATCTCCCAGGACGGCAAGAAGGCCAAGAACCACCTGCTCGAGGCCAACCTTCGTCTGGTTGTTTCGCTGGCCAAGCGTTACACCGGCCGCGGCATGCTCTTCCTCGACCTGATCCAAGAAGGCAACCTGGGCTTGATCCGTGCGGTCGAGAAGTTCGACTACACCAAGGGCTACAAGTTCTCGACCTACGCCACGTGGTGGATCCGTCAGGCGATCACGCGGGCGATGGCCGATCAGGCCCGGACCATCCGAATCCCGGTCCACATGGTCGAAGTGATCAACAAGCTCGCCCGCGTGCAGCGCCAGATGCTCCAGGACCTGGGTCGAGAGCCCACCCCGGAGGAACTGGCCAAGGAACTCGACATGACCCCCGAGAAGGTCGTCGAAGTCCAGAAGTACGGCCGCGAGCCCATCTCCCTCCACACCCCCCTCGGCGAGGATGGCGACAGCGAATTCGGTGACCTCATCGAGGACTCCGAAGCCGTGGTGCCCGCCGACGCCGTGAGCTTCACGCTGCTGCAGGAGCAGTTGCACTCGGTGTTGGACACCCTGTCCGAGCGCGAGGCGGGCGTCGTCTCGATGCGCTTCGGTCTCAGCGATGGCCAGCCGAAGACCTTGGACGAGATCGGCAAGGTCTACGGCGTCACCCGTGAGCGGATTCGGCAGATCGAGTCCAAGACGATGAGCAAGCTGCGTCACCCCAGCCGCAGCCAGGCCCTTCGCGACTATCTCGACTGAGCCTGAGCGGACCTCACCGACCCCGTCGGTCGACCGAGTTCCACATCTCACCCCATGCCCGTCGGCCCTCCAAAGGCCACAGCCAAGCGCGAATCCGCATCGTCAATCGACGACGTGATCTCGCGGTCCTGGCGACCAACTCGGAGTCGGCGGTGACGTCGGGCAGGTCGGCGCCGGGCGCGGCATACCGGGCGCGTTCGAGGGTGGCGACCACGGTGTCGAGCGCCGCTGTCGACGCCCCGTCCAAGTAGGCCGATCGCGTCAGGGTGTCACGGGCCTGTCGCGGCGTCTCACCGGGGCCTGCCCTCACCTCGATGTCGTCGAGGCGGTCGAGGAGGGACTGCCACAGCACCTCGGTGCGTTCGGCGTCGTCCTGGGCGCGCCGGAGCGCGCGACGCCGCCGAATCGAGCCCAGGAGGGGCGTGATCAGGACGCTGATCGCGACCAGCAGGATTGTCGTCAAGGGGATCCAGGTCGCGCGCAGCCATCCACCGACATCGGCGATCACCCCTGCCAGCCCCGGCTCTTCGGAGGTGGTGGGCGCGGGCGCGGCGCTGTCGCTTGCTTCGGCCGTCGCGCTCGTTGACGGCGCACTCGTCGTGGCCGAAGGCCCCGTGGTCGGCGCGGCGTCGATCGTCCAGCCGGGTGCCTGACCCGTGTGTGTGCCCGGGGTGGGTTCGAAGCGCACCCATCCGATCGACGGGAAGTAGAGCTCTGGCCAGGCGTGCTCGTCGGCCGACCGCACCGTCCACTCCCGGCCGTTGAGCGTGCCGGGCAGGAAGCCGATCGCGACGCGAGCCGGAATCCCTCGGTGCCGGGCCATCATGACCATCGCCGTGGCGAACTGCACGCAGTAGCCACGTCGAGTCGCGAGGAACTGGCTGAGCGGGTCGAGCGGCACCGCTCGACCCGTGTCGTCGAAGGCCACGGGTGTGGCGAGGTCGAGCGAATAGGTGAACCGTGCGCTGCGTAGCCATGCCTGGATCCGCCAGGCCTGTTCGGCGGCGTCGAGGTCGGCCGGCGCCACCTCGTCGAGGATCGCGGACACGTAGTCGGCCGACATGGCGTCGATGGCCAGATCGTCGGCCCGGTCCGAGCCACGCGGATCGGCGGCCCGCAGTTGCGCCTGGGAGGGTTCGACCAGCTCGTAGTTGACGGCATACGAGTCCATCTCCCCGACCCGTTTGACCATCCCGTTGGCGTCGACCCGCAGCCGATCGGCGGCAACGTCGATGGTCAGTGGGGTGCCGGGCAGGGGCAATTGCGGAGCAGCCATGCGGTTGTCGGTGACGCGCGTGGTCGGGGTCCGGCGCGCGATGGCCTCGCTGGCGTCGGTCGCGGGCAACTCACCCCCGGTGTCGAAGAGTTGGCCGCTGGTCGGCCGCCAGACTCCGTCGGAGTACTGGTTGAGCACGTCGACGCGCATCGGTGGAGGGTTGGGGTCGTCGGTCTCATAACGAAGGACCGGCTGGGTCGAACGGTCGCCGAGATGCTGGGCCACCGCCAAGGTGTCCTGCAGAGACGATCCCACCCCATTGCCTCCGCGATCCCCGCGAGCCAACCCGTCGGCGATGAAGCGAGGTGGGAGGTGGGGGAGCACCCCCGGCAGGACGACCGCAGCCGCAATGGCGATGAGCGCGACACCACGGGCCCAGGTGAGGATGCCGGGGGCTGGATTGCGGGCCTGGCCACCGCGAGGACGGGCGATCACTGCCCCCCAGCGCACGAGCCGGGCGGTCCCCTCATGGGCGAGAAGGGCGACCCACGCCGCGGCCGGGATGAGGAAGTAGGTGAAGGCCAGACCCTCGGTGCTGTTGGACGCCGCCGCCACGTATGCCGTGAGCAACGGAATCCCGGCGGCGCCCGGCATCCGTTTGGTCACCGCGAGGGCGTCGACGCTCACGGCCAGCAGGACGAAGACGACAGCCAGCACGAGGATCACCGGGGCAATTGCGGCGACCGGCGCGGCCTGCTCGGTCACCGAGCGCACGAAGGCAGGGACGGCCGCGGTCACAGTGGTCACCGTGTCGACGGTGGGCAGGGCGTACCAGAGGGTCGATCGGAGCAGCAGGAGCAAGATGGCAACCAGCCCGATGACGAGCTGCCCGGCGACGACGATCGCGGCCGAGCGACTGACCCGACGCATGCCCACGCCGGCCACGCCGACGACGAGGACGAGCAGGACGGTGACCCGCAGCCACGAATTCGGTTGGAAGAGAGGGAGGAAGGGCAGCGCAACACCGATGGTGGCACCCGCCGCGAGCGCGGCTGGTACCACGCGGAGCCGAGTCATCGCTGCACCCCCACCAAGGACGCGCCGGTCAACTCGGACCAGACGCGTGCCGGAGGCTCGAATCCGGACACTTCCGCGGTGAGCCACCCCGCCGAGCCCAAGGTGGCGATCGTCCGCCCGGCGAGCCGGGCGGACGATTCCTCGCCGCGTCGGGGTGCATGCACCATTCCGATGGCGGTCGAGCCGTGCTGGCGAAGGGACGACAGGGCTCGAGTCGCCCCGTCGTCCAGGCCAGTGGTCAGTGCCACGAGGAGCCCTCCGGACCCGGTGAACCCGTGTGCGGCATGGAGTACTGCGCGGAAACCGTCATCGGGACCGGTGCGGATCCTGGCCAGGGTCTCGAGCATGGCGTCCACGCTCTCGTCGTTGCGAACTCCGGCGTCGTTGGTGAGGTCGGGGGTGAGCAGGTGGACGGCATACCCGAGGTCTGCGGTGTGGGCCATGACAGAGGCGGCCATCGTGACGAACCACTCGAAGCTGCTCGTGGCGCCGTGCCCGGAGTGGCCGCTCTCACGGGCGTCGAGGAGGATCACGGCCCGACGACGGGCTGGTCGATCCTCCTGGCGGACCATGAGCTCACCCATCCGCGCCGTGGCCGGCCAGTGGATGCGGCGCAGGTCGTCGCCTTCGCGGTAGCCGCGGATCGATTGGTCGTCCTCACCGTGAAGGGCCACCTGATGCGGGATCGAGCCTTCCGTGCCGACGCCGCGTCCGAGCGCGCGCCCGGTGGTGAGGGGATGGATGCGTGGGGTGACGAGGATGGATCCGGTGCCCTCGACAATCGAGGCTGCGGACGTGATCCCGAAGGGGTCGCGGGTCCAGACCCGGAGGGGGCCGAGGGGGTGGGCACCGCGGACGTGCGGGCGTACGGAGTACTCGACCTCGCTGAACTGACCGAGTCCGATGGGCGGAATGGTGAAGCGGGGGCGGTCCCCGAGTGAGGGATCGAGGATCTCCTCACCGACGGCCAAGGCAGTCCGGCGCTGGCCGACGTTGTGCAACGACAGCGAGATCCGGGCCGTTTCGTCGACTCCCATCCGCGCCGGCGTGGCCACTCTGGCCACCTCGAGAACCGGTGCGCCCGTCCGGGCCAGGGTGCGGCAGACGAGCAGGAGCGCCAGCACCAGGATGCCGATCCGAGTCAAGTCCCGTTGACCGAGAGCCAGGCCGGCGACGAGCAGCACCACCCCCGAGGCCAGGAAGGCGGATCCCCGCTGGGTGAGCAGGCCCGATCGACGGGCCACTGTCAGCGGGGTTGCGCGGGGACGCGCGTGCGGTCGAGGAGATCGGACAGAACGTCAGCCGCCGAGCGGCGAGAGAGTTGCGACTCCCCAGAGAGGATCACCCGGTGGGCCAGGACGGGGATCGCGATGGCCTTGATGTCGTCCGGCAGGACGTGGTCGCGGCCCCTCAGAGCGGCATGTGCGCGCCCCGCCCGCAGGAGGTGGAGCGTGGCTCGCGGCGAGATCCCCAGACGGAGGGCGGAGGTCGACCGAGTCGCTGCGGCGAGGTCGACGATGTACTGGCGCACCGCCGGCGACGCGTGCACGCGGCGGACCGCGTGGACCATCGCCTCGACCCCGGCGGCATCCACGACCGGTTTGAGGTCGGCGAGCGGGTCACCGGCTCCGTGGCTGTCCAGGAGTGCGAGTTCGGCGCGTGCGTTGGGATAGCCCATTGAGATGCGCGCCATGAAACGGTCGCGTTGCGCCTCGGGCAGAGGGTAGGTCCCCTCCATCTCGATCGGGTTCTGGGTGGCCATCACCATGAATGGGCGTGGGAGCGCATAGGTGGTCCCGTCGACGGTCACCTGCGCCTCCTCCATCGACTCCAGCAGCGCGGACTGGGTCTTGGGGGAGGCGCGATTGATCTCGTCACCGACGACGACATTGGCGAAGATTGCGCCCGGCCGGAACTCGAAACTGCGCAGGTCCTGGTTCCAGACGCTCACTCCGGTGATGTCGCTGGGGAGCAGGTCGGGGGTGAACTGAACCCGCCGGACGGTGGCATCGACAGAACGGGCCAAGGTCTTGGCGAGCATCGTCTTGCCGACACCGGGCACGTCCTCGACCAAGAGGTGGCCCTCGGCGAGCAACGCGACCAGCGCCGTCCTGATGACGTCGTCCTTGCCCTCGATGACCGTGGCCATGGCCCGGGCCAGGTCCGTGGTGACCTGGAGCACGCGATCCAAGGCCACCCCGAGCGCGTCAGGGGTGGCGGCTTCGCCGTCGGGGGGTGCCGACCTGCTCGTTGCGGCCTCGGTCTGCCAGTCACCCACGCGCTCACCCTCCCCGGTGGCCATGACGGCCCTGTCGGGGCGTCTCGTCTCAGACATCGATCTTGCCTCACGGCTGGTCGGAAAGGGAGGGAGGAGGCGAAGCCATTCGACGCGAATTTTGCCCCACTTTCCACCACCCCCTCTGACCTGCAGAAATACTGGATCAGAGCGAAGAATACTGGTCTCGAGCAGCGCAAATTTGAAGCAGGTGGAGTAAAGTGGGGGAAACGGGCGGCGAGAGGTCGTGAAGGGTCGATGTCAGGGGAGGTGAGGGTCGGTGTTCCTCGGGACGCACACGCCGCGGTTGGACGACAAGGGACGGCTCTTCCTCCCCGCCAAGTTCCGCGACCAGTTGGAGCGCGGCCTGGTCGTCACCCGAGGCCAGGAGCGCTGCCTGTTCGTCTTCCCGATCGCCGAGTTCGAGCAGGTCACGACGGCCATGCGCGAGGCCCCCACCACCAATCGCAATGTCCGCGACTTCATGCGGGTCTTTCTCTCCGGTGCCTCGGACGAGGTCCCCGACAAGCAGGGGCGGGTGACGATTCCCGCTCACTTGCGGCAGTACGCCGGACTCACCAAGGACTGCACGGTCATCGGGCAGGGCAGCCGTATCGAGGTCTGGGACACCGACGCCTGGACGACCTGGCTCGCCGAGCACGAGCAGGCCTACTCCGACACCTCCGAGGAGGTCGTGCCAGGACTGATCTGACGCCGCCCGCCCAGCCTGCCCGCTCGACCCCCACAACCCCCACAACCCCCACAACCCCCACGACCCCGTTCCTCGGCCTCCAGCCGGACGATCCCGACGCGACTTCCCCCGCGCCGGGCCCGACCGGATGGGGACCCGGGCACAGGGACGCACCGCCACCCAGACCCAGCCCGTCGAAGGAACACGCGATGAACGCCACCCGCGGACCGGCCGCCCAGCGCCACGTTCCGGTTCTGCGCGACCGCATCGTGGAGTTGCTCGCTCCGGCCGCGGCGCGTCCGGGGGCTGTCCTCGTCGATGCGACGCTCGGCATGGGCGGCCACAGCGAGGCCCTGCTCACGGCCTGCCCGAACGCGCGGGTGGTCGGCATCGACCGGGACACCGAGGCGCTGGCCCTCGCCGGTGAGCGTCTGGCCGTATTCGGTGACCGCTTCACCACGGTCCACGCCGTCTATGACGACATTGCCCACCTGCTCGTCGACCTCGATGTCCCGCAGGTCGACGGCATCCTTTTCGACCTGGGGGTCTCGAGTCTGCAACTCGACGAGGCCGACCGCGGCTTCGCCTACGCCCAGGACGCCCCCCTCGACATGCGCATGGACCAGCAGTCGGGGCTCACCGCGGCGGAGGTCGTCAACACGTATGCCGCGGCCGACCTCGCGCGCATCCTGCGCGACTACGGCGAGGAGCGGTTCGCCGGACGCATCGCCTCGGCCATCGTCCGGGAGCGGGAGAAGGAGCCGTTCACCACGTCTGGGCGTCTGGTCGACCTGCTTCGGGATGCCGTTCCGGCAGCCTCGCAACGCACCGGTGGGCACCCCGCCAAGCGGACCTTCCAAGCGCTGCGCATCGAGGTCAACGGCGAACTCGCGGTCTGGGAGCGCGCCCTTCCTGCCGCGATCGAGGCCCTCGGGGTCGGCGGCCGGATCGCGGTCCTGTCCTACCACTCGCTCGAGGACCGCATCACCAAGCGAGCGCTCGTGGCGGGGGCCACCTCTCGCACCCCCAAGGGGATGCCGGTCGAGTTGCCCGAGCACGCGGCATACCTGCGGCTACTGACCCGAGGCGCCGAGGAGGCCGACGCCGCCGAAGTCGCCGAGAACCCCCGATCTGCCTCGGTCCGGCTGCGGGCCGCCGAACGAATCACCACGACGAAGGGATCGACGCGATGAGCCAAATGGCGACGGCACGCGCTCTGCCGCGCTCGGGTGCCACCAGGGCGCCACGGCCGCTGAGGCTCATCGCGCCGGCGCCTCCGGGCCACGCCGGGCTGGTCGCGACCTGCCTGGTGCTGCTCACCGCGGGGTTCGTGGCGGTGTTGCTCCTCAACACGTCCATGGCCACCGGGGCGTTCACCGTCAGCCGGCTGCAGGACCGGGCCGACGAGCTCTCGGACACCCGCACGGCCCTGCAGCACGCGGTCGATGCCCAGAGCGCTCCTGCCGAACTGGCCAAGCGGGCGCTCGACCTCGGGATGGTCCCGTCGACGAGTGCGGCCTTCCTGCGGATCAGCGATGGCCAGGTCCTCGGCGTGGCGGAACCCGCCGCAGCGGACACCGGTTTTACGGTGGTGGCTCAGGCCGGATCGGCCCGAGCAGCAGCACCAGCATCACCGGCAACACCCGCAGCACCGGCGTAGCAGGCGACCGCCGCGGCCCCGGCCGCACCGCCCGTCCCGGAGTCGGGGACGACCGTGACCACCATCGTCACGGTGACCCGGACCACCGTGACGATGGTGCGTGGCGATGTCGTGGAGAGCACGGTCACCAGCGTCGACAGTGCGACGGGAGCCACGACCAGCACCACCTCCCGCACGCCCATCCCCGCGACACCGACCGCACCCGAATCGACACCCGCGCAGCCTGCGCCACCCGCCCCGACCAACTGATCGACCTCGACGGAGCCAGACCGTGACCCCACCCAGGACGCCCCCGGGCGCTGGCCGTGGTGGTTCGGCGACCCCACGCAGTCGACAAGGTGGGCGACCAGCCAGGTCCACGGGCCGCAGCACTGAGAGTCGCGCCGCTCGCCCGGTGCCGCGCTCACGGACTCCCGAGAGCCCGCGACCGGCCGCGCCTGGGCGGGCGGCGACGCCGAGGCGGCCAGTGGCCGCCAAGACCACCGCCAAGGGTCGTCCGTCTCCTCGTGCTCACGCGACCGGTGGGGGTGGTCCGCGCCGACCGAAGGGGCCCACCTCGAGGTGGTCGCAGCGGCCCGGGCGACCTCAGCGCCTGGTGCCCCCACACCGTCGGATGCGGACGCTGCTCGTCGCTGTGGCCTTCGTGTTGTCGATCTTCGCCGCTCAACTGGTCCGGATCCAGGGCTTTGACGCCTCGGCGGTGGCCGCCGAGGCCCGCAAGCAGCGCACGGCCACCGTCGCCATCCCCGCCCTTCGGGGGCAGATCCTGTCCTCCGACGGGGTCGTTCTGGCGGCCAGTCAGGAGCGGATCACCGTGGTGGCCGACCTGACTGCCATCTGCACCTATCAGACCAAGAAGAACAAATGCGACGACGCCAGTTCGGGGCAGGCGGTGGGCAAGGCAGCGGCTGCCCTGGCCCCGCTCCTGGGCCAGGACGAGGCCAAGCTTCGCGAGAACCTCACCGGCACGGCCCGCTATCGGATCCTCGAGCGGCAGGCAACGCCACTCACCTGGCGCAAGATCGCCGACCTGCGCATCCCCGGGATCTACAAGGACCAGACACCTGGCGCTGACGTGTCCGTGCCCCAGCGGACCTATCCGACCGGACCGGCAGCCGCCTCGCTCGTCGGGTTCGTCACCAACGACGGCAAGGCGGGGGGTGGTGTCGAGCAGTTGATGGACTCCACGCTGCAGGGCACCGTCGGCCAGGTCGAGTACGAAACCTCGGCCACCGGCGAAGTCATCCCGGCGGCCGGCCAGACCCGCAAGGAGGCCGTCAACGGCACCGATGTGCGACTGACGATCAACTCCGGGCTGCAGTGGTATGCCCAGAACGCTCTCGCCCAGAAGATGGAGCAGACCAACGCCCTGTCCGGCACGGTCGTGGCGATGAACGCCAAGACCGGTGACCTGCTGGCTGTCGCGTCCTACCCGACCTACGACCCCAATGACATCGGCCGCGCCAAGGGCAGCCTGACGAACAAGGCCTTCGGCGAGGTCTTCGAACCCGGCTCGACGGCCAAGCTCATGACGATTGCCGCGGCCATGCAGGACGGCACTGTCACTCCCGACACCCCGGTCATCGTCCCCCCGACCCTCCCTCGCTACGACCAGGTCTTCAACGACTCCCACGCGCACCCGACCGAGTATCGAACTGTTACAGGCGTTCTCGCCGAGTCCAGCAACATCGGAACGGTTCTGGTCAGTGAGACCCTGACCCCGAAGCGCCTCGAGGAGTACTTCCGGAAGTTCGGACTGGGCACCAAGACCGGCACCGGTTTCCCGGGGGAGTCCGCCGGTCTGCTGACCAAGTCAGAGGACTGGAGTGGCACTCAACGGGCCACGGTGGCCTTCGGTCAGGGACTTTCCGTCACGGCCATCCAGGCCGCTGGTGTCTTCCAGACGATCGCCAACAACGGGGTTCGCGTCGAGCCACGGCTCATCGAGTCGACCACGGACAAGGACGGCACCGTCAAGCAGACTCCGGCGTCGAAGGGCAGCCGGGTCGTCGACGAGAAGGTCGCCAAGCAGGTCAGCGAGATGCTCGAAGGAGTCGTCAGCCCCAACGGCACCGCCCCCCAGGCACAGATCGCGGGCTACCGGGTCGCCGGCAAGACCGGCACGGCTGACCGCTACGACCCCACGGTCGGCGGCTACAGCGGCAAGACCGCGAGTTTCATCGGCTACGCCCCCGCGGATGACCCCCAGATCGTCGTCGCGGTGATCCTTCAGCGGCCCACCAACGGCTACTTCGGCGGGTCGACGGCGGGCCCGGTGTTCCATGACGTGATGACGTATGCGCTCCAGGAACTCAAGATCCCACCGACCGGCACGGCCGCGCCACAACTCGTCCTGGACGTCGAGCCCTCAGCGGCCGAGGCCGACCCGACCACGCTGCGCAACAAGCCCAAGGGTTCGGGCGGGTAGGGTCCGAGACCGTGACCGCCTTGCGACCCATCCCTGCCGGGTCGACCTCGATCGCTGTGCTCGCGAACGCCCTCAGTGTCGACCCACCGGCCGGCCCCGACACTGTCGTGTCCGGGGTGACGCTCGACTCGCGTTCGGTGCAGTCCGGTGACCTGTATGCCGCGCTGCCGGGCGCCACGACACACGGCGCCCGCTTCGCGTCGGGGGCCCGGGATGCCGGTGCGACAGCGATTCTGACCGACCCGGTCGGCGCGCAGCTCGTGGCCGAGCAGGGGGTGGTCCTGCCCGTGTTGGTCCACCCGGAGCCGCGCGCGGTGCTCGGACACCTCAGTGCCCTTGTCTACGGCACCGACCGCCTCAAGATGCCGCTGATCGGGATCACGGGGACGAACGGCAAGACGACCACGGCATACCTCATCCACTCGGCTCTGGTGGCCCTGGGTCGGCAGGTCGGCCTCATCGGCACGGTCGAGACCCGTATCGGGGATGAGCGGGTGCGCAGCGTGCGCACCACCCCCGAGGCGCCCGACCTGCACGCGCTGCTCGCCACGATGGCACAACGTGGGATGGACGCCTGCGTGATGGAGGTGTCGTCCCACGCCCTGTCACAGCACCGGGTGGACGGAGTGATCTACGACCTGGCGCTCTTCACCAACCTCTCCCAGGATCACCTCGACTTCCACCACGACATGGAGGACTACTTCGCGGCGAAGGCCTCGCTCTTCACGCCTGCACGATCGCAGTCCGGCTTGGTCTGCGTCGACGACGACTGGGGCCTGCGACTGGCCGGGCAGAGCGAGATCCCGATCGACACCCTGACCACGCAACCCGGGGGACTGGCCGACTGGACCGTGACCATCGACCCCCACGACCCCCACCGATTCGTGCTGCGCGGGCGCGGTGACGAACTGCACCTGGTGTCCGCGCTGCCGGGCGCCTTCAACGTCACGAACACCGCCATGGCCGCCGCCGCTCTCCTCCTCCTGGGAGTGGACAGCGCGGCGGCTCAACGCGCAGTCCTGGCGGACCCGCACGTGCCGGGACGCATGGAGCGGGTGGTGCTCGACGACGGTCGGGACGACCTGCCGGCGGTTGTCGTGGACTACGCGCACACACCGGACGCGATCCGGGCCGCCCTGGAGGCCCTTCGACCGGTGACCGCGGGAACCCTGGTGTGCGTGACCGGCGCCGGTGGTGACCGGGACCGCGACAAGCGCGCAGCGATGGGACGGGCAGCTGCCCTCGCCGACGTCGTCATAGTCACCGACGACAACCCGCGCTCGGAGGACCCGGGCTCGATCAGGGAGGCCGTCCTGCGCGGTGCGCGCGCCGAGACCGGCGGCGTGACTGTTCTCGAGGTGGGTGATCGACGGGAAGCGATTGCCCGGGCCGTGGCCATCGCGGCCGGCGTCGAGCCAGGGGGCGATGCGCCCGGGGCCACGGCGCTGGTCGCGATCATGGGCAAGGGCCACGAAACCGGCCAGGAGATCGGCGGGGAGGTCCACCCCTTCGACGACCGGGCCGAAGCCCTCAGTGCGCTCGAGGCCGCCGCCACGCAACTGGGGGAGGCGTCGGCGTGATCCCCGTGACCTTGGCCCAGATCGCTGCGCTGACCGGTGGAGTGGTCGTCGGGACCGATGACCCCGACGCTGTCCTGGTCACCGGTGACGTCGTCACCGATTCCAGGGCGGCCCAGGCGGGCGCGCTGTATGTCGCCCGCATCGGCGAGCATGCTGACGGTCATGCCTTCATCCCGTCGGCGCTCGCCAACGGGGCCGTCGCCGCGCTCGTGTCTCGCGTCGCTCCGGATGAGGTGCCACAGGTCGTCGTCGACGACGTGCAGGCGGCCTTCGCGAGCCTCGCCCGCTGGGTCATCGACACGCATTCGGACCTGCTCGTCGTCGGGATCACCGGCTCGAGTGGAAAGACGAGCACCAAGGACCTCCTCGGCGAGGTCCTGCGCGTCACCGGTCCGACGATTGCCCCCGAAGGATCGTTCAACTCCGAGGTGGGCGTGCCCCTGACGGTATGCCGCGTGCGCCCGGAGACCCGCAACCTCGTCGTGGAGATGGGGGCCAGAGGGTTGGGGCACATCCGCTATCTCACCCAGATCGCGCCCCCCCGAATCGGGGTCGTGCTCAACGTCGGCACCGCCCACATGGGTGAGTTCGGCTCGCGGGAGGCCATCGCCGTCGCCAAGGCCGAGCTCGTCGAGGCGCTGCCTGCTCACGGGGTCGCCGTCCTCAACGGCGATGACCCCGCCGTTCGGGCGATGGCCGCCCGGACGCGAGCGCAGGTCCTGCTCGTCGGTGAGGCTCCGGACTGCGTCGTTCGGGCCGAGCACGTCGACCTCGACGACAGAGGCAGGCCCCGCTTCGACCTGGTCACCCCCGAGGGCCAGGTGCCTGTGGCCCTGGACTTGGTCGGACGGCACCACGTCGGCAACGCGCTCGCCGTGGCCGCGGTCGCCCGCGAGGTCGGCATGTCGCTGGCCGACATCGCGGACACGCTGGCCGCTGCCCGCCCCATCAGCCGGTGGCGGATGGAGGTGACCGTCCGGTCTGACGGCGTGACGGTCGTCAACGACGCCTACAACGCGAACCCGGATTCCATGCGCGCGGCCCTCGAGGCGCTGGCCGCGATGGCGTCCGGGCGACGCACGTGGGCGGTGCTCGGCTCGATGCTCGAGCTCGGTGAGGAGTCGGAGGCCGAGCACGAGGCCATCGGTGCCCATGCCGCGCACACCGGGGTGGACGAACTGCTCGTCGTCGGCGACGGCGCGCGCGCCATGGTGGGAGGTGCCACCGGATCCGCGACAGTGGTCCGTTGGGTCGCCGACGCAGCCCGGGCCGGAGCACTGCTGGAGGCAGAACTTCGATCCGGTGACGTCGTGTTGTTCAAGTCGAGCCGGGACGCAGGACTACGGTGGCTCGGTGAAGAGGTCGCAGCCGCGACCACAGACCCCGACCCGGAAGGAGGGCGCTGAGAGTGCTCACCGTCCTCGTGGCCGCGGTCGTCTCGCTCATCATCTCCCTCTTCGGGACCCCGGCCTTCATCAAGGTGTTGGTCAAGCGAGGTTTCGGCCAGTTCATCCGGGACGACGGCCCCACCTCGCACCACACCAAGCGCGGCACTCCCACGATGGGTGGCGCCGTCATCGTCCTGTCGACCCTGCTGGCCTATGGCGCCGCGCACCTGGCCTTCTGGACCCAACCCACCTGGTCCGGGATCCTCGTGCTGTTCCTCATGACCGGGCTGGGCCTGGTCGGGTTCCTCGATGACTACATCAAGATCTCCAAGCAGCGCAGCCTGGGCCTGCGCTCGAAGCAGAAACTCGCCGGCCAGACCCTCGTTGCCGTGCTCTTCGCGGTCCTCGTGTTGCAGTTCCCCAATGGCTCCAACCGGACCCCGGCCTCGACCAAGATCTCCTTCGTCCGCGACACCAACCTGGACCTCGCCTTCGCGGGGACGGTCGGCGGGCTCATCCTCTTCATCATCTGGGCGAACCTCATCGTCGCGGCCACCTCGAATGCCGTGAACCTCACCGACGGACTCGACGGTTTGGCGACGGGCGCGTCGGTGATGGTCTTCGCGGCATACATCCTCATCGGTGTCTGGGAGTTCAACCAGAACTGCCAGTTCAACCCCGGGCTCAAGTGCTACGAGGTCCGTGACCCGCACGATCTGGCCACCGTGGCAGCGGCCGCCATGGGTGCCTGCTTCGGCTTCCTGTGGTGGAACACCTCGCCCGCGAAGATCTTCATGGGGGACACCGGATCGCTTGCGCTGGGCGGCCTCATGGCCGGCCTGGCGATCACGTCGCGGACCCAACTTCTCGTCATCATCCTCGGCGGGCTCTTCGTCATCATCACGCTGTCCGTGATCATCCAGGTCGCGTCCTTCAAGGCCACGGGCAAACGGGTCTTCCGCATGGCGCCACTGCAACATCACTTCGAGTTGCTCGGGTGGCAAGAAGTGACGATCGTCGTGCGGTTCTGGATCATTGCCGGCCTGTGCGTGGCTCTCGGTCTGGGCCTGTTCTATGCGGAGTGGGTGGTGGGCGGCTCATGACCGTCCCGCCGAGCGCCGTCGGGCGCACGGCCACGCTGACCCATCGCGACGCCGACTGGCGCGGCCTTCGGGTTCTCGTGGCGGGTCTTGGGATCAGTGGCTTCGCGGCCGCCGATGCCCTCCTCGAGCGTGGCGCGCACGTGGTCGTCGTGGATGCCGGAGCCCCGAGCGAGAACATCACTCTGGGTGAGCGCGCCCGAATCCTCGACATCCTCGGTGCCGACCTGCGTTTCGGCCCCGAGCAGGTCGCCTCCCTGCCCACCGACGACCTCGACCTGGTTGTCACCTCACCGGGCTGGGCGCCCCACCAGCCGCTACTTGCCGCCGCGGCTGCCGCCGGCCTGCCCATCTGGGGCGAGGTGGAGCTCGCCTGGCGGCTGCGCCCGGCCGAGCGCGCGGCTCCGTGGCTGGTCATCACCGGGACCAACGGCAAGACCACGACGACCCAGATGCTCACCTCGATGCTGCGAGCCGCTGGCCTGCGCGCGATGAGTGTCGGCAATGTGGGCACGCCGATCCTCGAGGCGATCATGGATCCCACGCCGTATGACGTTCTCTCGGTGGAACTCTCCAGCTTTCAATTGCACTGGTCGGAGTCGATCGCCGCCCGCGCGTCGGTGTGCCTCAACATCGCGCCGGACCATGTCGACTGGCACGGGTCCCTGGAGGCCTACATCCAGGCCAAGGGCAAGGTCTACGAGCGCACTGAGGTCGCGTGCATCTACAACGACCAGGACCCGACGACTCGGCGTCTCGTCGAGGAGGCGGAGGTCCAGGAGGGTTGTCGCGCCATCGGTTTCACCCTCGGGGTCCCGGGCCTGTCGATGCTCGGCGTCGTCGATGATGTCCTCGCCGATCGTGCGTTCGTCGAGGAACGCCGCACCTCGGCCGCGGAACTGGCCACCCTGGACGACGTCCGTGGCGAAGCACCCACCGTGGCGCCGCATCAGGTGGCCAACGCCTTGGCCGCGGCCGCTCTCGCGCGCGCCCACGGCATACCGCCGATCGCGGTACGTGACGGACTGCGGGCCTTCAGGCCCGAGCCGCACCGGATCGCCGAGGCCGGCATCGTCGGCGGTGTTCGCTACATCGATGACTCCAAGGCCACGAACCCGCATGCCGCCTCGGCGAGCCTGGCCGCCTTCGCGTCGATCGTCTGGGTCGCCGGTGGCCTGCTCAAGGGAGCCGAGGTCGACGAGCTCGTGCGCGAGCACGCAGATCGCTTGCGCGGGGTCGTGCTGATCGGCCAGGACCGCGCCAAGATCGCCGACGCGCTGGCCCGACACGCGCCCGATGTCCCGGTCGTCGACCTTGCCGCCACGGACACTGGAGCCATGGATCTCGTCGTTGCCCGGGCCGCAGACCTCGCCCACGAGGGCGATGTCGTGTTGCTCGCGCCGGCCGCCGCATCCATGGACATGTTCGACAACTACGGTGCCCGTGGTGATGCCTTCGTGGCGGCCGTGCGCAGGCTGGCCCGCGCGGCGGGGGAGTAGCCATGACGAGCACGGCCGCCAAGGCTCGGGCGTCCGGCTCACGGTTCGCACGGGTTCGTCATTGGTTCGGGCGCTTCGAGTCGCCGACCACGACCTACTACCTGCTGCTCGCGACGACCGCGATCCTGGTCGTCTTCGGTCTGATCATGGTGTTGTCGGCCTCTGCCATCACCTCGTTGACACAGAGCAAGTCCGGCTCGGCCTTCACCATCTTCCGCAGCCAGTTGCTCTATGCGGGCATCGGGACCGTGGGGCTGCTCATCGCGAGCCGGATCGCCGTGCCCCTGTGGAAGAAGCTCGCCCTTCCCATCCTCGGGGGCGCTCTCGTCCTGCAGTTGCTCGTGGCCTTCATCGGCACCACCGTCAACGGCAACCGCAACTGGCTCCGCTTCGGGCCGGTGTCGATCCAGCCCTCGGAGTTGGTCAAGTTCGGGTTGGTCCTCTTCGGGGCTCTGGCCCTGACGGCCAAACGCGACAAACTCGGCCAGATCGGCCATGTCGTGGTCCCCTACCTCGTCCCCGGGGCCGCCATCGCGCTGGCCCTGGTGCTCCTCGGCGGCGACCTGGGCACCAGCATCATCCTCGCTGCCATCATCGCGGCCACCCTCTGGGCAGCCGGGGTCCCCTTGCGATGGTTCCTCGCCAGTGCCCTCGTCTTCGGTGTGATCGCCAGCGCGTTCGTCATCTCGAGTCCGAACCGGCTGCCGTTTCGACGTGTGGTTGGGTCGGGACACCGACATGTTCGGGGCAGCACGACAGCCCATGCAAGGCCGCTTCGCCCTCGCCGACGGTGGATGGTTCGGGCTCGGCCTGTGCGCCTCGCGCGAGAAATGGCAGTGGCTGTCCGAGCCGCACAACGACTTCATCTTCGCCATCATCGGTGAGGAACTCGGCCTACCGGGAACCCTGCTCATCCTGCTGCTCTTCGGCCTGCTCGCCTACGCCTGCTACCGCCTGGTGCTCCGCTCAAAGGACATGTTCGTCCGCCTCGCCACCGCGGGAGCCATGGCGTGGATCGTCGCTCAGGCGATGGTCAACATCGGGGCCGTCATCGGCCTGCTCCCGGTCATCGGGGTGCCGCTGCCGCTGGTGTCCTCGGGCGGTTCCTCCCTGATCACGACGATGGGCATCCTCGGGATGCTCATCGCCTTCGCGCGTCACGAACCTGACTGTGCCGAGCAATTGGCCGGCCGCCCCTCGATCCTGCGCCGCTCCGCCACGGTCGCGACCTCACGCGGGCGGCGATCGGAGTGAGCGCGCCCGGGATGACGGCGCGATCGGTGCTTCTCGCCGGAGGCGGAACCGCCGGACACGTCTCACCACTTCTGGCGCTGGCCGACTGCCTGCGCCGAGAGGACCCCACGGTGACCATTGCGGCGCTGGGCACGGCCGAAGGCCTGGAGTCTCGACTCGTGCCCGGCCGTGGCTATGACCTGGCCCTGGTGCCCAAGGTGCCGTTACCCCGCAAGCCTTCGGCAGACCTGCTTCGACTGCCCCGAAACCTGGGGGCTGCCGTTCGTGCAGCAGCGACCGCGATCGAGGACATAGATGCCGACGTGGTTGTGGGGTTCGGCGGGTATGTCTCGACTCCCGCCTACCTTGCTGCTCGTCGCCGCGGCATACCGATCGTCGTCCACGAGCAGAACGCGCGACCGGGCATCGCCAACCGCCTCGGCGCCCGTTTCGCCACTCACGTGGCGGTCACCTTCCCCGACACGCCCCTCCCACGGGCGGTCGTCACCGGTATGCCGCTGCGCCGTGAGATCGCCCTCCTGGACCGGCCCGGGTTGCGCCCGAAGGCCTTGGCGCACTTCGGTCTCGACCCGCAATGGCCGACCGTTCTGGTCACGGGTGGGTCCTTGGGTGCAGCGCGGATCAACGCCGCGTTCGAGGCGTCGGTGCGCGCCCTGCGGGCGGCCGGCGTCCAGGTCCTCCACGTGACCGGTCAGGGCAAGGAGATCGAGGTTTCCGCCGCCCGCGATGGGGAACCGCCCTACGTCGTCGTGCCCTATGCCGACCGGATGGACCTCGCGTATGCCGCGGTCGACCTTGTCGTCGGGCGCGCCGGAGCCAACACGGTGTGTGAACTCACCGCGGTCGGGCTGCCCGCGGTCTATGTGCCCCTCCCGATCGGCAACGGCGAGCAGCGCTTGAACGTGAGCACTGTCGTGGCGGCCGGTGGCGGGATCCTCGTCGACGACGCAAGGATGACCGCAGATTGGGTGTGCGACAACCTTCCCTCGCTGCTGCGGGATTCCGCTCGACTGGCCGCAATGGCCAGCGCGGCGGCCTCGGTGGGGGAGCGCGGTGGTGACCAATTGCTCGCCGATCTCGTTCACCGCGCGGCACGGACGGTGCGGCGCTGACGTGAACGGCATCAACGACCGCTTTGATTTCTCGGGTGTGCCACCGCGGGTGGAGGACCTCGGGACCGTGCACCTCATCGCCATCGGTGGCGCGGGGATGTCCGCCGTGGCGCGTCTGCTGATGGCCCGCGGTGTCCCGGTGCAGGGTTCCGATGCCAAGGACTCGCCCCTGCTGCGTGCCCTTGCCGCCGAGGGAGCCCGAGTGTGGGTGGGACACGACCGGCGTCACCTCGAGGGAGCCGACACGGTTGTCATCTCGAGCGCCATCAGGGACTCGAACCCTGAACTCGCACAGGCCAAATCGCAAGGTCTCAGGATCCTGCACCGAAGCCAGGCCTTGGCGGCGACGGCCTGGGACCAGGTGCGGCTCGCGGTGGCGGGGGCGAACGGCAAGACCACGACGACCTCCCTCCTGATCGCCGCCCTCGATGGGGCCGGCGCATCCCCGTCGTTCGCCTCGGGTGGGGAACTCGCAGACCGAGGCACCAATGCGGACTGGCACGCCGACTCGCCCTTCGTGATCGAAGCGGACGAGAGCGACGGCAGCTTCCTTGTCTATCACCCCCACGTGGCGGCGATCACGAACGTGCAACCGGACCACCTCGACTTCTATGGAACCTTCGACAACGTCCGCGCCGCGTATGCCGCGTTCGCGGCGACTGTGCCCCCCGGTGGGCTCGTCGTGGCCTGCGCGGACGACGAGGGATCGAATGCGCTGGCCGCGCAGGTGTCGGACCGGCGGGTCCTCACCTATGGTCATGCCCTGCACGCGGACCTGGTCATCCTCGAGTCGGCGTTGGCGAGCACGGGAAGCACCACGACGTTCCGTGACCCGGCTGGAGTGGAACGCACGATGACCCTGGCGGTGCCGGGCGCCCACAACGTGCTCAATGCCTGCGCGGCATACCTCTGCGCGACGGAGGGAGTTGGCGCCCACCCCGACGGTGTCGTCGCGGGACTTGCGCGCTTTGCCGGCGCACGACGCCGATTCGAGGTGATCGGTGAGGCTGGTGGGATCACGGTCGTCGACGACTATGCCCACAACGCCGGCAAGGTGGAGGCTGTGGTCGCGACCGCGACCAAGATCGCTCACGACCGTGGCGGTCGATTGATTGCCATCTTCCAGCCCCATCTCTACAGCCGGACCAGGGATTTCGCCGAGGGCTTCGCCGCCGGGTTGGCGCCTGCCGATGAGATCGCCCTGCTCGACATCTACGGCGCGCGGGAGGAGCCGATCCCCGGGGTGGACTCACGGCTCATCGCCGACCGGCTGGCGGGGCGAGCCGACGTCATGTCGCCGGACGCGGCCGTCGAGTGGGCCGCGAGCATCGCGAAGCAGGGTGACGTCGTCCTCACCATCGGCGCCGGTGACATCACGGTGATTGCGCCGCACATCCTCGAGCGATTGGGGTCGCGCCGATGACCTCGGGGACCGAGGCTCGTTCCCGCCCGCTGGGCCGAGGAGGGGTGCGTGCACATGCCGAACGCGCCAGCAGTGTCGACCGCTTCGCCGCCCGAGCCAGGGCCCGCCGACGAGCCCCGTGGCGCCGTGTCCTGATCGGCCTGCTTGCCGCAGCGATCATGGCCGGCGTCGTCTGGCTGCTGTGGTTCAGCCCGTACGTCGTCGTCCGCGATGTGCACGTCGAGGGCGTCGGGGGCGACGAGGCCGCGGCTGTGGAGAACGTGGCCAAGGTGCCGCTGGGGCAGCCGATGATGCAGGTGGACACCGGAGCCATCACCGACCGGGTCAGGGGTCGCCTGACCGTCGCGGAAGCTCGAACGAGCCGGTCGTGGCCGGCCACCATCACCATCACGGTGCGGCCTCGCACGCCCGCTCTTGTGCTCAAGAACTCTCAGGGTCAACTAGAGGTTGTGGATGCAACCGGGGTGGCCTACGACCAGGTGGGCGCACCACCGGCCGGTGTCCCGCTGGTGACCGCCAGCTCGGATGCGGGATCCTCCAAGGAGGCCCTGAAAGCTGCCCTCTCGCTGATCCGTGCACTGCCGGCTGACCTGGCGGACCAGATCACGACGATCTCCGTGAGCAGCGCCAACCTCGTGACCTTCAAGCTCGGTGAGGTCGACGTCGTCTGGGGTGGAGCGGACCAGCCGACCCGCAAGGTCGCGATCCTGCGCGCGCTGCTCAAGACAGGCCCGACGGCGATCGACGTGAGCGCACCGGACACCCCGGTCACCCGCTGAGTTGCGGGCTCCACCACGCGCACACCCCATCTCTTGGACACATCACGCAGCCGCCCATAGCCATACCTGTGGTTGCGGGCGAGATCTGTTCCGGGTGGAACACGTCTCGCAGCCCCCCATAGCCATACCTGTGGTTGCGGGCGAGATCTGTTCCGGGTGGGACACGTCTCGCAGCCGCCCCTAGCCATACCTGTGGTTGCGGGCGAGATCTGTTCGGCCTGTGCTGTTGCCCCGTGGACGTGATCCTGGGCGATGGGGCGGGTGTGGTTGGGGAGACTGTTGGGGTGAACTGGTGAGCAATAGCGCGAGATTTCTTGGATCGGTTGGCGACACGCCGTAGCCCTCGTTGCTTGCCCTGTGCTCGCCGCCTAGCGTCATCCCGACGGAGCCGTGACCGAACTGTTACCGTCAAGTGAAGATCGAGACTTTGGATATCCAACGAGAGGCCCCGACCGTGGCAACACCCCAGAACTATTTGGCCGTCATCAAGGTCGTCGGCGTCGGCGGCGGCGGTGTGAACGCCATCAACCGCATGATCGAGGTCGGTCTCAAGGGCGTCGAGTTCATCGCGATCAACACCGACGCCCAGGCTCTGTTGATGAGCGACGCCGACGTCAAGCTCGACGTGGGCCGCGAGCTCACCCGCGGGCTCGGAGCCGGGGCTGACCCCGAGGTGGGGAAGAAGGCCGCCGAGGACCACGCCGAGGAGATCGAGGAGGTCCTCAAGGGGGCCGACATGGTCTTCGTCACCGCCGGCGAGGGTGGCGGCACCGGGACCGGTGGCGCGCCCGTGGTCGCCAAGATCGCCAAGAATCTCGGCGCCCTGACGATCGGCGTGGTCACCCGCCCCTTCACCTTCGAGGGTCGTCGCCGGGCCAACCAGGCCGAGACCGGCATCGGAGCGTTGCGCGAAGAGGTGGACACCCTCATCGTCATCCCCAACGACCGACTGCTCTCCATCAGCGACCGCAGCGTCTCGATGATGGATGCCTTCCGGAGCGCTGACCAGGTGCTGCTCTCAGGTGTCCAGGGCATCACCGACCTGATCACGACGCCCGGACTGATCAACCTCGACTTCGCCGACGTCAAGTCGGTCATGCAGGGTGCGGGCTCGGCGCTCATGGGCATCGGCTCGGCCCGCGGCGAGGACCGCGCCATCCAGGCGGCCGAATTGGCCATCTCCAGCCCCCTGCTCGAGGCGAGCATCGACGGCGCTCACGGTGTGCTGCTCTCGGTCCAGGGCGGCAGCGACCTCGGTCTCTACGAGATCAACGAGGCCGCCAAGCTGGTCCAGGAAGCGGCGCACCCGGAGGCCAACATCATCTTCGGTGCGGTCATCGACGACGCCCTCGGCGACGAGGTGCGCGTGACGGTGATTGCCGCCGGCTTCGATGGGGGCACACCCAATCGCCGCGAGGACGGTCGGGCACTCGGCTCGATCCAGTCGCGCACGACCTCCCCGGCCCCGACCTCGGCGACACAGGGCGGGTCTTCGCTGAACACGGCGCCCGCGACTCGACCCGACGCAGCCGACAACGCCACGTCCTCGCCGTCCACGGCTGCCCCGACGGCCGGGAGCGCCGAGACCCAGCCTCCTCATGCAGGGGAGCCGGGCACACCCGCGCAACCGCGGCAGGTCCCACCGCGCACCGTGACCTTCGAGGACGGCGACGACCTGGACGTCCCCGACTTCCTCAAGTGAAACCAGGTACCTGATCGCAAGATCGGACACATCCACCCGAGGCGGGGTGGGCGAGTGATCGCCCACCCCGCCTCGCGTCTACGGTGGAGGCGTGTTCCATTGGCGCGACGACAGTGAGGGGCTGACCCGTGCCTTCACCAGCAGGCGCGGGGGAGTCAGCGCTGCCCCCTATGACTCGCTCAATCTGGGGTCGCGCGTTGGTGACGACCCGGCCGATGTGACCGAGAACCGGAACCGGGTCGCGTCCGCCTTGGGAGTACCGGCCGTGGCCTTCATGAACCAGTGTCATGGAGCGGGCGTGGCCGTCATCGAGGCGGTGCCGGATTGCACCCCCGATGCCGATGCACTTGTCACGCTCACCCCCGGGCTGGCGCTGGCGGCCCTCGTCGCCGATTGCACGCCCGTCCTGCTCTGGGATGTGGCGGGGCCGGCTGTGGCCGCCGTCCACGCTGGCCGTCCCGGGATGATGAAAGGTGTTGTCGGACAGGTGGTTTCGACGATGCGCGACCTCGGTGCCCAGAGCATCAGTGCGGTCGTCGGGCCGTCGGTGTGCAGTCGCTGCTACGAAGTACCGCTCGAGCTGCGCGAGGAGGCCGCCTCTGTCACTCCCGAGTCCAGGGCCGTGAGCTGGACGGGGACCCCCGCCATCGACGTGGCTGGCGGTGTTGTCGCCCAGTTGCACGACCTCCATGTCGACATCTCATGGGTTGCAGGTTGTGCGCGCGAGGATCTCCGCCTGTTCTCGCATCGTCGCGACGGTGTCACCGGCAGATTCGGTGGCTTCATCGTGCGGAAGGCACCGTGATGTCGCGCGCGCAGGAATTGCGCGACAACCTTGCCCGAGTGCTCCAGCGGATCGACGAGGCACGCTCGGCCGCTGAGCGGGCCGATCCGGTCTCGTTGATCGTCGTGACCAAGCGGTTCCCGGTGAGCGACATCACGATCCTGCGTGAGTTAGGGGTCACCGACATCGGGGAGAACAAGGAGCAGGAACTGCGCGCCAAGGCGGCCGAGTGGGACGGCGAAGCGCACCCTCGCGTCCACTTCATCGGACAACTCCAGAGCAACAAGGCGGCGGCCGTGGCGCGCGTGGCCGATGTGGTCCATTCCCTCGACCGGTCCAAACTGGTCCGTGCGTTGGCGCGGGTTGATCGCGTCGACCCCCTCGAGGTCCTCGTCCAGGTCTGCCTCGACGCTGAGCCCGGCAGGGGTGGTGTGGCCCCCGCCGCCCTCGACGATCTGGTCGACGAGGTGGCGGCCGAGCCTGCCCTGCGCCTTCGGGGACTGATGGCGGTGGCCCCGCTCGGTGGCGACCCCGAGGTCGCGTTCGCCCGCCTGGCCGACCTCCACGCCGGCGTGCTCGAGCGGCATACCGAGGCGACATGGTTGTCCGCAGGGATGAGTGGGGATCTCGAGGCGGCGGTGCGGCACGGCGCGACACACCTGCGTGTCGGGACCGCAATCCTCGGTTCTCGTCCGTCACTTGGGTAACTTCGAACGCGACAGGACGGCCAGCTGACTCAAGGGCCACCGCAAGCGAAGGAGTTCCAATGAGCGGCGCGCTCCGCAAGACGATGGTCTACCTCGGGTTGGCCGAGGACCAGGGTCGGCATGACTACGACTATGACGGCCACTACGAAGAGCACTATGACGATGCGCCAGCTGCTCCCGTGACCTCGATCGACTCACACCGTCCCGTCGCGTCGGTCGTTCGTCAGCACGCCGGGCTGGGCGTCTCGCGGATCACGACCATTCACCCGCGCACCTACAACGAGGCCAAGACGATCGGTGAGAACTTCCGGGAGGGCGTGCCGGTCATCATGAACCTCACCGACATGGACGACGCCGACGCCAAGCGTCTCGTGGACTTCGCCGCCGGTTTGGTCTTCGGTCTGCATGGCTCGATCGAGCGGGTCACGAGCAAGGTCTTCCTTCTCTCACCGGAGACCCTCGAGGTCAACGCGGAGGAGTATGCCGCACCCAACCGTCCGCTCTTCAACCAGAGCTGAGGCCTCCCGCTCAGGGAATCCCCAGTTCCACTGGTGAGACTGTCGACATGTATGCCGTCCGCCAACTCCTCCACCTGATCGTCTGGGTCTACCTTCTGGTTGTCTTCGGGCGGCTGATCCTGGACTGGATCCGGGTCTTCGCCCGCGACTGGCGACCCAAGGGCGTGATGCTGGTGGTCGCCGAGACCGTCTACACCCTGACGGATCCGCCGCTGCGGGCCCTGCGCAAGGTGGTGCCGCCCTTGCGGATCGGGGGGGTGGCCCTCGACCTGGCATTCCTGCTGTTGGTGGTCGTGCTCTACGTTCTGCTCGCGATCCTCTAGGCTTGCTCTCCGGGCCCCACCTGTCACATGGTGGCCCACCCACATCAACAGGCCTGAATGAGGAGTTGAGATGGCCCTCTCACCCGAGGACGTCCTGAACAAGACGTTCACCACCACGCAGTTCCGTCGTGGCTACGACGAGCGCGAGGTCGACGACTTCCTCGACGACATCGTGGTCGAGATGCGTCGCGCCGCCAAGGAGGGTGACGAACTCCGAAACCAGCTCAACGACTGCCGCGAAGGACACGGTCTCGAGCCGGTTGCCGCCGGAGGCGCCGTCGTCGACAGTGGCGAAGCCGACGAGTTGCGTTCTCGCAACGGCGAGCTCGAGGCCAGGATTGCCGAGCTCGAGGGCCAGGTGCGCGAGTCCGGCGAGGCCTACGCCGCCCTCACTCAGGCGCATGACAACGACCGCTCTGCCTGGGAGCAGGAGCGGGCGTCCTTCGCCGACGAGCGGTCCGCCTGGGACCAGCAGCAGGCAGAGCGCGCGCAGGCTGGCGAGGAGCAGGCAGCCCACGACGAGCACGTGGCCATGTTGCGCGAGCGCGCCCAGGAGGCGCAGCAGGAGGCGGAGCAGCGCATTCAAGAGGCGCACGCTCGGGCCGAGCAGGCCGAGCGTGAGGCCGAAGAGCGAGTCGCTGCTGCTGCCCAGCGGACGGCAGAGCCGGCTGCTGCCCAAGCCTCGGGTGATGGGGGTATGGGCGCCGCTGCCCAGGTCGTTGCTGGCGCTGCGGGTGCTGCCGCCGGAGTCCTGGCCCTGGCGCAGCGCCTTCACGACGAGCACGTTGCCGCGGGCGAAAGCCGCCGTGACGAACTCATCAACGCCGCGCAGACGCGCCACGACTCGCTGATCTCCGAAGGTCAGAGCCGGCACGACGAGCTCATCTCCACCGGTCAGCGGCAGTACGACGAGTTCCTGTCGACCGGCCAGACCAAGCACGATGAGTTGCTCGCCGCGGCCCAGTCGCGTCATGACGAGCTCATCACCGAAGCGCGCGAGCGATCGACGGGGATGGTCCACGAGGCCCAGCAGCGCAAGGCCTCCATCCTCGACGAGCTGACCAGTGCCAAGAACCTCCTCGAGCGCAAGATCGAGGAGTTGCGCAGCTTCGAGAAGGACTACCGCGGACGCCTGAAGGGCTTCATCTCCGAGCAACTCGAAAAGCTCGAGCACACGGCCGTCGACCCGGCCGCGGACCAGGCCGAGGGTGACGCGGAGGACGACGCACAGCAATCCTGACGTCAGCCACTTTCGCAGGGGTGGGGCATTTGCCCCACCCCTGCGGGTGTCTGCGGGGTGGGCTTTGTCCCACTTTGGTGTGTTCGCGTTGTGGCTGCGTTGGCGGACCCGTATCTTGTGCCGGACTGCACTTGCCCGCCACCACGTCATCGACGACGAAATGAGGATCCAGGGATGGTTGCCACGCGAGTCATGGCCGCGGCCAAGTCGGCTGTCTCGTCGGCCCGCAGGGCCGTGAGCAAAGCATCCGCTCCGGCCAAGCAGGCGGCTCCGGCCAAGAAGGCTGCCACCGCGGCGAAGAAGGCCGCGCCGGCCAAGAAGGCTGCTACCGCGAAGAAGGCGGCTCCGGCGGCGAAGAAGGCCGCGCCGGCCAAGAAGGCTGCTACCGCGAACAAGGCGGCGCCCGCGGCTCCGGCGAAGAAGGCCGCGCCGGCGA
>Ga0116180_1000587_pt1 | contig 33726 bp, 38 predicted proteins | sample AD_UKC073_MetaG_FD_89804 | JGI IMG/M metagenome (GOLD analysis project Ga0116180, IMG submission 89804) | Active sludge microbial communities of municipal wastewater-treating anaerobic digesters from USA - AD_UKC073_MetaG | ecosystem: Engineered > Bioreactor > Anaerobic > Digestate | place: USA... | reverse complement strand
CACGTCGCTACGCTCCTCGCAACATTAGCCGTGAGCGATAGCGAACATCGGTAGTGCCGGAACGGCCGATGACAGAACCGGAAGCCATCGTTTGGGTCATTGCGAGCCCCTGAAAGGGGCGTGGCAATCTCAAATATCCAACTTATGATAGCTTTTTTGACACGCTGAGGGGACGATGTAGGCATCGTCCCCTGTGTTATGGCATTGTTAAAACTATTTGTTTTCAATAATCTTTTTTATACAAGCACTTAAAGGCTTATAATCTTTATCCACCGCTGCAATCATTGCGTTTAATAATGTATCCTTGTCTATTAAAGACCAGTTTATATCATAACCACAATATAAAGCTAATTGCCTTATAAACTCTCTAATGGTACGACCATTGCCTTCTCGAAATGGATGTATCATGTTTATTTCGGACATATAATAAGCAGCTTTTTCAGCAAACTGATCCAACTCAAGGCCCCTTAAATAATGATCTGATTTTAATTCGCTTAATAAATTTTTTAAGTTATCTTCTATATGTTCGCTTCTACAAAAAAACGTAGAGCCTTTCGAGATATCCTCAAGTCTGAATTTACCCGCGAATGGATAAATGTCTTGAAAGATATATGCGTGTATTCTTTTTAGGTGAGTAACTCCAAATCTCCCTTTAACGGGTTCTTCCTTTTCAAGCTCATATTGCCTGATCAAAGTAATATCGGCCTCAAATTGGGATAAGGCTTTGGCGTCTGATATGTTTTCTTTGTTTATCAATACATCAGTTTCCGGATAACAATATCGCGATTGGGAGACTTGCTTACGATCATATTTTGAAAACCCGCTACTCATTATCGTCCAAATTTTGAGCTATGCTTTGCCCTTATTATGGTAATAGCACCTTGGCCGCTAATTGTCCCTTTAAGGTAACGATCACCGACTTTTTGCGCATATGCGCTTGGTTTTAGTCCCTCAAAGGCCATAGAAGCTTTTACACTTGCCGCCACTCTTTTATTCCTGACACTATTGGTTTTCACGTTTTCACCTCTTGGTATCATTATACTCAAAATCGAAGGATATAGACAAAAAGAGTCCTTGACGTACCATGGCTGTATAAGCACCTCTCACCCAGATAGCAGCAAAAGCTGTATCTTCAGCTCACAAGAACACAAGGCGATAACTCAACAATTAGTTCGCAGCGTTGGCGATCATCTCGCGGGCGTGCTGAAGAGTGATGTCGGTGATACTTTCCCCGGACAGCATGCGTGCCAATTCCGTGACACGTTCCTCACCTCGCAAAAGGCGAACCCGGGTAAGGGTTTGACCCTCAGATACCTCTTTTTGAATCAAGTAATGGATATTGGCATAAGCCGCCACCTGAGGAGCATGGGTGACCAGTATCACCTGATGACTGTCTGATAGCTGGTTGAGTTTGCGAGCCATGGCAGTTAAGGAAGTTCCCCCTACCCCCACATCGATCTCATCAAATATCAGGGTAGGGACCTGGTAAGTATCAGCCAAGGCCGTCTTAATAGCCAGTATGACCCGGGACAATTCGCCCCCGGAGGCAGTGCGGGCCAAAGGCCGTAATTCTTCGCCGGGATTGGCTGAAAACCATATCTCAGCCCGGTCCATCCCCTGAGGGCCAGGGGTGGAGCGCTTCTCTATCTGAATGCTGAGACGTATGTGGGGCATATTGAGCTGGCTTAGTTCAGCCAAGATCTGTTTTTCTAGAACCTCAGCCGTCTGCCGGCGCAGTTTGGAAAGATGGGCAGCCGTCTCTTGATAGCGTTCCTGCCACTTGGAACACTCCTGAACCAGAACCTGCTGCCGTTCCGAGCTAAATTCCAGCTGGTCTTTTTCCTCATAGGCTTGTTGCAGATAGAGCAAAATATCATCCACACTGCTGCCGTACTTGGATTTAAGTTTTTCTATGGTATAAAGCCGCTGTTCGATATCTTCCAAAAGGCCTGGTTCAAAATCCAGCTGATCCTGAAAAGAGGCTATACTGGCAGCCATATCCTGTATGGTCACCAGCATGTCCTGCAAAGGTTCTGTTAATGAGGCAAAAAACTCATCCTCTTTTAAGCTGTGCATGGCATCGATGGCTGCCGACAGCAAATCATATGCACTGTTGCCTTCTTCACTGCGGTATAAATACCCCAGCACCCGCTGGCTAGTCTCATTCAAGCGGTGGGCATTGCGAATGCGCTGTCTTGTCACCGTCAACTCCTGGTCCTCTCCGGGCCTAAGTTGGGCCTGTTCAATCTCCCTAATCTGAAAATCCAGGAAATCCAGGCGCTGCAGTTTATTATGTTCATTAGCCCGCAGTGTATCCAACTCACGGGTCAACTTCTGCAGTTCCTGATACTCCTGCTCTAACTGGGTCCGCAGGGGCAGGATCTCGGAATTGAAAGCATCTATCATTTCCAGGTGAGCATCCCCCTGCAGGAAATGATGCTGCTCTCCCTGAACATGAAGATCTACCAAATAGGGAGCTAGTTGCTTTAGGGTGTTTATAGTAACATTTCGCCCGTTAACCCGGGCAGTACTGCGTCCATTAGGAGCTATTTCCCGGCTGATAATCAGGTTGTCCTCCCCGGCTTCATATAAGCCCTCTTCTATTAGGAGCTGGCGGATATCCTCTCTTTGCGGCACATCAAAAACAGCCTCCACCAATGCCTTCTGGCTGCTGTCCCGTAAATAATCATCCTGAATACGTCCCCCGGTTACCAACCCCAGGGCATCAATCAATATAGATTTGCCAGCTCCGGTCTCACCGCTGAGAACATTAAGTCCTTCCTGGAATTCCAGGCGCAGTTCGTCAATGAGGACAAAGTTTTTAATAAATAGTTCGATCAGCATAGCTTTCCCCACTTCCCGGGTTAAATCAACTTCTGGAAGTGCTTCATTACTTCAGCCACTGCTTCTTTGGGCTTGACTACGATAAATATGGTGTCATCTCCCGCCACTGTCCCTATTATGCCCTCTAGTTCTGAAGAATCTATCACTGAAGCTACACTTTGGGCTCCACCAGGGAAGGTTTTAATTACAATAATGTTCTCACTGTAATCCATATGCAATACTGCATCTTTCAGTATACGGTGGAGCCTCTCCTGATCACGGTTGGCAGCAGCTGCATCAGGCATAGCATAGCGATAGCCGTCTCCATCGGGGATCTTAACCAGATGGAGTTCCTTTATATCCCGGGATACCGTAGCCTGGGTCACATCGAAGCCGTTAGCACGCAATGCCTCGCATAGTTCTTCCTGAGTAGCCACCCGCCGGCTATTAATAATTTCCATAATGCTGCGATGCCGTCTGGATTTCATAATGTCACTCCACTCCGTTTACTTCCCCCTAAGAGACAGGGAGGATGATTGGCGCTGATTTATGAAATTCAATTACCAGGCTTCATATTCCTTCTGGTCCAGCTGAGCCATATACGCTTTTACCAGCTTAATTTCTTTTCCGCCACCGGAATGTCCTGAATAGGCTACTACCGTCACCAATCCCCCGTTAGCCAATCGTTTCGTACAGTGTCCCAGGGCAGCTACAGCTCCAAGGCCGGAAGTGGTAATGGTTACTTCCTGGCAGTATAATGGGACTGTCATTTATAGTCCCTCACTCCTTCGCAAACGGGTATCAATTTCATGAAAAAAGGAAGTGGTCTTTAAATTTATTAGATTGAGTTTATGGTCGGCCTTACGTATTGATGCGACTGCTTCGGGTTCCAAAGGTATTTCCGACTGACCGTCCAATCTGATCAGACTGGGGCGTCCGTCGGCGGAAAACACTCTAATCACCTTATCTGCACCAACTACCATTGGCCGCCGGCTGATAATCTGAGAGGCAATGGGGGTAATTACCATAGCCTCTACCTCCGGATCTATCACCGGGCCTCCACAGGACAGGGAGTAAGCGGTAGAACCAGTAGGAGTAGCTACCAATAGTCCGTCTCCCCTGTAATTACCAGCTTGATCAGAACCAATTTCCACACTCAGGTTGTTCAACTGATGATCGACCGATCTAACCACAATTTCATTCAGGCAACAGCCTTGATGAGTAATATGGTCCCCCTGGTGCACAGTCACCTGCAGCATCATGCGCTGGTCCAGGCGATAGCGTTGGTTAAGCAGGTCCGGCAGGTATTGTTCCAGTTCATGAACCTCAATATTGCTTAAAAAGCCCACCGTTCCCATATTTACTCCCAGAACCGGTACTCCGGTGATGGCATATTGGCGAGCGGCCCGCAAGATCGTACCATCCCCGCCAAATACAATTAACAGGTCAAAACTGCCCTGTTCAGGCACCGTCTCCCGGCCGTTATCCACCTCCACTACCTGAACACCCTGGCTTTTCAGGAGTTCTACCGTACTGTGGGCTGCTGCTTCGGTGGCCTCTTTATAATAGTTACTAACCAGCAAAATTCTCATCAGTTGTGTTTTCCTCCCAAGTGCTGATGGGCTTCATCCACCACATCTTCAACTTTCCCGTCGATATCCGGCAGGGGCAGTTGATCCTGACGCAAATAAATAAGAAACTCTATATTCCCCTCAGGGCCTGTAATTGGTGAGTAGGTCATATCCCTACAGTAAAGTCCATGACTGGCAGCATTGGCTATGCTGTTTAATAGTACCTCCCGGTGAGTACTCTTATCCCGAACCACACCTTTGCGCCCCACCTTATCACGCCCGGCTTCAAACTGCGGTTTGATCAGGCAAATTACCGCACCTTCATGTTTTAATAATGCTTTTATTACCGGGAAAACAAAACTGGTTGATATAAATGATACATCCACAGTTACCAGATCAACCAGTTCGGGAATTTTCCCATCAGGTAAATAGCGTATGTTAGTCCTTTCTATGTTTACTACCCGGGGGTCATTGCGCAGTTTCCAATCTAGTTGTCCATATCCCACGTCCACTGCATACACCCGACGGGTTCCCCGCTGCAGAACACAATCCGTGAATCCTCCGGTGGAAGCTCCTACATCCAGAACCACCAGATCCTGTACCTGCACACCAAATAAATCTAAAGCCTTTTCCAGCTTTAATCCGCCCCGGCTGACATATGGACATCCGGGAGCGGTTACCTCGATTACTGCGCTTTCGTCAACAGCTGTACCTGGTTTGTCTATTATATGATCATTCACCCGAATCTGCCCGGCTAAAACCATAGCCCGGGCTTTTTCCCGGCTGGGTGCCAAACCTTGCCGGTAAACCAGGGTATCTAATCTAATTTTTGTCAAATTTCAGCAACTCCCAGCCCTGGGGCTGAACCAATTCTGGCCAGCGATTGAAAATCGACTCCATAATAGCCTCCGGGCGCATATCCAAATATTCAAACAAAATGTCTACTTTGCCATGTTCTACAAACTCATCGGGAATTCCTACTCTGAGCAAATCAGCTTGCAAGCGTTCTTCCTGCAAGGTTTCCAGTACCGCACTGCCAAAGCCGCCGCTTATAATATTATCTTCAATAGTCACCAAATACTTGTGGGTACAGGCCAAACGACTGATCAACTGCCGGTCCACCGGTTTTACATACCGGGCATCGGCCAAAGAAGCATTTATACCATGCTGGGCTAAAAGTTCCACCAGCTCCCGCCCCAAACTGGTGCCCCGGCCTACACCGATCACGGCCAGATCCTGTCCCTGCTGCAGCATTACTCCACGGCCTACCGGCAGAGACTGGTAAGGAGTATTAACTGAAATCCCCAATCCCACTCCGCGGGGATAGCGGATAGCCACTGGTCCATCCAGGGTAAAGGCGGTATGAAACATCTGCACCAGTTCATTTTCGTCCGAAGGGGCCATCACCGTCATGTTGGGAATACTGCGCAAATAAGACAGATCAAATACTCCGTGGTGAGTTGGTCCATCCTCTCCCACCAGACCAGCCCGGTCCACGGCAAAAATCACCGGCAGGTTCTGCAGAGCCACATCATGTACTATTTGATCATAGGCTCTCTGCAAAAAGGTAGAATAAATAGCCACCACCGGCCTTAACCCGGCCCGGGCTAAACCTGCTGCCAGGGTCACCGCGTGCTGTTCACAGATACCCACATCAAAAAAGCGCTCCGGATACCGCTGGGCAAACTCAGTTAGTCCGGTGCCCGTAGTCATGGCCGCAGTGATCGCCACCAAACTGGCATCATGTTTTCCTCTTTCCACCATGAAATCGCCAAACACTTCCGTATAGCTGCGTACCGCCTTTTTTATAGGCAAGCCGGTTTTTACATTAAACGGCCCTACCCCATGGAACAAGTCAGGATCACGGCGGGCTGGCTCGTAACCCCGCCCTTTTTCGGTAATAGCGTGAATTAAAACCGGTCCTTTCATGCGGCGGGCATTCCGCAATACCAGGATGAGCTCCTCCAAATTATGCCCATTTACGGGACCAATATAGGTGAAGCCCAGCTCCTCAAAAAACGCTCCTGGGACCATCATATATTTTATCAGGTCCTTAAAGCGGCCGGCTGCCCGGGCAATATTGGGTCCGATACCTGGGATCTTTTTTAAGATGGTTTCAATATCTTCCTTGGTGCGAGAATAGGATGGATCAGTGCGCAATCGATTCAGATAAGCAGATAATGCACCTACATTTTGGGAAATGGACATCTCATTATCATTCAGTATTACAATCAAATCACGATCTTCATTTCCAGCATGATTCAGGGCTTCAAAGGCCATACCTCCGGTCAGAGCTCCGTCCCCGATAATGGCTATGACTGAGAAGTCCTCATGATTTAGATCTCGAGCAATAGCTATTCCCAGAGCCGCTGAAATAGAAGTGCTGCTGTGGCCGGTATTAAAAGTATCATGGGGTGATTCCTCCACCTTGGGGAATCCGCTTAATCCTCCAAATTGCCGCAGAGTCTGCATCTGTTCACGGCGGCCGGTAATAATTTTATGTACATAACTCTGATGTCCCACATCCCAAATCATTTTATCCCGGGGACTGTCAAACACATAGTGCAGAGCCAGGGTAAGCTCCACCACTCCCAAATTGGCAGCCAGATGACCCCCGCACTGGGAAACACTGTTTATCAATAATTCGCGTATTTCTTCAGCCAAACCATTCATGGCAGGCAAATCCAATTTTTTTAGGTCCTGGGGAGAATTGATACTATTTAGTATATTCATGATCACTCACCTTTTACTGGCAAACAGCTGCCGTCCGGTCAAAGCTTCAACATAAGCTATTATTTTAGCCACCCGGAAGATAATTTGATTGGCATATTCAACCGCCAGGTTCTTGCCGATGGCTTTTCCGCCTACGGTAAGAGCCGCAATTAAGCTGGTCATTACTGCTCCGGCCAGAACCAAATCCAAAGTTGGAAAAGTATCGGCCAGACTAGCCACAATCCCTGCCCCTACTGCTCCGCTTAAGGTTCCGGAAATATCACCCACTACATCATTGCAAAAGTTAGCCACTTTGCCTGCATTCTGGGTCAATCTCACTGCCTGAGGGGCTCCAAATATTTTCTTAGCCGCCCGGGCATTAAAGGGAGCAGTTTGGGCGGCTGTAACCGCTGTTCCTATAATATCAAAAAAAATGCCCAGCAGTATTATTATGAGTAATAATCCCAGGGCCATTATAAGATTATTTACAGTTTGAATAAAAGTTTCCGAGCCCAAACTAAGTAAAAGGGCAATCAAAAATGTGAAGAAGCCGACCACAAGACCGGCTAACAAGTTCTTTTTATTTATGCGACTATTATAGCGCTGCAAATATTGCTATCCCCCAAGAAAACTTCATACTGGCAAAAGGTTATTAGTTGAGTAAACGCTGCGACTTAGGTCCAGTAGGTTTTCCCAGCAGAACACCCGATTGTTGCCAAAGGGGCGGTTTCCCTTTACGTCTGCTTCACTGCGTCGCCGCCAATGAGACTGGATTACCACTTAGTGCGCACTTTAATCCTCAACCAACTGTACGGCGCGTACACAGTCTAGGAGTTTTCCTCAACAACCCACATCAACTCTAGCCTCTTTTGCAGTTACCGGTTTCAGGACCAGACAATCAATATCTTGGCCGAGATACTGGCTGCCCTTATCGGTTCATTCGCCGCAACCACTCAAGGCAGGCTACACTGCACCCAGCTTCTACCAAATGCAGGTTTTCTTAAAACCATACGGTTTTAAGCCTCCACGGGAGCGGGGTCAGTTTCCACATGCCATTGTGGACCGCCCCATCACCCTTATCTCCCAGCAACGACCCCTGACTGGGCGTCAAAAGCCGATACCAGAAGCTTCATCGATGTGCCCTTAACGGATTTTTAGGCCCGTCTTCGCAATCGATAGGGTTGACTAGAATACTGCAACCTTTTGCCAGATCTATTTCCCATGTATTATAGCATACCACCAACACAGGTTGCCAGTAACGCGCCGGTTCGCTAAATCCGGGATCAGCCCATAACTGACAACAGCCGTGTACCTGCTTGCGCATATTCGGGTATGCATCAATTAGCTTTGTCTTTCCAGAGTAAAGTAAGCTAACTGGCGCAGGAACTCCGCTTCTGAGCCAAACCGCTCCAGACTGGCTACACATCGTTCTATACTCTGGCAGGCCATGAGTTCAGCCTGTTTCACCCCCAGTAAACTGGGGTAGGTGCTCTTATGGTTCCGGGCATCACTGCCCACCGGCTTGCCCAGAACCTTTTGATCTCCATTAATATCCAGAAGATCATCGGTTATTTGAAATGCCAGGCCAAAGTACCTGGCGTAGGAAGTCAGTGCTTGTAAGCCCTCTTCATCCATATCCCCCAGCAGAGCACCGGCACGCAGTGCTGCAGTGAACAAAGCTCCGGTTTTTAAACTATGCAGGGTTTGCAGAGTAGGCAGATCAATGGCTTCATTTTCTGCAGCCAGGTCCATAACCTGACCACCGATCATGCCCTGGCTTCCGGCAGCAGCAGCAATCTCCCCAATAACCTTAATCACCTGTTCCGGCCCCACTCCAGGAACCTGAGCATTAGCAGCGAATAACTCAAAAGCTGCAGTAAGTAAAGCATCTCCGGTCAATATAGCATTGGCTTCTCCGAAAACCCGGTGGCAGGTAGGTTTACCCCGGCGGAAGTCATCATCATCCATAGCGGGCAGATCATCATGAACCAGGGAATAACAATGTATCAGCTCCATGCCGCAGGCTGTCAGCATGGCTATCTCCGGTTTTTTACCAGCAATAGCCGCTCCTTCCAAGACCAGCATTGGCCGTAATCTCTTTCCTCCGTTGAAAACTGCATAATGCATGGCCTGGTGAATTACGGTAGGGTGAGTATCGGCTCCTGTCAGGTACTCCAATAAGTGTTTATCAATATAGTCTTTACGTTGCTGCAGCTCCTGCTTGAACAAATTCATGTCCACAGTATATCACCTAGCCTTCCAGCAGTTCTTCACAATCCACCAACTCCAGATCCCCTTCCAGGGTCTGCACCAGCTTTTGCACCTTGCCGTCGGCTGCTTTAAGCTCCTGCTGGCAGTAACGAGACAGTTTTACACCTTCTTCAAATAGACGCAAGGCTTCTTCCAGCTCCAATTCGCCATCCTCCAGCTGGATTACCAATTCTTCCAATCGTTTCAGGGCTTGTTCGAATTTCACAGGTTCCATCTTACGACTTTCTCCTTTTGTTTTACCTGCGCCTGCATTTCACCATCCAGCAGGCTTATGGATAGGCAATCTCCTGGTTGTACATTTTCCACTGAATAAATAATTCCTTCCTGGTTACGCACAACTGCATAGCCCCGCTGCATCACTTTTAAGGGACTGAGCCGTTCCAGTCCGGTTACAGCCATAGTCAAACGCTGGTGAGCCTCATTAACCCTATTCCCCATCTCTTTTTGCAGCCGCAGTCTTAATTCTTCGCATTTTTGCTGGTATTGCTGAACCATTTGCTGGGGTTTCTGCCAGGCCCGGTTCATCATCAGCCTGTCCAGTACTTCATTCTCCTGCTGTAATCTCCTTTGCATAATGCGGATTAATCGTTGCTGCAACTGGCTATACTCACGATTCAGCTGTTCCAGATCGGCCACCGCCAGTTGGGCCGCCTGGGTGGGAGTGGCTGCCCGTATGTCAGCAGCTAGATCGGCCAGAGTCCAGTCCACCTCATGGCCTACCGCTGATATTACCGGAATATCAGATTCAAAAATAGCCTGCACCACTTCTTCACTGTTAAAGGGCATGAGATCCTCAAAGGAACCTCCTCCCCGGCCCACAATAATCAAATCCACCTGGCCATAGAGGTTGAGAAGTTTAATCCCCCGGGCGATTTGGGCAGGGGCCTCAGATCCCTGTACAGCACTGTGCACCAGGACTACGTCTACACCCCGGTGGCGCTGTTTCAGTACCCGCAGTATGTCCCGCAGGGCCGCTCCGTCCTGGGAGGTTACCACCCCGATGCTTCGGGCATAGGCGGGCAGTGGTTTTTTCTTTTCCACATCGAAATAGCCTTTTTGCTGCAGCTTTTCCTTAAGCTGTTCCAGGAAGAGATAGACACCCCCTACGCCAAAGGGTTCCATTTCCTCCGCATAAAGCTGGTAGCGTCCCTGGGGAGCAAAAACCGCAACTGACCCCCGCACCAGCACTTCCATGCCGTTCTCCGGCTGAAAATCCAGCCGGCGCGCCCGGCTGCGAAACATAACCGCACTTATGGAAGAATCCGCATCTTTTAGAGTAAAGTATAGGTGCCCGGATTGCTGGTACAGCTTAAAACCGGATATTTCTCCTTTCAGCCAGAAATCCCGGAGGAAGATATCCTCATCCAGCAGGCCGGCTATATACTGGTTTAACTCACTGACTGATAAATAAGGGTTCATTTATTATGCCTCTCCTGGGCTGCTGCATACAGGTTTTCCATCAGCTTGGCAATAAGAATGGGCCCAAGACCTCCTGGCACCGGCAGCAGATGACCATCCAAGTTGTTCAAAGCCTCCTTTTTTACATTGCCGCAGCTGTGATCATAATGCCAGTAAAACCCCGCATCCAGAACCAGAGCACCATCGGCAACCTGATGGGCTTGTACTACTTCCGGCCGTCCCTTTTCAATGACATATATATCTGCATCAGGGAGGGGACCTCCAGCTGGCATTTCTGGAATAATCGTAACCTGGCTGCCTTCCCTGGTCAGCAACAGACTCAGCGGTAATATCACGTCAAAGGAGTCACCTACCAAGACGGCTTTCTTACCCGAGGCTGATCCGCGGTACTGGTGGATAACTTCCAGGCAGCCTAGAGCAGCGCAGGATATAAAACGTGGTTTTCCATAGATAAGCCGTCCGCGGTTTACTGGGTTAAAACCATCTACGTCTTTGTTGATATCAATGGCAGCCAGGAATTGATCAGTGTAGGGCTGCAAGGATTCCGGCAAGGGCAGCTGCAGCAGGATTCCATCCACCTCGGGATCCTGATTTAACTGCTGAATTTGTGTTAATAATGCCTCCCGGGTGGTATCAGCCGGCAGAGCAATATGCCGGGTAGTGCCGCCGATAAAGCTAACTGCTTTGTCTTTCAGCCCCACATAAATCAAGGTTTCTTTATCATCACCCACTAAAACAATAGCCAGATGAGGATTTATTCCGCCAGCCTGAGCCTGCTCTTTTATCCGCTGACGAATCTCATTGGATATCTGTCTGCCGTCTATTAATTCCATAATAACCCCCTTATAAAACGTCCTTTATTGGTCCAACCGGTGCTGCAGAGCAGCCAGCATGGCCACACCCACCGCATTGTCAGTACTGAGATGGGGTGAGGCGAAATAAAGCTGTGCCCCTACCGCCGGGTGCTGTAATCTTTTTTTTAAGCGCTGGGCTATCAGGCCGTTAGCCATAACACCTCCGGCCAGCAAAACATCCTTTATTTCCAATTGTTCAACAAACCTGCGCAGAACTCTTTCCAAAGTTTTGGCTATCACCCCCAGAACCGCTGCAGCTACTGTCTCTGGACTGGTTCCATTGTTCAGCATCTGCACCGCCCGGGTTTCCGCACCGGAAAAAGAAAAACCTTTTTCGGTAATAGCAGTAGGAATAGCAGCTGATTGGTTATCATCCGCCTGACCAGCCAGATCCTCCAGAGCCGGTCCGGCCGGGAAAGGCAATCCCATAGCCACTCCTACCCGATCTACCAATTGGCCGGCATGGATGTCCTCACTGCTGGCCAGCTGGGTTATAGTCATTACACCAGGTACATGGTTTTCCACCATTAATATATCTGAAGTTCCCCCGGAAAAATGAACCGCCAGAAACCTAGTCTTATCAAGCAGTTCCCAACTACCCTGCAGGCCTGCCATAACATGACCTTCCTGATGGCTCACCTGGTATACCGGCAGATGGGCAAAGGCAGCCAGCGACTGAGCCAAGGAGGTGCCTGCCAGAAATACCGGCATGTAGCTGTTAGCCTTATTACGTGGCCGGGTGCTTACCGCCAAAGCCTGGATATTACTATAAATAAGAGGGTCTAGCCTTTCCATTAGCTGCGGTAAATTCTTGATATGTAAAAACAGGGCTTCCGATTGACGCAAGCCCCGTTTGCCCGGTTCAACTTTTAGTACCATTCTTTCATCGGCTACGATACTCAGGTTCTCATCTACAGCAGCTATGGATGTGGTATAGGCGCTGGTGTCAATCCCCAGGAACACTTTCATGCTTTTCTCCTTGTATACGATCCAGTATGGCATTTACAAAGCGGCTAGACTGTTCTCCCCCGTATCGTTTGGCTAATTCGATAGCTTCATCGATAGCTACCACCGCTGGTACTTCCTGGCGGAAAAGAATTTCATAGGCGGCTACCCGCATAATATTGCGATCCACCGATGACATCCGGTCCACTGACCATTCCCGCGAATAGCGGGCGATTTTTTCATCAATTAGCTGCATATACTGCAGGGTCCCCTCCACCAACTCTCCAGCAAACTGCTGATCCTTGTCGGGCAGCGCCTGCTCGTCCAGCAGGTATTGCATGGCTTGCTGGGGATCTGCCTGAACCTGGTCTACTTGAAAAATAACTATAAATGCGTATTCTCTAGCTTTCCTTCTGCTCAAATTTTCACCCTTACTACCGCTACCGGTCCTTAAACATCTGTTTCATCCAGCTGTCGAAATCCTTCTTTTCATCAAGCTGTTTTCCAATAAAATATCCCACTGCTATGCAAATAATTATAAAAACAGTACGCCAAAAACCAAAAGTAACAAACAGTATACTGGCAAGTAAACCGAGCAAAACACCGATGGTCTTGCCTCGATGTTCTATAAACAGAAATGGGATTACTTTCTCCCACATATTAACGCCCCCTTTATGCGGTTACTGGTTTGTTGGTACTAGCGAAGTCATCTACCAAAACCCTAACCTCAGAGACCTGCAGTCCGCCGATGGATTCCAGGTGTTCTTTTACGGCAGCCTGCACATTTCGCGACATTTCCGGTACGCTTATTTCCGGATTGATCATCATATGTAAATATATTACTATCCCATCAGGCCCATTGGTTACTGATGAACGAGTTTCCTTAACTCCATCAACTTTTTTTACAGCTTTGGTTATGATGGTCTTTATTGCCGCCACGGTAATTGATACTTGCCCGTTTAAGCTGCTGCTTATCACAATGCTGGTAGGTTTGGATTCACCTTTGAGCAATGAAATCAAAATCACAATTGTCAAAGCAATTACCGCTGCTGCGGATGCCCCCAGTATTATCTGGTTTACCGAATTGGACAGAAGTGCTTCCCCAGCTTCGATTAGACTGGTGTGCCCCACGGCCAGATACATGGCGGCTACTGCCAGCCCCAGTATCAACAGGTTGTAACAGAATAGAACTACCCGCCACAGTCCGGACATATTATACACCTCACTTTAAAAATTGCCGGTATACAGATAACCCCCTGAGTTAACAGGGGGTTGGCACTTGCTGTAACAACTACTCGGCGCTATCCAAATCAGCTGCCAGCTCAGGTTCTGCATCCGTTTGTTTCTTTATCTGCACAGACACCACATGCACGTTAACCGCAGTTACCTGTAATCCGGTCATGGTTTCTACCGCTACTTTGACTTCTTTTTGAACATTTTCCGCTACTTCCGGAATTGGATAGCCAAACTGTACCGCAATGTAGATATCAATACGAGTTTCGTCATTATTGACTTCAACTTTAATTCCCTTACCGAAATTCTTTCGTCCCAGCTTTTCCACCAGGTCAGTTCCCCATCCGCCGCTCATGGCTGCAACACCTTCAACGTCCATTGCCGCCAAACCGGCCACAGTGGAAACAACCTCGTCCGCTATACGAATAGTCCCCATTTCAGTAGCCAATTCAGGTTTTTGTTCTACCATAAATTCACCTCCATTATTATTCCCATACTGATATAAAAGTTATTTTACTAAGTATTCTTCACAATATCAAATAGACCTGCTTGGGTAAAGATCAACTGTCGCTCATGCGACGCTGAATAAAGTTGGTATATACCTCTCCTTTCTGGAAAAAGGCGTTATTAAGCACTTTCAGGTGAAAGGGAATAGTAGTCTTGATGCCGTCAATGACAAATTCGCTTAAAGCACGTTTCATGCGAGCTATAGCTTCCTCCCGGTCAGCTCCCCATACAATCAGCTTGGCTACCATCGAATCGTAAAACGGAGGAATAGTATAGCCGGCATAAACTGATGAGTCCACCCTGACTCCCGGCCCGCCCGGCGGCAAATAACGGGTAACCGTACCCGGAGAAGGGCGAAAATCATAGTCAGGGTCTTCAGCATTTATACGGCATTCAATAGCCCATCCCCTGAGAGCAACATCTTGTTGCTGAATACGCAGGGGCATCCCGGCAGCACACTTAATCTGTTCCTTTACCAAATCGATACCGGTTACGAACTCAGTTACGGGATGCTCCACCTGGATGCGGGTATTCATCTCGATAAAGTAAAAGTTGCGGTTTTTATCTACCAGGAACTCTACTGTCCCGGCACTGGAATAACCCACCTTTTTAGCCAGTTCTACCGCAACTGTTCCCATGCGGGACCGCAGTTTTTCATCCAGCAAAGTGGAAGGAGATTCCTCCAGCAGCTTCTGATTGCGCCGCTGCAATGAGCAGTCCCGTTCTCCCAAATAAATAGCGTTACCGTGCTCATCAGCCAGAACCTGTATTTCTATATGCCGGGGTTCTTCGATATATTTTTCAATATATATTTCATCACTGCCGAAAGCGGCTCCAGCTTCCATACGAGCTGTTTCCAATGCTTCCTTAAGAGAGTCCGGATTGTGGGCCAGCCGCATGCCCTTGCCCCCGCCCCCGGCTGCAGCCTTGATCATAACTGGATAGCCGATAGCATCAGCAATCTGACGGGCTTCTTTCAGGCTGCTGACAGCCCCATCACTGCCAGGGACCAGAGGTACGCCGGCCTGGAGTGCTATCTCCCGGGCTTGAACTTTGTCCCCCATCATTTTTATTACCCGGGAAGCCGGCCCGATAAATTTAAGATCATGAGTCCTGCACAGTTCCGCAAAATAGGCATTTTCAGCCAGGAAGCCATATCCGGGATGTATCGCATCAGCACCGGTATTATGGGCAGCACTGATAATATTGGCTAAGTTCAAATAGCTCTGGTTGGCTGCAGGCTCACCTATACAGACTGCTTCATCAGCCAGCCTCACATGCAGGCTGTCCCGGTCAGCAGTGGAATATACGGCTACTGTAGGGATGTTTAACTCCCGGCAGGCGCGGATAATACGCACCGCAATTTCCCCCCGGTTGGCAATCAAGACCTTGTTAAGCAACAGTATCCACCCCTATAATTTCTCAATCAGCATTAATACCTGTCCATACTCTACCGGTTGGGCATTGTCAACCATGATGTCAGTCACCACACCGTCAGTTTCGGCTTTGATCTCGTTCATGAGTTTCATAGCCTCTACAATACACAGGGTCTGTCCCGCTTGAACCTTGTCACCGACCTGTACATAAGGCGGAGCATCCGGGGATGGAGCAGCATAAAAGGTTCCCACCATGGGAGCTGTCACCTCTACCAAATTACCAGCTACAATACTGGAAGCCACCTCTTGCTTCGGTGCGCTACCGCTTGTTTCTGGTATAGTCTCCCCAGGCACATTGACACTGGCCCGGTTTTTGCGTAAAGCTAAACGATAATCATTCTTCTGGACTTCCAGTTCACTAATACTGGTCTGATCCAGGAGTAGGATGAGCTCCCGAATTTCGTCTATGTTCATCTCATCATCTCCCCTGTAGCTTGCTTTGTTGCTTACCCGGTTAACCGGCTGGCGGGTAATCCGGGGTTCTTCTTTCTTTGGCTCTGCGCTTACTTCATCATGAGTCTGGATCTGGGGAATATCCTGATGGCCTTTAGATTCACGCCAGGCGAAATATTTTAAGGCTACCTGCGGGAATAGAGCATAAGTAAGAATATCCTCTTCACTGCGGGCGTAATGAGCTGACTCCTGACGGGCCTTTTCCCACATAGGATCCAACAGGTCAGCTGGCCGCACTGTTACCACTTGTTCATCTCCAATAATCTTCCGGCGGATTTCCTCCTTGATAGGTGCCGGAGGTTTCCCATATAAACCACGTACATAATCCTTGACTTCTCCCGGGCAGAGCTTATAGCGTTCGCCCATTAGAACATTCAGAACCGCTTGTATGCCTATTATCTGACTGGTAGGTGTAACCAGGGGAGGATATCCCAAATCCTGGCGCACTCTCGGTATTTCTTCCAAGACCTCGTCAATTCTGTCGGAAGCTTTTTGTTCTTCCATTTGGGACATCAAATTGGAAATCATCCCGCCCGGTACCTGGTGCTCAAAGACTCGCATATCCGAGATGCGGGTAACCCCGCGTTCAAAACCTTTATGTTTGCGCAGCTGTTCAAAATGGTTAGCTATCTCAAACAGTTTGTGCAGGTCCAGTCCGGTATCCCGCTCAGAATCCTGCAGAGCTCTGACAATAGTTTCAACCGGTGGTTGGGAAGATCCAAAAGCCATGGGTACAGAAGCCGTATCGATAATATCCACTCCAGCTTCAGCAGCTTTGATCAGAGCTGCCATAGCCAATCCGCCGATATAGTGAGTATGCAGCTGGATAGGTACATCCAAATTGGCTTTTAGCAGTTTAACCAGGTCATAGGCAACATAAGGAGACAAAAGTCCAGCCATGTCCTTAATGCAAATGGAATCAGCTCCCATGTCCCTAAGCCGTAGAGCTGTATCTACAAAATGGTTCAAGGTGTGTACAGGGCTAATAGTGTACACTACACTGGCCTGGGCATGTTTTCCGGTAGCTTTAATAGCTTTTAAAGGTACCTCCAAATTGCGCACATCATTTAAGGCATCAAAAACCCGAAAGATATCAATACCATTCAAAGCCGCCTTCTCCACAAACTTTTCTACAATATCATCGGGATAATGAGTATAGCCCACTAAAGACTGCCCTCGGAGCAACATTTGCAGAGGAGTCTTTTTAACGATACCGCGTATAGTTCGCAGACGCTCCCAGGGATCTTCATTTAAATAGCGTATGCATACGTCAAAGGTGGCTCCTCCCCACACCTCCAGGGAATGATAGCCAACTTCATCAATCTTGCCCAATATCGGTAGCATATCGCTTGTAGTCATACGGGTGGCCCACAGGCTTTGATGACCATCACGCAGGCTGGTATCGGTAATTTTGATCGGATTCATCCTGCAACCTCCTGTAACTATCCATATAGCTAAACATATATATAAAAAAATATGCCCAAATACAAATAGACTCAGGCCTGCGGCCTGAGTATTCTTATCAACTCCAACAGTATTAATTATAAAAACTCCCTCAGTTTATAGCAATGGGTTTCGCATGTATACAAAATTATCCGCTTTTTGGGACATCCCGGGCAATAATCACGATCTGATCCTCCCGGGTCTTGGTCACTCTGCTGACCAGAGCCTTAATCTCCTGCTCCTGGTCCAGCTGCAGGTTATCAGTTGCCACTACCACTGTGGTATTTTCCGGTTGGATTATAACTACACAATCCTGATAACCCTTGGATTTTATTAAATTCTCAGCTTTCATTTCCCTTTCCATGTCGGTGGATATTTCCACCAGGCGCAGTGAAGCTGCCTGACGGGCTTCTTTGTCACTGCCGCTCTGGTCTAGTATATCCCGCAGCATCTCCACCTCTTTACCGCGCATGCGCTCCCTTTCCATACGATACTCAGCAAAAAACTGGTCGCTGTCCTGGGAGGAATCACCAGCTTGACCGGCGGCTGCAGAATCAAGGTTATTCATTACCGGCTGCTCATCAACAGGAGAATTAGGCTCCAAACCTTTCAGGATGAAGCCGCCGGAAACAGTCAAAAAAACAATCATTATCAATAATAGACCGCTTTTGCGCAAATTAACAACCATTACCTGCCTCCTTCCCGGGGCATTACCCTGACTCGGTGGGGAGAAATATCCAACAGTGTAGAAGCTGCATTAGTCAGGTTTTCTTTTACCTGGGGATCACCCGCTCCGTCAGCTACTATCAAAACTCCTAATATATTGGGAAGCTTTTCTTCCAATAAAAGGGGATTACCTGATGAGACGGCCAGGTCCCGGGTGCTGCTCTCTTCTATGGTACTGCTTCCGCTTTCCTCGATCTGCCTGCGTTCATCCCGATTATTGGTAGCGTAAGTTTTTATTCCCTCAGAATCCAAAGTAACACTGACTTCCACTATACCGGCCCCTTCAATCTGACCCAGAATAGCCGCCAATTCCGTTTGCAGGCTGTGTTTTAGGCTGCCCTCTTTGGCTTGGCTCGCCAGAGGCTGGGCCACCTGGGTAGGGGATGAATCCGGTTTGCTGGTTGACGGCCACAGCAAGGCCAGAAGCCCAATACAGATGATTATTACTAACAGCAGCCGCCCCTTTTTACTGCTAAGCAAAGGATATTTACTATCCTCACTCTTTTCTCCGCGAATCCATTCATCCAGCACTCCCTCAACCTCCTTGAAACTCAATTTGCACGGCTGTATCCTCAAAACCGTAAAGGTTTTTTATAATGGTACTCAGTTTACTGCGGATTACTTCCTGCTCTTCAGACAGGGATGCAGCATTACTGCGGAATACGCCCACCCCACCAGTTCCCTCCTCAGAGACTGTTGTCTGTGGCTTGACTAGCAAGTGCATAGAATCTACTCCCCCGGATTCATTCAGCACTACCCTGGTTTCTACATCTTCCACACCCGGTACCAGCATAGCCACCGCGCTGATTTGCCCGGCTACTTTATCAGACAGTGCTTCCTGATGGGTCTCCCATATTTGCCGGTTAATTCTCTCACCTTGCTCGAGAATCTCTTCTTGTTGACGCATGTTTACTTTAAGATCCCACCACTCCGTGTTAATACTGCGGTTGCCAAACAAAACTCCGGCTACCGGATTCAACACCGCAATTAATATGAACAGTCCCACGGCAAATCGTACAAAAGGCCGCAAGGTTCCTTCCGGAAGCATAAGTTCAAGAAAGCTGGCAATCAGCACGATAACCAGTACATTGCGGACTATTTCACTAAAAACTGCCATACCCACCCTCCTTACGGCAGAGAAGCCAGGTGATTGGACATGCCCACCACAATCGCGATCATTATGAAAAACATAAGGGCTACCGCCGCCACCGCTGCCAGCATAAGGAACAGGTGACTGCTCATCATTTCCAGTATGGCTGAGGTACGCGAATCTCCTAAGGGTTCTGCTACGGCTGCGGCGATTTTGTAAATCAGGGCGATGGCCGCCACCTTCAGCAGCGGAAACAAAACCACCCCCAGTATGATGATGACTGCGGAAATGCCCAAAGCCTGCTTGATCATTACCACATAGCCGGCGGCTACTTCGATGGTATCGGAGAACATTTTCCCCACCACGGGGATGGCATTGTCAGTTACAAATTTGGTAGTGCGCAGGGCTACTTTGTCCATTACCGAGGAATACAAGGCTCGCAGGGTGAGAATACCTACGAACAGGGTCAGGAAAAACGCCAGGGCCAGCTGGGCTATCTGCCCGAAAAATTTGGCCATCTTTTCCACTTTCAGCCCTTCGGAAAGATGATTAATCAGATTCAAAATAGCGGACATAATTATTAGGGGAAATACGACATTCTGCATCGCATTGGCAAAGGCCGTGCAGGTGGTCATCATGACCGGGAACAGGGTTGCAGCCGTATGTACGTTGCCCAAACCTGCTACCAGCACCAGCATCTGCGGCAGCATTCCCATCATGAAGCTGACCATTTGGTCTATGGTCTGCTGCCCAATCTCCAGCACCAGGCGAAATGACCCCAAAGCAATGGCGGCCAGAGCCATAAAGCAAGCCAGGTGAGAGATGCGGGCCACCCCTGAAGAAAAAGCGCTCTGCAGGTTAACCAGCAAGGCCGACAGCACCGACAGGATTAGCAGCCTGCCCAACAGGCTGGAATTTACCATTATCTCCTTAAAAAAGAATCTCACTGTATTATTAAGCAGTTCTTCAAAGCTGAATTCCCATTCACCTTTGATGAAATCCGCCAGCCATTCCTTAACCGGTTTGGAGTCGGTATATGAGCTGATCTCACCATCAATGCGGTTTTTAAACTCCTCCATCATTTCCAGATCTATTTTATCGACGGTATCCTGCCAGGAGAACACCGGTTCTTCTGCCGCCCCTACCGGCAAGGGCAGCAGCAGCATAATCCCCAGGGCAAGTCCCATCACCAGTCTTTTCATACCGGCTAACCCCCTCACCCCTTATCCCGGCAGCAGTTCCATCAGCGACTCCAATATGGCTACCAGCATAGGCAAAGCTAAAACAGCAATGATAATCTTGGCGGCAAACTCTACCTTTTTCGCTACCGCCTGTTCCCCTGCATCCTGACAAATAGAAACCGCAAACTCTCCCAAATAGGCTACTCCCAGGATCTTTAACAGTGTTCCGAAAAAAAAGTAATTTATCTGCGCCCGCTGGGTTAATTCCTCCATAACACTGAGAATGGCAGCCATTTTGCCCATCAGATAGGTAAAAATGACTATACTGAAAACGATACTCAACACCACTGCCATAACCGGCTTTTCCTGCCTCAGGATTAACAGCATAATAGTGGTTACCAGAGCGATTCCCACGATTTGAGCGATTTCCAAACTCCATCTCCCCCTGCAGGATTTATTGGCCAGGCCACGGCAGTTTTATAAATTAAAAACGGAACGAACTACCAAAAACAGCTGGTTCATAAGCTGCACCACAATGATCAGCACTACCACTACCCCTGCCAGGGTAAGCATTTCCGCCTGCTCCTCTTTTTTCGCCTGTTTAAGTACAATTGACAAAACCGAAATCAGAATACCAATGCCTGCAATGCGGAAAATAATATCTATATCCATACCAGCCCTCCAATAATATGTTGGCTAATCATTAAATCTACAGGAGCAGTAAGACTACTACGGCACCCAGGATAAATCCCCCATAACTCCAGATTTTTTGCCCCGCTTCCACTTCCCGAGCAGCCTGATCTTCCATAAGTTTTAATTCCTCCTGGATAAGCCGTACAAATTTACCCTGTTGGTCGGCATCAGACATGCCCAGTTGCGGGGCGACGGCTTCCAGGACAGCTAGTTCTTTTTTGTCCAGATCGCCTGTCTGGGCCAGTTTTTTTAACCCTATCAGCCATGCTTCCTGGGCTGTGGCTCCTTCTTTGCTGTGCAAGTGCCGGGATGCTTCCCGGAAAAGCTGGTTCACCGGCGGATGGGCAAAGCGGGCAGTACGTTCCAAAGCCCTGGTCAGTGGAGTGTGCATGTAGATTATTTCTTTTTCCAGAAAGCCCAGGGCCAGACGCAGGTCTTTAAGCTGAGTCACCCGGCGACTGAAATGTCGTGCTCCTCCCAGTCCCCATATACCAAAACCGGCGATGGTCAGACAAATACCTATCGTTTTCAGCCACAGCATGATTCATCCCACCTGATTACTTCTTCGATCCGGCCGGGATGGGGCTGGCGGCTGAGAATTATACCTCGCCGGAAAGCACCCTCATCCAGCAGTTTTCTGATTGGAGGCCGCGCTCGCAGTTCTTCGGCATTACGGGCATGTATGCTGGCGATTACAGTAATTCCTGCATGCAGGCACTCGTCGATAGCCTCGACATCCTCGCGCCGGCCTACTTCGTCGGTTATGATGATCTGAGGAGACAGAGAACGTATGGCCATCATCATTCCCAGCGCCTTGGGGCAGGCATCCAGGACATCAGTCCTTACTCCCACGTTTAACTGGGGTATGCCTTGATAACAGCCGGCGATCTCAGAGCGTTCATCTACCACTACCACATTGTGGGGTGGTACCGGGCCGTTGCCATCAGACAGCAGGCGGGCTAAATCCCGCAGTATGGTGGTTTTGCCACAGCGGGGCGGAGAGATGATCAGACTGCTTAGCGGCGTCCCCCGGGGAGCCACCTGATTAAGCAGTCCCAGGGCACAATCCGGCACCTCACGAGCTACCCGGAAACACAACCCGGAAAAATCCTTCATGGTCCTGACCTCCTGCCCGCTGACCACAACCTGACCGGCTAGTCCCACCCGGTGACCCCCGGGTATGGTTATAAACCCCCGTCTTATCTCTTCTTCAAAGGCATACAGGGAATTGTCACTAATAGATGCAATGCTCCGGTACAGGTCCTCCCGGGATACCAGGTATCCCTGTTTAAGATCGGTCATAACCCGGCCATGACGGTCAATGCTGTAATCCTTATCTCCAACCCGCAGTACTAACGGCCGGTTGCAGCGCAAACGGATTTCCTCCAAGTTACCTAATAACCGGTCCTCCACACCAAGAAGCAGTTTGCGTATATTGGGTGCCAGATAGGCTGTTATTTCGGTTCTCAACACGGTCGCCTGGGGCACAACCATCGCTATACCACCACCTTGTTGTATATAAATATGGACAGACAAAGTAATTTATTCCAAGATTGGCAGAATGCAAGAAGGGGTTGATGAAGTGCAGGGGGCGATACCCACATCGCCCCGAATTCAGGGGATGGCGACACGGCAAGGGCTGCCTTTCGTGTCATTGCCCTAAAGGACTCCCGATGTACCCTAACGGGTACAATCAATGTTGCGAGGAGCGTTAGCAACGTGGCGATCTCAACTGAGGGCTGCGAAGCGGAGCGAGAAACAGGATGTTTCGACCGGAACACGAGAAAGGAGCTGCCGGTAACAGCAGCTCCCTTAAGTTTAATCACAACAGGAATGTGTCGAATCGGTTTCCTGGTCGTCCAGGTCATTTTCAATATAGGCGGGGTCATAGTCAAAGGAACCGTCATTGACATAAACTATCTCATTGCAGTTGGGACATATTACTTCAATGACATCATCATCTTCCAGGATATCGGCGTCAAACACCAGTTCTTCACCGCAGTGCTGGCATTCCAGTTCAACCAGGTCTTCGTCATCATCATATATGCTCTCTTCTAGATCAAACAAATCATCATCAATACTCTCCACATACTCACGGAATTCGTCCATTTCACACTGCAGGTTAATGACGGTATCAGACAATTCTTCCAGTACGCTCAGGATTCCCGAAATAATTTTTCCCTGAGGGCTTCCTTCGCTGATATTAAGTCCTTCGCTTAAGCCTTGCAGATAACTAACCTTTTCAGCAATGTCGCGCACAACAAAATCCTCCTTTTTTAGGTTAAGGAATTAGACTAGTCATAGTATTAACCTAAAAAGGAGGAAATACCCGGTAAAATTATTTTATTTATTTTAATCTCGGGAGATTTGCTGCCCTCTACACCCGCTCCATGTACTGGGAGATACGGGTATCTACACGCACACGGTCTCCGGTGTTGACAAACAGGGGCACCTGTATTACAGCTCCGGTTTCCAAAGTAGCATTCTTAGTGGCACCAGTGGCAGTATCACCTTTGATACCTGGTTCAGTATCAATTACTTCCAGTTCTACAAAGTTGGGAAGCTCGATACCGATAATACGGTTTTTATAAAGCAGTACCTGAATTTCCATATTTTCCAGGAGCCATTTAATGCCATCACCAATTTGCTCCTTGGTAATAGTGGTCTGTTCATAATTTTCATTATCCATAAAAACATAGCCATCGCCATCATTATACAGATACTGCATACCCCGGCGGTCCAGGTGGGCTTTGGGGACTTTTTCCCCGCCGCGGAAGGTCCGCTCCACTGTGCCGCCCGTCTCCAGGTTCTTCAGTTTAGCGCGAACAAAAGCAGCACCTTTGCCAGGTTTCACATGCTGGAACTCCACCACCTGATAAGGCTGTCCTTCCACTTCGATGGTTACTCCGGTTCGAAAATCATTCACGTTTATCATCTAATGCAATCCCTCCATTTATATAACGATTAACTGTTTGGGCGAGTTGGTGATTACTTCACAGCCATAGTTTTTTACTATTACGCTATCCTCGATGCGAATTCCTCCCCAGCCGGGTATGTATACTCCTGGTTCAATGGTAATAACCATACCTTCCTGCAATATCCACTGGCTGCGGGAGGAAACACTGGGGGATTCATGAATCTCCAAGCCGATGCCATGACCTGTACTATGAGCAAAAAACTGATCCAAGTCATACTCACGCAGCCGTTCCCTTACCAACCGGTCCAAGTCGGAGCATTTAAGTCCGGCTCTAACCTGTTCCACACCGTATTGCTGAGCTTCCAGCAGCTTAGCATACAAATCGCGTAAGCGAGGGCCTGCTTCACCAATAGCCACCGTCCGGGTCATATCTCCTGCATAACCTTGATAAAACCCACCGTAATCCAAAGTCAGCATATCTCCTTTTTGGAGAACGCGGTCTCCTGGCATACCGTGGGGCAGGGAGGCATTGGGCCCGCTGACCGCAATGGGGTCGAAAGATTCTTTCTCAGCTCCCCTTTGCCGTAGAGCGGAGATAATTAAACAAGCCACACTGCGCTCGGTCATTCCTGCCTGCAGCTGTAACAAAAGATCGGAAAATACTTCACTTCCTATCGCCGCTGCTTTACGAAGATTCTCCAGTTCCTCTGGTTCTTTTATTACCCGGAGCTCTTCCACCACATCGCTGACTGGGATAATTGTCTCGTCCATTTCCTCTCTAAGCTCTCTAAAAAGTCTATAGGATACAGTATCCTCTAGGCCTACTTTTTCTAGGCGCCGGACTCGTTCCTTGAGAGCCTGACCCAGGGGAGGCTTCTCTTCAATCAATGTCCACTCCGGCGATTCCCGTGCAGCTTGTTCTGTATATCGGGAATCGGTAAAAAGCAGAGTCTCTTGATCTGTTACCAGCAGCCTGGCATCAGCACCGCCAGTAAAACCCGACAAGTAGTAGATGTTCTCCCGGCGGTCAATTATAATTCCATCCAGTTTTAATTTCTCCAGACTCTGCCGTAAACGGGTAATCCGCTGATTCAAATGCTCACCTCATTGGTATTGTAGTGCAGTGTCATCGCACCTGTTCCGTCGTCACGATGAATGACAAGTCCTCTTTAGGGTCAGCGTTGTGAAAATAAACTTTGCGTCAGGGCAAGGGTATTAGCCGGGCGAGTGTCTTGTGACAAGCCGTTGCAACACACGGCAAAATTGAGGGTTGCGCACCCTACAAATTCAGCATTTCAATTATCCCCAGCAGGGCCAGTTTGTAGCTTAAGGCTCCCAGGCCAAAAATTCCACCTGTGGCAGCTTCCGAAACCAGGGAGCGGTGTCGATAGCTTTCCCGCTGGTAAATATTGGACAGGTGCACCTCTATAACCGGCCCTTTAAAGGAGCGTAAGGCATCTAAGATAGCTATACTGTAATGAGTATAAGCCCCTGCATTAATAATGACGGCCTCATATTGGTCCCGGGCTGCCTGAATCTGATCAACAATGGCTCCTTCATGGTTGGATTGGAAGCAATCCACTTCCACCTGATGTTTTGCCGCGGTGTCCTTAAGCATTTTATTAATATCATCCAGGGTTTGCTCTCCATAAATAGCCGGTTCCCGCTCTCCCAACAGGTTCAGGTTGGGGCCATGAATCACAAGAATTTTGGCCATAAATTTCCTCCCTTTAATTACTCCCCGCTCAGGCTCAGATAACGTATGCGCAAAGACGGCGCACCCCGACCACCAAAAAAGCGCATGTCATTGCCTACCGCTTCTACCTGTTCCAGCAGCTGCATTATATTGCCGGCAATGGTCACTCCCCGTACCGGCTTGGTTAATTGGCCCTTTTCAATCAGCAGTCCCGCCGCCCCTACAGAAAACTCTCCCGATATGGGATTGGCAGTATGCATGCCCATGACTTCAGTTATGTAAAAACCATAGGGTATGTCATCCATTAATTGATATAAGGACCTAGTGCCCGGCTCTATCATAAAATTGGTGCTTCCCACTGAAGGCAGTCCCCGGAATGAACTGCGCTGCCCGTTACCAGTAGACCTGGTATGGTCACGATTGGCAGTATAAGTATCATACAGATACCCCACCAAGTGTCCGTCGCGTATCAATTCGGTGCGCTGGCAAGGTACTCCTTCACTGTCAAAAGGGAAGCTGCTTACTCCTCCCGGATAGGTTCCATCATCAGTCAGGGAAATACACTCTGCTCCTACCTTCTGCCCAATCCTCCCTTTAAATAGGGATTTCCCTTTTTGCACTGCTTCTGCATCCACCATCTGAGCAATTATGCCTAAAAAGCGGGTAACTACATACGGTTCCATGATGCAGGGAATCCTCCCTGAAGGGGCACGACGGGCATGGAGGCTCCGCACCGCATTATGGGCAGCTTCCTGCCCCACTGCCAGCGGATCCAGATCTGCCAGTTTCTGCTTAATACTTATGGAAAAGCCGGTCTGCGCATCTTCATCTTCTTCAGCTACGGCAAAAACATAAGTTCCGCAGTAATTTCCTTGGGCATAAGCACAAATACCCCGGGTATTAAGAATGAGGGAGTGAAATTCGCTGTCTTCGTAGCCAGCCCTTTCTATCACTGTGATTCGCGAGTCATGTTGCCGGCTGGCTCTTTCCGCCTGCCGGGCCAGTTCAATTTTTTCTTCTATACTGGTATGGGCAATAACCGGATCATATACTATCAAAGAGGGATACTTAACCGGACCACTGGGCAAAGACAGGTAATGGTCTGAAGCTGTATAACTGCATATGCTTACCGCCGCATCCCAAACCTCCTCCAGTGCTTTAGGCGACAGGTCACTGGTAAAGGCAAATCCCAGCCGATTGCCCTTAATCACCCTCAGTCCCAGTCCCATTTCTTCGGCTTCCTTCAGGGTATCAACTTGTCCTTCCACAACTTCTATCATTAATTCACGGTTGTGTAGTAAAAAGACCTCGGCATCAACTCCCAGACGGTGTGCCTTATCAAGTAATGCCTCTCCTATACCGGTCAATCGCTCCTGCACCGGTCTTCTCCACCTACTTCCTTCTTATCCTGTATAAAGCCGGGTGGCCTTCGTGAGAAGTACCTCCCACGGTTAATTCTTTAATACGAATGGTTGGTTGAGCGTCAGCTACTGGCACACCCTGCCCATCTTTGCCACAGGTACCGATAGCATAACCCAGATCGCGTCCTACCCGGTCAATGCTGGCTAAGACTTCCGGACCGTTGCCGGTCAGAGTGGCTCCTCTAACCGCTGCTCCGATTTTACCATTCTCTATTAGATAGCCTTCCTGAACCTCGAAAACAAAATCGCCATTGGTAGTGTTGACCTGTCCACCGCCCATTTTCTTTACCAACAGGCCACGAGATGTAGAACGTATGATTTCCTCTGGATCATCTTCCCCGGGGGCTATAAAGGTATTGGTCATACGGGGAATAGGTTTGTGCTGGTATGATTCCCGGCGGCCATTGCCGGTAGACTTAACCTGATCCTTAGCGGCGGTCAAGCGGTCGTACAGATAACCCACCAGATGGCCTTTGTCTATTAAAACCGTACGTTGTCCGGGGGTACCTTCATCATCAAAGCGAAGGGAGCCAAATTTTCCAGGTATAGTAGCATCATCTATAACACTGACTATAGAAGCGGCTACCTGCTGACCCAATTTGTTGCGATAGACTGATAATCCTTTTTGTACCAAATCCGCTTCCAATCCGTGCCCGCAGGCTTCATGCACCATGGTTCCCCCTGCTTCCGACGACATAACCACCGGCATTCTGCCCACTGGTGCCGGGCGGGCATCCAGCATTTTAATAGCCAGTTCTCCAGCTCGACGCGCCATGTCCACCGGGGAAATCTGGTCTAAAAGCTCCCAGCCGGCTACACCTCCAGCTGACTCGTAACCAGTTTGGATAACCCCATTCCGTTCGGCTACCGCGCTGACCACAAAGCGCACCCGTACCCGGTCATCTTCAACTATTTCACCGTCACTGTTGGCAATCAATACCGATTTATGATTGTCACCAACGGCTACGGTAACCTGTTTAATATCCGTCCCCAACTCCCGGGCAGCCCGGTTAGCAGCCAGAACATGCTCAATTTTCTCATCAAACAGTACGTTTTCAGGAAGGCGAAGATAACGAACCGGTTCCGGGCCCGGCTTGCTCTGCAAGCTAATCGGGCCGTGAGTTCCTGCCTGCTGGGACCGGGCGGCATGCCCGGCTACTCTAGCCGCTTTGAGAAGCCCTTCCCGGCTCAAATCATTGGTATATACATAGGAAGTGCGCCCTTTTGCCAGGACGCGAATGCCCGCTCCTCGTTCTCGACCGCTGTTAATCTTTTCTATACGGTCATCTTCACAGTAAACACTGGTGCTGACTTTTTCCTCTATATAAATTTCGGCGAAATTCCCGCCTTTTTTCAAGGCTTCATCGAGAATTTCCGCCAGCAGCATGTGATCCATCATGGGTCCTCCGCAATAAATTGGTAGTTGTTAACAATCACTATAAGTAACTCATTATTTATTGTCTACATGTTAAATAAGAAAATACCTAAACCTTCTTTTATATACAGATTAATCATTATTTTTAGTAAGTTCCATTCTTAGTAAATTATAAAAACAGCGTGCTATTAAATAATCAGCGTTAATCTGCATAAACAAAATCACCGTTCCTCCCGGTCATAGGGAAATCCTAAGGCAGCCGGAACTCCGGCTTCCTGCCTCAAGCGGATGGTTACTGCTACCAGAACCAGTATGGTAAAAAGGTAAGGCAGCATGGACAGGAAAAAGGGGGATATTTGAAATCCGGCAGTCTGGATACGGAAAGTCAGAGCTTCCACACCCCCAAATAAATAGGATCCGGCAATTGCTCGCAGCGGGTTCCAGAGAGCAAAAATTACCAGAGCTACTGCAATCCAACCCCGCCCGGCAGTGATACTCTCCTGCCAGGTGGGTGCATAGGCCAAAGACAGGTAAGCACCTCCCAGTCCAGCCATCATGCCCCCAATAATGGTAGCCAGATAGCGCACCCGGGAAACACTGATACCTACCGCATCTGCCGCAGCCGGGTTCTCACCTACAGATCTAATGCTCAGCCCCCAACTGGTGCGATACATAATATACCATAAAGCCAAAGCCAAGATCATGCTCAGGTAAACCATCGCATCATGCTGAAATAGAATGGGTCCCAGTATTGGAATATCCCCTAACCAAGGTATATCAATAGAAGTAAACCTATCCGCCACCGGCAGTCCTACATAGTTTTTGCCTAGAAAACCGCTGGTTCCAGTTCCAAATATGGTTAAAGCCAAACCGCTCACTACCTGGTTGCCTTTCAGGGTGACGCATATAAAAGCATGAATAGCGGACAGGATCGCTCCCCCTCCTGCTGCTGCCAAAATACCCAGCCAATGATTTCCGGTATTGATGGTAACCATAAAACCGGTAACCGCTCCTACTAACATCATTCCTTCCACACCCAGGTTCAATATGCCCGATCTTTCTGCTATAACCTCACCCATGGCTGCAAAGAGCAGCGGTGTGCCAGCTACAATAGCCACGGCAAGAAGAGCGACAATACTATTCAGGTCCATATTAATCCTCCCGGCTCATAGTCACACGATATTTGAGCATGATCTCTCCTGCCAGCAGGAAGAATAATACTGCTCCCTGCAGCATCAGTACAATGGCATAGGGGATGCCGAAGGTCTGCACCCCGAATCCCCCTACCAGCAAGGCCCCAAACAAAAAGGCCACCAAGAGAATTGCGAAGGGATTCAAGCGAGCCAGCCAGGCAATTATAATGCCGGTATACCCATAATTGGCCGAAATGTCCTGCTGCAAGCGGTGAGTAATGCCTGACACCTCGATCATGCCAGTCATTCCGGCAATACCGCCGCTGACCAGCATTACCAGCAGGATATTCCTGGCTACATTCATACCTGCATACCTGGCAGCTTCCGGGCTCTCGCCGGCTACGCGCACTTCAAAACCCCAGCGGGTGTACTTCATCACCATGTATAATATGATGGCTACTGCCACAGCAATTAGAATGCCTACATGCACCCGGCTTCCTGGAATGGCCGGCAAATAAGCTGTCTCCGGAAAACGCGGAGCCAGGGGGAAACCCATGGCATTGGGGTCCTTCCAGGGTCCGAACACCAGGTAGCTTACCCAGAAAATAGCTACATAGTTGAGCAGCAAAGTGGTTATGGTCTCATTGACATTCCATATAGCTCTTAAGGCTCCGGGGATTAGACCCCATATGGCTCCCGCTGCAAATCCCGCTACCAGCATAAGGGTTAGCAGCGGCAAAGAGGGCCAATCCCCCAAAAGCAGTACCACGCCGCCGGCAGCGAAAGCCCCCATATACAGCTGTCCTTCAGCCCCGATGTTCCAGAGTTTCATACGAAAGGCAATGGATACTGCCAGACCGGTAAGGGCCAGGGGTATAGCTTTGACAATGGTCTCCGAAACAGCATAGGGACTACCAAAAGCTCCCTGTATCATGCGCCGGTATGTCTCTGCTGCCTCGTACCCTGACACAGCTAGGAAAATCCAGCCCACCAGTATTGCCAGTAATATGGAGGCAATAGGTACGGCTACTTTCACCAGCCATGATTCATTGTTCCTGCGGACGAGCCTTAACCTGTTCATATTACACTCCTACTCTTTGGGCCCCTAACATTAAAGCGCCAATACTATCTATGTCTGTTTCCCTTACATTCAAAATCGCTTTTATTTCACCGTTGTACATCACAGCAACCCGGTCAGCCAAACGGAAAATGTCGTCAAGATCTTCCAAAACCAGCATAATGGCTGTACCCTTCTGGCGCTGTTCCAGCATTAAGTCATAAACAGCTTGAGCCGCCGCCACATCCAATCCCCTTACCGGATAAGCAGCCACCAGAACGTCCGGATTTAAATCCAACTCACGCCCCAGCAGCAGTTTTTGCAAATTCCCGCCGGACAGGTAATTAACCGGATGATGTATATTAGCCACCGCTACCTGGTAGCGATCTACCAGACTACGAGTATAGGCTTCCAGCTTCCTATAATCCAATAATAATCCGCGCCGGTTTTCAGGGTAACGGTAATTCCGCAGCATGGCGTTTTCCACAACACTTATATTGGGAACCAACCCCATACCCAAACGGTCTTCCGGAATAAAAGTCAACCCCATGGCCGAGCGCTCCCTGATGGGTAAATGCCTTATTTCCTTGCCACGTAGCCGGATACTCCCGGAGGATGCCGACCTCAAGCCTGCCAAAGCCTCCACCAGCTCACGCTGCCCATTGCCGGCCACTCCAGCTATAGCCAGAATTTCACCCTCATGCAATTCCAAATTGGCACGACGCACTGCTGTCCGTCCCCGGTCATTGGGGACACTCAGGTCACTGACTGCTAATACAGTGGGACCGAGCTGGTGACTGCGGTTAAACTCTGGAAATATAACTTCCCGGGCCACCATCATGCGGGTCAAGGTTTGTTCATCCAGGTTTTGAATGTGGTCACTCCCCACCACTTCTCCCCGGCGTAAAACCGTTACATAATCAGCTATGGCCATAACTTCGCTAAGTTTGTGAGTAATAAGAACTACTGCTTTACCCTGATCAGCCATTAAGCGCAGGGTATGGAACAATTCCTTTACTTCCTGAGGAGTCAGCACCGTAGTAGGTTCATCCATGATCAGAATATCACAGCCCCGGTAAAGCATTTTCAGGATTTCCACCCGCTGTTGTTCACCCAGGGAAAGATGGCTGACACGGGCATGTGGATCCACCGCCAGGCCGAATTGCTCCGATAAATCCCTTACCCTTTGTTCTATCCTATCGCTGCGGATCCTGATCCCGCCTTTGGCTCCCAGCATCACATTCTCCGCCACCGTCATATTGTTTACCAGGCGGAAATGCTGGTAAATCATGCCGATACCAGCCTGCAGAGCCAAGCGGGGAGAACGCAGCTTTAATGGCTGGCCTTTTACTTTAATGGTCCCGGAATCAGGCCGGTACAGCCCAGCCAGTATACTTGCCAGGGTGGACTTGCCCGCCCCGTTTTCCCCCAGCAGGGCATGAATTTCACCAGGATAGACCCGGAAATTAATATTGTTATTAGCCTTTACTCCCGGAAACCATTTGTTAATGCCATCCATTTGTACAACCGGAACACGTTTCATGCTGATCCTCCAATTGAAAAGGCGGCTTACGCCGCCTTATTAAGACAAGCCTCAGGTATATTACTCAATGGTCCCGTCTACTCCGTATACAAACCAATCCATGCTGAGCATTTCTTCATCAGTCATGACCTGGCCTTCCGGCACTTTAACCGTGCCATCCTGAGCTTTGATGGGGCCAAAGAAGACATCCCATTCACCCTGAATGATTTCCTGCTTCTTGGCTTGTACCTGGTCAACTATCTCAGTAGGAACCTTTTCCGAAATAGGAGCCAGATCCACGATGCCGTCAGCCATACCACCCCAGTATGCTTCGCTCTTCCAGGTTCCATCCATAACGCCCTGAATAGCCCGCACATAATAGGGTCCCCAGTTCCAAATCGGGGAAGTCAGGTTAGCATCGGGAGCAAATTTGCGCATATCACTGTTATAGCCAATGGAATAAATGCCGGCATCCTGGGCAGCCTGCTGAACCGCAGGAGTATCAGCGTGCTGGGCCAAAACATCACAGCCGGCATCGATTAAGCTCTGAGCTGCCTGTTTTTCCAAAGTGGGATCAACCCAGGTATTGGACCAGACTACCTTAACGGTAGCATTGGGGTTCACTGCCTGAACGCCCAGGGTAAAAGCATTAATACCGCGAATAACTTCGGGAATGGGATAAGCTGCCGCATAACCAATTTTGCCGTTCTTGGTCATGGCGCCCGCTACCATGCCGCTTAAATAGCGAGCCTGATAAATACGTCCAAAATAGGTGGAAACATTTTCAGATGTCTGCAGTCCTGAACAATGCAGGAAGGTTACATCGGGATAACGCTTGGCTACTTCCAGCATGGGATCGCCATAACCGAAACTGTTGGCGATAACCACCTGGCATCCTTCCTGAACTAACTGCTCAATACTGCGCTCAGCATCGGCACCTTCGGGCACGTTCTCCAGGGTAACGGTCTTAACGCCTGGAATCTGCTGTTCCAAATACTTTCTGCCTTCATCGTGAGCATAGGTCCATCCAGCGTCTCCGGGAGCACCTATGTAAATAAATCCAACCTTAAACTCCTTTTCAGCCTTATCTGCTGTGCCATTATCCTGCGAGCCACCGCAGCCAATTACCATGGTAGCTGCAAAAATCAACACCAACAGGAGAACCCCCAGCTTCCTCCAACTCATAAGTACTCTTACCTCCCCATGAATTTATTGCCATAAATTGACACAAAAACCACACATACAAAT
>Ga0116180_1000580_pt1 | contig 33930 bp, 39 predicted proteins | sample AD_UKC073_MetaG_FD_89804 | JGI IMG/M metagenome (GOLD analysis project Ga0116180, IMG submission 89804) | Active sludge microbial communities of municipal wastewater-treating anaerobic digesters from USA - AD_UKC073_MetaG | ecosystem: Engineered > Bioreactor > Anaerobic > Digestate | place: USA... | reverse complement strand
TTCTCCAAGCGGACCTTGTCCTCCTTCAGGTTGATCATGAAGGCGGTGACCTCGTTGACCTTGGCGGCGTGCTCCTCCTTCCTCGACGCCTCGGCGCTCTCGAACTGTGTAATGAGCTTGTCCCTATCCTTGATCGAGCGGTCGAGCTCTTCCAGCTTCCTGTTCGCATCGTTCAGTTCAGCAGTGAGCTGCCTGATCCGCTCGGCGTTGCCGTCCCTCGCCGTGGCAGCTTCGGCCAGCCGCCTCTCGAAGTCGGCGATCTCGGCGTTCCTATCTTCGGCCTGGCGCTGCAGCCCGGAGACCTGCGCCCTGAGATCGGCGATGAGCTGGGTGTTCGCGCCCGCAGACGTTTCCAGCTCCCTTATCCTGCTCTCGCGCTCCTTGACCTGGTCCCTCACTTCGTTAAGCGATGTTTGCGCCTTCATCAGCTCGGCCGACAGCCTCGCTATCTCGCCGTCCTTGGTCCCAGCCTCCGACCTATGCGAAGCTATCAGCCGCTCCAGGTCCTGCCTCTGCTGCGCCCAGCTGTCCCTCTGGCTGCGCAGCAGCGCCAGCTCGTTGCTGGCCTCGTAGCTCAGCTTGCGTACCCGTCCCCACGAGAACAGTCGGCCGAAGAACCCAAGGTTCTTGACCTCCTCGAAAAAGGCGTCTAGCGCCGATCCGTTGTCAATGGCCATTGTATATTCCCCACGATGGTATCGCGAACGGCATCTGGGTTCTTAATTCTTGCTTGAATTTTATATAAATAGAATCCCGCAGGGGATCGTGGGCCACATCATGGCGCAGGGTGGGTATGAACGAGGCATCGTACCAAGCGCCCTCGGCGTGTGTTCGACCGGACGGTGGGAACATGTGCGATATGCTGTGACGCTGCGTTCTTGTTAGAGCGCGGAGCTCTCGCCGAGAGGGCGTTCCGGCCGCCAAGTGTAAGAGCTAGTGGCTGCCAAGTACGAGCGATACCTTGGACGATAGGGCCGCAGGACAGGAGATCGACATCCGCAGCCGGAAGTTCTACAAGCTGCTTCTTCTGTCGGGAGCCATGGGAGCGGCCGGCGCCCTGCTGACGCTGGCCTTCGTCATCGTCCTTCGCTCCGGCACGCAGCTGATCTGGTACCTCGTCCCTCAGCAGTTCGGGGTGCCCGACGGCACCGCCCTGCCGTTGTTCGTCATCGGCACCTGCGTCGCCGGGGGCGCGCTGGTGGGCCTCATCACCAGGTACAGCCGCGCCCGGCCCACGCTGCTGGCCGAGGAGCTGGGCGAGTTCGCCGAGTGCGGGCGGCTCGAACCGCGCAACGGCGCGGCCGGGCTGGTGCGGGGGCTGGTGGGCCTCCTGTTCGGCGGCTCCATCGGGCCCGAGGGACCTCTGACCGGCGGCAGCGGCGCCCTCGGAACGTGGCTCGCGGAGCGCCTTCGGCTGCCCCGCCCGGTCGTGGCCGTCTCATCGCTGTCGGGCATGAGCGGCATGTTCGGCTCCTTCCTCGGCTCGCCGTTCGGCTTCGCCATGTTCACCATCGAGGCCGGGCTGGAGAAGGGGAAGCTGTCATGGAAGCTCCTTCTGCCCAGCATCGTGGCCGCCTCGGTCGGCTATGGCGTGTTCTTCGCCCTCACTGGCTACGTGTTCGGCGGCGGCTACGACTTCCCGGCGTACGAGGATTGGCACGTCCTCGACCTCGTCTACGCCGTGCTGCTGGGCCTGCTGGGCGGCCTGCTGGGCCTGCTGTTCATCCGCCTGTACAGGACGCTGCGGAAGTGGGCCGATCGGCGACGCTCGAGGCCCGTCTCGCTGGCGATGCTGGCCGGTCTCGTGCTGGGCATCATGGGAGCATTCTATCCCATGCTGCTGTTCTCGGGCGACTCGCAGATCCAGGACCTCATCGACGACGCGGCCGCCATGGGCGCGTTCCTTCTCATCGCCATGGCCGTGCTGAAGGTGTTCGTCACGGCGACCTGTCTGGCGTTCGGCTGGTCCGGCGGGTACATCTTCCCCTCGTTCTTCATGGGGACCGCGCTGGGACTGGCGGTCCATCAGCTGCTGCCGTTCGTTCCGGAGATCGTGTGCATCGTGTGCGTCATCTCCGGCGTGTCGGTGGCGCTGCTCAAGTCGCCTATAGCCCTGGCGCTCATCATCCAGGTGCTGTTCGACGTGCGCCTCGCGCCCATCATCGCCATCGCCATCCTGGCAGCGTTCCTGCTGACCTACCGGGAGGAGCTGGTGCCTCCGGTCGAGAAGTGTTCCGAGCCTTCGCCCGGTCCGTTGGGGTGAGCCCACCTATCCAGCGCGTCCCGCACCGCCGACCAGGCGGCCAGCTTCTCATCGTACCTCATGGCGGCATTGGCCGGCGATGTCGACGGCAGTACCGTGAAGCTCAATCGCATTCGGACGTCGGGTGACAGACGAACGAGCTCGAACGACCTGGCCGCCTTCTTGCCGTTGAAGAACACGTGGCGTATCCCCGGATGATCGAGGAAGAAGCGCTCGAGATCGTTCACCTCCTCGTTGGTGATCGAGGAATCGCTGCTGCCCTCCCGCTCGCATTGGCGGAGCACGTCCCACAGCGCCATGCCTCGCTGGCGGACGAAGTCCACTCTATCTTCGTACCCGTCGCTGGGAACATCGTCGTACAGAGCGTGGACGATGCGCCAGAAGGAGTTCTGCTTCCTGGCGTAGCACTGGCGCTTCTCGAGCGATTCGCGGCCGGGCATCGAGCCCAGTATCACCACGCGCTATCGGCCGTCGGCCACCGGGGCATCGGCCTCAGCATCGGTGCGCCTCAAGGCTTGGCAGCCTTCTTCTGGCCCTTGGGTATCAGCCGGACCTTGAGGATGGACTTCCTGGCATCCTCGGCCGGAGCCTCCTTCGCGGGAGCTTCCGTCACGGGAGCCGTCTCGGCCTTCTCCTTCCTGGGCTTGAGCCCCTTGACCTTCTTGGACGCGTTGCTGGCCGGCCTCTGCTCGGCGGCGATTATCCTGGCGATTATCTGCTCCTTGGTGCCTGACGGCGAGACTCCAAGCTTGCGGCAGACGTCCTGCAGGACCGGCTTGTTGAACAGACGCAGCGTTCCCTTGGGGGACCGGTCGGTCTCCGCCAGAAGGTCCTTGATGAGTTCAGCCTTGGTCCCGGACACACGGATCCCCAAGCCGCGGTTCACCTCTATGATGCGCTCCTTGAGGATGTGTTTTTCCAACAGCGATGTGAGGCTCACGGCCCGGGCATGGCGTTCCAGCACAAAAGTATGTTCATGCCCTTCCCGGGATGGACGTCACTCCTCGGTTACGTCCATGCTTATCCCTACTATCTTCACCGCGTTTCCGTCCCCGTTCACCATCTTACCCGTCCGCACAAGGAGTTCGCGCACCTTCCCGTCCCGGCGGATGATGCGGTGCTTTACCTGCAGGTAGCCGTCCAGGGGGATGTTTTCCGGACCGGCCCGCATGAACTCGGAGACCTTTTCGGCGTCGTCGGGATGCACGAACTCACGGACGTAGTCCTCAGCGTTCCACAGGTATCCGCCCTCCCGCTCTGCGTCGGTTCCGAACAGATCGTAGAACATGTCGTTGAAGCGGAACTGACCGATGGAGGAGTCGAACTCCCAGCGAGCGATCCTCACCAGGTCCATGGCCATTCGATCCTGCTGCTTCGCCGTCCTTATGCGGTCTTCGGCCAGCCGTCTGGCCACCGCCTGCTTGATCTTGTGGTCCAGTTCGATGAACTGCGCCTTCACGTCGGCTCCCTTGGGCACATAGAAGGTGACCCCGGCGTTGAATGCCTCGATCACCACTTCCTCACGCCCCCGGCCGGTGAACAGGATGAACGGGATGTGAGCGTCCTTCCGCCTTACCTTCTTGAGGAGTTCCAGGCCATCCATGGATGGCATGCAGTAGTCGGATATGATGACGTCATATCGCTTCGCCGTCATCATCCTCAGCGCCTCCTCGGCAGAGGTCGCGGTGTCCGATTGGATGTCGCCAGATTCTTCCAGGAACGCCTTTGCTAGATCAAGAGAAAGAGGGTCGTCATCGACGCAAAGGACGCGTATCATTTTACCAATAGTCTCGTCGTATAGAACGAGCGTATAAAATCGTTGTCAATGCAAGGGCTCGCGGAAAGGCCCCATGGCCGCCGGGACCGTTCATTACTGGGAAGATGCGGACGTTCCAGAACGTCGTATGTCGAGCTTCCTCGTACATGTTCATGAAAAAGGGAAATGGTTTGATGCCTTCACCTGTTCACCAGCCTCCGTTCCTTGAAGGCATCATGTTCGGCGGCAGCAGCACCTCATCGATCACGTGGATCACCCCGTTGGTGCAGATGATGTCCGCCGTCACGATGGTGGCGTTGCCGATCCTCCATATCGTCCCTTCATCCGTATGTTCGACGGTGACGTTCGCCGGTTGACCGTTGAGCATCGTGATCGTGCCGTTCTGCAACTGCCAGGAGAACGTCTCTCCATCCATCAGGTGGTATGTCAGCAGGGATGTCATGTTCTGCTTGCCCTGGGGGATGTCGCCCATCGCGTCGAACGCCTCGTTGCTGGGGACGAACAGTGTGAACGGGCCGCTACCATTGAGCTCATCGGCCAGGTTGGCCGCTGACAGCGCCTCGTACGCCCGGCTCAAGGACCCGTTCTCGGCCAGCGCCAGGTTTATCGTCTGCGGGGTGGCCAGCACCGTGTCGAGGGTGTATATCACGCCGTTGGTGGCTATCAGGTTGCTCCTCACCACCTCGTTGTTGTTTATGAACACCCTCTCCCCGTAGGTGCGATATACCAGCCTCTGCCCGGACAGGGCTTCGAGCGTCTGGTTCTCGGTGCCGTTGCCATCCACGATCCTTTCCGGAACGACGTGATAGAGAAGCAGCTGTCTGAGCTTCTCCGTGCTCGCCGTGTCGTTCTCGCGCAGCAAGCTGCTCACGGATTCGTTCGCGCCTTCGAACGCAGCGTTCGTCGGTGCGAACAACGTGAACGGGCCGCTCGCGTTGAGCTCATCGGTCAGATTCGTGCGGTCCAAGGCCTCGGCGAGCATGGACAGATCGGTATCGTTCTCCACCGTCTGGACAAGCGTTCTCGGTATGAGGACGCCGTCGATGGCGTGGACGACGCCGTTCGTGGAGTCTGTCTCGCCCATCAACCGGGCGTCATTGATGAACGTCCCCGTCTCGTTGACGACGACCGTCAGCTCCTCTCCCGTCAGGGAGGTGAGCGCCATGCCGTTGGTCATTCCCTCTTTCGCGATATCGCCTGCCACCACGTGATACTGGAGCACACTGGTCAGGTTCTCATCGTCGCTCATGAGGCGGTCCCTTTCCATGGAGGGAAGCTCTCCAAAGGCGTCATCGGTCGGGGCGAACACCGTGAAAGGACCGGTCCCGTTGAGCACGGAGGTCATGTCCGTCGAGTTCAGCGCCTCCGAGAGAACAGTGAAATTGCCATCCTCCTGCACGTTCTGCACGACCGATTTAGTGGGCGCAGCCTGTGACCTGAGGTTCAGATCGAACCCTCCCAACGCTACTGCGATCACCAAGGCCGCGGCCACGGCCGCGACTGCCACAATCGCTAGTTTCCTGTTCATGTTCCCACCTCCCCCAAAGGAGAGCGGGACGTCGGTTTACAGCATCCATTATTTAATCCAGGGCCGTCGGAGCGCCGGTCGGCTATAGCGGTCGTCGCTGAATTAGCAATGGCCCTTGAGGGCGCGGCAGGCTTGGCTCAACGCACCGAACTGGCCATGGCCATCATGTTGGCCAACGGCGTCCTTGGCGCGATGCCGCATCCGGGAGCCAGGACGTCGGTTCCCGCAGATATGATCTCACGGCAGGAGCGAGTGACGTCCTCTGGCGTCTGGAACAATAGGGTGGAGGTCGGCGACACGTTCCCCACCGCTGCACACCTTCCCGCGGTCTGTTCCTTCACCCATTTCATGTCCATGCACTGGTCCACGCTGATGCCGTCGGCGCCCGTGGACATCATCATCTCGAAGTTCATGGCGGTGTCGCCGCATATGTGCAGGATGACCGGAGCGCCCTGTTCATGAATTGCGTTCACCACCTTTCGCTGGAACGGAAGCGCGAACTCCTTGTACTGGTCAGGTGACAGTATCGTTCCGGATGCCGTGGCGTCGATGAGCGAGATGACCTCCGCCCCCGCCTCCAGTTGCGCCTCGGCATACAGGACGCACCAGTCGGCACATTTTGCGAGCAGCCCCTTCATCAGGTCGGGGTCGATCATGACGTCCATGATGGCAGCCTCCTCCCCCCTTATCTGGCCAGCCAGCATGAACGGTGCTATCACCCCGCTGAAGATGGGTATGCTCAATCCCATGCCGCTAAGCGTGCGGAGCGCTTCCAGCACCACCGGAGCGCGGCCGTCCCGCCGCGGGTCCGGTATGTCCAATGCCTCGACGTCCTCCGCCGATGCGATGATCGGCCGCAGGACCGACGGAGGCCTGTCCAAGGAGTCGTTGCCGGTGAGAACCCCGAAGGCGGTCGGGTCCAGCGCCACGTCGAACGGCACCTTGACGCTCTCCAGACCAGCTATGCGATTGGCCGCGAGGGCGAGTATCAGCATCTGCCTGGCATCCCGATTTGCCTCTGGCCAGTAGCATCCGGTCGCTTCCATCAGATCCACGGTGGCGGCCTGCAGGTGAGAGACGACGGGTACGCGGTCGACAGGTTCCAGCCTAAGTGAGGCGATGAGGCGTTCGCGCTCGTTCATGCCATGCTATTGGGAGCTCAAGGACTTGAACATTCACCCTGTCCGCAATATGCCGCGACACCCCGGCCGATGGTGGTTGGCATGCCTTCTCGTCAGCGCAGCAGCGATATCGGCCCCTCACCCGTTGGCTCATGCGAACTCAGGGACCGGTTCCTCCAGCACCCTGCGGCTGCTCCTCCGGTACAGATAATCGCCGATCGTGGTGACCTTGCCCTCCACCCGGTCCACCTGGCGGATCGTGAACTCGTCCTCGGACGTGAGGTTCACCGTGATCTCTTCCTCGGCCGGCATCCCCCGGATGTGCCCGCTCCATCGCAGCACCATGTTGTCTCCGCCGCCATACCGACCGCTGTGAGCGTGCACCACGCCCATGGAGGTGACGACGAAGTGATGTATCACATCCTCTTCAAGGTCGTAGGCGACGATGTTGTACTCCTCATACGTGCCGATGCCTTCCAGATTGCCCTTGAGAACGACCTGCACACCTCTGCCCAGGGCGATGGAGCGGGCGGTTGCCGTTCCCTGACCCTTGGCGACGCTGCCATCCTCCATGCTGAACTTCGCGCTGACCCGCCATTCACCGGTCAACCGATTGATGATGCTCTCCGCGTTTACCATTATCTCTACCGATATCAATTTGTCATGGCGGCCTATTATATCTTGGCGGAGGGGGACGATGTGCCTGCGCCGACACCATCGGCGTTCCTTCCTGACCAGGGTGAGGTTTCAATATGGGGCCATGACGTCCCCTGTCCCGGCCGACCGCGGCCTGTCAGGCCCGCCGGCTGACGAAACGGCTGCCTTTGACAAGAAACCGCCATGGCCATTCGGCCCCCTCTCCAGCATACTCCACGCCTATCCTCTTCGACGTGATCGCCTCGACCTTCTCCCCCGAAGTGAAGAACAACGGGCCATCGGACAGGTCGGTGCCGCTCATGTCCCTGGTCAGTCCGAAGGCGATGCACAACTTGGAGGGGCCATTGGCCAGCCTGGGCACGTTCTTGGCATCGGGCGACATGCCCCTCGCCTTGGCCATCGCCTCCACGCCAAGACGGGGCTCCACCGCCCTGATGAACACCGCCTCCGGGGAGCCTTCCCTGCCGGCGACGACGTTGAAGCACAGATATCTGCCGTAGATGGGGTAGATGTATGCGTGGCCAGCAGGGCCCCACAGGACCTCGTTCCGGGGCGTACGCCTTCCTCCATAGGCATGTGAGGCGGGATCGTTCACCCCGCAATAGGCTTCCGTCTCCACCACCATCCCGCATCTGACGCCTTCCGGCGCTCGATGCACCAGCATGGCGCCGAGCAGGTCGGGAGCCACCTCCAGTGCACCCCTGGCGAAGAAATCGCATCCCAACCGCGCCATGATGGGCGAATGGCAGGCCCCGGTCTTGAAGATTGAGGAAAAAGGGGGGAAGGGAAGGTGTTTGGGGGTGATCCTTTGCTTCGCAAGGGTGGAGAGCGAGGTCGACAGGTGAGAGCATCATCCACCGGGACGCTCGTAAGGGAGGGGGGCTCCCCGACCCGCCCGAACATATCTCTGTTCTCGTGACATATAATACTTACTAGAATTATCTATAATGATAATCACGTGCTGGATGATCTGCACTGGTCGCTCATTTTCCATTCCATCGTGAGAAATCTCCATGAAAGATTCAAATCCAGGAAATGGTTTTTCCTATAGGGCGGTATGTTCGCCCGCATCGCAGTGAAGGCAGACCGATGTTTAGCATCCTGCAGCTGATTTTCCTATATGGGTTCCTCGGGGGATCCATCAAGTTCATCGACCAGGCATATGACGAGAAGCTGTACCCTATCAAGGCGGCACGCGTGCTGGCAGTCCTTTCCGGAGCGGTCATGGGATTCGTCATGGCCAAGGACTCCCCGTTCTCCACCGCTTTCTACGCGGCCATGCTGACCTCCCTGGTGCTGGCCCGGAAGATAGACAATGATGCCTTTGCCGCAGGGACGGTGGTGGCGGTCGCATCACTGGCGGCGTTCTATCCGTCCTCGGACGTGACCTTCGCGATCATGCCCATCGCCGCGTTCCTCATCGCCGGGTTCGTGGACGAGGTGGCGGACGACTGGGCACACCGGAGGCGATTGGAGGGGCTTCCTAAGGCGTTCTTCACATATCGCCCGTTCAGCGACATGGCCCTGCTAGCGCTCATTGCCGTCGGGACCTTCAGCTGGACGTACGTGCTGCCGTACTTCGCGTTCACGCTATCCTATCTGGCGGTCGAACGTGCAAGTCATCGGGAGGAACATATCATGGGCGGCTTCGAACGCCTGAGGACGCTGTCCGTACAGCATCTTTCCAGGCTCTCCCGCCGCTGACCGGGCTCCCCGGCCAAGGACCGGGGCTGCACAATTTTTTAACCTGGCTAGATATGCCCTAAGGGTATGAGCCTCTCGGGAAGCGGAAGGAGCGTGAAGGACAAGACCCTGAAGGTCTTCGACGCGACGCGGCTGATGGTCCAGTTACTTGAGATAGGAGGCCTGATCGTTTTCTTCGCCGGCATCGGTCTGGACGAGATCCTGTTGATGGGTGTGGGCGCGATGCTAGGGTGGGGAGCTACGGCCCTCGCTTATCACAACTTCCAAAAGGATATGGCCAAGCGCACGCCTGACCGACGCGACGCCATGAGCGTTCCAAAGCTGGCGTTGTACATCGCCTTCACCGTCGCCTCCGCCTTGACCCTGATGACACTGCTGAGCGTGGTAGTCTAAGGCCGCTTATCGTCCAGCCGGCATGCCTGACACTTGTCGCCTGCCCGAAGGAACAGCAACAGGGCGGCCACGGCGCCGACGATGCCGATGAACATGAGCAGTCCGCCCTGCACCTCGGCCAGGCCGATCAGGGTCGGGGTCAGCAAGAGTATGGCCAGCGATGCCGCGGCCAGCAGCCAGATCATCCAGGTTCGCGGGTAGCGCCTGGGCATGACCGCGCCGCAAACCTTGCAGGTGGTGGTGCTCGGCATGCAATGACGATGCGTGTGCCGGTGAGATATACCTTGCCATATCCAGCGACCTCACCTTTTTGTGCTGGTCGCTCGCATCGTGATATCATGCTAGAGGAGCGGAGCATAACCATCGTTCCCAGGGAAAAGCGGCATACCCGGGACTACGGATGGCTCAAGACCAGCTGGTTGTTCTCCTTCAACGACTACCAGGACAGGGAGAACATGGCCTTTGGCAACCTCCGGGTGTTCAACGACGACGTCGTGCGGCCAGGGGAGGGCTTCGCCGATCACCGCCACAGCGAGATGGAGATCGTCACCTTCGTTCTGGATGGGGAGATCTCGCACCAGGACAGCGCTGGCAATCAAGGGACAGTGGGCAAGGACCAGGTGCAGAGGATGAGCGCGGGCACCGGGGTCATACATTCGGAGTTCAACCGCGGAAGCGTGCCCGTCCACCTATATCAGATCTGGTTCTTTCCCAACAAGAGGGGCCTGCTGCCGACGTACGCTCAGGGCTCGTTCCCGAAGGAGGAAAGGCGCGATCGCCTGCAGACCCTGGCATCGGGCGAGGGCCGTGGAGGGCTGGAAATGGCGGCCGACGCGACGCTGTACGCCTGCGACCTCAGCCAGGGAGGCGAGGTCGAGGCCGGCGGCAGGGACCGTCTCCTCTTCATCTACCTGACCTCCGGCTCCGTCACGGTAGAAGGGAGAGAGGTCGGCATGAACGATCAGGTGCGCATGAAAGGCGGCACGACCATCCGGTCGAACACAGGGGCGGAGATGGTGGTGATCGACATGCCAGATGTGCAGAGGTGAGGAGCTGGCGAGGCCGTGCGCCTTCCTTACGCCGATGAAAGCGATGAAGGTGTTGACGTCACTACGCATGGGCGCGACGCTGGACGAAAGCTCACCACATTCGACCTCACCAATCTGGTGATCGGATCCATCATCGGGGCCGACATCTACATAGCCACCGCCATAGGCTCCCGGCTGATCGGCCCCGCCTCCCTCATCGTGTGGGTGGCGGCTGGAGCGGTGGCCCTGACCATCGCACTGTCGTTCTCCTATTGCGCGATGCTGCACCCTAAGGTCGGCGGGCCGTACGCCTATGTCAACGCCGTTGCTGGCCCCTTCGCCGGGTTCATGGCGGGATGGGCGCTCCTTCTTGCCGAATGGCTATCCCTGTCAGTGTTCCCCGTCGCCTTCGTCCAGTACCTGACCGCTCTAATGCCAGGGGTGGAACCGATGGGGCAAGTGGGCCTGAAGGCCCTGTTCATCGGCATCGTGATGGTGACCAACATCGTCGGGATAAAGGCGGCAGGACGGGCCAACGATGTGCTGACGATCGTCAAGCTGACCCCGTTGGCCCTCATCATAGTGGGCGGCATCGCCTACGCCGCGGTGCAGCCGAACGCGGCGGCGTCCCACCTCACCCCCTTCATGACCGGCGGGACGGCCGATGTCGGACAGGCCCTCGTGCTCATATTCTGGGCGTTCGCGGGGTTCGAGCTGAGCACGCTCCCTGCCGATGAGGTGGACAGACCTGAGAGCAGCATACCAAGGGCCATAGGGACGGGCATGCTGGTGGTGACGGCGTTCTACCTGCTTACCAACATGGCCGTGGTGATCTCTCTCGACCAGTCCAGCCTGGCGGCGTCATCCTCGCCCCTGATGGACGCCGCGGCGTCCATATTCTCCTTCCTGGGAGGTGCTTCGTCGGCCGTGGTGCTCTTCGTGGGAGCGGCCGCCTTGCTCTCCATACTCGGCGCCGATGAGTCGGGCACTCTGGGGACCTCTCGACTGGCCTATGCCATGTCGATCGACGGCTACCTGCCGCATGTGCTCGCCCGCCTGCATCCCCGTTTTGGAACGCCATACCTGAGCGTCATCGCCATCGGCGTCACCGCCTTCATCGCTTCGCTTCTGGGAGGCATCCCGGCCCTGATCAACTCGGCCGTACTGCTGCTCGGCCTGGTATACCTCGTAACCTGCATCTCCGCGATGGTGCTGCTGCGCCGGAGCCCCGGAAGAAGCTCCTCGCTTCGCGGGAGGCGCGTCATACCAGTTGCCGGGGCGGCGCTGTCCATCATGTTGATCCTGCTCGTCAGCGCCGACGTCATGCTGATAGGCCTGGTCCTCCTGGCGATAGGCGTGCCCGTCTACGTGCTGTTCTCGCCGAAGAAGGAGCTTACGGAGCTGAAGGAGATGTTCCTATCAAGGGAGGAGAGGGAGAGATGGGCGCACCACCAGATGGAGCGATTCCTCGCCCTTCCGCTTCACCGCATCGGCACATATCTCCGCGACAAGGGCGACCATTGATATCGGGGGCATGCCATGACCGGGCGATGCCCGAGCTGCCCGAGGTGGAGACCTTCAAGCGATACATCGAGAGGACATCGCTGAGGCGTCCCATGGTCCATCTGGACGTTAGGAACGACCTGATCATACGGGGCATCCAACGCATGGACCTGATAGACGCGGTGGAGGGCGGCGAACTCCTTTCCGCCCGCCGCCATGGGAAATGGCTGTTCCTTGAACTGAGCGGGGGAGGCTGGCTCACCTGGCATTTCGGCATGACCGGGCGGCCGGTGTTCTTCGAAGGAGAGTTCGAGCCACGATTCGCCAGGGCGCTGTTCCGCTTCCAACATGGCGCGCTGGCCTTCGTTGACCCGCGCATGCTGGGACGGCTCGGCCTGACCGGATCGCCTGACGAGTTCATCAAGGAGAGGAGGCTTGGCCCCGACGCGCTGGACATCACCCTCGACAGGTTCGTCGAGACGTTCCGCTCTTCCCGGGGCCCGGTCAAGACCGTCCTGATGGACCAGAGGAAGCTGGCCGGCGTCGGGAACCTGTACTCCGACGAGGTGCTGTTCCAGTGCCGCCTGGACCCTCTCAGGGACGTCAGATCGCTGTCGGAACAGGACCTGGTATGCATGCATCGGGCGATGCGCCGGGTGTTGAAGCGGTCCGTGCTCGTAGGGACGGATTTCGACCTCCTGCCCCGCTCCTACCTTCTGCGAGTTCGTGGCCGCGGAGCCAGGTGCCCGCGGTGCGGCTCCGTCGTTCAGACTGTCAAGCTTGGGGGGCGCACATCGTATTACTGCCCCGGGTGCGTGTGAGGGGCAACTTATCTCTATGAGGTGCCATTCCGATGGCGTGCGGATAGAAATATTGGGAACGAGAGGCCACATGGAGCATACCGCCGCTCGCCACATGTTCCATTCCGGCGTGCTGGTGAACGACGTGCTGTTCGACCTTGGAGAGCGCTCCTTCCTGGATCGAGGTCCAAGGGCCGTGTTCCTCACCCACCTCCATGCGGACCACGCCTTCTTCACCGAGGAGGAGTTCGGCCCCCTTCCCGTCCCCACGTATGCACCGCAGCGGTGGAGATCGCATCCCGAGGTGAAGGTGGTCCATGGTAGCCGCGAGGTGGACGGCCTCACCATCATCCCGGTACCGACGGTTCACAGCTCCTCGTACCGCTCCTGCGCCTATCTCGTGGAAGATGGCATCAGTCGCATAATGTACACCGGCGACCTCGTCTCCGTGCAACGGAGATACCGCGACCGCCTTCCCGAGATGGACCTGGTCATCACCGACGGTTCGTTCATCCGGCATGGGGGCCTGGTGCGAAAGGATGAGAGGGGAAGGCCGCACGGCCATACTGGCATCCCCGATCTGGTGCGGTTCTTCACACCGCTCTCGCCTCGCATAGTGTTCACTCACTTCGGCAGCTGGTTCTTCAAGGATGTAGAAGGGTCCGTTCGGGCCATCGAGGCCTTGAGCACGACAGCCCAGGTCGAGGCGGCATATGATGGCATGATCATCGAAATGTGAGGCGTCACCATCTTATCCGGTCGATTACGTAGGAGGAGAGGATGAACCGAACGGTGCGGTTTGAGAGACCGGACATGCCCCGCCTCCTGTCCCAGGGATATTCGGCAGTGGACATGCACTACCATACCAATCACTCGGACGGTTCACCGTCCGTCAAGACCGTGCTGAAACATGCCTGGCGGAAGGGATGCGGAGTGGCCATCACCGACCATAACGCCGTCTCCGGGGTGCGGGAGGCGGCGGACGCCGACAGCGGGGTGATGGTGGTCCCTGGCATAGAGGTCAGCGCCGCTGACGGGCCTCACATCCTGCTATACTTCTACACCGTCAATGACCTGGAGCACTTCTACCGGCGCCATATCCATGAGAACAAGCGGAAGAGCCCCTGCCTCGCCATCTACCTTGACAGCGAGGCGATCATCGAACGCTCACAGGAATACGAGTGCGTCCGATCGGCCGCCCATCCCTATGGATACCTGGTGTTCAACAAGGGCGTGCAGCGGTGCATCGACCGCTGCTACCTGCCGCCGACGTTCATCGATGAGTTCGACGCCGTGGAGGTGATCTGCGGGGGCATGTCGAGAGATATGAACATGAAGGCCGCGGAGCTATCCGAGGACAAGCAGCTAGGCCGCACCGCCGGGACGGACGGGCACCTGCTGCGTGACCTGGGGACCGTGGTCACCTGCTCCCAGGCGCAGGACGTCGATGGTTTCCTATCCGACGTCGTGAAGCGCCGCAACATCGTGATCGGCAGGGAGAAGGGGGCGCTGGCCAAGGGAGCGACGGGTACCGCGCTCATGAGCAAGTATGTCAAGTACACCGTCCCGTCCCTGCAGATCCATTATGAGCAGAACGTTCCACGCCTGAGGCATGCGTACAGGCAGTGGAGACGGTCAAAGGATGTCCGAGAACAGCCGTGAAACGAACATGCGGAAGCGTACCAGGAGAGGGCGTCTATCGCAGTCCTCCTTCGTCAGTTCACGGCATAGGGAGAGGTCGTCCAGGAACGAGGCCTTCTGCATACCGGCCACCTCATTGGAGTAAAGCACGGCGTTCGTCTCGAAGTTCAGCTCGAACGACCGGACGTCCCAGTTTGCGCTGCCTATGGATGCGATCCGTCCGTCGACCACGACCGTCTTCGCATGTATGAACCCGCTTCCGTACAAGTAGCCTCTTACGCCCGCGGGCAGCAGCTCGCAGAGGTATGACAGCGACACCCAGTGCACGAAGGGGTGGTCTGGCTTGTCAGGGATCATGATGCGCACGTCTATGCCGGACAGGGATGCCATTATGAGCGCTTCCCGCACGCTCTCGTCCGGGACGAAATATGGGGACTGGATGTAGATGCTCTCCTCGGCCTCGTGTATCATCTTGAGGTAGGATAGCTTGATAGGCGACCACGGGGTGTCGGGCCCGCTGCTGACGATCTGTACTGGCACCCTTCCGCGGCGGGGCACGTCCTTGGGGAAGTATCTCTCCTCGACGTCCATCTTGTCTCTTGACGCCTCGTTCCAATCGAGGAGGAACCGGAGCTGGAGAGCCTGCGCGGCCATGCCGTCTATGCGCAGGGCGGCATCTCTCCAGTATCCCCACCTGCGCACCTTGCCCAGATACTCGTTCCCTACGTTGTAGCCTCCGATGAAGCTGATGCGGCCGTCGATGACCGCTATCTTGCGATGGTTGCGAAAGTTGATGCGGTGATTGAGGAACGGGAGGAAGGAAAGCAGCGGAGGGAAGAAGACCTCCACCTTGACCCCTGCCTCGCGCAGGGAGGAGATGCAGCGCATGGGCAGCCGGGTGCCCACGCCGTCCACCAGGAGGCGGACCTCCACGCCCTCGCGGCTCTTTCGCTTCAAGAGGTCCAGGAATGAACATCCGAGCCTGTCGTGGCGAATGATGTAGTACTGAACATGCACATGCTCCCTGGCACCCTCTATTGCCGCGAACAGTGCGTTGAAGTACTCCTTTCCATCGGAGAAGAACGTTACATCATTATCATGCGTGAGGAAGGCGTCGCTATTGTTGACCAGCAGGTTGACCATGTCGTCATGCGACCTCATGCCGACCTCTTCAAGGGATGATGTGGCGGTCAGATAGTCGATGCGGTGCGCATCGATCAGGTCATGCACGTACATCCGATCCCGGGCCGACTTGCGGGCCGCCTGCTTCTTCTTCCGGAAGTTCTGACCGAAGATGATGAACAGTATTATGCCGGCCACGGGCAACAGGATCATGATGAGCAGCCATGCCACCGCCTTTCGCGGCCTCTTCTCCTCGAAGAACACCAGTATGAGCGCCGCTATGGAATTGAATATCAGGATCCAGTCGAGAGTGGTCAGCACGGCTGCAACCTTTTTTTACTAGGGACCATGGGCGATATCTAGTTAGCCATGCTCATGAAGGGCTGTGGATGGCATAAGGCGGTCAATGGGCCAAGGCAGGTCATGTGGAGCATCCATGCAATCGCCCCGTGGCGAACGCTCACGATCGGCCGAGGGCTGCCAGGGGATCCTTGAGGCCGGAGCCTGTCACGATCAGTACCGTCCTGCCGGGCGGTCTTTCGATCTTGTGGTATGCGGCCAGGGATGCAGCGGCCGACGGTTCGGCGAACACCCCTTCCTTGCCAAGCTCCCGTACGGCGGATATCAGCTCGTCATCCTCGACCTCCACCCCGAGGCCGCCGGAGCTTCGCATGGCCGCGATGGCGGAAAGGCCATTGTATGGCTCCTTGACCAATATGGCGGATGCTATCGATTCCGCTTCCTCCGGCGGCCGCAGGGGGGCATGGCTCCTCCACGCCTCCACGATCGGCGCCGCGGCGGCCGCCTGGGCGGCCACCATGCGCGGCGTCCCGTCCGCAACCCCGAGCGATCGGAGTTCCTCGAACCCCTTGTGGATGGCGGTAAGCAGCCCTCCAGTGCCGGTCGGCACAATGATCGTGTCCGGAACCCCCATCTCCTCGAAGATCTCATACGCCACGGTCTTCAGCCCTTCCAGGAAGTACGGGTTGAGGCCCGTGGTGGCCAGGTAGACACCTTTGTCCGCCTCCTCCTTCATCCTTCGGACAGCTTCCTGAAACCCCCCTTCCACCCTGACCAGGCAGGCTCCGTACGCCCTTATCTGGGCCACCTTCTCATCTGGCACGTCCGCCGGAAGGAACACCCTCGCGGTGAGGTTGGCGTAGGCGCAGTAGGCGGCCACGCTCGCTCCCATGTTTCCGGTGGAGGCCACCGCCACCGTTCTGACCCCATCACGCAGGGCATGGGATAGGACTACCGAGGTGCCCCTGTCCTTGAACGAACCGGTAGGATTGTTGCCTTCCACCTTGAGATATACCTCGTCCTTCACATCACGGCGTCGTATGAGGGGGGTCCCGCCCTCATACATCGTCACACGGCGTTCCACTGGCAGCATGGAGCGGTAACGCCACACCCCCACACCTTCCGGCTTCCAGAGAAGCCTATCGCCGATGAAGAGAAGGGCCGAGCCGCATCGGGGGCAGATGTAATGGAAATCATGGTGCATCGCTCCACAGTTGATGCAGCGGAACATGCTCTCAGATTAAACCGCTGCACGTTTAATCGTTTCCGCTCCGGCAGAATAGACTGCTTCATCTCTCGAAGAAGAATGATATTCTCGTATGCCATACCTTCCTCCCGTGACGGACGACATCATCCTGGTTGCCGGAGGCGTGGAGATGCTTGATTCCGTTAAGGGCATGTGGAGCAAACTGACCAGGGACGCCTCAGTGCACTCCACGCACTTCTCCAGATATTTTCGTGAGAAGAGCTGGGAAGAGAGGAAAGAGGAGTTTCTCAAAAAGGCCGGCCTTGGCCGATTGAATGTGGACATCGCCACCCATGCCGGAAAGGAGCTGGGCTTCTGCATCAGCACCGTCATCGATGGGGCGGGAGAGGTGGAGTCCCTTTTCGTGGAAGAGTGTTCAAGAGGCCGAAAGGTGGGGGAGATGCTGATGCAACGGTCGATAAGGTGGATGAAGGACAATGGGGCAAGGACCATGGCCGTCTTCACCGTATATGGGAACGAGGATGTTCTGGCCTTCTACGCCAAGCAGGGCTTCCACCCCATCTCGATAATGTTGATCCACGATGCCTGACGAATGTCATGTCGGGCTCCCCTGCGAGGACGCGGCCGTACCAGATTTGCAGGCGGTCTCGAAGGTCCTCTTGCCTGCGATGTGCAGTAGGGAAGGCATGCATCCGAGGTCTTGACCATATTGCCAAGGTCGCGGTGCAGCCCTGACACCCCAATGTTCATATGTCTCGGGTTGGCAAGCACTGGCGGAGGCAGAAGATGGGCTTGAAGAAGGGTGCCAAATGCCCCAAGGCAGGCTGCAACTACTATGTGGAGGCGGCAAGCGCCAAGGATGCCTTGCAGGGGCTGCGGGAGCACATGATGGAAGAGCATGGAGAGGAGATGCCCGAGGAGCTTGGCGGGACCATCTCAGGCGACATCAAGGCCAGGGAAAGATCGAGGAGTTAGGCCTCTCCAGGGTCGCTGCGCGCGGACAGCGTCCGACACCATCCTGCGTTTGAACGAAGGCCAGGCCTCGGTCGCAGCCGCCGTTCGCCGTCAGAACCATACTGGGCCGTTGTGATTCATCCTTCGCATCCTGATGGGATGCGAGGCATGCAAATGGACGATATCAAGGTCATCAGCGGTCCGGCGAAACAGGGCAAGAGGGAACCGCTGCAGGGTGTGAAGCATAAGATAATGGTCATGAGCGGCAAGGGCGGAGTGGGGAAATCGACGGTGGCCGCGAACATCGCGGTTGGGCTGGTCCAACGCGGCCATGCCGTCGGCCTGCTCGATGCTGACGTTCACGGACCTAGCATCCCCCGGCTGCTCGGCGCCACCGAGGAGCGGCTGATGATGAGCGGTGACCGCATCCAGCCGGCCGAGGTGCTTCCTCGCCTCAAGGTGATGTCCATCGCCTACTTCCTGGAAGAGAAGGACGCGCCCGTGGTCTGGCGCGGCCCTGTAAAGATGGGTGCGCTGAGGCAGTTCATCGAGGACGTGGATTGGGGCGAGCTCGACTATCTGATCGTGGACCTGCCCCCGGGCACCGGCGATGAGCCGCTCAGCATCGCTCAGCTGGTACCCAAGGCGGACGGAGCGGTGATCGTCACAACTCCCCAGGACATCGCGCTGATAAGCGTCAGGAGGTCCATCCGCTTTGCCGGACTGATAGGGCTAAAGGTGTTGGGGCTGGTCGATAACATGAACGGGTACGTATGCCCCCACTGCGGACAGGCCGCGGAAGGGCTGGGGGGCAGCCTGGCGTTCCAGGCTGCCATGGAGTACGGCGTGCCGTATCTGGGCAAGATGCCTCTGGACCCCAGGGTCGCAAGGAGCGCCGAGTCCGGCAGGCCGTTCATTCTCGATCGGGATCCCTCCGCCGACATGTTCGAACCCATATTGGACAGGATAGTGGAGAGGGTGGAGAACGGCTAGCCCCGGATGATGGCTTGAAGGCCCTCCCACAGCAGTTCCGTCGCCCTGCCAGCCGCTCCCCCTTCCACGGCTAGACCGGATGACGCTCTGCGGTATACCTCCTCGTCAAAAGGGATCCTGCCAAGAAGCGGGACGCCCTCTCGCTTGGCAAAGACCTCCATCTCCTCGGCCACCTCGGGATGGAGGTCCCATCGGTTGATGGCCAGTACCGGCTGGACGTCCATCTGCCTGCATAAGGACAGGGCCCTCTCGAGGTCGACGCCTCCCGAACGCGTGGGTTCGGCCACCAGCAAGGCGATGTCCGCGCCGGAGAGGGCCGCTATGGTCGGGCATCCTATCCCTGGAGGCCCGTCGATCAGCAGCAAGGGCGCCGAGGATCCGATGGCATGCCTCCTCGCCCGGCGCTTCAACAGATTGACCAGCTTTCCGGAGTTGCCCTCCCCCGGCCCCAGACGAGCATGGAAGAGCATGCCGTTGGGAGTATCCGTTACCATCCATCTTCCAGACACCTTGTCCACCATCGTTATGGCATTGGAAGGGCACATCCTTGCGCACAGGTCGCAGCCCTCGCAGGATAGGGCATCTATCGAAGGGCTCTCCCCCATCGACACCGCGTCGAACCGGCATATCTTCTTGCACAGGCCGCAGCGGTCGCATCGCTCGGGATCCAGAAGGGCGACGCGGGAGGCGATGAAATCGTGCTCCTCGACCTGTCTCCCATGGACTAGGAGATGCAGATTGGGGGCGTCCACGTCACAGTCGGCGAGCACCGCTCCGGCGGCCAGCCGCGAGAGGGCGGCCGTGATCGTGGTCTTCCCAGTGCCGCCCTTGCCGCTTAGCACCACCACCTCCTTCATCTGCTCACCTCTCGCATCACCGCCGCCCAAAGATCATGGAACATCTTTCGATCCCCTGCCTCTTCCACCAGCAGCGCTCCCTGGCCATGCCGCCACGCGATGTCCCGCCTGAACGGTATGGAGCCAAGGACAACGGCGTCGCGGGAGGCGCAGATGGAGCCGATGTCCACGCCGCCCATGCCGGCCTTGTTGATCACCACCCCATGCGGGACCTTCAACTGCTCCAGAACATCGAGGGCAAGGTTGAGGTCATGGGCCCCGAAGGGTGTCGGCTCGGCCACCATGATGGCATAATCGCTTCCCTTCACCGCCTCCGCCATGTTGCAGGAGGTTCCCGGGGGGCAGTCCATGACCACGGTCCTGCCCTGGGGAAGGGACTCCTTGACGGCCTTCAGCAATGGGATGGCATTTGGTTCCCCTATCTTGAGGCGCCCATAGACCAGGTGCCGTCGTCCCGAAACGGATCTGACCAGACACCCGACCTCATGGTCCATCTCCGTGATCGCCTTGCAGGGGCACAGGATGACGCACGCCCCGCACCCATGGCAGAGCTCCTCATGGACCTTGATGCGCTGGGGCAGTCGGACGAGGGCATTGAACGCGCATACCCTGGCACACTCCCCGCACATATCACAGATGCCCTCATCGATGGATGGGACCGGCCTTGACGCCGGAAACGTGGTGTAGGGGGCATCCCCGAAGTACAAGAACGCGTTCGGCTCCTCTACGTCCAGGTCGGCCAGGTCGACTCCGGCCACGGTGGAGAGATTGACGGATACCAGTGTCTTGCCGGTCCCGCCTTTCCCGCTGGCAACGGCTATCCTCATGGACCGCTCCCGGGCATCGACGATGGCCCCGGACGGTGTTCAATGGGCATGGTCGCGGCAAGCGTTGTTCCTGTCGGCCTTCTCCAGCACCCCGTCCTTCCAGCTCTCGATCGTCTGCTGAACGGTTCCGCTGGCTCCGACGTAGACATCGATGCCGTAGCCGTTCAACATATCGATGGCCTTCGGCCCAAGACCCCCGGCAAGGACGATGTTGACGTTCTCCTTCTGCAGTTGTTCGGGAGGCGTTCCGACACCGCCCATATGCTCGCTTCGGTTCTCGAGCACCTTGACCTCGCCCGTTGCAAGGTCATACAGCGTGAACGTTGCAGCCCTTCCGAAATGCTGGCATACGGTCTCTTCCATTCCGCGGCCTCCCTCAGTAGGTATACAGACTATCATCTCGATCCCTCTGGTCTATATCAGGCCTGATCGATGCCGGCCGAAGGCCCCGGTCGGCCTTCCCGGTAGCGTTGCAGCACATCGCAGACCTTGCCTGAGGCGCCAACATGATGGCGGATGCCTGCCTCGTCGAGCGCCTGCGTCGCTTTTGGCCCAAGGCTTCCGGTGATGACCATCGTCACTCCAAGGTCCATCATGAGCTGGGCCGCCTTCAGCCCGGCCCCCTCCGCGGCGTCCCGAGCGGGGTTCTCCACCACGTATATGTTCTTGCCCTCCGCTATCACAAAATAGCCACAACGACCGAAGTGATGGTCCATCTCCTCATCTACGCTCGTTCCCGTCGCCGAGATGGCCACTCGTTCCGTTCCACCGGCCATGTTCAATCGCCTCTTGTCAGGTAAAAGGTTTCAGGGGGAGCCTCATCACGCGATCGTTCGAGCAATGGAGGAGGACAAGGTAGGAGTCGACCGAGGATAAGCGAACAGACTCCCCCCTCGGACTGGGCGGCGGATCGGTACGTCATGTTGCAATGTTACACCGAAGATGAGGGTCGTGCTCAGTCCCATGAGCGCTCATTGTCCTCGGCCATCGATAAACTATTGGCGAATATGTTCGCCTCTACCTGCCTATATGCTTGCTGATAAGGCGCCTTTCCGCCCTCCGGAGGACAACGTCGATGGTCGAGCGGGCCATGCCGAGCTTGTTGGAGAGGTCGGCGAGGGTGGCGGTGCGGGGAATGTCGTAATAGCCTAGATCATACGCGGTCCTCAGCACCTTTTCCTGATGATATGTCAGCGGCCCGTCCTCCTCCTGGTCCCGCAATCCGAGCATCTCCACCTCGCATCCCATCTCCTTCAGCCTCGCTATGAGCCGGCCAATGTTGTCCGAGCGTGGCGCTATAACGGTCCATGCCACCTTGCCATCGGGCTGGGATACCGCCGAGTCAAGGAAGCAGTCCGCCTCGTTGAGCAGATTGCATATCAGGCAGGCGTTGTTTGTCACCGTGGCTATGTGCTTTCCCGGCCCGATCGTGGCCAGGTTCACATGGCAGTCCGGACTGATGGCCTTGATCATGTCCTCCAGCGAACGGTCGTCCTCTTCGTCGGGCATATCTATCCGCAGCAGGCCGCGGCCTGTGTTCGTGTCGGAGGGCACGCACCTCAGAACCTTGATGGAGGCGTTGCACCTGACGGACAGTTCGCCTATCCAGTTGCCCGGTATCCTCAGCAGCAGCTTGGCCGTTCGCATCGGTACGCCATCACGCTATCTGATTATGTATTGTTCGCCAAAACTCGCTGATGCAGACCTCGATGCTCCTCTCCCGTCAGGCAGGTGACATTTATTATCGGCCGACCTCATGGCAGCATCGAGGGTTGGTTCCCATGTCCATGATCGTTCTCAGACCTGGACCATCGCCGGAGGCCGGCTCATGACTCCCCGAGAGCGGATGACAGTGGCCCTGGAAAGGGGCGTCCCAGACCGTGTGCCGGTATTCCTTCGGGACCTCACCCTCGGGCTGGACGTTGCCGGCCTTGGCACTCCGGAGGTGTGCGCGGGAGCCTTCGACGCCGAGCTGTCGGCACGCTCGGTTGTGGCAGCGCAGCGAGAGCTTGGCCACGATGCAGTGGTTGGCAGCATCCAATACTGCGGGATGGAGGTGGAGATGCTGGGAGGAGAGGTCATGTTCCCTCCATACGGCATACCGTCGGTGATCAGGGCCCCGTTCGATTCCCCCGAGAAGGTGGATGATGCTGAACTTCCGGACGCTTCTCGCGACGCGCCCCTTTCCAACATCGTCAGGTCGTATGGCCTCGTCGACCGACGCATCGGCAGGGAAGTGGCCATACTGGGGAACGTGGAAGGGCCCCTCACCAAGGCGGGCATACTGAGAGGGCTCGACACCCTGGCCCTGGACATGGTCAGCGATCCGGACGTCTTCCTCAAGACCGTGCGGTTCTCGGTGGACCTGACCAAAGACCTATGCTCCGCCCTATGCAGGGCCGGCGTCAACACCGCCATGTTCGTGGCGGCCGCGACCGACAACCCCGATATCCTTGGAGGGGAAGTGTTCGAGCGGCACACCTTGCCAGGCCTGCGGGCGGTCGTCGACACCGTACGAAAGGAAGGGCTGCCCACCGTCTTCCACCCTCACGGCCTGTTCTCCAGCGGCCCTGGGTCCGCCCTGTTGGAGGCCTCGCTGGACACCGGGATCGTCGGTTTCCAGTTCGCCGAGGGGAACGACCTCGTCGAAGCCAAGCGGCGATGGGGCGGCCAGACATGCATCATGGGAGGGGTGAACGCCTTCACCACCCTGCTCCTTGGCCCGCTTGAGGCAATAAGGGCTGAGACCAGGAGATACCTGGAGGGATGCATGGATGGAGGGGGCTATGTCATGATGTGTTCCTGCTCCCTTCATAGGGGAATGCCCCTTGACCACGTGAAGGAGATGGTGATGACTTGCGCATCCCAAGGCGAGTATGGAAGGACGCGAAGCGGCGACGGGGGCCCTCCTCCGGGGCAAGGCGGCCGGTGGACGACATGCCCAGCATGCGGCCACCACTACGACCTCATCGGCGGAAGAGGGCTGGCATGCCTGGGATGCCCATCGGCGATCGGAGGATGCGGGATGACGCGATGCCCCAGATGCGATGAGGAGGCGCCCATCGACCGCGGCGCATCGACATGGCTCTCGTCGCTGCTGCGTCGACACCGGGCCCAATATGGCAGGGCTTCCTTCCGATGACAATATAAAATACCTCACACGAGCATAGAATGAACGAGATGAATCGGATCGCCTACGTCCTCGTCCTGATCCTGGCCATATTCCTGATCCTGATGGGCGGCATCTTCATGATCGCATCTGGCATAGAGAACATCGTCACCGGGGTGGCGATGCTAGGTGTCGCCGCCATTCTGTTCTTCTTCCTCTACCGCAGCGAGAGGATCGAGGCGTCACGACCCAGGTTGATAAGTCAGACCTTCAACGTGAAGATGGGGGGCTCCGGCCAGCTGGAGCAGAAACGGCTGACCTGCCGCTCATGCGGCGCTCCCCTGGAGGACAAGGACCTCAAGGTGGTTCAAGGGGGAGTGGTGGTCACCTGCCCGTATTGTGGCAGCGTCTACGCGCTCGAGGAGGCGCCTAAGTGGTGAGCCACCGTTACCTCATGGCCGCCCTGTCGATCGTCGCCGTGTTGCTTGCCGCCGGTCCCCTGGCGGGTACGGCCTCCGCGCAGGACATCTCCTTCACCCTGGACGACGAGCGGTTGCTCGTTACGGTAAATAAGGATGGCAGCGTCGACCTTGATTACACGTTCTCCTTCGGTAACGTCACCTATCTGGACGGAGTGGACATAGGGCTGCCTAACGAACATTATAACCTGCTCACCGCAACAGCGACCATCGTGGTCGGAGGGGAGGAAAGGCGGCTGACCGACATCAGGGAGTCGCCGTTCATCGACGTGGGCGTAGCGGTGGAGTTCGATGAGGACACCATCAACGAGATCGTTTCTGCCGGAGAGTTCGAACTCACGTTCCACGTCAACAACCCCCAGATGGTGTATCGCAATGAGATGCGGGAAGGCACCGCCGGCGTGGTCGTCAGGCCCACTTGGTTCTCGGAGGAGTTCCAGACCGGCCCGACGGCCAGGATGAACGTGACCATTCTGCTGCCCGAGGGCATGAGCAACAGGTCAGAGGTCCTGTGGCTCGAGAGCGATCCGTTCGACCCCATCTACGTGGATGAAGCGACCGGGCGCCTGGCCGCCAGCTGGCAGTTCATCAACGTCCCTCCTTCACAGCAGGCCTCTGGAGCATATGACGTGGGCGTAGGATTCCCGGAGCATTATGTGGACGTGGTGTTCGATCCGCCCCAGGGCGATCTTCTTGGCGATCTCGGAGAACTGATCTGCCTGTTGATGCCCCTCATCATCATCGCCGCCATCATCGGGATCGTCATCGTCAGCGCGCGATCCGCCAACAGGCGGCGGGAGGACTACTTCGAGCCGAAGATGAACGTGGTGGGGGCAGGACCACGCCGCGACCTGACGGCTGTCGAGGCCGCGGTGGTGGCGGAAAGGCCGTTGGAGATGGTCGCGACCATGATCCTGTTCGGACTGGAGAGGAAGGGCATGGTGAAGGTCCTGTCGGACGAGAGACTGATGAAGCTCCAGCGCCTTGTGGACAGGGGAGAGCATGAGTATGAGACGAACTACATGCTCGCGATCACCGCGGACGGTACGCTGGACCGCGTTCTACTGCGCCATGCCCTGGTTCAGCTGATCAACGAGACCTCGAAGAAGCTCAAGGGCTTCGACCTGGATGCCACGAGAAGATATTACGAGGGGATCGCAGAGAAGGCGTGGCAGCAGGTGAAGGATGCGGGGACGCCTGAGGAGTTCGCCCACGTGCTCAAGGAGAGGAACGAGTGGATGATGCTCGACCCGGACTACCAGGGGAGGATGGGGAGGGACATCCTGCCATTGCCCATCCTCATCGGCCATCCGCGTCCATCGACAGGCGGCGGCGGTTTGCCGCCCGTCGGGGACATGGCCAAAGGCTATGTCGATAGGGTGAGGACCACCAGCCAGAACCTGGTCAACGACATGCGCGGCCTGGCCCAGGACGTGGTAGGCCAGACCGCTCCAAGGCCTTCTCCCGCGGCAGGGACCAGGGTGTCGACTGGCGGCCGCTCGTGCCATTGTGCGTGTGCATGTGCCTGTGCATGCGCATGCGCCGGGGGTGGACGGTGATGGGGCTGAAGGAGAGATGGGCCGAGCTTACCGGGGCAAGGCTGGAGCCCGGCGCATATCGCTATGACGGGGAAGGGGAGCTGTCCCATCATCGCTTCCACCTTAGGGTGGACTCCGCCCACCGTGGTATCCTGATCGTCGACGCCTCCGGCCTGGTCGAGCTCAACGGCACCGCGCTGGAATATGCCAGATGCATGCTGGAGGGAAAGAGCGAGAAGCAGGCGGTGAAGCACATGATGCGCATGTACCGCCATCTGGACGCGGCGACCGCGGCGGAGCATTACCGACAAGTGAGGGAGCGCATCGTTCGATTCGTCAATGGCGACACGGAGCTGATGGACATCATAGGCTCCGAGTCGGCCACCATCGGAGCGGACGATTTCCCGGCCCCCTACCGCATGGACCTGATACTCACATACCGCTGCCAGAATCGATGCGGACATTGCTACAATGAGCCAAGGGAGCTTCGGGAGCTCACGTCGGAGGAGTGGAAGGAGGTCATCGACCGGCTGTGGAAGTATGGCGTTCCCCATATCGTGTTCACGGGCGGAGAGCCCACGCTCATCCCGTTCCTAGGCGACCTGATAGCACGTGCCGAGGCGAACGGCCAGGTGGCGGGCCTGGTGACCAATGGGAGGATGCTGTCCCGACCCGGCCTCGTCGACAGCCTGGTGAAGGCCGGCCTGGACCATGTGCAGATAACCGTATTGTCCCACCGGCCGGAAACGCACGATCGCCTGGTGTGCGACGAGGGTGCGTGGGAGGAGACCGTGAGAGGGCTGGAGGCATCGCTGGCCGGGGACCTCTACGTCAGCACGAACACCACCATCATGCGCTCCACCCTGCCAGACATCGAAGGGACCATGCGATTCCTCATCGATAAGGGGGTGAGGAACATCGCCTTCAACGGCCTCATACGCTCAGGTAAGGGGAAGGAGGCCGAAGGCATCTCCCCCGACGAGATGACGGAGGTGCTGCTCCGCCTGAAGGAGATCGCCGATGATGCGGGGGCCAGGATGACCTGGTACACGCCCACACCATACTGTCAGCTAAACCCCATCAACCTGGGCCTTGGCATCAAGCAGTGCACCGCCTGCTCCCTGAACATGGCTGTGGAGCCGGATGGCACCGTGCTGCCATGCCAGAGCTTCTATGTTCCGGTCGGAAATGTGCTTACCGACCGCTGGGACGACATATGGGAGCACGACCTCTGCCGCTCCATCCGCGAACGCGAGTATCTCGACGGGGAATGTGTGGAATGCGGGCTGCGGGACACCTGCGGCGGAGGCTGCCCTCTCGCTCGCCAGCAAGGGGAGTACGGGCTCGACGGGCAATGACTACCTCTTCACGATCAGGGCGTAGAGGACGGGTGTGAAGGTGTAAAGCGTCCCGCCGGCCAAGGCAGCATGCCATGCGTCACGGAGAGGCTCCGCGCTCTTTCCGGCCGTACCCTCTATCCAATCCCATTCCCCTCCCGCTTCCCTCCTGGTGCGCTCAAGGTCCCATGATCCAGGATGGACGCCTACCTCGGCGTCGACGCCGCATGATGAGCATAATGCCCTGAGCCTTCGCCCCATGTGCGGATCCGCGCCTTCCGCCCGGAGGCTCTCGACCATGAGGTCCTTGAGAGGATGGAGGGGTTCCGGATGATCGATGCGGCCTCCGTGGTCCGGTTCCGCAAGCAAGAGGACCGCGTGGCGGGAGACCCTGAGCATCTCTCCCAGGGCCCTCTCGGGGTCATGCAGCCACATCAACAGGAAGGAGCATTGAACGATGTCGAAGGACCGGTCACGGAACGGCAGTGCATGGGCGTCGCCGCGAATGGAACGAAGACCTCTGGAACGGCATTTCGCGGTGGCCTCGGGATCTATGTCCAGGCACGTGACGTTCAGCCTGTCGGACAGAGATGCCGCCACGACGCCGGGGCCGCTGCCGACGTCCAGCGCCGAGGGGATGGGTGGAAGATATGGCAGGACCCGGGTGTCCAGGAGCCACCTCCAGTGCTCTGTCAGCCAGCCGGACTGCCTCTCCAGCTGCCCGGCCAAGGTCGCCCCGGGGACGCTCATGCATGCTACATCGCGTAGAAGCAGTTCACCGTTTCGGTCGGCGCCCTCGAACAGCTTATTAATAGGCAAGGGGCCAGTTGGGGGAATCATGCGCGATCCGAGAATGAACCGTCTGGCCGACGTCCTTATCGACCATTCGATAAGGCTGCGGAAGGGAGAGGTCATCTATATCGAGACGTTCGACACCCCAGACGAGATGGTGGAGGCGCTGCTGGAGAAGGTGTATGCGGCCGGCGGCGTGCCCCTCGTGTCGCAGAAGTCCTGGAGGGTGCTGAGGAGCTTCTTCAAGGGATCCGACGAGGACACCATGCGGCTGACCGGCGAGATCGAGCTGCATAAGATGAAGAGCGCTCAGGCCTACATCTGCATCGAGGGCTTCGAGAACATCACCGAGACCTCGGACGTGCCATCTGACCGGCTGGCGCTGTACAAGAAACATTGGTGGAAACCCGTTCACAGCGATTGGAGGGTTCCCAAGACCCGTTGGGTGAAGCTCAGATGGCCTACGCGCTCCATGGCCCAGCAGGCGGAGATGTCCAGTGACGGTTTCGAGGAGCTGTACTTCAAGACCTGTACCCTCGACTATGGCAAGATGTCTGCGGCGATGGACCGCCTGGTCGACCTTATGGCCCGCACCGACCGTGTCCGCCTGGTATCCCCTGGAACGGACCTATCGTTCTCCATCAAGGGCATCCCGGCCATCAAGTGCGCGGGGGAGATGAACCTGCCCGATGGCGAGGTATATACCGCTCCCGTCCGAGATTCCGTCAACGGGGTCATACGTTACAACGCTCGCACCATCTACGACGGCAAGGTGTTCGATGACGTGGAGTTGACCTTCCGCGACGGAAGGATAGTCAAGGCGACGTCGTCGGACACCGATGCGTTGAACCGCATCCTCGACACCGACGAAGGCGCCCGCTACGTCGGCGAGTTCGCCATCGGCGTCAACCCTTACATCACCAGGCCCATGCTTGACCGCCTGTTCGACGAGAAGATCGCGGGCTCCATACATTTCACGCCAGGATCGTCGTACGATGATGCCTTCAACGGCAACCGCTCCGCGGTGCACTGGGACATGGTGCTCATCCAAACCCCGGAGTGGGGAGGCGGGGAGATCTACTTCGATGACGTGCTCGTTCGAAAGGACGGCCGCTTCGTCGTGGAGGAGCTGTCGCCCCTGAATCCCGAGAACCTTGCCGACTGACCGTTGAACGAGATCGAGGGTCAGGCGCTCACCGCCTGGCGCGATCGCTCGGCGGGGCCGGAGGAAGAAGCGACGTGTCCGGCGGTGGCGACAGTTTGAACTACCGGCGGGAACGAAACGACAGGGCATGAGCGATATTGCTGGCAAGACCGTGCTGATCACGGGCTCCACCGATGGCATAGGCAAGCGGACCGCCCATGACCTGGCCGCCATGGGTGCGACGGTGCTGATGCATGGGCGGAACGCCGAGAAGGGAGCCGTCGCGATGGAGGAGATCGCGGAGTCCACGGGCAACGACAGGCTGCGATACTACAACGCGGACCTCTCCTCGCTGGACGACGTTCGCTGGCTGGCCTCCCGGCTGGAGGGCGACGACATTGACGTGTTGATCAACAACGCTGGCATCGGTACGGGGCCCCAGGGGGCGGGAAGGGAGTTGAGCCATGACGGTCACGAGCTGAGGTTGGCCGTGAACTATCTGGCGCCGTTCCTCCTCTCCCACCTCCTGCTGCCCAACCTGCGCCGCGCAGAGCCTTCGCGGATAGTCAACGTGGCATCGCTGGGGCAAAGCAGGGTGGACCTCGATGACCTGATGATGGAGAGGGGCTACGACCCGTGGGACGCCTATGGACGGAGCAAGCTGGCCCTTGTGATGTTCACCATCGAGCTGGCGGAGAGGCTCGGCGACACCTCCATAACCGTCAACGCGGTCCATCCAGGCACCCTCCTCGATACCGAGATGGTGAGGGAATCGGGAACGCGGCCACGCGGCGATGTGCAAGAGGGGGCCGATTCATTGAGGTTCCTGGCGACCTCCCCGTCCCTGGATGGCCTGACCGGCCGCTTCTTCGACAGGCGGCGAGAGACCAGGGCGGATGGGCAGGCCTACGACGCCACGGCCCGCAGGGCGCTGTACCGGAAGAGCGTGCAGCTTACTGGATTGGCGCCGGAGCATGTGCTCCCCGAGCAGGCGGCCGCCCGTTAGGGGCCGGCGAGGCCGGGCATCAACCATCAAATATCATGCGGGCGATGTTGATGGCATGCAAGAAGGGAAGGGATATATCAACGAGGTCGCAGAAAGGGCCGGAGTGGCCGTAGGAATGGTCCTAAGGATAGGACTGGAACTTGTATCAGGCTTCGGAGATGGTCTCAGGCAAGGCATGAAGGGTTGCGAAGAGGGAGAGGCCCCTAAGGAAGCGTCCGAGGAGACCCCTCGAGAGGAAGAGAGTTCAGGATGAAGCGTGGCCGGTGATCAAGCCCCTGGTTCCGCATCGAAAAGGATCTTGCCCTCCTCGAACAGCTCCAGGCTGTTCAGCTCCCCGATGAGCACTCCGTTCTCATCCACGACCGGTAGGTCATTGAGGTGCTCGTTGACCATGATGTCCAGGGCGGTGGTGAGCTTCGTATCCTTGCAGACCGTGCTGCCCTTCACCATGATATGGCCTGCCTCCTCCTTGAGGGCATCGAGCAGGAATCTCATGAACGATATGCCACCATCCTTTCTCACGCCCACACGGTAGCCGATAAGGCGCAGGATCGTCTCGGTGTTCACCGTCCCGATGTACCGGCCTTGTTCATCCACGACATAGACCTTGCGTGACAGGGGATTTGCGATCATCTTCTCGATGACCTCCCTGATCGATGCCTTCGGTCCCACCGTGGCCGCGGTCTGCACCAGCTTGGCGGCGACATCGCCCACCAGCAGCTCGCTGAACTTCTTCTCCGTGTAGGGCATATGAGACTGGAGTATCCCCTTGATTCATTATTTTTGCTGTCATGATGAGAGAAGCACCAGAGGCAGGTATGCGACATACAGCAGCACGAACATAATGCCTATCGAGCGTCTCAAGCATCTCTTCCTGTATGCCACCCCCAGCAGGAGCGCCCCTATGAGCACCTGAGCCAGAGCCCCGTAGACGAATTGCCCCTCTGAGATCGCCAGGGGGACGATGATGGAGTTGGAGCCCAGGACCAGGGTGGTATTGGTGAATATGGTGCCTATTATGTTGCCCAGTGCAAGGTCGGAATTCCCTCTCAACGAGGCGAGGAGGCTGGATGCCAACTCTGGAGTGGTGGTGCCGAAGGTGATAACCGTAAGACCGATGATGAACTCGCTCACCCCCAATATCATGGCGATCTCCGTGGCCGAGTCGACGGCCAGCTCGGTGCCCAGCACCAGCGTCAGGATCCCGATGACCACGTAGAGGGTGCTGACGAAGATGGGCTTCACCTTCGGACGTGCGGACTCGAACTCCTCCACCACCTCTCGACTGGGTCGGCAGCACATCAGGGAGCGAAGCGTCAATGCCAATAGGATGATGAAGATGAGGATGAGGAGAGCACCCTCGAGCCTGGAGATGGTGCCGTCAACGGCCATGACGGCCGTGGCTGCCAGGGCCGCTAACATGAATATCGCTTCCCGCCGGATCTCCTCGAACTTCACCAATAGCGGGTATACGATCGCGCAGGCTCCCAGAATGTAAGTCGCGTTCGCTATGTTAGCGCCGAAGACGTTGCCAGCCGATATCGAGCTCACTCCTTCCAACCCCGAGACTATGGCCAGCATCAGTTCGGGGGCCGAGGTGCCGATCCCCACTATCGTCAGTCCGATCACCATTGGACTTACCCCGAAATGAGCGGCCAGTTCGGACGCTCCTTCCACCAGCCAACGCGCTCCCAGGTAGATGAGCAATATAGCGAAAAGGAGAATTGTCAGGGGGACGAGCATATCTATCACAATGTGAGGCGAGTAGATATTTCAAACTGGTGGGGGGTAGCGAGTCTGAGGGATTCAGAATTCTTCACGGCCAGCTTCGCCGTTATCAACGTCAATGGCGATTAGGACGACGGAGTAGATAGTCCAGACTAACCCCTTTGCTAACAATCGTCCACACTGTTGGTTCAAGAAGTGGTCCAATCTACGCACTCATCGCAAGGCAAGCCGGGGTTGGAAAGATTACATCACTCGCGCTGAGACAGTGTTGCCAGCGAAGGTCACGCCGGAACAGGCGGCGGCGTGGTGGATCGATCCAGGCTCATGCGACATCGAGGACATCGACGTTCCCGGCAAGCCGAAACGAAACACCAACGGCCTCGGGACAAATGCCCAGCGCGCAGCGCTGGCCAAGATCCCCGTTACAGCCACTGTGGGCGAGGAAGCGAAGGTACGACGGAACCTCATAAAGGCGTTCACGAACGAGGAGCTCATCACGCTAGGGCGGGCCGGGACCAAGATACATGTTTACCCACGAACGCACAAGGCGGCTGGGACATATGAAGCCGCACAGAACCGGATCGCCGTCGATCACGATAACGCGTTCGCACAGACGACGGTCACACATGAGGTCGTGCACGCGTTGAGAGATAAGGACATGTCCCGCCGGGGGATCCTCGCGAAGTCCAACATCCCAGGGATCGAGGAATCCCTCACCGTCGCAGAACAGCAAGCCCGGACGGACACGCCTGGACTGTCGGGATGTTACTGGAACTGCCTGGTGTTCGACCAAAAGAGCAAACGATGGAGGAGGCCTACCGACAGAGAGGCCATGAAGATGGCTGAAGAGGATCACAAGCTCTTCACCGGCGGCAAGGGGAAGGGACTGACCGGGGAAGCGGCGCTGCGCTCGGTCGAGCGCAACTGGTCCAAGTCGCACATCGCCCGGCTGTCCTACAAGTCGAAGGGCAAGATGGCAGTCAACCAGGCCGCCGGGATCTATCTAGGCATCGAACCGGTGAGCACGAAGGGAACGGCACGAGGGAAGAAAAAGGCGTCAGGAGGCGTTTCCGCGCCAGTTAGCACGCCGACAGCAGTGGCGGCGGAGAAGAGAGCTCCTAAGAATGCAAAAGGCCGGAAAACGGTCAGGAGGACGTCTAAACCAGCATCAAATAAAACTAGCAAGCCCAAAGGATGAGGACCGCGAGATAAGAGGCCCCACATCGCCGCAGCGTAGCGAGCGCGCCACGCAGGACAGCCACGAAGGTGAAGGGGGGCAGTGAGGTGTTGCAGGCAACCGGGGCTAGATGCCCTACCTCTTTCTGCCTGGTGGCCCGCGAGGTCATGCATCTGACCGATAAAATAGGTCGGTCTCAGTCCCGATCTTTCATAATCTTGAGGAAGTCACTTTTTTCAGCCTTGTAGACGGCTAGGTCTTTCTCCTGGAGCGCGGCCTCGAATTCTTCCCAGCTGATATCCTCATACTTATCACTAGGATTCTTTCGTATCTGCACGACCTCACTTCCCTTGATGCGGCAGACGTGGAGGTCATACTGCTTGGCCAGCGCTTTCAGCTCATCTATAGTGATCTTCTTCATCGTCATGATAACGCCAGTGAACTTGAAATCATTACACAGTTATATAATAATAGTTTGTGCACAACGAATCTAATAATACTGCCCTTCGACCTCTAAGGTAATGAAATCTTGCGCAATCCCACACAGAACCTCGTGACCTATAATGTTCAAAGCTCTGTCGTTGTACCTAGGGAGATTTCTTTTTACACTTCCTCAACGGCCTTGGCCGTGAACTCATCGATGAGCGATGGTTTTTGCTCCGCTTCTTCGAGATTCAATTTAGGCAGTCTATTCACGATCTCCATTGTTTTTACGCTGACAGTGATCACAGAGCAAAGCAGCTTCAACACGTAGCTACCGCCGGCGTACTCATTTGGATCGTTGACTATGCCTGATTTTTTGTCCACGGTATATCTGTATTGATCTGCTATCCATCCAATGGCACTGCGGCCATTCACGATATATTCGAAAGCCTCTTTTGGAATATTGCTCACGATGATGCGATTGTTGTACTCGACCTTTCCTTCATCAGGGAGGACCTTCAT
>Ga0116180_1000578_pt1 | contig 34003 bp, 29 predicted proteins | sample AD_UKC073_MetaG_FD_89804 | JGI IMG/M metagenome (GOLD analysis project Ga0116180, IMG submission 89804) | Active sludge microbial communities of municipal wastewater-treating anaerobic digesters from USA - AD_UKC073_MetaG | ecosystem: Engineered > Bioreactor > Anaerobic > Digestate | place: USA... | reverse complement strand
CTTTGCCCTGAACCTGTTGCGTTTCAATGGCGTCACTAATATCAGTCTGGGCCTCTACGATAATGCCCTTAACTTCGACCAACTGCTGGCCTACCAAGGACTCTAGCGTTGAACAGCCCTGGGGTCGCAGCGCGGATCCGGGCGGCTAACGGGGGCCGCCGTCGCGGACTATGGCGTCCGATCTCGTGTCAGCACAGTGCGAGTTCGGACGCCCTTTTTATTCCTGCGCGCCATCCTTCCCGACTCCGCTTTTGCCCCGCGACAAGCTGCGCTAAGCTTGCCAGGAATCTTATCTCCGAGCGGAGTCCGTCATGTTGCAAGCGCTGGCCAAAAAACGCATTTTGCTGGGTGTCACCGGCGGTATCGCAGCTTACAAGAGCGCCGACCTGGTTCGCCGGCTGCGCGAGGCGGGGGCCGAAGTGCGGGTCGTCATGACCCCGGCGGCGACCGCTTTCGTCGGGCCACTGACCTTTCAGGCGGTTTCCGGCCAAGCAGTGCATACCGAGATGCTCGACGTCAATGCCGAGGCGGGCATGGGCCATATCGAACTGGCGCGCTGGGCCGACCTGGTGCTGGTGGCGCCGGCCACGGCCGATTTCCTCGCCCGACTGGCCCATGGTTTGGCCAATGACCTGCTCAGTGCCTTGTGCCTGGCCACCGACCGACCGATTGCGGTCGCTCCCGCCATGAATCGCCAGATGTGGCAGAACGCCGCCACCCAGGACAATTGCCGCCTGTTGGCGCGGCGGGGAGTGAAGATCTGGGGACCGGGAGTCGGCGAGCAGGCTTGCGGCGAGATCGGCGCGGGCCGGATGCTGGAGCCAGTGGAATTGTGCGCCGCCGTCATCGATTTCCTGGCAGGGCGCAGTGTGACGTTGGAATCCGCTGCCAACGAGCAATTTGCCAGTCCGCTGGCGCCCCATGACCTGCAGGGGCTGACCGTATTGTTGACCGCCGGCCCGACTCGCGAGGCGCTGGACCCGGTGCGGTTCATCAGCAATCGCAGCACCGGGCGGATGGGCTTCGCCGTGGCCGAGGCAGCCGCGTTGGCGGGCGCGCGGGTGACGCTGGTCAGTGGGCCGGTGAGCCTGAAGACACCGCCGGGTGTGGAGCGGATCGATGTGGAAAGCGCGATCGACATGCATGCGGCGGTCATGGAGCGCGCCCGGCAGGCCGATATCTTCATCGCCACCGCCGCCGTCGCCGATTATCGCGCCGCCCAGCTGGCCGATCGGAAGATCAAGAAATCCAGCGAGTCGCTGACGCTGGAACTGGTGCGCAATCCCGATATTCTGGCGGAAGTCGCCGCGCTGCGCTCGCATCGGCCGTTCGTGGTCGGTTTTGCCGCCGAAACCCACGATGTCGTGCCGTATGCCGAGGACAAGCGCCGTCGCAAGAATCTGGATCTGATCGCCGCCAATCAGGTGGGCATGGCCGGTAGCGGCTTCGAAAGCGAGCAGAACGCCCTGCACGTGCTATGGGAAGGCGGGGAACACGTGTTGCCACTGGCCGACAAGACCGTGCTTGGGCAGCAATTGGTCGCGCTGATCACCCGGCGCTATCGGCTGTGGAAAGGGGAGCAGTGAGGTCGATTCTCCCAACTTGTTATGCTGCATCGCCGCATGAATTTTGGTAAGGTGATCGCCTACTCCGCGTTGTCCACTGTCCGTGATAGGCAACGCAGCTGCAGCCTCATCGAACGCATGGAATCGGATCCGGCATGAGCCGCCAAACCATCGAATTGAAAATCCTCGACCCGCGTCTGGGTCACGACATCCCCTTGCCCGAATACGCCACTGCTGGATCGGCGGGCCTGGATCTGCGCGCCTGTCTGGCCGAACCGCTGACGGTGCAGCCGGGCGAAACCCACCTAATTCCCACCGGGCTGGCCATTCACATCGCCGACCCCGGCCTGGTGGCGCTGGTGTTGCCGCGCTCCGGCCTCGGCCACAAGCACGGCATCGTGCTGGGCAATCTGGTCGGGCTGATCGACAGCGATTACCAGGGTGAATTGCTGATCTCGTGCTGGAATCGGGGGCAGACCCCGTTCACCATCGCTGTCGGCGAGCGCATCGCGCAGCTGATCATCGTGCCGGTGGTGCAGGCTCAATTCGCTATCGTGCCCGAATTCGATCCTAGCACCCGCGGCGGCGGCGGTTTCGGCCATTCCGGACGGCATTGACGCCAGCAGCATGAAAAAATCGATCTTTCGGGAATATGACATCCGTGGTGTGGTGGACCGCGATCTGACGCCGGATGTCGTGCACGACATCGGTCAGGCGGTGGGCAGCCTGGCGGCCGAGCGCGGCGAAAATCAGGTGATCGTGGCCCGCGACGGCCGCCTGTCCAGTCCCCGGCTGTGTGACGCCCTCAAGAGCGGCATTCGCGACACGGGTTTGGCGGTGCTGGATATCGGCGCGGTGGCAACGCCGCTGCTGTACTACGCCACCCATACCCTCGGTTCCAGCCACGCCGGGGTGATGGTCACCGGCAGCCATAACCCGCCCCAGTACAATGGCCTGAAGATCGTCATCGACAAGATTGCCCTGCATGGCGCGGTCATCGACGATCTGCGCCGCCGGATCGAGACCGGCGATCTGTGTCACGGCCAGGGTAGCGAACGGTCGGCCGACATCCATGTCGACTATATCCAGCGCATCGTTAGCGAATTGCGCCTGCCCAAGCCGTTGAAGGTGGTGGTCGATTGCGGCAATGCCATCGCCGCCGATACCGCGCCGTCCCTGCTGCGGGCCTTGGGTTGCGAGGTGGTGGAGCTGTATTGCGAGGTGGACGGGCGCTTTCCGAACCATCATCCCGATCCCAGCGTGCCGGACAATCTGGCCGATCTGCAGGCGGCGGTGGTCGAGCAGGGCGCCGACATCGGCTTGGCTTTCGATGGCGACGCCGACCGGCTGGGGGTGGTGACCGCCGCCGGTGAAATCATCTGGCCGGACCGCATCCTGATGCCGCTGGCCGAAGAGGTGTTGCGCGAACATCCCGGTGCGGCGATCGTCTACGACATCAAGTGTTCGCGCCATCTGACCGAGCTGATCGAGCGTCTCGGCGGCCGGCCGATCCTGTGGAAGACCGGCCATTCGCTGATCAAGGCCAAGATGCGCGAAACCGGCGCACTGCTGGGTGGGGAGATGACCGGCCACATCGTCCACGCCGACCGCTGGTTCGGTTTCGACGACGCCTTCTACGCCGCTGCCCGGCTGCTCAGGCTGCTGGCCCGACACGGCGGTTCCAGCACCGAATTCTTCGCCGCCTATCCGACCGGCTTGAACACGCCGGAATTGCGGGTGGATCTGGCCGAAGGCGAACCGTTCGCCTTCATGCAACGGCTGGCGGCTCAGGCCGATTTCGGAGCGGACGCCCGGCTTATCACCTTAGATGGGCTGCGGGTGGAATGGCCGCACGGCTGGGGGCTGGTGCGCGCCTCCAACACCACACCTAGCCTGGTGCTGCGCTTCGAGGCCGACGATCCCGCCGCCATGGCCGATATCCAGGACCGGTTCCGTTCACGGCTGCTGGCGCTGCGCCCGGATTTGGCGCTCCCTTTCTAAATTCTCCGAAATTCTCTAAATTCTCTGCCTTTCTCCTTCATGACAGAGGTTGATCGACGCATGGCTCTCGACGCCCAGGCCGCCACCCATGTGGCGCACGTTCTGACCGAATCGATGCCCTACATCCGTCGTTTCTCCGGCAAGACCATCGTGATCAAATACGGCGGCCATGCCATGGAGAATGAGGAGCTGAAGAGCAGCTTTGCTCGCGACATCGTGCTGATGAAGCTGGTCGGCTTCAATCCGGTCGTGGTGCACGGCGGCGGACCGCAAATCAGCAACCTGCTCAAGCGCATCGGCAAGGAAAGCCGCTTCGTCGATGGCATGCGCGTCACCGACAGCGAGACCATGGACATCGTCGAGATGGTGTTGGGCGGGTTGGTCAACAAGGAAATCGTCAACAACATCAACCGGCAGGGCGGTTGCGCGGTGGGTCTGACCGGCAAGGACGGCGATCTGATCCATGCCCGCAAGCTGACCATCACCCGCAAGAGCCCGGACATGGAAGAGCCGGAAATCGTCGATATCGGCCATGTCGGCGAAGTCGCCAGTATCGACAAGAGCGTGGTGGAAAACCTGACCCGCGGCCATTTCGTGCCGGTCATCGCCCCGATCGGGGTGGGTCCGGATGGCCAGTCCTACAACATCAACGCCGATCTGGTGGCGGGCAAGGTGGCCGAAGTGCTGCGGGCCGAGAAGCTGATGCTGCTGACCGATACCACCGGGGTGTTGGATAAGGACGGCAAGCTGTTGACCGGCTTGGATGCCCGGCAGGTCCAGGGGCTGGTCGAAGACGGCACCATCCATGGCGGCATGTTGCCAAAGATCGCCTGTGCGCTGGACGCGGTGCGGGCTGGGGTCAAGGCCGCCCATATCATCGACGGTCGCATTCAACACGCGGTGCTGGTGGAATTGTTCACCGACGCTGGTATCGGCACCCTGATTCGCGGCTGATGGTCGCATCCCGGTCGGCGGAACGGGCGCTCGGGCGTCCACCAACGGCCGGGGTGTCGCGCTGGCGCGCTTGCCGAGCGTAAGCCGAATCATCTATCCTAAGAAACAACAGAGTTATTGTGGAAGGCCAGTCGGCCCATCCCGCGCCGTTGCGGGAGTCCCGTCAGGGGCCCAGCGGATCCGGATCGCGGCCCGCCAGGCCATCGACGGTGCGCTGCGACGATGACTCTGGCTTTGTCTTCTTCATCCCACGCTGGTGTGGTGGAATGGTATACACACAGGACTTAAAATCCTGCGCCGTTAGCCCGGCTTGTGGGTTCGAGTCCCACCACCAGCATTCCTGATCCATGGCTTGGAGCGGGGCAAGACCCGTGACGCGCCAAGTCACTCCTCAGTCGTCAATCGTCGCGACCGCCGCCGCCGTCGAGAAACCGTGCCCTTCGAGAAGTCGTTGGGTTGCGGCGGTGCGCTATTGGGAAGATATCCGCCATGATGAAAGATAAAAGCCTCTTGCGGCAGCAGTGCTATGTCGCCGGTTCCTGGATCGATGCCGACAACGGCGCTACCTCAACCATCTGCAACCCGGCCACGGGCGAGTGCGTGGGCCAGGTTCCTGAATTGGGAGCCGCCGAAACCCGCCGCGCCATCGAAGCGGCCCATGCCACATTGCCGGCCTGGCGGGCGTTGACCGCGCAGGCGCGGGCGCTGATCCTGCGGCGCTGGTATGCGCTGTTGCTGGAAAATCAAGAAGATCTGGCGGTGCTGATGACCCTGGAGCAGGGTAAGCCGCTAGCCGAAGCGCGCGGCGAGATCGCCTACGCCGCCAGCTATCTCGAATGGTTCGCCGAAGAGGGCAAACGGATTTACGGCGACACTATCCCGGCCCATCAGGCGGACAAGCGGATTCTGGTGTTGAAGGAACCGGTCGGGGTCTGTGCGGCGATTACTCCGTGGAACTTCCCGACGGCGATGATCGCCCGCAAGGCTGGCGCGGCGCTGGCCGCTGGCTGCACCATGGTGGTCAAGCCCGCCCCGCAAACGCCGTTTTCGGCCCTGGCGCTGGCGGCATTGGCCGAACGGGCCGGCCTGCCCGCTGGCGTATTGAACGTGGTGACCGGTCCAGCCCAGCTCATCGGCGACGAAATTCTCGACCATCCTCTGGTGCGCAAACTCAGCTTCACCGGTTCGACCCGGACCGGCAAGTATCTGCTGCAGCGCTGCGCCGGCACGCTCAAACGCGTCTCGCTGGAGCTGGGCGGCAATGCTCCGTTCATCGTGTTCGACGACGCCGATCTCGATGCGGCGGTGGCGGGGGCGTTCGCCTCCAAGTATCGCAACAGTGGCCAGACTTGCGTATGCGCCAATCGCTTCTTGGTTCAGGACGGCATTTACGATGCCTTCGCCGCCAAGCTGACCGAGGCAGTCCATGACCAGCTCAAGGTCGGCAATGGCCTGGAGCCGGGCGTGACCCAAGGGCCATTGATCGACGCGGCGGGGTTGGCCAAGGTGGAACGGCATGTCGCCGATGCGGTGGCCAAGGGCGCCAAGGTGCTGACCGGCGGCCAGCGTCATGCCTTGGGCGGGACTTTCTACCAACCGACGGTGTTGGCGGATGTGACGCCGGACATGGTTGTAGCCCGGGAGGAAACCTTCGGACCGGTAGCGCCGCTGTTTCGCTTTCACGACGACGCCGAAGCGATTGGCATGGCCAACGATACCGAATTCGGTCTGGCGGCTTATTTCTACAGCCGCGACCTGAATCGGGTGTTCCGTGTGGCTGAGGCGTTGCAATACGGTATGGTGGGGATCAACACTGGTTTGATTTCGACCGAGATTGCGCCGTTCGGTGGTGTGAAGGAATCCGGATTTGGTCGCGAGGGTTCTAAATATGGCGTCGACGATTATCTGGACCTCAAATATCTGTGCATCGGTCTTGGTTAGAATTCTGCGGTAACCTAGTGATAGGTAATCTCCTGCGATGGATATTGGCGCATCAATATATTTCGATATTTCACTCTCATTGAGGACGAGTAATACCTATTGATGCGCTGATGTTTTTATGTCGCAAGGATAGGATCAATACTGTCAACAGGGAGCGATAGCGTATGTACTTTGATAATATCAATCTGTTGCGTGCTTTTGCGGCATTATCGGTCGTTGTTTATCATGTCATCGAGTTGTTTCGCTGGGAAACCTTCCCGGTTTATGGTCCGCTGGTCTGGTTTCGAATCGGTTGGTTAGGAGTTGATTTGTTTTTTGTGATCAGTGGTTTTGTGATCACGCTGACTGCGTCGCTACTGTATGAACAGCATGGCGGCAAATTCTACAAGACCTTTCTTAGAAGAAGACTGGCACGTATCGTTCCTCTTTATCTGTTGACCGGCTTTCTTTTTGTGTTGTTTTGTCAGCCGACTTTGTTGGAACACTCAAAATTCCTTTTGAAAAACATCGTCTATCATGTGCTGTTCATCCATAATCTCGACCCGTCCACTCATGGCACCATCGATGGTCCCAATTGGTCGGTAGGGGTTGAGATGCAGTTTTATCTGCTGATCCTGCTGACCATTCGCTTTTTGATCCGTATGCCGCCATGGTTGATCCTACTGATTTGCATACTGATCAGCTGGGCTTGGCGAACTCTGTCTTTTCTGCTGGGTTGTTGCGATGTTTTTTACGAATTTTTTCTGTCGACACAACTGTTCGGATGTTTGGATGGTTTTGGGTTTGGCATCTTTCTCTGCCGCATGATTCTCGAGCAACGGCAGCGATCCACATCGTTCAATATTGAATATAATCTCTGGCTCTGGATGGCTGTAGCAGTCCTGGTTTCGGCGGTGACATTCCCAATCTACTGGCATTGGGCCGTCTATTGGGAATTCTGGTGGATGGCGATCTTCTGGAAGACCTTGGCGAGTTTGACGTTCTTCACCGTGCTGATACTGGCGATCCAGCTGGGTTCCCTGATCAGGCTGAATCGATGGATCTTCCGTCCATTTTGGTATCTGGGCGAGATCAGCTATGGGATTTATTTATGGCATCTCTTGGTGATCGAAAGTCTTGTGAGAGTCAAGGGTTTGACTGCACCGGAATTCCTGTCCTTGGCTCTGTTCTTTACCATTGCGCTTTCGATGTTCTCCTGGCATTTCGTGGAGCAGCCATTGATCAAGCGCTTTCGCTGAATGCGGGGGTAGTGCTTTGCCCATCTGGGTCGATTGCGAAATTTTTATCGGAACGGTGAATGTCTATACTCTTGTCGAAATAACGACCATAACAACAGTTGCTCCAGCCCCATGACCTCTTCTCAGCAATTTATCTATATCGGCCTGCTGGTGATCGGTATTCTGGCCACCTTCGCGACCGCTGGTCTGCTGTCTTGGCTATGCAGTTTCTCCAAGGCAGCGCCGTTCTTTCGATCGTTGCAAAATCTGTCGCCACAGGTGGTCGCGATCGTCGGCATCCTGTTCGCGCTATACACCACGTTCTTCGCCAGCGATATTTGGAACATCCGCGACCGGGCGCAGACGGCGATCCAGCAGGAAGCGGAGGCGCTGCGCGGTCTGCAGCTCCTGGCCGAACAGCAACCACCGGCGATCGGCGAGCCGATCATGGCGGCGATTCGGGATTATGTGCAGGCGACGATCCAGGTGGAATGGCCGTTGCTGGCGCGAGGTGAACCACCCGGTCGGCAGGTATTGGATGCCTGGCGACAATTGTTGCAGGCCGTGTTGGCGGAACCGGTGGCTCGAAATCTGCCGACCAGCGTCCATACGGTCATGCTGCAGGCGCTGGAACGGGCGCAAGCCGCTCGTTACCAACGTCTGATCCAGAGCCAGCGGCATGGCGATCCGTTGAAATGGTTCGCCGTCGCTTGTCTGGGCGCGTTCACGCTCCTGACCATCGCGCTGGTGCATCTCGATCACTGGCGGACCCAACTGGCGGCGCTGTTGATCTATGCCGCCGCCATTTCGGTCAGCTTCGCGGCGGCCTACCTGCAACGCAGCCCGTTCCAGGTGTTTGTGGTGAGCCCGCAACCCATCGCCGAGGTCGTCACGCTGGCAGCGCCGGAACGGGTTGGGCCAAAACCCAACCCGTAGGGCTATGTTGGCGTGCGTTTTATTTCGCGGCCGCCAGCGCCTGATCCAGATCGGCCAGGATATCGTCGATGTGTTCGATGCCGATCGACAGCCGCACCAGATCTTCGCTGACCCCGGCTCTTTCCAGTTCTGCCGGCGACAGTTGCCGGTGCGTGGTGGTGGCCGGATGGCAGGCCAGCGACTTGGCATCGCCGATATTGACCAGGCGGGTGACCAGCTGCAGGGCGTCGATGAATTTGGCTCCGGACTCGCGTCCACCCTTGATACCGAAACTGAGCACGCTGGAGCCGCGTCCGCCCATGTATTTGTCCACCAGCGGTTTTTCCGGGCTGTCGGACAGCGCCGGATACTTGACCCAGGCCACTTGGGCGTGGTCGCGCAGGTATTCGGCCGCCTTGACGGCATTTTCGCAGTGACGGTCCATCCGCACCGGCAAGGTCTCGATTCCCTGCAGGATCATGAAGCTGTTGAACGGTGAAATCGCCGCGCCGGTATTGCGTAGCGGCACCACCCGCGCCCGGCCGATGAAGGCCGCCGGTCCCAGCGCCTCGACATAGACCACGCCGTGATAGGACGGATCGGGTTCGTTCAGGCGGGCGAAGCGCTCCTTGTGCTGCGCCCAGGGGAAGCGGCCGGAATCGACGATGATGCCGCCGAGGGTGGTGCCGTGGCCGCCCATGTACTTGGTCAGCGAGTGCACCACGATGTCGGCGCCGTGCTCGAACGGCCGGCAGAGGTACGGCGTCGGCACGGTATTGTCCACGATCAACGGCACGCCGTGGGCGTGGGCGACCGCCGCCAGCGCGCCGAAGTCGACCACGTTGGCTGCCGGATTGCCGATCGATTCGCAGAACACCGCCTTGGTCTTGGCGTCGATCAGCCGGCCCAGGCCCTCGATGTCGCGATAGTCGCCGAAGCGGGCCTCGATGCCGAACCGTGGCAGGGTGTGGGCGAACAGATTGTAGGTGCCGCCATACAGGGTCGAAGTGGTGACGATGTTGTCGCCGACCTCGGCGATGGTCATCAGGGCATAGGTGATCGCCGCCGAACCGGCCGAGACCGCCAGCGCGCCCACGCCGCCTTCCATCGCCGCTACCCGTTGTTCGAGCACAGCGGTGGTCGGGTTCATGATCCGGGTATAGATGTTGCCCGGTACCTTCAGATCGAACAGATCAGCGCCGTGCTGGGTGTCGTCGAAGGCGTAGGAGGTGGTCTGGTAAATGGGGACGGCGACCGCCTTGGTGGTGGGTTCCGGAGAGTAGCCGCCGTGGATGGCGATGGTTTCGATTTTCATGGTGACGGGTTCTATCGGTTGCCAGGGAAGGACACGCAAAGTCTGGACGGGAGAGTCAGGCTATGTCCAGTATGCCGCACCGTAAATGAGTAATTGCAGCACCAGCCAAGCGTAACCGGCGGCCAGCAGGTCGTCGAACATGATGCCGAAACCACCGCCGATCCGGCGGTCGGCCTGGCGGATCGGCCAGGGCTTGAGGATGTCGAACAAGCGGAACAGCGCGAAACCAGCCACGACCCACCACCAGCCTGCCGGCGCGGCGATCATGGTGACGAAATAACCGATCACTTCATCCCAGACGATGGCCGGGTGATCGTGCACGCCCAAGTCACGCGCGGCGCGATCGCAAATCCATATCCCCAGGATGAAGCCGATCACGGTCAGCAGCAGATAGAGGCCCAATGGCAACGGTCGCGCCAGCAGATAGAGCGGAATCGCCGCCAGGGTGCCGAAGGTACCGGGCGCTTTGGGCGCGCAGCCAGAACCAAAGCCCAGGGCAAGGAAGTGGATGGGATCCCGGAATACGCGGGCGCAGGGCCGTATGGCTTCCGCCGGTCCGGTGGGAGAGGAGGAGGACGAGTGCGATGGAGTCATGAACCTTGTAGTGAGCTGCCGGGCATGGGCCGGCTCAGGTTTTCTTCCATAGGATCATCTGGGTACAGCGAAACAGCGCGATCTTGCGATCGGTCGCCTGGTCGACGACGACGGCGTCCCAGACCTGGGTATTGCGACCGAGGTGTTGGGCGGTCGCGATACAGCCGACGATACTGCCATCTTTTGCGGTGCCAAGAAAATTGCTTTTCAACTCGATGGTGGTGAACGATTCCGCCCCGTCGGGCAAGTGGGCCACGGTAGCGTAGCCGCAGGCCGTGTCAGCCAGCGCCACCACGCTGGCGGCGTGCAGGAAATTGTTCGGGGCGATGTGCAGCTTCTTCACCGCCATCCGGCATTTCAAGCTGCTGGGGGCCAGCTCGACGATCTCGATGCCCAGATAGCCCGGCAGATATTCGTTGCCGCGCTCATTGAGCAGGTCAACCGTGATATGGGGGCGTAGTTGACTCATGCCTCGCTCTCCTTAAATGGTTCGAATGATGTGCGGTTCACGTGGCTACCGCCGGTCGGACCACCGGTGCTTCCCGGATCGGCAGATTCACCAGCGCCGCCAGCGCCGCCAGGCTCATGTCGGCGTACCACATCCAGCTGTAGTCGCCGAACCGGGTGATGGCCCAGCCGCCCAGATAAGCCCCGAAGAAGCCGCCCAGCTGGTGCGACAGCAGAGTCATGCCGAACAGGGTGGCCAGATAACGGACGCCGAACAGCTTGCCGACGATGGCTGCGGTCGGTGGCACCGTCGCCAGCCAGGTAAAGCCCAGTCCTGCCGCGAACAGGTAATAGGTCAACTCGGTGCGGGGCATCAGCAGGTACCAGCCGATCAACAGCGTGCGCGAGCCGTACATGACCGCCAGCACGTATTTGCTGCGGTATCGGGCCACGCACGAACCGGCGTAGAGACTGCCGAAGATGTTGGACAGCCCGATGATGGCCAACGACCAGCTGGCGACGGTAGGCGGCAGGCCGCACAGTTGCACTTCGCCCGGCAGGTGGGTGACCAGAAAGGCGATATGGAAACCGCAGGTGAAGAAGCCGGCGTGCAGCAGCAGATAACTCGGATCGCGCAGGGAACGTCCGACGGCCTGCAGCACCCCGGAATTCAGGTCGGTATGCTGAACAGGGGCTTCGTTTTGCTTCATCAGAGCGCCAATCAGGGGCAAGGCGGACAGGGTTGCCAGCGCCATGGCCCACAGCGTACCCATCCAGCCGATGGCTTGAATCAGCGTTTGCACGATCGGGGCGAACACGAATTGGCCAAAGGAGCCGCCTGCATTGATGACGCCCGCCGCCGAACCATGGGCCACCGCCGGCAAGCGCCGCGCCGCCGCGCCGATCAGCACGGAAAAACTGCCGGCGCCCGAGCCCATGGCCAACAGCAACCCCAGCGAAACCATCAGGCCGAAACCCGACTGCATGAACGGGGTGATGGCGCAGCCGGCGGCCATCACCAGCAATCCGCCGATCAGCACGGCGCGCGGTCCGTAGCGATCGGCCAAACCGCCGGCGATGGGCTGGATAGCTCCCCAGGCGAATTGACCGACCGCCAGCGCCAGACTGATCGTGGTGATCTCAAGCCCGGTCGATAGCATCAGGGGGTTGACGAACAGGCCGAGCGACTGGCGCACGCCCATGGTGACCATCAGGATGCCGGCGGCCGCCAGCGTAGTCAGCAAGACTTCGGGTTTTCGCAGTGATTGAAACATGCTGTGTCGCTCCAGGCGGTGGACGGTCGCAAGCGATACGCTGGAACTGTAGGCTGCAAAATCGTTCCGACATAGCCCATAATCCAGACCACACTGTCAACCCGATATTGACAAATGACCTGGTTAAGCAGTTGGGAAAGCTTCGTCAAGGTGGTGGAGACCGGCAGCATGGCGGCGGCGGCCCGGCGGCTCAATTGCACCCGCGCCCAGGTCAGCAAACAGATCCGCGAGCTGGAACGGGCGTTCGGGGCGCGCCTGCTGGAGCGCTCCACCCGCAAACTCAGCCTGACGCCGTCCGGCGAAGTGTTCTATCAGCACGCCCTGCGCGCTTTGGACGCCATCGACGGCGCGACCGTGGCGATGAAGAATCTGGGCGATGCGCCGCGCGGGGTGTTACGCATCAGCGCCACGGTCACCTTTGGGCGTCTGTACGTCGCGCCGTTGGTTCCTCGGCTGATCGCGCGTTATCCGGAGCTGAGTTGCGAACTGATCTTGAGCGACCAGCTGGTCGATCTGGTCGATGACAACATCGATCTGGCGCTACGCGTGACCAAGGCGCCACCAAGCGATGCGGTGGCCCGCAAGCTGGTGGCGTTGCGGCGAGTCATTTGCGCGGCTCCCAGCTATCTCGCGACCCACGGCGAGCCGCAGACGCCCCATGATCTGGCTCGCCATTGCTGCTTCGGCTACCGGTTTTCCGATCAAGGCGTCTGGCGACTGGCCGACAGCCAGGGTCGCGAGATCAGTGTCCCCGCCCAGCACCGCTTTCAGGTCAACAATATCGACTGCCTGTTCGAGGCCATCCTGGCCGGTCATGGCGTGGGCGTCTTGCCCACTTATCTGTGCGGTCCGGCCCTGGCGCGCGGAACCTTGCGCGCCATCCTCGACCCGTTCGAGCCGGTCAGCGACCTGGGGCGATATCTCTACGCCTGTTACATGCCCAGCCGAATTCGGGTGCCGAAGGTACGGGTGTTCCTGGACGAACTGGAGAAGATGCTACGGCCCGTTCCGCCGTGGGAGCAGGCCGATTTCGGGGCATGACGCCCCCACAAGAATTCCCTTTACCGCGAACGTGTTTCGGACTATGTTCCGCGCCATTTTCCCAGCGCGGCAAACTCTATGATCAATGTCTTCGCGTTGCAGAACGGTCGCCTTCGCCAGATTCCCATCGAAAACCAGGGTGAGCTTGAGCAGGCCAAGCCGATCTGGATCGATTTCGACGAGCCCACCGATGAAGAGCGGGTCTGGGCACGGGATCTATTCGGTCTGACCTTGCCGGACGAAGACGATTTCGGCGACATCGAGGCCAGCGCCCGCTGCTTCGAGGACGCCAGCGGCTCGCTGCAGATTCGCTCCGATTTTCTGCTCGACAAGGTCGATGAGGTTCGCAACGTGCCGGTCGCGTTCGTGCTGCGGCAGGACATTCTGTTCAGCCTGCATCAGGAAGATTTGCCGGTGTTTCGCCTGCTGCGGATGCGAGCCCGCCACCAGCCCGGCTATCTCGAAGACTGCCGGGACGTGCTGCTCGATCTGTACGCCACCGACGCCGAATATTCGGCCGATTCCCTGGAAGGGATCTACGCCAATCTGGAAGAGATCGGCAGCCGGGTGTTGACCGCCCATCTGACCGACCAGGATGCCGCCGACGTCCTGGCCGGCATCGCCCGCGAGGAAGACCTGAACGGGCGGATTCGCCGCAACCTGATGGATACCCGCCGCGCCATTTCTTTCCTGATGCGGCGGCGGCTGCTATCCAGCGAGCAGATCGAGGAATCGCGCCAAATCCTGCGCGACATCGAATCGCTGGATGGCCACACCTCGTTCTTGTTCGAGAAGATCAACTTCCTGATGGACGCCACGGTCGGCTTCATCAACATCAACCAGAACAAGATCATCAAGCTGTTCTCGGTGGCCTCGGTTGCCCTGCTGCCGCCGACCCTGATCGCCAGTATCTATGGCATGAACTTCGAGTTCATGCCCGAGCTCAAGTGGCCGTTCGGTTATCCCTTCGCCCTCGGCCTGATGGTGGTGTCGGTCATCGCGCCGTTCTGGTATTTCAGCAAGAAGGGCTGGTTGAAATAGCGGCGCGCGGTCGTTGGGGCAGACTGTGGGGTCGGTGAATCCGCCTCGAGCGCTTGGGGTATAGTATCAGCGGCGGGGCGCGATGCCCGCCGGGCGTTTCATCGGGCTCCCCATTCCAAGCCAGGCAGGAGAACATCATGTCCGCTTCGAATTCTGCGCAGCAGCATCTTTACGAATTGGCCGTTCGAACAGGCATCGCCTTGCGGACCCGGGGCCAGACGCTGGCGGTCGCCGAATCCTGCACCGGCGGTTGGATCGCCAAGGCCGTGACCGACGTGCCGGGCAGCTCCGGCTGGTTCGACTGCGGCTTCGTCACCTACAGCAATACTGCCAAGAGCGCGCTGCTGGGCGTGTCGGAAGCGACTTTGGCTAGCCATGGTGCGGTCAGCGCCGAGACGGTGGCCGAGATGGCGGCCGGTGTTCTGGAACGCAGCTTGGCCGATGTGGCGATCGCCGTCAGTGGTATCGCCGGTCCCGACGGCGGCGCTCCCGACAAACCGGTCGGCACGGTTTTCCTGGCCTGGGCGCTGCGCCATGGCGCGAGCTGGACCGAGCGTCGGTGCTTCGACGGAAGCCGCGACGAGGTGCGGCTGCAATCGGTGACGGCGGCCCTGCAAGGGGTGCTGGATGTCTTCGCCGGCCGGCGCTGAGGAGAATGCGGCTACACCGCGCCGCCTGTTCCTGGCCTTGTGGCCGGGCGCGGTCGAGCGGGCGCAGATCGCCGAGCTGGCGGCGCAGGCAGCGGGTCGCGGTCGGCTGCGCGACGCCAATCTGCATCTGACCCTGGCGTTCCTGGGTGCGACCGGCGCGGCGCGCTTGGCAGCTTACCAGGCGGTTTTGGCCGAGCTGCCCATGCCGGAACTGGATCTGCTGCTGGATCGCTACGGCTACTGGCCGCAGTCGCGCATCCTGTGGCTGGGCTCCAGCCGCACCCCACCGGAATTGTACGAGCTGGTGGCCGAATTGCATCGACGGCTGCGCCGTTGTGGTTTCGAGCCCGAACGGCGGGCGTTTCAGGCCCATATCACCCTCGCTCGCCGGTTTCCTGGTCCGGCCCCAGTTCAGCCACCCGCCGTTCCGGTCCGTTGGCGGAGCGCCGAAGTGGCGCTGGTCGAATCGATTCTCGACCGGCAGGGCGCACGCTATCAGGTCCTGCAGCGCTGGCCGGGGGCTAGGTTAGCCGATGGTTCTATGGAATAATCGGTGAAAACAACCGGTTCCGCTATGCGGTAACCGGCGTGGTCACCATCGGGTGTGGCTGCTATCAAGAGGATACGGAATGGACGACAACAGGAAAAAAGCGCTGGCTGGCGCGCTGACCCAGATCGAGCGCCAGTTCGGCAAAGGCGCGGTCATGCGCTTGGGCGATACCAGCGTCGCCCGCGACGTGATGACGGTCTCGACCGGTTCGCTGGGCCTGGATATCGCCTTGGGCATCGGCGGCCTGCCGCGCGGACGGGTCACCGAAATCTACGGTCCCGAATCCTCCGGCAAGACCACGCTGGCCTTGCAGGTCATCGCCGAGTCCCAGCGGCTGGGCGGCTGCGCGGCCTTCATCGACGCCGAACACGCGCTCGATCCGATCTATGCCGCCAAGTTGGGGGTCAATGTCGAGGATCTGCTGGTGTCGCAACCGGACACCGGCGAACAGGCCCTGGAAATCGCCGATATGTTGGTGCGGTCCGGTGCGGTGGACACCGTCGTGGTCGATTCGGTGGCGGCGCTGACGCCCAAGGCCGAAATCGAGGGCGATATGGGCGACTCCCATGTCGGCTTGCAGGCCCGGTTGATGAGCCAGGCGCTGCGCAAGCTCACCGCCAACATCAAGCGCTCCAATACCCTGGTGATCTTCATCAACCAGATCCGCATGAAAATCGGGGTGATGTTCGGCTCGCCGGAAACCACCACCGGCGGCAATGCCCTCAAGTTCTATGCTTCGGTGCGGCTGGACATCCGCCGGATCGGTTCGATCAAGAAGGGCGAAGAGGTCATCGGCAACGAGACCCGGGTCAAGGTGGTCAAGAACAAACTGGCCCCGCCGTTCAAGCAGGCCGAATTCGAGATTCTCTACGGCGAAGGCGCATCCCGTCTGGGCGAGATCGTCGATCTCGGGGTCAAGGTCGGGTTGATCGAAAAATCTGGGGCCTGGTACAGTTGCAGCGGCGTCCGCATCGGTCAGGGCAAGGACAACGCCCGCAATTATCTCAAGGAAAACCCAGAGCTGGCCCAGCAATTGGAGGACAAGATCCGCGTCCATTTCCTCGCCCGACCGGATGCGGTGCCAGGCGCCACATCCGGCAGCGCTGGCGACGATGAAGCGACCAGTCCGGCCGGTTCCGCGACCGATGAGCTGGGCGCCGGTCTCTGACAAGGCAGGCAGCATCGAGCCAGCGGTCGTGCGCGCCAAGGCGCTGGAGCTGCTGGCCCGGCGCGAGCATTCCCGGCTGGAGTTGCGCCAGAAGCTGCTTCAGCGCGGCTATCCGTCCGATCGCATCGACAGCGTGCTGGATCAGTTGATGGCAGAGCGCCTGCTCGACGAAGGCCGCTATGCCGAACTGTACGCCTGCAACCGGGCTGACAAGGGCTATGGCCCGCTGCGCATCGCCTGTGAGCTGCGCGAGCGCGGTGTGCCGGAGGCTCTGGTCGGCGCGACCCTGGCGCTATTGGCCGATGACTGGCCCGCCAAACTGCGCGTCCTGCATCATAAGCGCTTCAAATCCATGATCCCCGCCGATGCCGCTGGGCGAATGCAGCAGACGCGGGTTCTCCGCCAGCATGGTTTCAGCCTCGATCAGATCAAGGCCCTGTTCGAGCAGAATGACGAGTGATGAACGCCCACCGCCCGCCGCAGCCTAGCCTGTGATCCCTGATACTGACGACTGACCTTCGATATCCGACCATGACCAGTAGCGCCGAACTCCGTAGTCTTTTCCTGAACTACTTCCGCGATCACGGCCACGAGGTGGTGGCCAGCAGTCCGCTGGTGCCGATCAACGACACCACCCTGCTCTTTACCAACGCCGGCATGGTGCAGTTCAAGGACGTGTTCACCGGCCGCGATCACCGCCCCTACCGGCGCGCGACCACGGCCCAGCGCTGCGTTCGGGCCGGCGGCAAGCACAACGATCTGGAAAACGTGGGCTATACCGCGCGCCATCACACCTTTTTCGAGATGTTGGGCAACTTCAGCTTCGGCGACTACTTCAAGCGCGACGCCATCCATTTCGCCTGGGAGTTCCTGACCGGGGTCCTGAAGATGCCGCCCGCCAAGCTGTGGGTCACGGTGTACGAGACCGACGACGAGGCTTATCAGGTCTGGGCCGAGGAGATCCAGGTCCCGCGCGACCGCATCACCCGCATCGGCGACAAGCCCGGTGGCAAACGCTTCGAGAGCGACAATTTCTGGGCCATGGGTGACACTGGCCCCTGCGGCCCCTGTTCGGAAATCTTCTACGATCACGGCCCCGACATCGCCGGTGGTCCGCCCGGCTCGCCCGACGAGGACGGCGACCGCTACATCGAAATCTGGAACCTGGTGTTCATGCAGTTCGACCGCAGCCCCGATGGCGCGCTGACCCCGCTGCCGCGGCCCTCGGTCGATACCGGCATGGGGCTGGAGCGGCTGGCGGCGGTGATGCAGGGGGTGCACAGCAACTACGAAATCGACCTGTTTCAGAATCTGATCCGGGCGGCGGCCGAAGCCACCGAATCCAGCGATCTGTCCTCCAGTTCGCTGCGGGTGATCGCCGACCACATTCGCGCCACTGCCTTCCTGATTACCGACGGGGTGTTGCCGTCGAACGAAGGGCGCGGCTACGTGTTGCGGCGGATCATGCGCCGCGCCATCCGCCACGGCTACAAGCTGGGCGCCACCGGCAATTTCTTCGCGACCCTGGTGCGGCCGCTGGTGGTGGAGATGGGTGCGGCCTATCCCGAGCTGGCCCAGGCCGAGGCCCAGGTAGAGCGCGTCATTCGCCAGGAAGAGGAGCGGTTCGCCGAAACCCTGTCGCACGGCATGCGGCTGCTGGAGGACGGTATCGCCGGCCTGTCCGGCGGGACCATTCCCGGCGCGACCGTGTTCAAGCTCTACGACACTTACGGTTTTCCGGTCGATCTTACCGCCGACATCGCCCGCGAACGCGGCTTGCAACTCGACATGGCTGGCTTCGAGCGCGAAATGGAGGCGCAACGCGAGCGTGCCCGCGCCCATAGCCAGTTCGGTTTGCGCCACGCCGCCGATCTCGGGGTCGAGGGCTGCACCGAGTTTCACGGCTACGATCGGCTGGAGGAAGAGGCCACGGTGGTGGCGCTGTTCCACGCCGGTCAGGCGGTCGAGACGCTGAATGCGGGCGAAGAAGGCATCGTGGTGCTGGATCACACCCCGTTCTACGCCGAATCGGGCGGTCAGGTCGGCGACGGCGGCTGGTTGCGCGCCGATGGTTTGGCATTCGAAGTCCACGACACCCAAAAACAAGGCGAAGGCGTGTTCACCCACATCGGTGCACTGCAGCAGGGTCGCTTGACGCGAGGCATGACGGTGTTGGCGCAGGTGGACGCCGCCCAGCGCCAGGCCACCGCCCTGCATCATTCCGCGACCCACCTGCTGCACGCGGCCTTGCGGCGGGTTTTGGGGACGCACGTGGCCCAGAAGGGCTCGCTGGTGGGGCCGCAGCGCCTGCGCTTCGACTTTTCCCATTTCGAACCGATGACGCCGGAACAGCTGGAGGCCGTCGAGCGGTTGGTCAACGCCCAGATTCGCGGCAACGTCGCGGTGGAAACCACCATCATGGTCCCGGATGAGGCCATCGCCGCCGGAGCCATGGCGCTGTTCGGCGAGAAATACGGTGATCGAGTGCGCGTGCTGCGCATGGGCGATTTCTCCACCGAATTGTGCGGCGGCACTCATGTCCAGCGGGTCGGCGACATCGGCCTGTTCAAGATCGTGTCCGAGGGCGGCGTGGCCGCTGGTGTCCGTCGCATCGAAGCCGTCACCGGCGAGCGGGCCTTGGACTATGTCGCCGCGCTGCAGGATCGCGCCCGACAGACCGCGCAGCTGGTCCGGGGCGACCGCGACAATTTTCCCGACAAGGTGCGGCAACTGGTCGAGCGCACCCGGCAATTGGAGAAGGATCTCGAACAGCTCAAGAGCCGGCTGGCCAGCGGCCAGGGGGCCGATCTGCTCAGCCAGGCGGTGGATGTGGCCGGAATCAAGGTGTTGGCTGCCCGGCTGGATGGGGTGGACGCCAAGACCCTGCGCGAGGCGGTGGATCGCTACAAGAACCAGCTCAAGGCGGCGGCGGTGGTGCTGGCCACGGTCGAAGACGGCAAGGTGCGGCTGGTCGCGGGCGTGACGCCGGCGGAAACCGCGCGGGTCAAGGCCGGCGAGCTGGTCAACAGGGTGGCCCAGCAGGTCGGTGGCAAAGGCGGCGGGCGGCCCGATATGGCCCAGGCGGGCGGTAGCGATCCCACCCAGCTCGATACGGCATTAGGTTCGGTGCCGGAATGGGTAAAGGAACAACTGGGTTGAGCGGGATATCGGATACGAAAAAATCGCCCCATTCGTGGGATTTGTATCGCAATGTAGCAGCATTAAAACTACTTTGTCTCCGGATACTAGCGCCTGTTTCTATGAAATTACACGGGAACTGCTTGGAGATTGCCAACCTTCCGTTATAATCGCGCCTGCTATTGATGCTCTTGGCAAATCGTGCCAGAGGCGGATTTCGACGACGAATTTTCGGTAGGGACAGCATGGCGCTTATCGTACAGAAATACGGCGGCACCTCGGTGGGTAACATCGAGCGCATCGAGAACGTAGCCGAAAAGGTGATCGGCTGGCGCGAACGCGGCCATCAGGTCGTGGTCGTCGTCTCGGCCATGAGCGGTGAAACCGATCGACTGATCGGGTTGGCCAAAGGGATTACGGCGCGCCCCAGCCCGCGCGAATTCGATGTGTTGCTGTCGACCGGCGAGCAGGTGACCATCGCGTTGTTGTGCATCGCGCTGGAAAAACGGGGTTGTCCGGCCCGCTCCTACACGGGTGGCCAGGTCCGCATCCTCACCGACGACGCCTTCAACAAGGCGCGCATCTGCGATGTGGAAGTCGACGCCATGCGCGGCGATCTCGACGCCGGCCGGGTCGTGGTGGTCGCCGGGTTCCAGGGGGTGGACGAGGACGGCAACATCACCACGCTGGGACGCGGCGGCTCCGACACCACTGGCGTCGCCCTGGCCGCTGCGCTCAAGGCTGACGAATGCCAGATCTACACCGACGTCGATGGGGTTTACACCACCGATCCGCGTGTCGTGCCCGAAGCCCGTCGTCTCGATCGCATCACCTTCGAGGAGATGCTGGAGATGGCCAGCCTGGGCTCCAAGGTGTTGCAGATTCGCGCAGTGGAATTCGCCGGTAAACATAATGTCCCATTACGTGTGCTCTCCACCTTCGTCGAAGGTCCAGGCACCCTGATTACGTACGAGGAGGCTTTCGAGGTGGAGCAAATGGAGAAAGTGCTGATTTCCGGTATCGCCTTCAACCGCAGCGAAGCCAAGCTGACGGTACTGGGCGTGCCCGACCGGCCTGGCGTAGCCTTCAACATCTTGGGGCCGGTGTCGGGGGCCAACATCGAAGTGGACATGATCATCCAGAACATCAGCCACGACGGGACCACCGACTTCACTTTCACGGTGCATCGCAACGATTTCGAGCGCACGTTGGAGATCCTGAAGGAGCGCGCCGCCGAGTTGGGCGCTCGCGAAGTCAGCGGCGACACCAAGATCGCCAAACTGTCGCTGGTCGGCATCGGTATGCGGTCCCACGCCGGCGTCGCCAGCAAGATGTTCCAGGCTCTGGCGAAGGAGGGGATCAATATCCGCATGATCTCGACCTCCGAGATCAAGATTTCGGTCGTGGTGGACGAGAAATACCTGGAATTGGGGGTTCGCGCCCTGCACGAGGCGTTCGAACTGGACAAAGTCGCCTGAGAGCATCCGGCGCTGCCGCCCGCCATGTGGACCTGTTCCGACACGGGCGGTCAAAAACCGCGAATGACCTGGTGCTGTTGATGGAAAACAAGGAGTAGCTTGATATGTTGATTCTAACGCGCAGAGTTGGAGAAACGCTCATGATCGGTGATGAAGTCACCGTGACCGTGTTGGGCGTGAAAGGTAATCAGGTCCGCATTGGAGTCAATGCGCCCAAGGATATTGCGGTGCATCGCGAAGAAATCTACGAACGCATCAAGCGCGAGCAGGACGGCGCCTCTCCCGGAACGACGCAGCCGCGTCCCGAGCCCTGAAAATCGGGGCTTTACGTCGGTGATTTCACGCGCTATCCTTTAGCGCTCTTTGATGCCCATTGATTGGGCATTCATCGGAGAGATGGCCGAGTGGCTGAAGGCGCTCCCCTGCTAAGGGAGTATGGGGTCATAAAGCTCCATCGAGGGTTCGAATCCCTCTCTCTCCGCCAGTTTTGTGAAAAGGGTGGAAATTGACAATGCGGGCTTCGGTCAGCATAATTAATGTTTCTACTCAACGCGCCCGTAGCTCAGTTGGATAGAGTACCTGGCTACGAACCAGGTGGTCGGGAGTTCGAATCTCTCCGGGCGCGCCAAATGAATCGACGGCTCAGCAGAAATGCTGGGCCGTTTTCGTTTGGATGGCGCGTACTGACGGTCAGGGCGAAGCCGGAATCCCCAGCGGCAATAACAACGGGACGACCAGCAGATCGATCGCCATCATCAGCAAGATCATCGGTAAACCCACCCGCACGAAGTCGTTGAACCGGTAGCCGCCGGGGGCCAGCACCAGGGTGTTGACCGGCGAGGACACCGGTGTGGCGAAGGCCGCCGAAGCTGCCACCGCCACGGTCATGGCGAAGGGGTAGGGAGAGACACCGATCTTGTGAGCTGCAGCGATGGCCACCGGCGCCATCAACACTGCCGTGGCGGTGTTGGAGATGAACAAGCCCACGGTCGCCGCCAGCAGGAAGATGCCGGCCAGCAACGCCAGCGGACCCAGTCCGCCCAATCCAGCCGCCAGACCATCGGCGATCAGGGCCACCCCGCCGGTGCTTTCCAGGGCCTTGGCCAGCGGCAGCATGCCGGCGATGACCACCAGACTGGGCCAGTTGATCGAGCGGTAGGCATCCTCCAGCCGCAGGCAGCGGAATAGCCCCATGGCCAACGCCGCCAGCAGCGTCGCCATGGTGTTGGGTACCAGCCCGAAGGTCATCATGATCACCATCGCGAGCAGGACCAACAGCGCAAACGGTGCGCGGCGGTGGGTCGGCGCCACCTCGGCGAATTCCGCCGGCAGATTCAGCACCAGAAAACGCTTGTGATCGCCCTGGATTCGGCTGATGTTCTTCCAGGAGCCGGCCACCAGCAACACGTCGCCGAAAGCCAGCTTTTCCTCGATCAGATTGCCCGGCAGCAACTGGCGACGCCGGCGAATGCCCAGCACGCTCAACCCGTAGCGGCTGCGAAACGCCGCCTGACGCAGGGTTTGGCCGATCAATTCCGAATCGGGCGGCAACATCACCTCGACCAGCCCCAGCTCCTTGATCAGATTGCGCTGTTGAATCTCCTCAAGCGGTAATAAGGTCAGCCGTTCGGTCGTGCACACATCGGTGATCGTTTCAGTCGGGCCGACCAGATAGAAAATATCGTGGGGGCGGATTTCGGTCGTGGCCAGCGCCGAGGTCACCCGATGGCCAAAGGACCGCTGACGTTCGACACCCACGATGGTGGTGCCATAACGGCTGCGCAGTCCAGCCTCGGCGACGGTTTGGTTCACCAGCGGTGACTCTGCTTCGATTCGCAAACGGTGCAATTGGTGGAGCAGGTTGTAGCTTTCGCCCAGTTCCCGCAGCGTTTGGCGGCGGCCGGCGGTGCCATCCGGTGGTGGATTGGCGGGCAACAGGCGAGAACCAATGGCCCACATGTAGACAACCCCCACCACCAGCGCCACCACGCCGATGGGGGTGATGGTCAGGAAGCCGAAGGGTTGCAACCCGGCCGCGCGCAAGGCGTCGTTCACCATCAGGTTGGGCGGGGTGGCGATCAGGGTCAGCATGCCGCTCAGCAGCGCCGCGAACGCCAGCGGCATCATCAGCCGGCCCGGACCGATGCCGAGGCGCTGGGTGATACCCAGGACCACCGGGATGAAGATGGCCACGACCCCGGTGGAGCTCATGAATGCGCCCAAGCCGGCGACTGCCAGCATCAGCAACACCAGCAGCCGGGTTTCGCTGGCCCCGGCCACCCGGGTCAGCCAGTTGCCGACCTGATTGGCGACGCCGGTCTGCACCAGTCCTTCGCCGACCACGAACAGCCCGGCGATCAGGATCACCACCGGATCACCAAAGCCGGCCACTGCCTCGGGCACCGTCAGGATGCCGCCCAGCGTCAGCGCCACGATCACCAGCAGCGCCACCACGTCCGGCCGCAGCCGGTCGCTGGCGAACAGCACCACAGCGACCGCCAGCACGCCGAATACGAACCCGGTATCAGCCGTCATCATCTATCGACCTCGATCCACCGTCGTCGGACCCCCAGTCCGGTCAGCGCGCCAAAGCGTTGCGCCAGCGAACGGGGATACCAGCTTGACTCAGTTTGATTCCCGGTAAGGGTGCCGAAACGCCGGTGGAATGTCCACCCAGGTCCGGGTATGCCCCGCAAGATGACCCGAAAGGGACGGTTGGCGGCCGTCGTCAGCAAGGTCCATCCTGGCCGAGCGCGTAGTCGTAATCCAGAATCAGCGGGGCGTGATCGGAAAAGCGCTGGTCGCGGTAGATGGCGGCGGCGCGGACCGATCCGGCCAAGCTTGGGGTGATGACCTGATAGTCGATGCGCCAACCGACATTGTTGGCGCGCGCCCGGCCGCGATTCGACCACCAGGTGTATTGCTCGGGACGCGGATCGACGACCCGAAAGGCGTCTACCCAGCCCAGCGGGCCGAACAACTGGTCCATCCAGGCGCGTTCCTCGGGCAGAAAGCCGGAATGGTCGCGATTGGCCCGCCAATTCTTGAGGTCGATTTCCTGATGGGCGATGTTCCAGTCGCCGCACAGGATGCAGTCGCGACCGCTGGCCTGCAACGCCTGCAACGGTGGATGCAAGCGGGCCAGGAAGTCGAATTTCACCGCTTGCCGTTCCGGGCTGGAGGAGCCGGACGGAAGATACAGCGAGATCACGCTCAGCGGACCGAACCGCGCTTCCAGCCAGCGGCCTTCCTGATCGCATTCCGACCAGCCCAGGCCGGTGCGCACATCGTCGGGCGGGCGGCGAGCGTACAGGGCGACGCCGCTATACCCTTTGCGGATGGCGTCGTGGTGATAGCAGTGGTAGCCGGCCGGATAATGGATCTCGGGTTGCAATTGCGGCTGCTGGGCCTTGGTCTCCTGGATGCAGACCACGTCCGCGTTCTGGGTTGCCAGCCAGGCGAAAAAGCCCTTGCTGGCGGCGGAACGGATGCCGTTGGCGTTGAAGGTGATGACCCGCACGACCGTCATACTCCAGTGGAAGGGATACGAGCGCGCTATGATAAAGGTATCCGTCCCTACAGCCAGAATGCGAGCCATGCAGGACTATCAACGCGACTTTCTCGATTTCGCCATCAGCCGGGGCGTGTTGCGCTTCGGCGAGTTCACCCTCAAGTCCGGACGTCTCAGCCCCTATTTCTTCAACGCCGGCTTGTTCAACAGCGGCACGGCTCTGGCCAAGCTGGGGCGCTATTACGCCGCGGCCATCCAGGAAGCCGATTTGAGCTTCGACATGCTGTTCGGACCGGCCTACAAGGGGATTCCACTGGTCGCAGCGGTGGCCGTCGCCCTGGCCGAGCAGCATGGCCGCGATCTGCCCTGGTGCTTCAACCGCAAGGAGGCCAAGGATCACGGCGAGGGCGGCGTCATCGTCGGCGCGCCGCTGCAGGGCCGAGTGCTGATCGTCGATGATGTCATCACCGCCGGCACCGCCATCCGCGAAACCATGCAGATCCTGAACGGGTATGGGGTGACTCCGGCGGGGGTGCTGATCGCGCTGGATCGGCAGGAGCGCGGCCAGGGCGACTGGTCGGCGGTGCAGGAAGTCGAACAGGCCCATGGCATCCAGGTGACCAGTATCGTCTCGCTGAGCGATTTGGTGGCCTATTTGGCCGAACGGCCAGAGTACGCGGCCTATTTGGCCAAGATGCAGGTTTATCGGGCGCAATATGGCATTGCCGAGCTTGCCCCATTCTGACGGGAAGCCCCGTGCCGGGCCGATGTCCGACCGTTTCTTTTTCCGCCGAATTCCCACTCCAGTGTCGCGACCATGATGCCAGCCTACCTTCAGTCAGCCGTTCGCCACGCCAAGTCCGAGCCGCCCATCGTCATCGCCCTGGTCGTTCTGATCCTGGGTCTGTTGCTGGAGCACAGCGCCGTGGAACACGGCGGTCTGTTGCTGTGGGGTCTGTTGCTGGTCATCCTGGTCGCCATCATCGGCGTCGCGTTCCGGATCAGCCATCATGCCGAGGTGTTGGCGTTGCGGCTGGGCGAGCCCTACGGCACCCTCATCCTGACCATCGCGGCGGTCTCGGTCGAGGTGGTGATCCTGGTGGTGTTGCTGCAGGGCGCGCCCAATCCCACCTTGGCGCGCGATACCGTGTATGCGGCGGTGATGCTCGACATCAACGGCATCCTGGGCATCGCGGCGTTGATCGGTGGCCTCAGGCACGGCGAGACGCCCTATAACGTGGATTCGGCCAGCGCGTTCATTGCCATGCTGCTGGTGGCTATCGGCATTGGCATGTTCATTCCCGACTTCGTGCCGGAGGAGCGTTGGCAAATCTATTCCGCCTTTTCGGTGGGGATCATGGCGCTGATGTATCTGGCGTTCCTGCGGCTGCAGACCGTGGAGCACCGCCAGTTCTTCGAATATGGCGCGCAGGCGGAAGAGGAAGCCCACGACCAGGCGCATAGCCCCAATGCCTTGCATATCGGCGTCATGATCGGCGCTATCGTGCTGGTGGGGCTGCTGTCCGAGGTGCTGTCGGTGCTGTTGGACGCCGGGCTGGCCGGCAGTAGCCTGCCGAAATCCATTCCCGCTGTGCTGGTGGCGTTGATTTCCGCCAGTCCGGAATTGTTGACCGCACTGAAAGCGGCTTACCACAATCGGATGCAAACCACCGTCAACATCGCCCTGGGGGCGTCGCTGGCGACGGTGTTGCTGACCCTGCCGGTGATCGAAACCATTGCGCTGATCACCGGTGAGCGTATCGTCATGGCGCTGACGCCGGTGCAGGCTGGCATGTTGCTGCTGACCCTGCTGGCGGCGATGAACAACCTGCACGACGGCGAAACCAACGCCATCGAAGGGATCAGTCACTTGGCGCTGTTCGCGACTTTCGTGGCGCTGGTGTTCGTGCAGTAGCCGAATCTGAGCGGGGTCAACGGCTCCGCAATCCGGCGGCAACGTCGCGGAACGCCGCCAGAGCGGCTTCAAGGTGTTCGATGATCTGCTGTTGGAGTTCGTCGGGCGGCGGCAGCTCGTCGAGATTTTCCAGGCTGTCGTCCTTCAGCCAGAAGATGTCCAGGCTGGCTTTGTCGCGGGCCAGCAAGTCTTGATAGGCGAAGAAGCGGAAGCGCTCGGTGGCAACGCGCTGATGACGGTTGGCCGGGTTGTAGCAGCGGATGAAGTCCTGTAGGTCCAGCAGTTTCAGGGGACGGGTCTTCAGCGTGAAGCGCTGGTTGGTGCGCAGGTCGTAGAACCACACGCCCTGGGTATGGACCCGGCCATCCTTGGGGGCGCTGTCGAAAAACACCACGTTGGCTTTCACCCCCTGGGCGTAGAAAATGCCGGTCGGCAAGCGCAGGATGGTGTGCACGTCGCAATTCTCCAACAGCTTGCGCCGGATCTTCTCGCCGGCACCGCCTTCGAACAGCACGTTGTCGGGTAGCACCACTGCCGCTTGGCCATCGATTTTGAGCATGCTGACGATGTGCTGCAGGAAATTGAGCTGCTTGTTCGAGGTGGTTTCCCAGAAGTCCTGGCGCTGGTAGGTGAGCGCGTCGCGGTCTTCTTCGCCGTCCTCGTTGGTAATGGTCATGCTGCTTTTCTTGCCGAAGGGCGGATTGGCCAGCACGTAGTCCACCTTGAACCGGGGCTCGGCAATCAGCGCGTCGGAGCGCTCGACCGCCGGTTCGCCATCCATGTCGCCGATGTTGTGCAGGAACAGGTTCATTAGGCACAGGCGGCGGGTGTTGGCGACGATTTCGTTGCCGCTAAAGGTGCTCTCGCGCAGGAATTTGGCTTGTTTGGCGTTGAGTTTCGGCGTGTCCCGTTGCAGCCAGTCGGCGTTTTCCCGAATCCATTGGCCGGTCCCGGACAGCCATTCGTTGGCGGCGAGAAAGAAGCCGCCGGTGCCGCAGGCTGGGTCGGCCAGGGTCTTGGTCGGCTCCGGGCGCACGCAGGCCACCATGGCTTGAATGATGGCGCGTGGCGTGAAGTATTGGCCCGCGCCGCTTTTGGTGTCTTCGGCGTTTTTCTGCAACAAGCCTTCGTACAGATCGCCCTTGGTGTCGGCGTCCAGGCTGATCCAGTTTTCGGCGTCGATCATCTGCACCAGGCGGGACAGTTTGGCCGGGTCCTGGATCTTGTTCTGCGCCTTGAAGAAGATCGCGCCCAACATGCCTGATTCTTTGCCGAGTCGGTTCAGGCTGATCAGGTATTGCGCTTCCAGCGGTTGGCCGGTTTTGGCAGTCAGGCTGGCCCAGTCGTAGCCCTTGGGGATGTGCGATGCGCGGTTGTAGGGTTCCTGGGCGTATTCGTGCGCCAGTTTCAGGAACAGCAGGTAGGTGAGTTGCTCCAGATAGTCGCCGTAGCTCACGCCGTCATCGCGCAGGGTGTGGCAGAAATTCCAGACTTTTTGGATGAGGGTCGAGGTGTTCACATACGCTCTCGGAAAACAAGCTTCAAATAAATACTTTTTTATTAATAGGTTGGATCATTTTTAGCATTGTTATCCAAGTCATAGGATAACAATGCAAAAGTGCTCCGAAGCATTTTTATGCGAAAAGATGGCTGCTGTCCGATCTATTCCATAGGATAATAACTATAGGAAAATTGCAAATGAAATAAATTAGTTACATAAAATCATCTAATTATTATCCATCGATTCAGATAATAAACTGGGTTCGGTATCACCTGCAGATGCAGGTTTGAGATAAACCATATTACGTTTCCCTCGGGTGGCATCCGGTACCAACAAACCTTGCTCTACCCATCGCTTCAGCAATTTGGATGCTTTCAGGGTGTCCAGGCCACTGATGGTGCACAGATCGCTATTGCTGATGGGACCATTGCGGTCCATCCAGTCGCTGACCTGCTCCCAGATCGGTGGACGTTCTTCGTTGAGCAAAATCACCATGACCGCTTCTTGTGCCTGTTCACGTAGCTCGCGATACTGGGGCGGATACAGGTTGCTAGCCCGCATGACTGTGAACATCATGCGTACTCCTTCACCGGCATCGACGTTGGGGGGTTCGGGAAACTCGCGCAGATTGCCGGCCAACAGGAGGTTGCGCGCAAACGAGCCCATGCGGTGGATCGTGGCGGCAGTGATGCGCCCAGGGAAGAGACCGGGACTCAGGATTTCGATACGGTTATCGAAGATGCGGATCTGGACATCACGGTTCAAACGATAGTCGCGGTGAATCAGCGCGTTGGTGATCGCCTCCTTGATGACTCGTTCGGGATAGCGGTGCACCGTGCGAAACCCGGACCGTGCAAGCGTCAGCCCTTCGGCCAGTTCATTGAGCACGTAGGTTTGTGTGTCCTCAATCAGGCGGTAGAGGGGACCCGACAAGGTGCGTGGCGTCTTCTTCAGGTTGGGTATTTCGCCGATCTCGATCTGCGTGCCCTTGTAGTGAAATACCCGAACGTCCGCCCGCGTTCCGGTTGCGGCCAGCAAAGCGCCTGGTTGGTCGGCGAACAGCAGCACAGCGGCCCGTAGCGGTCGTGGCTCTCCAGCTATTTTCCTTGCCAGACCAATGCGATAAAGCTGATCGATAATCCCCGTTGCGGCCAGTCCGCGTCCACGTAGGAAAAGCCGCCAAGTATCCGTGTCGAGTAACTCAAAGTCGATGTCCACCGGCTCCGATTCCGCACTGCGCACACCGCGTTGGTAAGACAATTCGGTGATCTCGGTCGCGTTCATTTCGCGGTTACTGGCTTGGCCGCGCATCCAGGTGCCGTCGTCGAGGATAGAATGCACCTTGTCGCTGGTCGGTATATGCAGTGCCATGACTACGCCTGGCGTGCCGTCGCGCAGTGTGGTGTTCAGACGGAAGCCTCGCACGCCTTCGATCGTCGGCAGGAGGTGAGTGCCGAGCTTGCGCAGCAGTTCGTCGATCGCCTCGGGATTTTCACTAATGCCGAACAGACGGGTGCGACCTTTTGCTTTGTCAGCGTCTTCCACACCCAGCAATAACCAACCACCCTTGGTATTGGCAAAGGCGCATATCGTCTCCAGCGCCTTGCCGACCATCTTGCCAGATACACGCTTGGTCTCCAGCACCGAAGATTCCGCCTGGGATAGAGCGCGATCTAACAGTTGGCGTTCCAGATTCTCATCGGCATCTTGTATTAGGATCATGCAGTTACCTTTCTCTCGCACCCGCGTGGTTTTTTCACCGTCGCTTTTCTAACCCGTTCAGCGCGTATCCGTTCCAGCAATACGCTAGCGGGTTCGTCGTTGGAATTTTGTAGCACCAGTTCATTCCTCTAAAACCAACAATTCGTGTTCGAGTCGCCGAATCCCTTCGATCAGATTCCGAAAGCTGGACGAGCGGGTATTGTCCAGATCGATGTGCTGGCCTATGGTTCTTGATACGGCCACTTTTTCGTAAACGTGCTGGGTAAGCTGTTTCAATTCGTGGCTGGGATTAGATAAGGCATCGGGCGCACGAAATTTTCGCGAACTCTGCTTTTTCGATAATCCAGGAATCAGCAATGCATGCTCCACTGCCGTCAAATCGGCCAGATAGAATGTTTCTAGTTCTTGGCAGGCTAGGCGCACCAGACAGTTTTCAGCTTTGCCGGTTTGTTGGCAAAGATCGAGTAAGCGCTGTTTCAATGCTCGACAGTCCGGGTAGCTATCCAAATCCCGCAGAACGATGAATCGGGCTGAGCGATTTTGGTAGGCGCGGATACGTCTTACCAATTGCTTTTCCAAATCCTGCTTGCCTTCAAATGGAATCAGGCGAAAATGAACTTGCTGACTCAGCAGGCGAGGCAATAAATTTTCCAGCAAGGCTTTTGCTGAGGCTTCTTCCAGCAGAAAGACCAGCTCCTTCACTGTGGATCGGCTCCATCAAAGAAGCCTTGCTTCCATAAATAACCCAGTTGATCGCCTTCGGCCATATAAGCCGCAATTTGGGCATTGTCTTTGGCACGGTGAATTTCGGTGAATCCTTCTTTTTTTACCAACCAACAGACTTCATCGAGTTCGGTGGCATTCAAGAAGTCCGGTGAGTGAGTGGAGACGAATACTTGACCACCGCGATGGGCGTAACTTCGGAATTCTTCGGCCAATTCGGCCATGAGTTGCGGGTAGAGCTGGTTTTCCGGCTCTTCGACACACAGCAAAGGATGCGGCATTGGGTCATGCAATAGCACCAGATAGGCAAACATTTTGATGGTGCCGTCGGATACGTAGCGATCCAGAAAGGGTGTTTTGAATGAGCCATCCTGAAAGCGCAAGGTGAGATAGCCATCGTCCATCAATTTAGGTTCTACCGAGGTCACTCCGGGTACGCGCTTGGCCATGATGTCGAGGATTTTTTGAAAAACATCTGGATATTGTTCGTGTAAATAGCGCGCGACTAGCGGTAAATTGTCGCCGGTTTCGCTCAGATGTTCGATCATGCCGGTTGCGTCTTTTCGGCCACGCGCCGCGCTGATGTGAAAATCAGATACATGCCAATTTTCGATGAGTTCTCTGAAGGCTTTGGCGGCCTTGAAGCGCTCGAATTGGCCTAGTCCTTTGATGGCTAGTGTATCGGCAGCGACTTTTTGATTTTCCCGCTCTAATTCCTCATCGGCTTTATTAAAGTCTTCTTCATTGGTAATTGCGTAGCCTTCGCCTTTGGAAAAATCCAGAAAATGGTAGGGGCTGCCGTAGCGTCCACGTTTATAGCGCAATACTTCGTGGTGCACGACCGGTTGACCCGATACTTCGCCAATTTCCAAGGAATAGGTCACTAAGCGGTCGATGTCGGAAATTTTCATTCGATACTGTAATTCGATCAGGATCTTATCCTTTTGTGGATTACAGTCTCGGCTGAGCACTTCGCGAAATCGGCCACGTTTGTCCAAAGCTTGACGCACATTGTTTTTCAGGCAGTCATGCAAAAAGCCGAAGACATCAAACAAGGTGGATTTGCCCGAGCCATTGGCGCCGACTACGACGAGGAATGCCGGTAATTCCTTGATGTGGATATTCCGAAATGTTTTGAAATTTTGCAGGCGCATGGATTCTATTTTCATTGCGATGCGTCCTTAATCGCGCGGCGGCGAGTGCGTTTAGTTTGATGGCTTTCGGTGTTTTGGCGCTCGTTGCGTATCCGTTCCAGCAATACGCTGGCGGGTTCGTCGTTGGGGTCTTGTGGCACTAATTGGCCGGAGAAGGCGGCGCGGAGGATGTTTTGGCGTTGGGCGGTGGATTGCTTAGATGAATAATCTATCGTTGCTTCCTGCCACATAATTTGCTCAAAACAGTCATCAAGCAGTTGCACTACCTCTTGCATTTCGGCGACTGGAGGCAAAGGAATTAGTATACGTTCAATGATAAATTTGTTTAGTGCTGGCTGGTTATTACCACTGCTTCCGCGCCGCGTCTGTTCGTACTGTGACCACAACCAATAGTAAACATATTCAGGCAGTATCGGTGTCTCGCTAACCCAAATCGCAGCAGAATTTTGATTATTAGCTGCCGGTATGTCCAATATCGCAACTTGGCCACGTGTCTTTCCTTCACCGATCATACCAAGCAATACACTGCCTACTGGGTTTATCTGAGTGCTACTATTTTCCAACCCAAATTCAGTAATTTTTTCTTTCGTTTCTCTAACACGATTAAATCGCACTTCACCTGAACTAACCCAAGAAATTGGTCCATTCCAATAGGCTATCTCCTTCCGACTAGGTGTAGAACCTATTGCAATTTTGAAGCACTCTCCTAACATGCTCCACACCCACCCATCCGGCAATTCCGGCAGATCGCGGGTATCTGGATGTACGGGTTCGGGGTATTTATTTTGCCAGTCATTGGGCGGGGTTTTGTCTTGTTCCTTGAATTTAGCGAGTTGCTTGGCTTCCCAGCGGGCGCGGCGTTCGATGAGGATGCGTTCCAGCAATTGCGCGCCGGTTTCTGTAGGTGGATTTTTGGCTCGCCATTCGGCGGTGAGTGTGCCTTCCACGGCAGCTTTCAATAAAGATTGGCGATATTGCGCCAGTTTCTTTTGCGCGGCTTTGAGTTCGGCTACACCGGCATCGAGATCGGAAAGCAGTTCTTCGAGTTTTTCAACGATGCGGGTTTGTTCGGCCGCTGGTGGCAACGGAAACTGCTGGGCAGCTAAATTACCTATCTTTAAGTTGTTAATATTGGAACCGGCAGATAATTCTGACACTGATTTTCGATACGAAGGTGTTTGAAAATAGTACCGAAAGTAGGACGATACTACGAAGGTTGATGGGCGCAGCCCAGTGCAAAAAGCACCAAATGAGCCAATGAAACCACCACCTAGGAAGGAACCTGCCTTTCCAACAATCTCTTTGCTTCCACTCGACGAAGCGATTACAACATCACCTTGAAGTAAAAGCTGTTCCGTTAAAATATTCTCGGCTGGCACATAAACTAAATCATCAAATGTAAGAGATATACCTGTGATATTTGTAGCTCGAAGTATCGGCAAAAATCCCTCCTTCGACTCGTTGATTGATTGCTCACGCTTATAAGTCACGCCCCGAATAATTTGGGCAACTGCGTTCAGTTCAATATTAATCCAACCTATTGGTAATTCCCTCACGCCACCAACTCCACATTCATCTCATTCATCAGTCCATCCAATTCCTTGCCGAACAATGTCCACGCCTTTTGCAAACCACCCTTATCGGCCAATTCGGCGTAATCGAAATCATCGCGGCTGATGCTGCAACTACTGGCAATGTGCTCTTTCATCAATCGCAGCCACTCGGTCTGCTCCGGCGTAAACGCGGTGGCGCGCTGGGCGTTGTGGCGGAAAATCCACACCTGAAAACGCCGATCCACCTCATCGGCAAAAGGCCGCAACTCGCCATCCAAACCCAGCGCAAAGCGCAGCAAAGACACCAGATCGCTCAACTGGCGCTTGCGATCCGCGCCCTTGACCTGACTGCTATGCACGCGAGCATAGGCGCTCCACAAACGTTCGGTGGTCAACATCAGCGGCGGTCTGGCCAGATGTTCATGCAATTCCTCGATCATCTCGAAGGTCAGCGCACGACGTTGATACGGCTGCTGATAGAAAAAATCCAGTGCGGCAATCTCGTCCTTATGCTGCTGCAAGTAATCGGCAAAACTTTGAATCACGGCCCTGGCCTGAGCCTCGGCCTGCTCGGAAAAACCCGCAAAAGTGACCTGATCCAGATTGATATGATCGATCAACTGCTCACGCTCGCG
>Ga0116180_1000576_pt1 | contig 34089 bp, 31 predicted proteins | sample AD_UKC073_MetaG_FD_89804 | JGI IMG/M metagenome (GOLD analysis project Ga0116180, IMG submission 89804) | Active sludge microbial communities of municipal wastewater-treating anaerobic digesters from USA - AD_UKC073_MetaG | ecosystem: Engineered > Bioreactor > Anaerobic > Digestate | place: USA... | reverse complement strand
GCGGATGCGACCCCGCGTCAGCGGTGCACGGGCTGCGTCAGGGCCGCGATCGGCACGGCCCATAGCCGCTCCCCGAGTGGATAGCTGTCTCGGCCGGAGTGAACCACGAGTCCCAGCAAGAACCGCTCGCCTTGTTGATCGCGCAGCCACTCCAACGTTCGCGCGTCGGCCGGGCCGGGATGCGTGCCGAGCTTGACCTCGATACCCACCAGCCCCGCCGCGGTCTCCACCACCGCGTCGACCTCGCGCTCTCCGGCGCTGGTGCGCAGGTGCAACAGGGCACCCCGCACAAGATCGACCTGCGGTCGCAGCTGCTGCATGACAAAGGACTCGAGGTAGCGCCCAGCCACGGAGTGATTCGCCCGGAGGTCGGAAACCGCGAGGTCCGACAGAGCCAGGGCCATCGCCGTGTCTGCGAGGAATCGCTTGGGATAGGCCGTCAGGCGGGCGAGGCGATTGCTGGAGAAGGCCGGGGTCGGCACGGAGAGATGGGCCCGCAACAGCAGGTCGTCGTAGTGCTTCCAGGTCACCTTGTTGATGTCGGCTGCCTCCCAAACCCGTTGATCGGGCACGGCCTGCCCGGTCAACGTGGCCAGGACCCGAAGCGTGCGCAGCACTCGTGACGCGTCGCGGCCCTCATCCCCACCGCGTTGAGCCACCACAGCCGCATACGCATCCAGGAAGAAGGTGGGATCTGGCAGCTGGCGCGCGGCGGGAAAACCCGGCTGAGCCAGCCAGTCGAGGTCGAACGCGGACGGCGCGCCCGCGGACGCCACCCATTCGTTTCCCGCCACGAGCGACTGAAGCAGGGTCGTCTCGCCGCCGCGCCCCGCCAGCTCCGCGCGGGTCATGGGACGCATGACGTAGCGGGCTCCCCGCCCGGTGAGTGGATAGGTCGGCCCGTATGCGGCGGGCTCGACGCTGCCGGTGAGGATGAAGCGGCCGGGCGCGGGGTCGTCGTCGACGATCCGCTTGATCGTCCAGAGCAGGTCGGTTCCCGCGAGCTGCCATTCGTCGACCAGAACCGGAGCCGGGAGCGCCCGCAGATACCCCTCGGCGTCAGCGCGAAGCTGGTCGAGGTCACGCGGAAGCATGATGACTGACCGGGCCAAGCGACGCGCTGACGTGGTCTTGCCGACCCCTCGCGGCCCGTCGAGGACCAGCACGGGCGCACCGGTCAACGCCGACTGAAGGGTCAGGTCGAGGTGGCGTGGCAGGTAGTCCACGGGGATGGCCATGCATTAAAGGCTACTCGCTATCCGCAAATGCAGCTATTGAGTAGCGGTTAATGCGGCTGTCGGCACTGCGCTAGGCGGAGCGTGCGTCCTGGCGCTCGTTCTGCCTAGCCAGGGGAGCCCCGCCAGCCGTCGAGAGGTGCGGAACACCGCGCCGGTATGCCGTGCAGCCGCCTTTGCGACGTGGCTCGCCGCGTGGGGGCGCGCCACTACGGTGGGTTGGTGAGCACCCCGCTGAACCTGGCGCGGGCGATGGGCGAGGACCTCGTCGCGTTGCGCCGCGATCTGCACCGGCACCCCGAGATCGGGCTGCACCTGCCGCGCACCCAGCAGCGGGTGCTCGATGCGCTGGCCGGGCTGGACCTGGAGATCACTCTCGGCGCTGGGCTCTCGTCGGTGGTCGCGGTGTTGCGGGGCCGTGCCGCCACCCCAGCGGGCGCCGAGCGGCCGGTGGTCCTCCTGCGCGGCGACATGGACGCCCTCCCGGTGCAGGAGGACCTCCCCCACGACTGGGTGTCGGCCACCCCCGGGGCGATGCACGCCTGCGGGCACGACCTGCACGTCGCCGCCCTCGTCGGCGCCGCGCGAATTCTGCACGAGCTGCGCGATGACCTCGCCGGCGACGTCGTCTTCATGTTCCAGCCCGCCGAGGAAGGACCCGGCGGGGCCGAACCCATGATCGCCGAGGGTGCCCTCGACGCGGCTGGGAGGCGAGCGGACACGGCATACGCGCTGCATGTCATCTCCAGTGAGCACCCGCGCGGGGTGTGGTGGGGGCGGCCGGGACCCGAGATGGCTGCGAGCGAAGAGTTCACCATCGTCGTGCGCGGGCGGGGCGGGCACGGGTCGGCGCCGCATCGCACGCTCGACCCGGTGCCGGTGGCGTGCGAGATCGTGCTCGCGCTGCAGTCGACGGTCGCGCGTGGGCACTCGATCTGGGACCCGGTCGTAGTGACGGTCGGCACGCTGCACGCGGGCACGGCACCCAACATCATCAGCGACGACGCGACCATGACCGGCACGCTGCGGAGCTTTTCGGCGGCGGCGCGGACGCAACTCCACAACGAGGTCGTCAGGGTGGCCGAGCAGATCGCTGCCGCGCACGGGATGCGCGCCGAGGTGTCGCTGCATCTGGGCTACCCAGTGACGGTCAACAACCCGGCCGAGTTTGCCTTCGCCAAGGCGACCATCCTCGACCTGTTCGGCACCGAGAGGTGGGTGGACATGCCCGATCCCGAGGCCGGCGCGGAGGATTTCTCCTATGTGCTGCAGGAGGTGCCGGGGGCCTATGTCTTCCTCAGCGCCTGTGCCAGCGTCGACCCGCTGACCGCGGACGACAATCACTCGCCGCGCGCCGACTTCGACGACTCGGTGCTGCCCGACGCCGCGGCCCTGCTGGCCGAGTTGGCCCTGCGCCGCTGCCGCCTCACACGTTAGGGCGCCTGACGCCGGGCCTGCCACATCGTGTGTTCCCGGCTGAAGGCCGCCTCCGCGTCGTGAACACTCTGAGCCCAAGCGGCCTCGTCCGCCGGGCTGACCAGGCTGGCGCCGACCAGAGTCAGTTCGTGAGTAGTGACGGCATACGACTGCGCGAGGAAGGCGTACTTCTTGGCCTGCCCCCACGCGATCAGCCCTGCCGCCACCGCGGCGAGCACTCCGAGCACGTCCGGTGTGGCTTCGAGTTTGAAGCGCAGGAGGCCGGCCAGCACGGCCACTGCCTCGACCGCGATGGTGACGCCAGTCAGGATCATGCTGCGTTGGCGATTCCAGATCGCTTTCGAGTGATACCACGCGAGTTGGTCCTCGACCCGCAGCCGACGGTAGAGCTGTGCTCGCTGTGCCTGCGGTAGCGACCTGACCGCCGCCATGCCAGGGGTGACGGTCGGAGTGAGATGCGGTTCGGCTGGCGTGAGGTTGAGATCGGGCACCGTGGCCATCACGTCCGCCATGCGGGCTGCGAAGCGCTCTGTGGCGTCCGGTGTGCTCAATCGGTAGGCCTCGCCGCCCACGGCGTATTGCCACGAAGCTGACTTGATCGATTCGGCCGTCGCGCGCGCGTCGTACCAACGCGATTCGGCGCGTTCACCGGCGCGCGATACCTGCAGGAGCATGACCAGGAGAAAGGCCACCACGGACACAGCCGGTCCGAAACCGCCCGCCCATGACTCGGGGACGATTCCCGATGCGGCACCGAAGCAAAGGCTGGCCAGTTCGAGCTTCTTCAGCCGCAAGAAGAGCGCCTGGCTGGTGGCTGCGGCCGAGTCCGCGGCCTGCAACAGAGCGGGGAATTCCACGGTTGTCGGGGTCGTCAAAGCTGACATAGGGACCTGCTTCGTAAGAGAGCCTCGTCGCCGAAGGGTGCGGATGGCCGTGCGGGCCCGGCGCCGCACAGTCTGACACCGCCTCACCACTCCCGCGTGCCAAGCCCTGGCCTGGAGCTGACCGTCGACCTGGCCTGCACATTAGGCTGGGCTGGTGCTCGTCTCCTCGGCTGTGCTGACCCGCCGCCGCGGGAGCGATACATGACCCCGCATGTCGTCGACGGGGCCAACGGCGAGGACTACGTCTCGCTGCGCCGGCGGCCGATGTCGCGCGAGGAGCGGTTTGCCTTCGGGAAATCGTTGCGGCAGAGGGTGTCTCGCGCCGACCTCGCCATCCACACCACTGATCGCAGCCGCCCCGATCCGGTCGCCCTCATCCAGACCAGCCACCTCGGTCGGGTCACAAGCCTCATCCCGATCCGCGTCGCCCGGATGGTGGGGTCGCCCTATGGCTTCCTGCGCGGCAGCGCGGTGGTCATGGCCGACGACGTCGCCAACCTGCCCGCGACCGGGATCACGCCGGTCGTGGCGGGCGACGCTCACCTGGGCAATTTCGGCTTCTACGCTTCCCCCGAGGGCGAACTCGTCATCGACATCAACGATTTCGACGAGGCCCACCCCGGTGGTTGGGAGTGGGACCTGCGTCGGTTGGTCGCCTCCATCTGGGTGGCCGGCCGCGAGAACGGCGCCGGCGAGGACCGGTGCGCCGAGGCCGTGATCTCGTGCGTCACGGCATACCGGGATCAAGTCTGGAAACTCGCGCGGCAGCCGCTGCTGTCGCGCTCCTACGCGCGGCTGGACGCCGACCGGCTCAGCGCGACGACGTCGGACGTGCGGCTGCGCGAGGTGATCAAGCGCTCGGCCCGCAAGGCGCGCGCCCGCACCAGCGACCGCGCCCTGCCGCGATTCACTCGCGAGGACGGCCAGACCCGGCGCATCGTCGAGGAGCCGCCACTCATCACCCGCCTCGACGAGACCGAGTATGCCGTCGTGGCAGCGGGATTGGATGACTACCTCGCGACGCTGGCGCCGCACTGGCGACGGGTGCTCGGCGGCTATCACCTGGTCGACATCGCCCACAAGGTCGTCGGCGTCGGGAGTGTCGGGCTGCGGGCCTATGTCGCGCTGCTGGAGGGATCGAGCCCGTCGGATGTCGTCTTCCTGCAGCTCAAGCAGGCGCGACGGTCGGTGCTCGCCCCCTATGTGCACGGCGAGAAGGCCTGGCACGAGCATCAGGGGCACCGGGTCGTGGAGTACCAGCAGGCCCTGCAGACGGTCAGCGACCCGCTGCTCGGCTGGACCACGCTCGACGCCCGGCATTACTACGTGCGCCAGTTCCGCAACTCCAAGGGCACCGTCCCGCTGGACGCCATGGACGCCGCCGCGCTCATCGCCTACGCCGGGGTGGTCGGCAACTTGCTGGCCAAGGGCCACGCCCGCACCAGCGGCGCGTCGATGATCGCCGGCTATCTGGGGCGCTCGGATGCGGCCGCGCTGGCTCTGGTCGATTTCGCCCGCGGGTATGCCGACCAGACCGAAGCCGACCATGCGGCGTTGGTGGCGGCGGTGCGTCGTGGCGACCTGCCCTGCGACCCGGCGGCCCTGGAGGCGTCGGGGTCAGCTTTCCGTCCCGGCACGGGTTCCACTCCCTGACAAAGGGATTGGGTGCGCATTCCCTAGCGCGCGCCGAGATGGGGATGGGTATTCTTGCCGGCTGTGAAGTTCAGCCGAGATACCGATTCCGGATCTGCACTGGCTGAAGCACAACGACCCGATGAAACGCGTCCGCGCCTGTGGTTGCTGGACGGTCGGGAAGACTCGTCCGACGATCTTTGCGCGCGACTCGCGCAGCAGCTGGACGGCGCGGGCTTCCATGTCACACTGCAGCGCTCGTCAGCTGAGCCGGAGCCCGCGTGGATTCTCGCGCTCCTTCCACCTCGGGAGGGCCTGTCCGTCACCAGCCTGGAAGCTGCATATCAGGCATTTCCGGCCCGTTTCATTCCGATGGTGGTCGGGTCCACGCCGTCCCCCGTCTTCGGTCATCTCTCGCAGATCGTCACCCCCGCCGCAGACATGTCGCGCGCGGTGCAGCAGATCGCCCTGCTGACCCAGGCGTCGGGCGTCGAGCGCCTTGAGGTCGACGAGTGGGTCAACCGTGCTCGTGCCTGGAGCCGGGCGGGTCGACCCCGCCGTGCGCTGGAGCTGCACCGGGATCTCGGCGGCCTCACGTCTGCTCTGCGAACTGCCGGGCGCATCGGTCACTCGGCAGCGCCTGAACTCGCCGATTACCTACGCGAGTGCACGGCCGCAGCCCGTCGCAGGTCTCGCCGGTTCGCGATCACCAGCGCCGTGGCGGCGACCAGCCTGGTGGCCTTCTCCGGCCTCGCCCTCGGAGCGAGGACAAACCAGTCCGCAGCCGCCACGGCTGCCGACCTGCGCGCCGCCGAGAGTGCGAGCAGTAGGTTCGTCCGCCTGGCCGACGAAGCCCTGCGATCTGGCACCGACCCCGACCTTCCCTATCTCCTGGTCGGCGAAGCACTCCGGTCGAAAGCCACCGACCAGGCCATCACGATGGCCCGGCGAGTCCTGGACGCGATACCTGAACACGTATCCATCCCGCTGGGCGAGTCCGCGGCCCAGGTGGCGACATCCCTCGACGGATCGCGAATCGCTGTCACCCTTTCGACGGGCGCGGTTCAAGTGCGGGGGGCCGACGGCGCACTGCTGCAGAGCCTCGAGCCGACTGCAGATGGGAACGGTTCGCCCTCTAGAACGGTCCTTTCCCCGGATGGTACGCGGCTGGCCATCCTCGCCCATCGGACCCGTGTCTTTCGGGAGGGTGAACAGAGCCAGGATGTCGACCTGGGTGGCACCCCGCTCACCGGATGGTTCCGCGACGACGTGCTGATGGTCGTGACAACAACCGGGCTCACCACGGTGGACGGGGCGGGACAGGTGGAGACTGTCACCACTCTGCTTCCCAGCACGCTTGGCCCGGCCGTTGCCGCGGATGTGACGCCCGACGGCAAGACCGTCGCCGTGACCGACGGCACCCGCTTATGGGTGGGGCGGACCGACGGCTCGGCCACGGTGGTCGACAGCGCTCCGGGCGACATCGCGGGGGTCGTTCTCGACCATTCGGCGACCTGGATCGCACTCATCCACGGGACAGCCAAGAACGCTCTCCTCAGCCTGACCGGTTCGAAGCTCACGCCGTCGATCTCAGATCAGGCCAGCTACGCCAGGGGACCGGAGGGTGTCCTCGTGACGATCCGCCGAGATGGTCGCGCGTGTCTTTTCCAACCAGAAGTAGGTCATGAGTACTTCTGTCCGCCCGCCCATGTAGGAGCGCTCAAGACCTCGGCTCCCCTAGGCAGAGGGGGGATGGTCACGGCGGGCTCAGATGGCTTCCTGCGGTTGTGGCGTGGCATCCCTATTCCGAAGTCACCGAATGCGTTTGCCATCGCCCCTGACCGCATCCCCAACAAGGACTCGAGCACCGTGGCGTGGCGCCGGTCCCGGGTAGAAGTCGACCGCACAACCGGGACTGGCGCGGTGTTGGTTTACCCGGCCGGCACGGCGGTGACGTTCAGCACCGCAGATTTCACGAAGATCAGGTCGACCTTCCTCAAAATCCCCGCCGGCCAATACGGCATCGCGCTCTCGCCGGGAGGACACTTCATCGGTCAGGCGTGGCAAGAGGGCAGCACCCTCGCCCTCGACCTCGCCACCATGAAAGTCCGCTGGACGAGCACGGTTGCCCCGCCAGCCAGCGCCACCCTCGCGGTCGTCATCGACCGCGCCGGAAACAGCATCGTGGCTGCTTCCCCCCACGAGGCTCAGCAGTGGCTCTCGGACGGCACGACCCGCAAGGTCTCGCTTCGGGGTGACCCGGTTCAGGCGCTGATCGGACGCGAGGGGTCGGTGACGGCCGTAGACAAGGCCGGCGAGACCTACCGTCTGGGTCCTGACACCGGGAGTTCTTCGCTTGTCGCGTTCCCGAGTTGCTCGGGCGAAACAGCGGCGATGGATGTCGATGCGTCCGGACGGGGGTATCGGGTCCTGAGCAACGGTGCGCTCATCACCTGCAACAACACCAGCGCCACCCCCTTGACTCTGCTCCCCGAGTCCCTGCGGGCCTTCGCGGCCAAGGTGGATGACGACGGCCGACGGCTGGCGCTCTTCGGTCCGAGTGAGACTCTGGTCCTCGACACGAGCAGCGGCGAGCCGCTCCTGCACACCTTCGACCGATCGTGGGTGGGGCCGATCGACGATCTCACCTTCCTCGATGAGGAGAGGGTGCTCGCCGTCACTCACGCAGGAGTCCTCACCGTGCGCACGCTCGCGTCCTCCTCGACGATCGCGGATCGGGTCTCTGCTGCTGTTCCGAGGGCTCCGACCGCCGACGAGATCCACGTGTTCGGACTGCCGGAAGGCTCCCGATGAGCGACTACTTCCTCTCCTACGGCCACGAAGACCGTGAGCGAGCAATCGGGATCCGTCAGCGGTTGGCTGCCGCCGGACAGGTCGTGTGGCTCGATGCGCCCGACGACGACTTCGAGGGGCCGGTTGGCGTCCCCGCTGGCTCCCGGCACCGGCCCACCATCGAGGCGGCGATTCGGGCCGCCCTGGCCTTCGTCGTTCTCGACAGCCAGGACTGGAGGGACTCGGACTACTGCCGTTGGGAACTTGAGGTCGCTCGCGACCTCGGAAAGGTGATCGCCGTCCTGTCCCCGACGGTCGCTGAGGGTCGGCCCGACACGACCTGGTTGGAGACGTCGTTGGCCGGACCGGAAGACCTCGTCATCCCCGCTCCTGACGACTGTGACGGCCTCATTGCCCAAACCCTGGACGGGAGGCACGAGGCGCAGTCACACACCCGCCTGGTGGACTCGGAGACCACGACCCAAAGTCGACTGCGGGACATTCTCCGAGGGGTTCCACTCGTCGATGACGCCCAGGTCGTCCTGGGCATGGTCGGCGGAGTGGGTCGTCCTCATCCGCCGACTGCGGTGCGAGAACTCGCTGCGCATCTCATCCTGCGGGATCAGCGCCGCAGGGCTCTGCTGCGCCGATCGCTGAGCTCCATCATCGCGGCTCTGGTCATATTGGCTGCATCAGCAGGCGCGTTGGGGCTGGCAGCCGCCGCGCACCGCCAGGCAGCAGTGGCGTCAGCAGCGACCGCACGGTCGATGGAACTCGCGAATGATTCCCTGCTCCAGCCAAACCATGCCAGCTCAGGTCTACTGGCCGAAACGGCCTTGCGGGTTGACGACAACGCCAGCAGTCGTTCAGCCTCGGCGATGGCGCTGGCCGATGCACAGACCTTCACGCGCAGCGATGCGCCGAGTCGGCCCTACGTGAGCGGCGACGTCTCCAACGACGGCCGCTTGGCGGTGTTCAGCTACGGAACCGGCGCGTCGGTCTTCACTGGCTCCGGGGATTTCGTCGGGGAGGTGAACTTCGACAAAGACGTGGGCGCGTCGCCAATCGTCCTCGATGACATCGGCCAGATGGTTTCCCTCGGGCCGGGATCGCCCTCGCACCCGTTGGTCAGGATGTCTCTGCAGGACGGATACCTCCAACGGTCGTGGACGGACGAGGACTTCACCGCTCTCGCCAAGGGAACTGACGGCCGGATCTGGTGGGGCGCAGCCAGCGGGAAGGTCGGCTTCATCTCCGGGGACCAGGTGGTGACGGCTCTCACGACCGGAGGTCCGGTGACAGCCGTGGACGCCACCCTGACCGGGCTGGTCGTCGCGTCGAATCACACGACAGTGCACCGCTACGCCCTACCCCTATCCAGTGACCCGGCCCCCGAATGGACCCGAAACCTGGGGCAGACAGTCTTTCCGCCGACCCTGGACAGCGGGCCCGACGCCAAGACGAACTACTCGCGACCCCCAGCGGCGGACGCGACGAGCCCCGCCCCTGCAACCGGCAACCCGTCGGATCAGGCCATGGCTGACTATCGACGCCTGCAAGCAACCCCGCTGAATTTCGGGTTCCCTGATGTCCTGCGCACCTGCTCGACGACAGTGCACATACTGCTCAGCACGCGTCTTGCTCAGTTCCCCGCCGCTGTTCACACGGCGCTGGACGAAAGCACCGGGGCCGTCCTCATGCCAGCAGCTCGACAGTCACCGCTACGGGGACAGATGTGTCAAGCGGATGGCACCCTCCTCGGCGGGGCCTTCATGAGCAATCAGCTGGCGGTGGCGCCCGAGCGTCGGTGGACTCCCGTCGGGGTCATGGACGACGCCGACCGATTCACTCGCGGGACAGTGCTGGCCGCCAACGCGGCCGGCACGCGGGCCATGCTCGTACACGCCACCGGAGCGGTGGTCGTCATGGGTCCCGCCCCGGTGACCTCCCGAGAACTCAACGATTCGATCTACGTCACGCCCACCCCTGAGGGCTACCTCACCCAGGACGTCACGGGAGAGCTCTGGATGGTCCCCCTGGCCGCAGGATCCGCGCGACGCGTCGGGGTGCAGTTGCCGCGTGTCGGCATAGCGGCCCGCAGCGGGCCCACCTGCTCATTGGCATGGTCACGGCCGACTGTCTACTGCCTGTCCGGTCGGGGAGTCGTCCGTCAGTGGACCCTGAGCGGAACCCTGGCGGACATGCGCTTCTCGCAGGATGGCACCGTCGTCGACATCACTCAGACGGACGGCACGCTCTTCCAAGCGAGGCTCGACTCCGACGCGACGACGCGGGTGACGGTTCCCGGCCTGGACTCCCGTGAACGGGTGATCTCGGCCGCGAGCGCCGGCTCTCGCATCTTGGTAGCCACGAACACCGGCCGCCTCGTTGCCTTTGATCGGGGATCGTCGACGGTCGCCGCTCAGATCCTCGACGGTGGAACCACGCAAACTATCTCGGCCATCCATGGCCCGCAGCCCGGGTTTGTTGCGGTTGGCCGCGACGGCATGCTGCGCCGCCTCGGCCCCGAGCTCACGGTGGAGCGCACGGCATACGTGCGGGACTGTTTCGACACCCTTGAGACGTCATGGGATGGCGCCCAGGTCGTGGCAGCGGGCGCCACGGCCGTGGTCATCCTCGGGACGGCCGATCTCGTCCAAACGCAGAGCACGCCCAGCATGGTCCCGATGCGGACCTGGCCGCAGTTCGCACCTGACTCCCGCACACTGGTGAGCTTTTCCCCGTGGCTCGTGAGTGGCGACGGGGCCATGGTCGACTCGGCGCCGTACGTCAACGGCGGACCGCGCGGGGTCAAACCTGCGGTCCTCACCGACAACCAGGACCTCTGGCCGGCCGTGGTGACAGTCGTGCCAGTGTGCTCGACCTGTCGGCCCGCGTCAGTCCCCCGACAATCAGCCTCCGGCGAGCTGGGCACCCTCACGCTTGAGACGGCCTCGCACGCCGAGCAGACCCTCCCGAGCCTCGGGTCGAAACCGTCCGAACGTTGGACCGTCGCCCTCAACGATGCCGCGGATCCCCTGCTGCACGGCGCCAGCCCTTCGCAGGTCACGTCCATCCCGGGCGGTTTCCTTGTGGTCGCCACCATCGGGCAGACCCCCGGAGATGGCGGCACGCCGGTGCTGCTCAGTCAGGTCGTTCTCATCGACGCCGGCGACGGGCACACGCGGTGGCGCAGCGAGGTGCTACCTGGTTTCAGCACCTGTTGGGCCCATCCCAGCGAGACGTGGATCCTGTGTGGGAGCAGCACGAGCAAGGACAAGAGCACGGCCGTCTTGATCTCACAGGAGACCGGCGAGGTCCTCTCCCGTATGCCGTTGCGCGAGCCGGTCGTCGACGCGGTCGCCACCACGGGCGGCTTTCTCATCCTGGGCAGGACCACGTTCGGGGCTGGATCTGCCGTCACGGCATACGAGGTAACGGGACAGGGAGATGTGCGAGCGCGCGGAACCGCGCTCACTGAGTTCGTGTACGGCCCGACCCGGTGGCTTCAGGACCAACGCGCCCTCAAGGTGGAGGGCGTGACGTCTGCCGACGGTCGCGCGCTGTCCTATGACATCGCCGCTGGATCGTTCGTCGTCGACGCCGAGCGCGGGGCGTGGGTGGCGTCCTACGGAACGATCCGCCGGGTCGCCGTGGATGTCGATGACAACGAGATCACCGTCGGCGACTCGGTGGGCCCGGCCATGGCCGATCTGCCCGGCTCGGCCGACGCCTGGGCCGAGTTCAACCTACCCAGTTCTATCGTCGCTACCGCCCTCATGGAGAGTGAGGTATCGACGATCAAGCGGATGTGGCGGATCGAGTCAGGCACGGCAGTCGAGATCCGACCTGGCTCGGGCATCTCGCCCATGGCCAGGTGCGGTGACCTCATCCTCACCTCAGAGCCCGAAGCGGCGGGGACCGACGATCCCTTGTCGAAGGTCGCCGTCAGGGCGTGGGATCTGAGCATGACCCGGGAGATCTGGCAGAGGTCCATGCCGTTATCGACGGTCGATCTCTGCGACGGCAGGCACGGCGTGATGTCGGGTATCGACGGGTCATTGATCGGCTTCGCCGTCTCGGATGGCACGGAGTTGTGGCGCTCTCCTGCTGATCAGTCGCTGCAAAACAACGGCATCTCCCTCGTGGGCGGATATCTCATCAAGGTCACCGGTGATGTCGGGTCCGGCTTCTCGTCCCATCTGTCACTGCTGTCTGCCACGACCTGACGATTCCTGCCCTGAGATCGGGGAGTCAGGCGAAGGCCCAGTAGACCGTCCGCACCCCAGACGGGCTCTGGGGTGCGGACGGTGGCTGGTGTGAACGTGGGGTCGGCGTCATGCGGCCCGACGTTAGGTCGCTCATCGGTGAAGGTCCAGCTCATTCTGGTGAAGCTGCTGAAGGTAACCTTTATCGCGTGCTGAGCTCGTTCCAACTCGAAGCGCTCCTGGCAGTGTGCGACGCCGGGTCGTTCGAGCGCGCTGCGGCGGCCCTGCACATCAGCCCATCGGCAGTCAGTCAGCGAATCGCGTCGCTGGAGCGGACCGTCGGTCTGGTGCTCGTGCACCGCTCCAAGCCGGTCATGGCAACGCCCACCGGCCAGGTGCTGCTGGGCCTGGCCCGGCGCACCGTGACCCTCCAGCAGGAGGCGCTTGCGAGTCTGGGCAGGTCATCCACCGATGCCCCGGTGGTCGCCATCGCGGTCAACACCGACTCGTTCGCCAGTTGGTTCGACCCGGTCATCGCCGCCGTGGGCGAGCTCGGCGGCATCCGACTGGACATCCGGCTGGCCGACGAACAGCGCTCCCTCGAGCTGCTCACCCGGGGTGAGGTGATGGCCGCCGTCTCCACCGACTCGCGCGCCGCGCCCGGCTGCGAGGTCGTGGCGCTAGGGCGGCTCCGGTACCTCCCGGTCATCTCCCCGACACTGGCCTCACGGCATACCGCCCCCGGGGACGGCTCGCTGGACTACCTCGGCCGCATCCCGGTCGTGCGTTACGACGCCGGCGACGATCTCGACACCCAGCTCCTCGCGTCACTGGGGGTGTCCAGCGAGGCGCCCGCCCATCACGTGCCGTCCAGCCAGGGCTATCTCACCGCCGTCGCGTCGGGGCTCGGGTGGGGGACGCTCTTCGAGGACGACTACCGACGGCTGAGCGACACCGGGGCGGGCGTCCTGCTGCACCCCACGGCATACGTCGAGGCGACGCTGTATTGGCACCGCTGGAAGCAGCGGGTCGCCGTGCTCGACACGGTGACCGACGTCGTGCGCGCTACCGCGGCGCGGCGACTGCGACCGCTTCGCCACGAGCGTGAATCTGCCCGAGCACCTCGGCCATGAGCTGCTGCACGGCCAGTGTGTCGGTCAGCGGCATGATCGGGCTCTCGGTCAGCCCCTGGGCGAGGCAGTCCCCGACGTGGATGACTTGGTGCTCATAGCCGCTGGCAAACTCTCGCGTCTCGACCAGTTCCTTGTCGCGCCACAGCGTGAAACTCGGCCCGCGATGGAAGCGCGGATGCACGTCGATCCAGCCCTCAGTGCCCGCGAGCATCATCCGCCCCGGCCCGTATGCCGTGAACCCTCCCGACAGCGTCGCCGACCGTCCGTCGGAGTAGCCCATGAGCACCCCGAACTCGCCCTCGACGCCGGACGGGAGGGTGCCGCCGACGGCATACACGGTGTCGGGGGTGCCGAGGACATGCTGGGCGAAGGAGATCGCATAGACCCCGAGGTCGAGCACCGCACCGCCGCCCAGCGCGGGGTCGAAGAGTCGGTCGGCCGGGTCGAAGGCGCGGAAGGCCGTGAGGTCACCCTGGACCATCCGCACCTGCCCGATCGCCCCGTCCGCGACGAGCTCGCGAATCGCGGCGACCCCGGGGACGAACCGAGTCCACATCGCCTCCATCGCGAAAACCTTTGCTGCGCGCGCGGATTCGATGATCTTCTGGGTGTCGGCGACGGTCGACGTGAAGGCCTTCTCGACGAGGATCGCCTTGCCGCCGGCGATTGCGGCCAGCGCGATGTCGAGATGCTGCGGGTGCGGCGTCGCGATGTAGACCGCGTCGACGTCCGGGTCGGCCGCCAGCGCGGCATACGAGCCATGCGCTTTCGGTATGCCGTGCGCCGCGGCGAACGCCTGGGCACGCGCCTGGTCGCGCGAGGCGACCGCGACGAGTTCGCCGTTGGTCACGCGGGCGAAGTCGGCCGCCATTGCCGCTGCCATCCGCCCCGGTCCCGCAATCGCCCATCGCACGCTTCCCATGGCTCCGATTCTGGCCCACATCGACGCACCGAGGCGGCAGGAGGCGGCGGGCACCAGTTCCGGCTGAGACCGTGGCAGCACTCGCCCTCGTGGCCAGTCGCCCCCTTCTGGCTAGGCCACGCGGCAAACCCGAGTGCCGCTACTCGCCAGCGTGGAAGCACGGAACGTGGAGCGGGCAGTCTCCGGCCGCGGTGTCTAGGAGCGGAGCCGGAAGTGGACGGTCTTCGGCCCGTGCGCGGGTCCGTTGCGGGTGATGTCCTGCTGGTATGCCGGGTCGTGCATCTTGCGGTGGTGGAAACCGCACAACGGGATGGCTTTGTCGAGGTCGGTGAGTCCGCCCTTCGACCACGGATCCTCGTGATGCAGCTCCGACCAGGCGTACGGTCGGTCGCAGTCTTGCGCGGCGCAGGTTTCGTAGATGGTCGCCAGGGCGGTGCGTTGGTGCTCGGTGAAGAACCGTTCCTGTCTACCGACATCGAGGACATGTCCGAGTCCACCCAACACGACCGGCAAGATCCCGGCGTTACAGGCGATCCGCCTCGCGGCACTCGCGGAGATCAACTGGCCGGTGTCGGTAGTCGCTGCCCCGGAACTCGGAGCCATGTCGATCAGTGTGCCGGTCGCGTCCAGGATGGTCTGCTGGAGTTGGGCGGCTTTCGCGGCGCCCATGGCTTGTTCGGCGGTCATGGTGATGATGACGGTGGAGGCGACCTTCCCGGTCAGCTTCTCGGTGTCCAGGTGCTCGATCAGCTCAGTCAATGCACGTCCGCGGCGGTGCGCCCAGTCAATGTCGGCCCAGTCCGCATTCCGACCCTCAACCCGATGACCACTAGCGCCGGACGTGCGCCCGACGCCGAGCGATGGGTGCGCGCTGGCGAACGATGTCGTCTGCGCGCCGGCGCCGAAGGCCGGGTGTTCGTGCGTGCCGGTGGCGCTCAACAAGTCAGCAGCGACGGATCCGTCATCCAGACACCCAGCCGGGGTTTGCCCGTCCGCCAACGCGGCTTCGGCAGCCTTGCGCAGGTGGTCACGCCGGGGTGCGGTCATCGACTGCAACACCTTCCCCAACATCTTCGCTGCTGGCGTCGGCAACGTCGCCGCCAACTTCGTCGTGCCATCCCCCAGATCGTGCATGGTCACCGTGGCCAACCGGTAGGCCCGACGCTCCTCATCCAACAGTTGCTGCTCAACATGGTCAGCGACCTCAGCGGCCGTCTTCTCCGCAGCCGCCAACGCCATCTTCGCCGCCCGATCCAACCGGCCCGGCTCCAACCGACGGGCATCGCGAACCAGCGCGGCCTCGACCTTCTCCCGATCCACCGACGTGAGCGTCTTGGGCAGCTTGTCCATGGTCTTGACGACGATCCTGGCGTTCGAGCCAGAAACTTCCCCGGCTTCGAACGCTTCACGCGTGCGGTCCAACCCGCCCGCCAACGCCGTCGCAAGCCCCACCTCACGCTGCGCCGCCGCACCCCCAGAACGAGTCACGCTCGCCACCCACGCCGACGTCGAGGAATGACCCGACCGCCGATGCACCTGCTGCGCATCCGCCCGAGCCACCAACGCCAACCGCAACGCCTCCACCCGACGAGCGACCCGGTCGACCTCCGCAACGTCAGCACTCGACACCACCACGCCGACCTCAGGATCAGCCAGCCGGGCAAAGACCAGATCCAACATCCGATCCGCCAACCGAGTCGGAACCCCCGCCACCTTCCGAACCACCGAAGACCCGGCCCCACCCGACACCGCACCACACGGCATACCGCCGGCAGGTGCTGGGTGGAGGCGACTGATCGTCATAGCCCGATTCTACTCGAACACACATGCCAATTCAAGAGGACAATCTCTTGACTGTCAGTGACATCTGCGCCGCGCGAGTCTCCCGACAAGGGCGGAGAACGCCGTACCGAGGGCGCACCGCGAACCCAGCCAGGCGGCGTATCACCGAGGAAACCACCGACATCCGACAAGGCCCGTTCGGGAACGGCGAGTGACCCGCGAGCGCCTACGTCGGCCTCAGCAGGATCGCCGAGATCACCTCCAGTATTTGTTACACTAACCACAGTAAAAAAACCGGCGGTCGCGCCACGGGTCCGCCGTGAACTGCACCGGGAGAGACATGCCTGCCAGCCTGACGCCCGCGATCGTGACGCCCCAAGCCCCGCTGACCCCCACCGCGACATTGGGCAGTCTCGTCGTCGCGGACGCGCGCCGTGCCGCGGTCCTCGACAGGGCCGGAATCGACTACTGCTGCAACGGCCATCGCACCGTGGCTCAAGCCGCCCAGGACGCCGGCGTCACCGTCGATGACCTGCTGCGCTCCCTCGACCTGCCCGCCGAACCGGCGCATCCCGCCGCAACCGTTACCGCGACCGCACCAACCCCACCACGCGACCTCACCACGCTCGCCCACGACATCGTCGACACCCATCACGCCTACCTATGGGACGAGATGCCGCGGCTTGCGGCGCTCGTCGACAAGGTCCACCGCGTCCACGGCGACCGCCACCCCGAGCTCGCCGAGGTGCGCGCCACCTTCGCGGCAATCGTCGGCGACCTCGACCCGCACCTGGCGGCCGAGGAGCGTCGGGTCTTCCCGATGATCCGGCGCCTGGAGAGCGGAGCAGCCGTGCCGACCGCAGACCTTCGCGCGGGCATCGCCACGCTTCGCGCCGAGCACGATCACGTCGGTGGTCTGCTGCGCCAACTGCGTTCTCTCACAGCCGGGTATGCCGTCCCGACCGACGCGTGCGGTTCCTACCGCGCCATGCTGGCCGGGTTGGAGGCGATGGAGAAGGACACCCACGCGCACATCCACCAGGAGAACAACATCCTGTTCGTCCAGGTCGACGTGCTGCTCGCAGCACGCGACGCGACGCCAGCCGAGTGACCCTCTCGCAGGATCGCCCGGGCCTGGCGATGGCGGCGCTCGGCACAGCCGCCGTCATTGCCGGTGGGCTCGTAGCAGCCGTGACCGGCCCGCTGGCGTTGTCCCGCGGGAGTTGGGCGGCGGCATACCTGGTCTTGGTCTGTGGGGTGGGCCAAGTCGCGATGGCGGCCGCCCGCCTGCTGGCCCGGACCGACCTCGCCGCAGGCGCCCGCATTGGCGCCGACCACGGGGGATCGCCGGGATCGCTGGGATCGACGATCGCAGAGGAGCCGGCCGTCTCGGACCGCGCGGCGCGCCTCGGCTGGCAGCAGCTCGCGACCTGGAACCTCGCCAACGCCCTCGTCATCGCCGGCACCCTCGCCAGCTCGCCCTGGGTGGTCGACGTCGGCGGCCTCGGGTGCGTCGCCGCCCTGGTCATGGCGGCACGGCACGCCCGCGCCCTCCGCGCCGGCCTCGGAACCGGCGCGTACCGAGCCGTCCTCGCCCTGATGGCCGTCAGCATCCCCGTCGGACTCCTGCTCAGCCACCTCCGCAACGCGCGCTGACTGCAGCCGCGATCTGCTCGAGTCCCTGCTCCAACAGCGGACGGGTGGTGCCGAAATTGAGCCGAGCATGGGTATGCGGTGCCGCCCCGAACGGCACGCCCGGATTGAGCGCGACCTTGGCCTCGCGCAACAGCCACTCGCTCGGCTCCTCGTCCAACTCCAGAGCCGTGAAATCGAGCCACTGCAGATAGGTGCCCTCGTTGGCGATGGTGCGGACGCCCGGCATACTCGCCACCCCGTCGACCACGAGCGTGCGGTGCGTCGCGAGCGTCGCCAGCACCTCCGCGAGCCACGGGCCGCCCTCCCGGTAGGCCGCGATGCCCGCCTGCATCCCGAAAATCGTCATGCCGAGCCGCTCCCAATACGGGATCGCGAGCCAGCGTTCGCGGTCACCGGGCGCGGTCGTGATGACCTGGGCGGCCTTCAGGCCGGGGACGTTCCAGGCCTTGGAGGCCGACAGCACGGTGATCGAGTGCGCGGCGGCGGCCGGTGACACCGCGGCATACGGGATGTGCGGGTGGTCGAGGACGAGCGGCGCGTGGATCTCGTCGGAGATCACCCGGGCACCATGCCGCTGCACGACCTCGGCGAGCCCGGCGAGCTCCGCTCGGGTGAACACCCGCCCGAGCGGATTGTGCGGGCTGGAGATGAGCACGGTGCGCCCGCCCGCGGCCAGCGCCGCGTCGATCGCCGCCAGATCGAAGGTATGCCGTGTCCCGTCCCACCCCATCGGCACCTTCATCTGGGGCCGACGGGTCAACGTGACGACGTCGAAGAACGGCATATAGACCGGCATCGGAATGACGACCGGGTCTTCAGGCGCACTGAAGAAGCGGATCGCGAGGTCGACGCCCTTCATGACGTCGGGCACGGTGAAGACATCGGCGGCATCGACCGTCCAGTCATAGCCACCGAGCTGCGATTGCGAGGCCTGCCAGTCGACCATCGCTTCGGCGTATTCGCGCATGACCAGCTGCGATTGATAGCCGGTCATCTCCCGCTCGACCGCGTCGTGCAGGGCGCGGCGCACCGGCTCGGCGAGCGGGTAGTCCATCTCGGCGACCCACATGGGCAGCACGTCGTCGGGATAGGTCGTCCACTTCATCGTGCGCCGAGCCCGCAACTGAGCGGGCGTCAGCCGATGCAGATCCGAGGTGTCGAGGTTGCTGCCGATATCACCCATGCAGACGTCGGCTCAGTGGTGGTGCGGGTCGGCGTCAGCGTCGGCCTTGGTGCGGTGCACCGTGCCGTCGGCGTGCTCGGCGGGAGAGTAGATCGTGTAGAGCCGCAGCGGCCCCAGCCCCGAGTTGATGACGTTGTGCCAGGTGCCGGCCGGCACGATGATCGCCCAGTCCGGGCCGATCGCGACGGACTGCTCGACGACGTCCTTGGCCGGCCCGGTGTTGAGCGTCGCGACGCCCTCCTCGACCCGGATGAACTGGTCGATGTCGCCGTGCACCTCCAGCCCGATCTCCTCGCCCGGCTGCAGCGTCATGACCACCAGCTGCATGTGCGCTCCCGTGTGAATCACCTTCCGGTAGAACGAGTTCTCCATGGTGATTCGCTCGATGTTGCCTGCCCAGGTGCCCATGCGCCCTCCTGTAGTGCCCGCCACCCGGGTGCGGGTGGTCGCCGCGACGGTGCGGCGTTACGGCATACCGTATGCCGTCCGCCCACCCCCGCGGGCTCGACCCCGTCCCGGGGCACGGCGCTGATCCCTCAACACGAGTTTTGGTGTGGCGGATTGTGCGCCCTGGCGCACAATCCGCCACACCAAAACTGGGAGAGGGGCAACGGGGGGAGGGCCTTGGCTGCACACACGGAGCCATGGGGATGCCATAGCCTCGTGCCATGTCTCGCCCCCACGCGGCGTCGCTCATCGAAGACGCCTGGCACACGCAGCTCGAACGGGTGCTGCGCCGCCGTCGGTGGGCCAACCGGGTGCTCAGTTACACGGGTTACGGGTCGACCGATTTCGTCCGGGTCTTCGGTCGGGTCGTGCTCGGCCGGCCGCACGAGCAGGATGACGAGCCGCGTCAGGACATCACCTACGGCGGGTTGCGCTCGCCGTATGTGCAGCGCCGCGGCTGGCGGGCCTTCCTCACTGCGCCGGCGATGACGGTGCCGGTCGAGGTGCACATCGGCGATCGAGTCGAGCACGTGCGCAGTGACCGCTCTGGCCTGATCGACGCGACCATCCGCGACCACGGGTTGCCGCCGGGCTGGCACGAAGTGACCATCGCGGCACCCGGCGCCGACCCGGTCAAGGCCAGCGTCATGATCATCGACCCCCAGGTGCGCACCGGCATCGTCTCCGACATCGACGACACCGTGCTGTCGACCTCGCTGCCGCGTCCGATGATCGCGGCCTGGAACACCTTCTTCCGCCACGAGAGCGCGCGGCGCGTGGTGCCCGGGATGGCGCCGCTCTATCGGGCCCTGGTGGAGCAGCGGCCCGGCGTGCCGATCATCTACCTGTCGACGGGGGCGTGGAACACCGCGCCCACGCTCACCAGGTTTCTGCGGCGCAACGGCTTTCCCGCGGGCCCGCTCTTGCTTACTGATTGGGGGCCGACCAACACCGGCTGGTTCCGCAGCGGCCAGGACCACAAGCGCGCCAGCCTCGACCGGTTGGCCGGCGACTTCCCGCGGATCAAGTGGCTGCTCATCGGTGACGATGGCCAGCACGACCCGAAGATCTACCAGGACTTCGCCGAGGCTCGCCCGAAGCGCGTCGAGGCGATCGCGATCCGGCAGCTGACCCCCGCCGAGCAGGTGCTGTCGCACGGTTTGCCGGTGTCGACCGAGGAATTGGCGACCCGGCCGAGCCCTGGGCGTGGGGCGGGGTCCAAGAAGCGGCGCGAGACGCCGGTCTATCACGCCCCCGACGGTTACGGCCTGCTGCGCCTGCTGCGCGCGGTCGGCAAGCTGCGCTGATTCGGCGGGGGTGATCCCGGATGCCGGAGCTGCCTGAGGTCCAAGCCCTCGTCGACTTCCTCGCCGAGCGGATCGTCGGGCTGGCGGTCGTCGGCGTCGAGCTCGGCTCGATCTCGGTGCTCAAGACTTATGACCCGCCGCCGTCCGCTCTCGTCGGCGCGCCCATCGACGGGGTTGCGCGGCACGGGAAGTTCCTCGATGTCGACGTGGACGGCATACATCTGGTCTTTCATCTGGCCCGGGCTGGGTGGTTGCGGTTCTCGGATGCCTTGCCCACCACGGTGATTCGGCCCGGGAAGAGTCCGATCGCGCTGCGGGTGCGCCTGTCGGACGGGTCGGGATTCGACCTCACCGAGGCCGGCACCAAGAAGTCGCTCGCGGCATACCTGGTCCGCGACGTGCAGGAGGTGCCGGGTATCGCGCGACTCGGGCCGGACCCGCTGGCTGACGGCTTCTCTGAGGCGGATTTCGCGGGGCTGCTGGCGGGACGGCGCACGCAGATCAAGGGGCTGCTGCGCGACCAGTCGTGGCTCGCCGGGGTCGGCAATGCCTACTCCGACGAAGTGCTGCACGTCGCGAGGCTCTCGCCCTTCGCGGTCGCGGCTTCCCTTCCGCCCGAAGCAGTTTCGCGCCTGTATGCCGCGCTCCTCACCACCCTGCGCGGCGCGGTGGACGCCGCCTCGGGCAAGCCCGCCGCGGAGTTGAAGGACGCCAAGCGCGCGGGGATGCGGGTGCACGGGCGGACCGGTATGCCGTGCCCCGAGTGCGGCGACGTGGTGCGGGAGGTGTCCTTCGCAGACTCGTCGCTGCAGTACTGCGCGACCTGCCAGACCGGCGGCAAGCCGCTCGCCGACCGGCGGATGTCCCGCCTGCTTAAGTAGGCGTCGCTGGCGCTGACGGATCGACGGGTCGGATGCGCCCGCGGTGCGAAGATGAGGGTATGGACGCCGTGCCCGCATCGCTGCCGCCCGAAGCCGCCGCTGACCTCCCGAGGGTCGACCCCGTCGACCTGCCCGACGATGCGCTGATCATCGATGTGCGGGATGCCGCCGACTATCGGGCCGGCCACGCGCCCGGAGCGCTGAGCATCCCCGTGGGTCAGCTGGCGTCCCGCCTGGATGAGGTGCGGGCGCTGGCGGCATCCCTCGGCAAGCCGCTCGCGGTGAGCTGCGGTGGCGGCACCAAGCAACTGCGCGCCACGGCATACCTGCGGGAGAACGGTGTCGATGCCGCGGTGCTGCGCGGTGGGATGCGCGGCTGGAAGTCCGGCGGCCGCCCCGTTGTCACCGACTGATCCCCCGCTCGACCACCACCCACTAACCACCACCCACCAACCACCACCCACCAGCCGCCGGAGCGGGAGCCGAGCATGAATATCCTGTCGATCCAGTCGCACGTCGCCTTTGGGCACGCCGGCAACTCCGCGGCGGTGTTCCCGCTGCAGCGGCTCGGGCACGACGTCTATCCCGTGCTCACCGTGACCTTCTCCAACCACACCGGCTATGGCGCGACCCGTGGGCCGCTCGTGGCACCGGCCGATGTGGCCGAGGTGGTGCTGGGGGTGCAGGAGCGCGGCGTCTTCCCGTCGATCGACGCGGTGCTCTCGGGCTATCTGGGCGCCGAGCCGATGGGGGCGGTGGTCCTGGATGCCGTAGCGCGGGTCAAGGAAGCCAACCCGAAGGCGATCTATTGCTGTGACCCGGTCATGGGTGACGTCGGGCGCGGCTTCTTTGTGCGAGAAGGCATTCCGGAATACCTGCGCGACTCGGTCAGGCCGCAGGCCGACATCCTCACGCCCAACCAGTTCGAGCTCGACTACCTGTCCGGGATGACCGTGCGCAGTGAGGCGGATCTGCTCGAAGCTGTTTCTCGGGTGCGCGCGGGCGGCCCCTCGACGGTGCTCGTGACGTCGGTGCTGACCGACGCGACGCCAGCAGGCTCGATCCAGATGGCCTGCGTGAGCGACGAGGGCGCGTGGATCGTCACGACCCCCATGCTCGACATGATCGTCCGCGGCGGCGGCGACGCGACGGCCGCGATCTTCCTCGCGCACTTCCTCACCGACGGCCCCCGGGTCGCACTCTCGCGCACGGCCGCGACCATGTATGCCGTGCTGGAAGCCACTCACCGGGGCGGGTTCGGGGAGATGCGGTTGGTGGCCGAGCAAGAGTCGATCGCCCACCCCGACGAGGTCTTCGCCGTCACTGAATTGAGCTGACATGGCGATTGTCTTTGTCCACGGCGTCGCCACTCGGGACGAGGACGACCCGCAGTTTCCTATGGTGGAACGCTTTGCCCGCGAAGCCAATTGGCCGGTCGTCGAGGCGATGTTGCGCGAGCACGTCGCGCCCGTAGTGCGGCCCGCCGACCCCGATGGCGTGGCCATAGTGCGGGTCTACTGGGGCGACCTCGGGATGCGTCCCCGGGTGCCATTGGGGGCCGCGGTCACGCCGGGTCTCGCAGTCGATGCGGGTCTTGAGGTGGACGCCGGTGTTGAGGTGGCTGACGCCGGTGTTGAGGTGACCGCCGACTCCGATGCGGACGCAGGACTGGACACGGGGCTGGGAGGTGACGACACGGCATACCCCTTGCCTGTCGATCTTGACGACGTGGCCAATCTCGCGGCACTCACCCCGGCCGAGCTGGGAGAGGCGTTGCAGCGCGAGCTGTTCGAGGCGCTGCCGCCGACGCAATGGGCGGCGGTCGTGCGCGCGGTGTGGGACGTCGTGGGGGAGAGCGCGTTGCGGGCGCAGCTTGCGGCGCGGTCACCGCGTCGGCAGCGGGCCTTCGTCGACGATCTCGTGCGGGAGCGGTTGCGTCAGGAGGACCCGGCGCTCGGACGGGTGATCCGGCCGGTGCGGACCGACCTGGTTGCCCAGGGGCGCAAGGGAATTCGTCGTGCGATGGGTGGGGTGCGGCGGCCCTTTGCGGGAATCCTGCCGATCTTTGTCGGCGACATCTTGCGCTATCTCGACGGACGCGGGCGGCCGGGAGCGCCGGGGCCGATCATCGAGCGGGTGGTCGACGGGCTGCACGAGGCGGCAGCTGCGGGCAAGGTGGGTGAGCCGCTGGTCGTGCTCACGCACAGCATGGGCGGTCAGCTGGTCTATGACACCCTGACGGCCTTCGATCCCGGTGTGCGAGTGGACTTTTGGTGTGCATCGGGTGGTCAGGTCGGGTTCTTCGTCGAGCTCGGGGTGTTCCTGGAGGCGACCGATCCCGACGCGCGGCCGTTTGCCGATGACACGGTGGGCTACTTCTGGAACGCCTGGTCGTCCAGTGACGTGCTGAGCTTCCCGACCGAGGGGCGCGTGCCAGGCGCGCACGACAGCGACTTCGCCTACGACGGCACCCTCATCGCCAATCACATGAGCTATCTGCACGACCCGGCCTTCTACGCCACCCTCGCGGCCAAGGTGGCGGTGCACACCCGCGGCCGGCGCCGCCACATGGGCGGCTGAGCGTCGGGGCGGGACACGGCATACCGAAGTATCCGTCAATATCGGATTCTTGCTAGAGAGCGGCATACAGTCCAATCGTGGACCCGATCCGGAACCCCTATGCCCCTGGCGCGGGGCAGCGTCCGCCCGAGCTGGCCGGCCGCGACGAGCCGTTGCACGCCTTCGACGTGACCCTGGAGCGGGTGTCTCGGGGGCGTCCGGAGCGGTCGGTCGTGTTGACCGGATTGCGTGGCGTGGGAAAGACGGTGCTGCTCAACGCATTACGGTCGGCGGCCGTCAGAGCCCATTGGGGCACAGGCAAATTGGAGGCGCGGCCCGATCAGTCGCTGCGGCGGCCGTTGGCGGCGGCGCTGCACATGGCGGTGCGCGAGCTGGGGCATCCGCGGCCGGACGAGGTGGAGCATGTGTTGGGGGTGCTCAAGGCGTTTGCGCAGCGTGGGCCGACCTCGTCGGTGCGTGATCGCTGGAACCCCGGCATCGACGCGCCCGCGGTCACCGGACGGGCCGACTCGGGTGACATCGAGATCGACCTGCTCGAAGTGCTCACCGACATCGGCGGGTTGGCGGCCGACCGTGGTTCGGGGGTCGCGATCTTCATCGACGAAATGCAGGACCTCGGTGCCGCTGACGTGTCGGCACTGTGCGCGGCGGCGCACGAGATCTCGCAGACAGGGCTGCCGGTGGTCATCGTGGGGGCTGGGCTGCCGCATCTGCCCGCCGTGCTGTCGGCGTCAAAGTCATACTCGGAGAGGCTGTTCCGCTATTCGCGGATCGACCGGCTCGACGAGGCGGCGGCGCGAGTGGCGTTGGAGGCGCCGGCTGCGGAAGAGGGTGCCTCCTGGAGCGCGGACGCACTAGAGGCGATGTATGCCGTGACCGCCGGCTACCCCTACTTCGTGCAGGCATACGGGAAAGCGGTGTGGGACAACGCGGTTGGGCCGGAGATCTCTGCTGACGACGTGGCTATTGCGGCGCCCGAGGCCGAGGGGGAGTTGGCGGTCGGGTTCTTCGGGTCGCGCTATGAACGGGCGACGCCGGCGGAGCGGGAGTACCTCCGGGCGATGGCCGACGCCGGGTCGGGCGATGCCGACTCCGTGGCAACCTCAGCGGTCGCAGCGAGGCTGGGTAAGCGCCCGCAGTCGCTGTCGCCAGCGCGCGACTCGTTGATGAAGAAGGGGCTGATCTATTCGGGGGAGCGCGGCCAGATCGCCTTCACTGTCCCCCACTTCGGCCGCTACCTGCGCACCCACTCCGACTAGCGCGTTGATGCCGGCCGCGTCGGAAAATGAACGTTGGACGAGGGCTTTGAGAGTCGGTGAGAGTAGAGGCTCGTCTGGACGGCCATTTGAGAGTGCGTACTCCGACGCCGACGAGGTCGCATGCCCGCCGGTTCACTGACGACGCGGCTTACCGATACCCAGGCCCAAGCCCACGCCGAGCACAGGCCTTGTCAAGACACTTTCATTTTGAAGGCGTCACCAGTCATGAGCCTCGTCATCACCTGTCCGATCGAGAGCGTCGACCGAGCCACCGAGTTCTATACCGCCCTTGGCTGGTGGATCACGACCGGTTCCGCCTGCTGCGACAGGTCCAGGGCCGGTCTTCACTTTCTCGAGGCTCGCCTCATGCTCGATGAGGTGAAGGCGTACCGGACGTACAACCAGCAGGCCGAGCTGCTCGCCCACCGCGGAATGGACGTAGGGGACCGCAACCGCGCTGCTGGCGTGCTCCGCCGCGTGAACTGCTACCGGCTGCGTGGAACCGCACCTTCGCCCCGCTCACCCTGATCCAGTTCCTCCTCAACCGGCTCGAACTCGGCCGCACGAGGGGCTACCGGCAGTGGGGGAAGCTCCCGATACGGCCGATCACCGCCTGCGCCGGCCTCCTTGATGTCAGGCTCCGAAGCCGAGGAAAACGAGAAGTCGACGTTCGAACGCCACGAGTGTGGTTCCGTCGAGTCGTCCAAGCACGGCGTGGGCATTACTCCGACGGACGGTTGTGATCTTGTCGACCATCACGTAGGAGTCTTGGCTCAGGCCAGTCTCGGCGTTGGCGGGAACTGCGACGCGGAGCAATGGGGCTTCCACGTCGGTCGTCGTGAGGGGACACACGGTGAGTGAATCTGTGGCATCGAACCGATCGTCCTGGACCACCAAAGCCGGGCGAGGCTTGCTCGCGTAGACGCCACCGGCAACGGTGACGATGTCACCGCGCCTCATTCGGCCCAGTCTTCGGAGACGGCTTCGACGAAGTCCATATCCTCAATGGCGCTCGCAGACGACGCGACAAGCACAGACTGGCGGTGGGCTTCCGCGGCGAATTCAGGCGAGCGCACATCAGGCACCCAGATCTGCACCGGGCGCAAACCCTGAGCACGCATCCGCTCGCGGTATGCACTCACTCTGTGCCGTACGGCCATGTTGATCACGTTACATGTAACGACCCCTTCATGGCAACGGGCGCCCGCACATCGCGGGGGTTCAGCGCGGAGGTCTACCACCGCAGGTACCATATATGGCATGAAGACCACCCTGTACCTGCCCGACGACATCAAGCGTGCCGTCGAGGTCGAGGCGCGACGACGGGGTGTGTCGGAGGCGGAAGTGGTGCGTGATGCGCTGCGCAGCACCCTGGTCAAGACCCGGATTGAGCCGCGGGGCGCCCTGTTCCACGGCCGCGAACCGATCGCCGACCGAGTCGACGAACTCCTGGCGGAGGGCTTCGGCCAGTGATCGTCGACACCAGCGCCTTGCTGGCCTATTTCGACGCCAGTGAGCCGGCGCATAAGGCCGTGTCGGCGGCCATCGAGTCCAGCGATGAGCTGCTCGTCGTGTCGCCTTACGTCCTGGCCGAGCTCGACTACCTGGTGCTGAGCCGACACGGCATACAGGCGCAGCAGGCGGTGCTCGCCGAGTTGGGCGCAGGCGCGTGGGAGTTGGCCACCATGGAGCGCGAGCGACTCGTCCAGGCGACTCGTGTGGTCAAGAGGTATGCGGACGTGCCGATCGGTCTGACGGACGCCTCCTGCGTCGTGCTGGCCCAGGCGTACCGCACCCGAACCATCGTGAGCCTGGACCGTCGCCACTTCGGCATCCTGCGATTCGATGACGGGTCGCCCATTCACCTCGTGCCTTAGTCAACGGGGCCAGTGGCCGCCGGGCTCGGTGTCAGGCTGCTAGCGCCACACATCCGGACCAGCGCTCACTACGGTGCAGGCTGCGGTTCCTGGCGGGTGAAGAGCCATGGCGTCATCCGCTGGGCGACCGCAGCGAGTTTGGCTTGGACGGCCGTGACCACCGAAAGACCGGCATGGTCGGTGTGGTCCACGTGATCGTTGCAGGCGAGGGCGACATGGAGCGTGGTGACGGTGGCGTAGACGTTGCCGAGCCACATCGGTGGCCGCCCCTCCGGCTCCGCGCGCGGATGAACGCGACCATCCGCACGGTCAACTGGGGCAGCATCGCCATCGCCGCACCCCTGGGTGGGTGGATCGCCCACACTTTCGGCAACCGGATCGCGCTGGGAGTGGCGGCCGCGGGGCTGCTGGCGGCCACGGCATACCTCGCGCAGTCGCCGTTCCGTCAGGCCCGTATGCCGGCCGCCTCCTCGGGAGGCGACCACTAGCATCCGGGCTATGGCCATCGCGCGCTTTCCCGTCGTCGTCCTGGACTGCCCCGACCCGCGGGCGCTCGCCGAGTTCTACGGCGCGCTGCTCGGCTGGGAGGTCGTCCGAGACGAGGACGACTGGTGCTCGATCCGCGCCGACTACGGTGACTCGATCGCCTTCCAGCAGGTCGACGGCTATGTGGCGCCGCAGTGGCCGGGGCAGGATCGGCCGCAGCAGATGCACATCGACGTGGACGTCGACGATCTCGACACCGCCGAGGCGGCAGTGATCGCGCTCGGGGCGGTCAAGCACGAGCACCAGCCGGGCACGTCGTTCCGGGTGTTCCTTGATCCGGCCGGGCACCCGTTCTGCCTCTGCCAGGGCTGAGCCGTTCCGCTGATCTCGGTAGTGGAGCTAGGGGCGGGCGCGATGACCCGGCCCGCGGAAGCGCTGCACCTCCTGCGGCCAGTCCAGCGCGACGGCCAACCGTTCGGCCCATCGCCGTGCGGTCGTGTCATCGGGCGCGTCGACGATGGCGAAACCGCCCACGTGCTGCTCGGTTTCCACGAACGGCCCCTCGACCCACTCCGCGCCGCCGTCACGGGCCACCGCATGGCCAACCACGGACGAGCGGTCGAGCGCTCCGTTGCAGAAGATGAGCACGCCGTCAGCTTGCATCTGGGTGATGACCGCCCGTCCGGCCGCCGCTTTTGCGGCCAGTTCTTCCGGCGTGTGCTCGGCCACCCACTCGTCGTTGAAGGTGATCAGGTACTCCGCCATGCGGCCTCCTCAAGTCTTGGTTCGCCGGCAAGACTGCGCTACCCGGTGTCCCGCAGTATGAACCTCGGCGCGGCGACGGCATACGAGAATCCCTGCACTCGTTCGAGGCGACCGCGACGTCCCGTCAGGCGTCCCCGCAGACGGCCGCGGCGACGACGTCTGTTCGTTTTGTTCGTTTTAACGCACACTTGGCGAATGGTCCGCATGGCCTCTGCTGCCGATGCCCGCACATACCTCCCAGAGGACTCGCATGGTCCTGAGATCATCAACTTCGTCGCTGCTCTCGAGCGTGTAGGCCGACAGGCGCCTTCGCAACGGCCGGCCATCGTGGGGTCGGATGGCCAGCGCACGGAGATCCCCGAGTCACTGCTGGATGTGCTGAAGCAGGTCGCTGACGCGCTGGTCAGCGGGATGGGAGTCAACGTCGCGCCACTCAACGCCATGCTCACCACGCAGGAAGCCGCTGACTATCTCGGCATTTCGCGTCCGACGTTCGTCAGGATCCTGGATCGTGGTGAGCTTCCCATGAAGCGTCCCGGGCGGCACCGATACGTTCGTTTAGCTGACTTGATCGCCTACCAAGAGGGTGTGCGTCATCGACGGCGCGACGCCATCGACGAGATGGTTCAGGTCGGAGTCGAGACAGGACTCTATGACGCGACGGATGGCCTCCCCCCGGCCATGCGCTGACCGATGGCCTTCCCGGTCTTCCTCGACACCTGCGTCCTGTACCCAGCGACCCTGTGCGACCTACTCCTTGCTTGCGGCTCTTGACCGCTGCGGGGTGCCGCGATTCGTTGCGGAGGTACGTCGGAAAGTCGACCTCTCAAGCTGTCTGAGCACGTAGTCCGCACGGCGCACCCAACTTCGGGCGCGCACGGGGTCACTCTCCTTCATCTGGCCTGTGGTCGGGCTACGGTGAGGCGATGGCGCACCTTGGCGAGTCGGACCGGATCGAGCCGGCAGTGATCGACTGGCTGCTCGCCGGTGACCCGGCGATCCGGTGGCAAGTCATGCGCGACCTGCTCGATGCCCCGCGCGAGCAGTGGCAGGCCGAGCGCGCCCGCGTTGAGCACGAGGGCTGGGGTGCCCACCTGCTGGCCCAAGAGGACGAGGACGGACGGTGGGCCGGCGGCGCGTGCTTCCCGAGCCCGTTCTCTCGCGAGCTCTTCGAGGCCGAGGGCCAGCCGTGGACCTCGACCCTCCCGGTCCTGCACGAACTCATGGTCCTCGGCCTCGACCCGGCCACCGACCGCGCTCGCGACATCGTCAGCCAGGTGGGCGCCAACGCCCGGTGGGAGTACGACGACCTTCCGTTCTGGGGCGGCGAGGTCGAGGAGTGCATCAACGGCCGGACCGTCGCTCTGGGCTGCTACTTCGGCGCCGGCCGGCTCGACATGGCCCCGCTGGTCGAGAGGCTGGTGAGCGAGCAGCAACCCGACGGCGGCTGGAACTGCGAGCGAGCCAACGGATCGACCCGCTCGTCGTTCCACTCGACGATCAACGTCCTGGAGGGCCTGCTGGAGTTCGAGCGCTCCACCGCAGGCACTCCCGAATCCCAAGCTGCCGCCTGCGCGGCTCGCGCCGCCGGCGAGGACTACCTCCTCCAGCGGCACCTCTTCCGCCGCCTCTCGACCGGCGTCCCGGCCGCCGACCAGTTCCTGCGGCTCACCTTCCCGCCGCGCTGGCACTACACGACGCTCCGCGCGCTCGATTACCTCCGCGCCGCCGCCGCGCTCACGCACGCCTCGCCCGATCCGCGCGCGGCCGAGGCCGTCGAGCAACTCCGCGCCCGCCGCGACCCCGAGGGCCGCTGGCCGCTGGACCACCTCCCGCGCGGTCGCGTCTGGCAGCGCATGGAAGAGCCCGGTATGCCGTCCCGCTGGGTCACCCTGCAGGCCCTGCGCATCCTGCGCTGGTGGGAATCCTGACCCGACGGATAGGCGACGGGCACGGCATACCGAGGCGGTTGTGCAGCAAGTGGTAGCGAAACCCACGTCAGAGCGTGGGTTTCGCTACCACGTATGCCGTATGACGTATGCCGGGTGCCGGGTGCTCAGTCCAGCGCCTCGATCCCGAACTCGGCCAACTCGGTCATCCGCGACCGGATTGCCGCGACCTGAGCCTCCGGCGCCGGCTCCCACCCCAGGACCTCCTCGACGACCCGGAGTCCCTCGCGGGTGCGATAAGACCGCGTCGGATTGCCGGGGAAGCGCTTGTCGGTGACATTGGGGTCGTCCTCATAAGGACCGAGCGGCTCGACCCGATAGACCCGCGGCGCGCCCTCGCCCCGCGCCAACGCCGCCGCCAGCGGAGCTCCAACGGCACTAGCGGTGAAGTAGATGTGGTTCGCCGGCCGCTGCGACCCGTAGTTGGACCGCCACCCCGGAGTCAGCACCTCGCCGACCCCGACGTCGGCCCGCGTGCCATGGAAGAACGGCCCCGGGTCGCTCGCCGGTCTCATCGGCGGCGCCGGATCACGCAGCAGGCTGTCGATCTGCCGCATGAGCACGGCCACTCGGCTGCGTCCCTGCGGCGCTCGCGGATAGCGGCCCAACACCTCGGGCACCACCGGCGTCGCCCGACTCACGGCGCCCGCGACAAGGTACTCGGCCACCACCCGATCCTCGCCCTGGTCGATCTCCGCCGCCCGGGCGGCATACGCGCCCGCTCCGAGGATGTGCCGCACCTGGGTCGCCTTCGCGAGTGGATGCAGGTATGCCGCCCCGGCTGCCGCACCCGCTGCGTATGCCGCGTGCTTGGCTGCCTGCGAAGACGCCTCTGTCGCAGCCCGATTGGCATCGACGGCCGCAGTGCGCTGCAGGCGGGATCGGGGTGCGCCCTCGGCGAAGACGCGGGCGGCTTCCAGCGCGGCGGCCGGCCGCGGGTCGTGGGGTTCGGCGCGGGTGAAGATCCCGAGGGTGGGCAGGGCACACGCGCGTGCGTATGCCGTAACCGCTCGCAACTCGGTCATGGTCAGCTCGATGGTCAGCTCGGGATCCGTTGGAGAGGGAGCCATTCCTCGACTGTAAGCGGGCGGGGTGCCACGGCATACCGGGCCGTCAGCGGGCGGGCAGCGGCGGGTGGCCACACGGCATACCTGCCTCGGGCCCCGACGAGTCCTCAGTCCGAGGCTTGGGAGCGGCGAACTCGCGAGGCGATCCGGCTGACGCCGACCTCCGAGATCCCGAGGTAGTCGGCGATGTCCTTCTGCTGGAGGTAGGGCAGCACCGGGGCGTAGTCGACGAGGAAGCTGCGGTAGCGCGCCTCGGGGAGACCGCGCATCCGGTCGCGCTCGTACCGCAGGATCTGCGCATAGACCAGGTATGCCGTGGCCAAGGCCCTGCCCCACGGGACGCTGCGGTGGGCGCGCTGGTGCATTTCGTGCAAGGGGATCTCGACATAAGCCCCGGTGGTCAGGGCGGTGAGGCGATAGCGCTCGGCGAGGGCCGCGGCGAAGGCCCTGCCCACCACCGTGTCGGCCGCCTCGGGGGGAATCGGCGGATGCGGGCGCTGCTCGATGGCCGGGAGGCTGGCCATGAAGTCGCCGGGCCGGGCGAAGTTCGTCGTCCGCCAGGTGCCGTTGGGGGAGACGACCCGCACCTGGAACACGCCGGACGCGACGAGATAGAGGTAGGAGCCGACCTCGGTGGTCTCGTCGAGGATGACCTGGCCCTGCTGGGCTCGGCGGGTCTGGATCGCGGCGGCGAACCCCGGCCAGTCGGGCAGCGGAGCATCGGCGTAGGCCTCAAAGAGGCGGTGAACACGTTCGCGGGCGTCATCAGGTGACATGGGTTTGCCTCTGCGCTGTGTGATTTCGGAGCCATGGGGTGGGCCATGAGGGGGCCTTGGGGGCTCTGCGGGGAGAGTCCGTCGGGATGGCTCAACACAGCAGTTTAGAACGCTACGTGCAGTTGTCGAGTGCCACGAAAATCCCGATCGTGGTGGCCGTTGAGCGTGCAGAGTAACCCTGGCGAAGTCGAGTAAACCCAAGTCAATTGCCTTTGTTAACTGGGATCATCTCCGCCCGTGACAGGCGCTGAGATCTCGGCTTAGCGATCGCTAATCGCGGACGTTGCCGCGGGGGGGAACCTGAGCAACGACCGATTCACGAACGACACAACAGGGCTGCACTTGGGCTGCCCTGATGTTGCCGTGCGCCCGGCCCTGCCCGCCGTGCGACCGGCACCAGAGAGGTCCCGCGGGACCGTGGACGGGGAGTTGAGCATGAGTAGCTGGCTGACGGAGGACTCGTCAGGGTTCGCGACGCGGTCTGCACGGCGCACGTATCGGCGGCTGCGCAGCCGCGTCCGGCGGGTGGTCGGCGCTGCGGTCGTCGCGGTGTTGGCGCTGGTCGGCCTCTCGGTCGTGCCCGGCGCTCACGCGGCCGACCCGCAGTATGCCGGCACGCTCACCAAGGAGCTGGACCCGATGCAGTCGACGGGTTTCACCGCTCCCAACACCTTCCAGACCGGGTCGCTGGTGCGTTACCGGCTGACCTTCGCCTGCAGCTCGAACGTGTCCAGCTGTGGCGTCGGCACGTTCAAAGACGTGCTCGACCCAGGGTTGCAGTACAGCTCGATCGTCTTCCCGACGGCCTCGGTGGGCGGCGGCGCCGTGCCGGCTTTCTCGGCTCCGTCGGTCTCGGCCTACTCCGCGACCACTGGCACGACGGTCTCTTTCACCATCGGCACTGCGGCCAACCCGTGGGCCGATGGCAACACCTTCGAGGCCGTCCTGGTGGCTAAAGTGCGCGGTGACTATGTCGGCGGCACCATCCCCAACCAGGGGTCGATCTCGGTCACCAAGGATGGCGTCGTCGGTCCGACCAACCAGTCGGAGAAGGTCGACATCGTCGTGCCCACCCCGACCAAGTCGTGGACGATGGACAAGACGGCCAACAAGACGACCGTCGCGCCTGGCGAGATCGTCACTTACCTCATTAGCTTCTTCGTCCCGCAGCCGGGGACCGGCACGATGGCCGCCTCCAGCGTCACCATCGTCGACACCTTCCCGGTCGGCGCGCTCGTCGTCAACGCAGCCGGCCAGACGATCCCCGATGGCGGTTTGCTGACCGAGATGGGTGGCTACAGCGCGGTGGTCAACTACACCGCGCACACGGTGACCTGGACCCTCGGCCCGGCTAACCCCAACGATGTCAACTGCAGCGGCCCTGGACCCTGCGGGTCCACGGCCTACTACCCGACGCCGCGCCTCAACCTGCGCTTCCCGGCCGATGTGTTCACCACTGCGGGCGAGGTGCTGGTCAACAGCGCGACCGCGACCTTCAAGTACGTCGACGGCACGACGGGCACTCTCACCGACACCGCCAACGTCACGATGGCGGGTGCCAAGCACGATCTCTACCCGGACAAGTACTTCCCGAGTGGTGCCAAGGCCGCCAACTACGTGGCCGGTGAGAAGGTCACCTACTTCGTGTACGGGACGAACAACGGCAACATCACCGAGTCGAACGTTGTCCTCACCGACACCCTGCCGGCGGCCGGCCAGGTCACCGACATCAAGGTGGACGCCTACTACACCCCGCCGTCGGGCACCACGTTGGAGTACTACGACGGCACGACGTGGACGTTGCTCTACACCTACACGAGCGGCACCTGG
>Ga0116180_1000574_pt1 | contig 34171 bp, 30 predicted proteins | sample AD_UKC073_MetaG_FD_89804 | JGI IMG/M metagenome (GOLD analysis project Ga0116180, IMG submission 89804) | Active sludge microbial communities of municipal wastewater-treating anaerobic digesters from USA - AD_UKC073_MetaG | ecosystem: Engineered > Bioreactor > Anaerobic > Digestate | place: USA... | reverse complement strand
GCCGCCATGGTGATGGCGCTGTACTCGATTGCCGAGCTGATCGAGGCGCGCGCCGTCGACCGCGCGCGCCACGCCATCGGCGGGCTGCTGGCACTCACCCCGCCCATGGCCGAGCTGCGCCAGCCCGACGGCAGCTGGCGCGAGCAGCGCGCCGACACCATCGCCCTTGGCGCCGTGGTGCGCGTGCGCCCCGGTGAGCGGCTGGCGCTGGACGGGCGCGTGACGGCCGGCCACAGCGCCATCGACCAGGCACCCATCACCGGCGAGAGCGTGCCGGTCGAGAAGGCACCGGGCGACGAGGTGTTCGCCGGCACCATCAACCAGCAGGGCGCGCTGGAATACGAAGTCACCGCGCCGGCCAGCGACACGGTGCTGGCGCGCATCATCCACGCCGTCGAACAGGCCCAGGGCACGCGCGCGCCGACGCAGCGCTTCGTCGACCGCTTTGCCGCCATCTACACGCCGACGGTGTTCGCCATCGCGCTGGCGGTGGCGCTGCTGGGGCCCTGGCTGGCGGGCTGGCCGTGGCTGGCGGCGCTGTACAAGGCGCTGGTGCTGCTGGTGATCGCCTGCCCCTGCGCGCTGGTCATCGCCACGCCGGTCACGGTGGTCAGCGGCCTGGCCTCGGCGGCGCGCCGCGGCATCCTGATCAAGGGCGGCGCGTACCTGGAAGAAGCGCGTCGGCTGCGCCACATCGCGCTGGACAAGACCGGCACCATCACCGAAGGCCGCCCGCGCCTGGTGGCGCGCGAGCTGGTCGACGGCCGGCAGGAAGGAGCCCGCGTCTGGCAACTGGCCGCCAGCCTGGCGGCGCGCTCCGACCACCCGGTGTCGCGCGCCATCGCCCAGGGCCTGCAGGACGCCGGGACGCTGGCGGTGGACGACTTCGGCGCCGCCGCCGGGCGCGGCACCAATGGCCGCATCCACGACCAGGCGCTGGTGCTGGGCAACCACCGCTGGATCGAGGAGCGCCAGCAATGCTCACCCGCGCTGGAAGCCCGCATGCAGGCGCACGAGACGCTGGGCCGCAGCGTCAGCCTGCTGGCCGACGACCACGGCGTGCTGGCGCTGTTTGCCGTGGCCGACGCCATCAAGCCCGGCACGCCCGCCGCCGTGGCGCAGCTGCGCACGCTGGGCGTGCAGCCCATCATGCTGACCGGCGACAACCCGGCCACGGCGCAGGCCATCGCGGCGCAGGCCGGCATCGGCGACGTGCGCGCCGGCCTGCTGCCGCAGCACAAGCTGGAGGCCATCACGGCGCTGAACGCGCAGGCCCCCGGCACCGTGGGCATGGTGGGCGACGGCATCAACGACGCGCCGGCGCTGGCCGCCGCCGCGCTGGGCTTTGCCATGGGCCAGGCCGGCACGCACGTCGCCACCGAGGCGGCCGACGTGGTCATCATGAACGACGACCTGCGCCGCGTGCCCGAAACCGTGCGCCTGTCGCGCCGCACGCACGCCATCCTGTGGCAGAACATCGCGCTGGCCCTGGGCATCAAGGCGGTGTTCCTGCTGCTGGCCGTGCTGGGCAGCGCCACCATGTGGATGGCGGTGTTCGCCGACATGGGCGCCTCGCTGCTGGTGGTCTTCAACGGCCTGCGCATGCTGCGCTGGAAGGGTTGAGCGGCGCGCGGACGCAAACGCTTACCGGTAGGCGGGGGAACTATCGCCCCCACAGGGTCTCGGACTTGAGGTGCGGGCGCCGTATCCGCACACAGGTTGCGACGACCCGGTCGTCGGCCGGCGTTTGCCAACGCAAGAAGGAGACCGCCATGCACCAGCTTCTGGGCACCTTCACCACCCGCTGGGTGGCCCTGATGAGCGGGGCCGCCCATGCCACCGCCGCGATGCACCAGCTCGAACGTGCGACACCCGCGCCCCCGCCAACCGGCGACGCCGCCGCGGCAGCGCCGCCGGGCCGCATTCGCACCCGTAAGCAGGCGCCACCGCCAGCCGCCATCCGGGTGGCCGCGGCACCCGCGTGGCCGCCCGGGTTCGTTTCAGGCTACCACCGGCCACACCATGAGACTGATTGACGCCAGCCTGGAAGACTATCGTTTGAATAGCTGTCAGCGCTGACTGGATAAGCTTTTCAGCCTCAATTGTTTCGCAGGCCCTTGAGCTTTTCAAAAGCCGAGGCCATGCTCGTGGCCGCCGGTTGTACGCGATCGCGCCCTGCCCCGTGACGGGCCCCGCGGCCCGCGGCCTCGAAGCGGTTGTCACGCGGGGCGTCGCGGCGCGGCGCCTGCGCGTCCAGCTTCATCGTCAGGCTGATGCGCTTGCGCGCCACGTCCACCTCCAGCACCTTCACCTTCACGATCTGGCCGGTCTTGACCACCTCGCGCGCGTCGCTCACGAACTTGTGGGCCAGCTGGCTGACGTGCACCAGCCCGTCCTGGTGCACGCCCAGGTCGACGAAGGCGCCGAAGGCGGCGACGTTGCTCACCGTGCCCTCCAGCACCATGCCTTCCTTCAGGTCGGCGATGTCTTCCACGCCGTCGTTGAAGCGCGCCACGGCAAAGTCGGGGCGCGGGTCGCGGCCGGGCTTTTCCAGCTCGGCCAGGATGTCCTTGACGGTGACGGCGCCAAAGCCCTCGGTGGCGAACTGCTCGGGCTTCAGGCCCTTGAGCAGTTCGGCGCGGCCCATCAGCTGGTCGACGGGCTTGCCGGTGGCCACGATGATCTGCTCGACCACCGGATAGGTCTCGGGGTGCACGCCGGTCACATCCAGCGGGTTGTCGCCGCCGCGGATGCGCAGGAAACCCGCGCTCTGCTCGAAGGTCTTGGGCCCCAGGCCGCTGACTTCCAGCAACTGCTGGCGGCTCCTGAAGGCCCCGTGCTGCTCGCGCCAGCGCACCACGGCGCGCGCCACCGCCGGGCTCAGGCCCGACACGCGCGCCAGCAGCGGCGTGCTGGCGGTGTTCAGGTCCACGCCGACGCCGTTGACGCAGTCCTCCACCACGGCGTCCAGCGTGCGCGCCAGCGCGCTCTGGTTGACGTCGTGCTGGTACTGGCCCACGCCAATGCTCTTGGGGTCGATCTTCACCAGCTCGGCCAGCGGGTCCTGCAGCCGCCGCGCGATGCTGGCGGCGCCGCGCAGGCTGACGTCGACGTCGGGCAGCTCCTGGCTGGCGTATTCGCTGGCGCTGTAGACCGAGGCGCCGGCTTCGCTGATGACTATCTTTTCAATAGCTGCTGACGCTGACCCAGAAAGCGCCGCAGCCTGTTTTTGCACCAATTTGATGAGATCGCCGGCCAGTTTGTCGGTCTCGCGGCTGGCGGTGCCGTTGCCGATGGCGATCAGCTGCACGCCGTGTTTGACCACCAGCCTGGCCAGGCTGTGCAGGCTGCCGTCCCAGTCCTTGCGCGGCTCGTGCGGGTAGACGGTGGCGGTCTCCAGCAGCTTGCCGGTGGCGTCCACCACCGCCACCTTGACGCCGGTGCGGATGCCCGGGTCCAGCCCCATGACGACCTTCTGCCCGGCCGGCGCGGCCAGCAGCAGGTCGCGCAGGTTGTCGGCGAACACCTTGATCGCCACCTGCTCGGCACCCTCGCGCAGGCGGGCAAATAGCTCGCGCTCGGTGGACAGCGACAGCTTCACGCGCCAGGTCCAGGCCACGCATTTGCGCAGCAACTCGTCGGCCGCGCGGCCCTGGTGGCTCCAGCCCAGCTGCAACGCGATGCGGCCTTCGGCCAGACTCGGTGTCGCTACGGTTTTGGGAGCTGCTGGCGCAGGTTCGGCGTCGGGAACGATCAGTTTCGCATCCAGAATCTCAAGCTGGCGGCCACGGAACACCGCCAGCGCCCGGTGGCTGGGCACGCGGCCGATCGGCTCGTCGTAGTCAAAGTAGTCGCGGAACTTGGCCACTTCCGGATCGTGCTCGTTCTTGCCCGCGGCCAGCGAGCTTTTCAGCAGACCCTCGGCCCACAGCCATTCGCGCAGGTTCTGCACCAGGGCGGCGTCCTCGGCCCAGCGCTCGCTCAGGATGTCGCGCACGCCATCCAGCACCGCGGTGGTGGTGGTGAAGTCCTCGCCGCCCTCGCCTTTTTCGGCCTTGACAAAGAGCTGCGCCGCCTGCTGGGGGTCGAGCGTGGGGTCGGCCCACAGCCGATCGGCCAGCGGCTCGATGCCGAACTCGCGCGCGATCTGGCCCTTGGTACGGCGCTTTTGCTTGTAGGGCAGGTACAGGTCTTCCAGCTCCTGCTTGGTCGGAGCGGCCTCGATGGCGGCGCGCAGCGCGGGGGTCAGCTTGCCCTGCTCGTCGATGCTTTTCAGGATGGCGGCGCGGCGCTCGTGCAGCTCGCGCAGGTAGGCCAGGCGCGCTTCGAGCTCGCGCATCTGCACATCGTCCAGGCCCCCGGTGGCCTCCTTGCGGTAACGGGCGATGAAGGGGACGGTGGCGCCGCCGTCGAGCAGCGCCACGGCGGCTTCGACCTGGGCCGGGCGGACTTTCAGCTCCGCGGCAATCTGGGACGTGATGGTGTGCATGCAGCCTCGGCGCGCCGCCCCGTGACAGGGCAGGCAGCGCCAAAAAAAGCTGGCGAGTTTGCCACAGGCCCCGCCGCAGCCGGGTTCAGCCTCTCAGGCCTCGGTCTCGGCGACCAGGTGCTCCAGCGGCACCTGCAAAGTCACCCGCGTGCCCTCACCCGGCACGCTGTGGACTTCAAGCTGACCGCCCAGCTGCCGCGCCCGCCGCCGCATGCCGGGCAGCCCCTTGCCGCCCGGGCGAGTTGCCGGCGGCACGCTGTCGGTGTCCCGCGGCGCCTGTCCGGGGTCGGGCGACATGCCGCGCCCGTTGTCCGCGATTTCCAGCCACAGCGCGTCCTGTGCCTTCATGTGGCACAGGGTCACCGTGACCGCGTCGCCACCCGAGTGGTGCACCACGTTGGCCAGGCTTTCCTGGGCAATGCGCAGGATCTCGCGCGCGGGCGGCCCCTGCACCTGCTCCAGCAGGGCTTCGTCGGCGACGTGCCAGCCCAGCTCGATACCGGCGGCCTCCAGCAGTGGCCGCGTGCGGTAGCGCAGATTGGCCAGCAGGCTGACGACGGAGGCCTCCTCGTCCACCCCATCGACCAGCAGCTTGAGGTCGATCAAGGCCTCCTGCAGTGCGGCGGCGGTGGCGCGCTCCTGCGGCGTGCCATGGTCCAGCGCCGAAATGATGGTGGTCAGCTGCGAGCCCACACCGTCGTGCAGATCCTGCGCCAGTTGCTGGCGTTCCAGCCCCGCCAGCCCGCCGTGGCGGCGCGAACCGGTTGCGCCGCCGATGCGGTGCGTCAGCGTCAGCCACACCACGAACAGGATGGGTGTGTAGAGCAATTGCGCCCAGGAGATGGCGATGGCCGCCCCCCCGGCCGAGTGCAGGTCCGTCAGCATCACCCCCAGCGCGGCGATGGCCACCAGCAACACCGTCCAGGCCCTGCCGCCACCGCGGCGCCACAGCGCGTGCGCCAGCATCAGCACCAGCGCCGAACCGCAGGTGATGTTGAAAATCTCCCAACCCCACCCCCCGAGCGGCCGCCATACCGCCAGCATCAGGCCAGCGAGGGTCTGCACGGTGATCAGCAGGCGGGCGAGCGGGCGCCCTCCCCTGAGGGCCACCACAAGAAACACCGTCACCCCAAGGATCATGAGCTGATAGATCAGCCGACTGAGGATGATGAAGCGCTCGCTTTCGAGCCAGCCATGCAGCGCCAGCAGATCCGCCCCGGCCAGGCCCGCAAACGGCAAGATGACCGCGCAATACAGCCAATCGATCCGGCGCTGGCTGCGCAGCGCGGCCACCAGTGCACCCGTGGCCAGCCACAGGGCGATCAGCAGCGCGACCGAGGCAAACAGCATGGCAGACGACGCCCTCCGATGCGAACGGAGCCCCGGTCAGACGCGGCAGTGGCCTGGCCAGGGCGTGGTCAGGACAGCCAGCCCCATTGCGACGCCAGGCTGACCGCCTGCGCGCGCGTGCGCACCTGGAGCTTGCGATACATGTTCTTGATGTGCGTGTTCACCGTCTGGTCGCTGATGCCCAGGCGCTTGCCGATCTCGCAACTGGTGTAGCCCGAGGCCACCAGGCGCAGGATCTCGCGCTCGCGCTCCGACAGCTTCTCGCCGCCCGCGCCCTTGTTCAGGCCCGGCGGTGGCGCCCCGCGTGCGGCGCCCGCATCCAGCCGCTTGAGCAGCCGGCGCGCCAGGTTGGGCGTGATCGAGGCGCCGCCATTGACCACTTGCAGCACCGCCTGCGGGAAGTTGCCGAACCAGGAATTCTTGATCAGGTAGCCGGTGGCGCCAAGTTCGAACGCATGCAGCGCATGCTCCTCGTCCTCCATCGCCGACACCACCACCGCCTCGGCCACCGGGTGCATGGTCTTCATGTACTCGATCAGCTGAAAGCCCGTGCCATCGCCCAGGTTCAGATCGACCAGCATGACGTCGAACTCGTTCTGGGCGACCAGCCGCCGGCCCTCGCGCAGCGAGCCTGCCTGGCCGACCAGATGGATGCGTGCGTCGGCCAGCAGCTCCTGCGCAACGACGCGCCGCATGTGGGCGTCGTCGTCGACCAGGATCACCCGGGTCGGCTGTTCGGCCTGCCCGGTCAGAAAGTGCGGCCAGAGGGACGATGCCGGCTGTGGAGCGGTCGAACCCATCGAAGACGGCATGCCGGCCAACGACCCGGATACAAATTGTCTGGAAGTGTTCATCATGTCAACCCCCTGTCTCGCAAATGCTTGACTGCCGATGGCCACTGCGCTATTGCAACCATCGTCGATCGCCTTGACCCATCTCAAATCATCGGCCGGAATGTCAGTTTCAGCCAATTGTGTGACCAAAATTGACTGGTAACAGTAGCATTTATGCGAGGAAATGTCGAGGAATTCTTTTTTTGACATGTCGTTACGTTGTTTTCAATTTGGGGCTGCCCAGTCTTTCAAGCGGCTTCGCTATGCCTCCGATAGCAGGCATTGGAACCGGTAAGCCCGTCACCGCGCCAGCGGCCAGCAGCCAAGCGCTCAGCCCGTCCGTCGGACACGGTATCCGCTTGTGGTGATTGCCCGGTCCGCCACCTGCCCGGACACTGGCCTTGACGACGCCGGAAACCGAGAACACAGAATCAGGGGAGCCGGTCGCGGCGAAGTCAAGTCCCGAGGCACTGGAATGGTCCAGCGCGCCCGGATATCTAGGCGACTACCTTTGGAGGAACTTCATCATGAAAAAGCAACTTGCGATCCTGGGCGCGCTCGCGATCTCTGGTTCGGCGTTCGCGTTTGTCTTCCCCCCACTGCCCGGCAACGACAACTGCGATGTCTGCGCGCAGGACATCAAGCTGCTGGCGCCGACGATCCAGTCGACCACCTTGTTTGGCAGTTCGTCCAGCGCCAATGCGTCGGGCACTGAAAGCCAGGCCACCAACAACATGTCGAGCAACACCTATGGCGTGCTGATCAAGGCTGCGTCGACCCAGACCACCGACCTGAGCGGAACGCACGTGCTGGCCGAGGCCTCTGGCTACCAGTCGTCGGCATCCAACAACCTGGCCAGCAACATCGGGGCGGTGGGCGTAGGCGCCACCCAGAGCCAGTATGTCAAGGCCACGCTGTCCAACATCTCGGCGAAGGCCAGCGGATCGGGCGCGACCGCAGTGCAGAATTTCTCGTCCAACAACGCCTGCCTGAGCTGCCAGTAATCGGCGCTCCATCAGGCCAACCGGCCTGAAGTGAAGCGCGGCGGAACCGGCGGCATGGGCCCTCGTTCCGCCGTTTGTCCGTTCAAGGAGGATGATCGCCATGAAGCTCAAGCTGATGCACGTCGCCTTGGCGATGGCCTTGTCGGGCCCGGGTCAGGGTGCTTGGGCGCAAGGCGCGCCGGGCTCGGACCCCATCGTGCTGGGGGGAAAAGTGAGCTACCTGGCCCTGCCCGCCGGCCCTGCCCGCGCGTCGGAGTCGCTGTATCTCGGTACCGGCATCCCGTCGTTCCTCCAAGCCAAGATCGCGCGCTATGAGGCCAAGGCGTTCAGCGCGCTGGAAGGCGGTGACGGCACGATTCACACCGAGAAGGACGTGATCAGCCGCCAGACGGGCAATGCGCTGCAGCGCACCTGCACCACCGACGTGGCCAGCAACACCGTCGTGCCCACGGTGGGCCCCAGTGGCCGCTATGGGCCCGGCGCCGGCGGCGACCAGATCGCCGTGCTGCGCGGTGATGTGGTGACGATTTGCAAGTAAAGCGCGCTGCGGCGGAGCCACCAGCAGACAGCGTCAAGCCGGACCTGGCGCAGACCACCAGGTGCCAGGTCCGTGCTCTTTCCCCATCGAGGGCATGAGAACGACAGGAGGAGTGACATGAGCAAGCCCTTTTCACGCCCGGGCACCGACTCACCCCCGCGCCCTCGCGCCCCCGCGCACCTGCTGATCGCCGCAGCCCTGGTGGCCGGATGCGCCACGCCACTGCCGCCCAAGGAAGACGCGCAGTTCCAGTCCTACGCCAGCGCCTCGGACCGGCCGGCCACGCGACCGGTGCGCTCGATGTCCAGCTTCAGCGATTCGCTGGCCTGCATGGACGAGATGATGCGCGAGGCCGAAGTGCCGACCATGCTCATCACCAGCACCTTCATTCCGGATTTTTCGGGTCGCGTGCCGGTGGCGGCCAAACAGATGGTGGTCACCGCCCTGTCGCAGATGTCGCGCCGCTCGAATGCCTTCCGCTATGTCGACTTCGAGGTCGACATAGCGCGCCAGGACACGGTACAGAACCTGACCACCATCCTGCTCAACAACAACCAGATGGAATTGCAGCGCCCGGCGCTGTATGTTTCAGGCGGCATTTCCTTCGTCGATCAGAACGTCATCAGCACCCGGCATGGCGCGGGCTTGTCTGGCCCACGCGTGGAAATCGGCTACGACCGCAACCGCGGCGCCACCATCGTCGGGCTGGAGATGCACCTGGGCGACTTTCGCACGCGCACGCTGATTCCCGGCCTGGACTCGGCCAATGAGGTGATCATCGGCAACTCGGGCCAGGGGCTGGACCTGGCGGGACGCATCGGCAGCTACGGCGTGCAGTTCAACGTCGGCCGTGATCTGACCCAGGGCACCGGCGCGGCCATGCGCACGCTGGTCGACCTGGCCCTGATCGAGCTGGCCGGCAAGTGGACCCACCTGCCCTACTGGCGCTGCCTGACGCTGGACAACACCCACCCCGAGTTCCGGCGCCAGATGCGCGAGTGGTATGACGCCGGCGACCCGGCGACGCGCTCGCGCCTGGTGCAGCGCTACCTGGCCGCGCGCGGCTATCTGCCGACGTTCGAGCAGCCCTTGCCACCCAACAGCACGGTGCTGCGCGAAGCGGTCGGTCGATTCCAGGCCGACACGGGCGCCGTGGTGACGGGCGAGATCAGCTTCAACGTCTACGAGCGGGCGCTGCGTGACTTCGTTGCCGTCGGCGAAGACGGGCAACTCACGCGGATCGGCTGGACGGAACTCGCCAACGGCGAAGCCAGACCGATGCCACTGGCCATCAACATGCAGATCGAAAACACGGTCAAGGACCGCACGGCATTTCCGCCGGGCACCAACATCTTTGCCTCGGTCACCGTCTCGCGGGCGGCCTACCTGTTCTGCTACCTGAACGACGCCAATGGCAACATCGTGAAGCTGCTGCCCAACATGCTGCATCCGGACGCACTGGTGTCGGCCAACCAGGCCATCCGCCTGCCGGACTGGATGGTGCCCTACCCCGCTTTCGTGCTCACTTCCGGCAAGCAGGGCAGCGAGGCGCTGATGTGCGTGGCCAGCAACGAAGACCCGATGACGCGCATGCCGCAGGAGCTGAACGCCGCAGCGCTGACGCCGATCCATGGGGTAAAGACGCTCGGCGAGATGCGCAAGCATATCGAGACGGCCGTCGGCACCGACAAGATTGCCGCGCAGACGCTGGAATGGCGCATCCTGCCGGCGCCCACCGCCCCGCCGGCCGCCGCAGCCAACGGTGGCAAGAAGTGAACGGGTGCCCAGCCATGCGCCCGCCACGCCGTGCGCCGCGGTTTGGCCGTGCCCCATGCGCCGGCATGGAGCGGTTGACGGGCCTGGGACTGATCGGCCTGTTGGTGGCAGGCGCTTCGGTGCAGGCGGCGATCGTGCGCGCGGCCACGCTGCCGCCCATCACGATGAGCGCACCCGCGCAGCATCAGGACATCAGGCCGGCGACGGCGCAGGCCCCCGCCATCCAGATGCCCAGCCCGTCGGCGCCGCCCAGCCCCGACGCCAGCCCCCAGCCCCTGCCGGCCGCGCCACGGATCGATCCGCGCGCCGCACCCTCCGCACCAGCGCTGCCCACCGCCAGGAGCGGTGCGCCGCGACTCGATCCTGCATTGCAGAAGGAACTGGTGGCCTTGCGAAGGGCGGCGGAGCCGCGCAGCGGATTCGGCTCCACGCAGGCGGCCGCCAACGCCGCGTGGACACTGGGGCTGATCGAGCTGCATGCCGGCCTGGCGCCGGGCTCGCCAGCGCAGGCGCAGGTCTGGTTCGAGCGCGCCGTCCGTTATGGACGCCAGCCCCTGGCCTACGCCGGTCTGGCCTGGTGTGCCATCGACGGCTGCGGCGGCCGGCCTGACCCGTCCGCCGCGGCCCAGGCCATCGCCCAGCTGCGGCCGCACCACCGGGGCCGAGCCCTGTACCTGCAGTGGCTGCTGGACACGCGCACCCAGCCGATGAACGTGCGGATCAACGGCGGCCCGGAAGGCGTCAGCAGCCTGCTGCTGCCCTTGCGGGATCTGCTGGAGAGCGCCGCGGCGGCGGGCGATCCGCAGGCGCGCATCGAGCTGGGCCTGGAAGCGCTGGCCAACGGCAACCTGAAGGACGCGCGGGCCCAGCTTGAGGCCGCCGCGCCGCGCTCGCGGGTGGCGGCCGCCAACCTGAAACTGCTTGACCAGCAGGCGGCCAAGGCCGCCCAGCACGCCGCCGTGGCGCCTTCCGAGGGCGATGAGCTGTACGAACGGGCGCGCCGGCTGCACCGTGGCGTGGGCGCGCCCCCCAACTACGCCGAGGCGCTGCGCCTGTATCAGGCCGCCGCCACCAAGGGCAGCGCACCGGCGCGGCGCATGCTGGGCTTCATCACCTCGCGCCTGCAGCCGGACGGCACCGTCAACCTGGCGTGGATGGCGCAGATGGCCTGGCTGGACAGCTCCAGCACCCTGCCGCGGCTCGATGCGCGCTCGCTGTCGACCCTGATGCACCGCGACCCGACGCCGCTGTTCGACCTGCTGCCCGACCTGTGGCAGCGCGCCCTGTCCACGTTGCCACCCTGACCGGCCCTGGCGTGCCGGTCGGCGCTTATCCGCCGGACGCCCGCAAGGCCGCGCGCAGCCGTGCGCCCACCTCCGGCGCCTCGATGAAGGGATCCACCGGGTTGCGCATCTCCACCATGTTCTGCATGCGGCTGCTGATGTTGCCCAGCGCCCGCGGACTTTCGTGGCTGAACACGTAGAACTGGTTGGCGCCGATGGCGGCAAACACTTTCTGCGCCACCTGCTCGGCCGTCACCTTGCCACTGGTGACGGCCTTTTCGGTCAGCGCGCGGCCGATCTGCTGGCTCCGGGTCAGCGGCGCCTCGGGCTCGCCGGCCGGCCGGTTGCGCTCGCTGTGGGTGATGCCCGTGGGCACGAAGTACGGGCACAGCAGGCTGGCGCCGATTTGCTCGGTCACCAGGTTCAGGTCGTGGTACAGGGTTTCGGTCAGGTTCACCACGGCCGCCTTGGCGGTGTTGTAGATGCCCATGTTGGGCGGCGCCACCAGGCCGGCCATGCTGGCGGTGTTGGTGACATGGCCACGGTACGCGGGGTCTTTCGCCGCCGCCTCCAGCATCATCGGCACGAACAGGCGCACGCCGTGAATCACGCCCCACAAGTCCACCCCCAGCACCCAGTTCCAGTCGGCGACGGAGTTTTCCCACAGCAGGCCGCCCGCGCCCACGCCGGCGTTGTTGAAGACGAAGTGCGGCGCGCCGAAGCGGTCCCTGACCTCGGTGGCCAGGGCCTCCATCTGCTCGGCGCTGGAGACGTCGACGCGGCGCGCCAGCACCTGGGCGCCTGCGGCCGTCATCTCGGCTTCGGCGCGCGCCAGGGCGTCGGGCTGCACGTCCACCAGCACCAGGTTCATGCCGCGCGCGGCACCGATGCGGGCGCATTCCAGCCCGAAGCCCGAGCCGGCGCCGGTCAGCACCGCGGTCTTGCCCTTGAAGTCCTGGATCATGTGTCGTTCCTTTTCGAGCCGGGTCACGCCGGCATGGCACGCCGGATGAGGGTGTCGAAGTCGCTGCCGCCCGCCAGCGTGCCGAACACGTCGTGCGGCTGCTTCAGGCGTGATTCGCAGAAGGCGCCGAACACCGCCGCCGGCGCCGTCTGCGCCAGCAACGCGGCCTGCACGGCCAGCGCCACGTCGCGCGCCAGGGTGCGGGCATCGGCCTCGTCGGCCCCCTGGTCGACGCGGCTGGGCAGGGTGTCGATCAGCCGGTCCAGCGCCGCATGTTGGCCGCGCGCCGGCGCCAGCTCGCGCGCCAGCGCGGCGGCGACGTCGCCCTTGCGCAGCGCGCGCAGCAGATCGAGCGCCATGATGTTGCCCGAGCCTTCCCAGATGCTGTTGACCGGCATCTCGCGGTAGATGCGCGCCAGCACGCCTTCACCGCCCTCCTCCACGTAGCCGTTGCCGCCCAGGCATTCCATGGCTTCCTGGGCAAAGTGGCTGCCGCGCTTGCAGATCCAGAACTTGGCGATCGGCGTCAGCACGCGGGCCAGCAGGCGTTCCTGCTCGTCGCCCTGGCGGTCGAAGGCGCGCGCCAGGCGCAGGGCCAGCGCGGTGGCGGCTTCGCTCTCCAGGGCCAGGTCGGCCAGCACGTTCTTCATCAGGGGCTGCTCGATCAGCCGCTTGCCGAAGGCCGCGCGCTGCGCCGTGTGGTGCAGCGCCTGGCTGAGCGCCTGGCGCATCAGGGCGCTGGTGCCCAGGGCGCAGTCCAGCCGCGTCATCACGCCCATGGCCAGGATTTGCGACACGCCGCGGCCTTCGTCGCCCACCAACCAGGCGACGGTGTCGTCGAACTCGACCTCGGAGCTGGCGTTGGCCTTGTTGCCCAGCTTGTCCTTCAGGCGCTGGATGCGCAGCACGTTGCGCGTGCCGTCGGGCAGCACGCGCGGCAGGAAGAAGCACGACAGGCCACCGGCCGACTGCGCCAGCACCAGGAAGGCGTCGCACATCGGCGCCGACATGAACCACTTGTGCCCGGTCAGGCGGTAGCGCGCGCCCCAGTCGTCGTGGCCGTCGGGCACTGCCTGGGTGGTGTTGGCGCGCACGTCGGAGCCGCCCTGCTTTTCGGTCATGCCCATGCCCATGGTGACGCCGGGCTTGTCGCGCCACAGGCGCAGTGCCGGGTCGTAGGCGCGGCTGGTGAGCCGCGGCGCCCAGTCGCGGTAGATGGCCGGGTTGTCGCGCAGCGCGGGCGTGACGGCATAGGTCATCGAGATCGGGCACAGGATGGAGGGCTCAAGCTCGGTGAACAGCATGAACGCCGCCGCGCGCCGGATGTGGGCATGGCCACCGGCCTGTTCTTCGGCCGCGTACGGGGCGCCGTGCAGGCCGGCGGCGGTGGCGGCCGACATCAGGGCGTGGTAGCTGGGGTGGAACTCGACCTCGTCCACGCGGTGGCCGAAGCGGTCGTGCGTGCGCAGCTCGGGCGTGTGCAGGTTGGCCAGGCGCGCGTGGCGCTGCATGTCGGCGCTGCCGGCCCGCGCGCCCAGCGCCGACAGGCTGGCAGTGTCGAGCGCGGGGGCGTTGAACTTGAGCGCGTCGCGCAGGGCCTGGTTGGCCTGGAACAGGTTGATGTCTTCCAGCGGTGTGGGCTGGTTCAGCACTTCATGCGTGGCGGCCATGGCGGTCTCCGTTCAGATCAGTTTCACCAGTTGCTTGCCGAAGTTGCGGCCCTTGAGCAAGCCCAGGAAGGCCTCGGGCGCGCTGTCGATGCCCTGGGCAATGGATTCGCGTGGCCGCAGCCTGCCCTGCGCCACCAGCGTGCCCAGCTCCTGCAGGGCCTGCGGCCAGAGGTCCATGTGTTCGCTGACGATAAAGCCCTGCACCTTCAAGCGGCTGACCAGGATCAAGGCCGGGTTCTGCAGCGGCAGCGGCTGGCCGTCGTAGCCGGCGATCATGCCGCACACCGCGATGCGGGCGAAGGCGTTGGCGCGCAGCAGCACGGCGTCCAGCAGGTAGCCGCCGACGTTCTCGAAATAGCCGTCGATGCCCTGCGGGCAGGCGGCCTTCAGCGCCTGCGCCATGGACTTGAGGTCGGGGTGCTGGCGGTAGTCGATGCAGGCGTCGAAGTGCAGCTCCTCCTGCGCGTAGCGGCATTTGTCCGGGCCGCCGGCGATGCCCACCACTCGGCAGCCGCGCGCCTTGGCCACGGCCGCGAAGGCACTGCCCACGGCGCCACTGGCGGCGCTGACCACCACCGTCTCGCCGGCCTGCGGGGCGATGATCTGCGTCAGCCCGTACCAGGCGGTGACGCCCGGCATGCCGACCGCCCCCAGGTAGTACGACAGCGGCACATGGGTGGTGTCGACCTTGCGCAGCAGGCCGGGCTGGTCGGCGTCGACCACGCTGTATTCCTGCCAGCCGCCCATGCCCACCACGGCATCGCCCGGCTGAAAGCGCGGGTGGCGCGACTGCTGCACCTCGCCCACCGTGCCGCCGATCATCACCTCGCCCAGCGGCTGGGGCTGGGCGTAGCTCTTGCCGTCGTTCATGCGCCCGCGCATGTACGGGTCCAGGCTCAGGTAATGGTGGCGCACCAGCACCTGGCCTTCGCCCAGCTCGGGTGTCTGCACCGACACCAGCCGGAAGTTGCTGGTCGTGGCTTCGCCCTGCGGCCGGTTGTCGAGCAGGATCTGACGATTGACGGGCATGACGGGTCTCCTGATGACTACTGAATTAATAGCTGCTGGCGCTTGCCTGGTGTGCGCTACAGCCTGAAAACGCTTGGACTGTCGAATCAATCCGTGGGCAGTGGCCCCGCCGGCTGCGCCGGCGGCACGTACTTGAAGGTGCCGCTGGACTGCGCGCACAACTGGCCGTCCGGGCCGAACACCGTGCCTTCGACGAAGGCCATGCCGCGCGTGCGGTGCAGCAGGCGGCCCTGGCCGACCAGGGTGCCGCCCGCGGCCGGCGCCGGCTGCATGAAGCTGGTCTTCATCTCGATGGTGACGATGCCGCTGTCCGGGTTGGCGCTGCGCGCCGCCGTGGCCATCACCACATCCAGAAAAGTCATCAGCGCGCCGCCGTGCGCGACGCCAAACGAATTGCAGTGCTCGGGCCGGGGAGCGAAGTGCAGTGTCGATTCGCCCCCCTCGAAGCGCTCCAGCGTGAAGCCCAGGTGGTGGACGAAGGGAATGTCAACGCCAAAGTCCAGGCTCATGCCGCCCCCAGCACCACGCTCACGCCGCCGTCGATCGCCAGCCACTGGCCGGTGATGTGCTTGCCGGCGTCGCTGGCGTACAGCAGGGTGATGCCCTTCAGGTCTTCGGCGTCACCCAGGCGGCCCAGTGGCGCGGCGGCGGCCATCTTGCCTTCGCCCAGCTGGTCGATCAGGCCGCTGGCCATCTTGGTCCGAAAGAAGCCCGGGCAGATGGCGTTGACGGTGATGCCGTGGCGCCCCCATTCGGCCGCCAGCGCGCGGGTGAAGCCGATCACCGCCGTCTTGCTGGTGTTGTAGGCGATGGTTTTCATCTCGGGCGGGTTGCCGTTCAACCCGGCGATGGAGGCGATGTTGATGATGCGGCCCCTGCGCTGCGGGATCATCCACCCGTTGGCGACCTGCTGGCTGAGGATGAAATAGCCGCGCACGTTCAGGTTCATCACCTTGTCCCAGGCGGCCACCGGGTGCTCCTCGGCCGGCGCGCCCCAGCTGGCGCCGGCGTTGTTGACCAGGATGTCGATGGCGCCCATGCGCTCCAGCGTTTCGTCGGCCAGGCGGCGCGTGTCCTCTTCGCGGCTGCAGTCGGCGGCGATCCAGCGCGCGTCGATGCCGGCGGCCTGCAGCTCGGCCACCGCCTGCTCCAGGTCGTCGGCCTTGCGCGAGCTGAGCATGAGGCGCGCGCCGGCCTCGCCCAGCGCGTGCGCCATCTGCAGGCCCAGGCCGCGCGAGCAGCCGGTGATCAGGGCGGTCTTGCCCTTGAGGTCGAACAGTTGTTGAACGGTGCGGGTCATGGGTGGGACTTGCGGATGATCAGACTTCGTAGTCCATGCATTGGCGCTCGCTCACCACGGCGCGCAGAAAGGGCTTGACCGCGGCGTGCGTGGGGTGGTTCTGGTAGGCGTCCAGCGCGGCGCGGTCGGCGAATTCGCTGTAGAGCACCAGGTCGTAGGTGGCTTCCAGACCCGGCCGGGCGCTGGCCACCTCCAGCCGCAGCGTGCCGGGCACCAGATCGGCGCAGCCTTCCAACAGAACCTGGGCGCGGGCCAGGTTGGCGGCCTTGTCGGCGCCTTCGGCCTGGTCCTTGAACTTCCACATCACGATGTGCTTGATCATCAAAACGCCTCCTCGGGCAATCGGGTGCAAATCATCTCGCGCCGCTCGACCACGCCCAGCCAGGCGTCGATCTTGGGCAATTCATAGCAATAAAAATAGGCTCTGGCGCCCGCCAGACCTGCGCAAGCAGCTTCTGTTTTTGAAGCACTCGAAACCAGCCCCAAATCCAGCCAGATCCAGGCCAGGACGACGTGGCCGAACGCCTGCATGTAGGGCACGGCATTGGCCAGCGCCTCGGCGGGCTGGCCGGTGGCCCAGGCGGCGCGGGTGGCCTGCTGGATGCGGCCCAGGGCGGCCTCCAGCGCGTCGGCGTCGGCGCGCAAGTCGGCCTGGCCGCGCGCGCGCTCCACCGTGGCCTGGATGCGCCCGGCCAGCAGCGCCAGGCCCCGGCCCTGCTCCATCAGCACCTTGCGGCCCAGCAGGTCCATGGCCTGGATGCCGTGCGTGCCCTCGTGGATCATGTTCAGGCGGTTGTCGCGCCAGTACTGCTCGACCGGGAAGTCGCGCGTGTAGCCGTAGCCGCCGTGGATCTGGATCGCCAGGCTGTTGGCCTCCAGGCAGTTCTCGCTGGGCCAGCTCTTGGCGATGGGCGTCAGCACCTCCAGCAGCAGGCGCGCCTCGTCGGCCGCTTCGGGCGTGCCGGTGTGCTGCTCGTCCACCAGGCGGGCGCAGTACAGCAGCAGCGCCAGCGCGCCTTCGCCATAGGCCTTTTGCGCCAGCAGCATGCGCCGGATGTCGGCGTGCTCGATCAGGCGCACGGGCGGCTGGCTGGCGTCCTTGCCGCCTGCCCCCACGGGCCGCCCCTGCAGGCGCGTCTTCGCGTAGTCCAGCGACGCCTCGTAACCGGCCAGCCCCAGCATGGTGGCGGCCATGCCGATGGCGATGCGCGCCTCGTTCATCATGTGGAACATGCACTTCAGGCCTTCGCCCGGCTGGCCCACCAGGTAGCCCACGGCGCCCGGCTGGCCATCGACCGGGAACTTGCCCTCGCCGAAGTTCAGCAGCGTGTTGGTGGTGCCGCGCCAGCCCAGCTTGTGGTTCAGGCCGGCCAGTGCCACGTCGTTGCGCACGCCGGTCAGCTGGCCCTGGGTGTCGACCAGCTGCTTGGGCACGATGAACAGCGAAATGCCCTTGACGCCCGGCACCAGCTGGCCGTCCGGGCCGGGAATCTTGGCCAGCACCAGGTGCACGATGTTCTCGGCCATCTCGTGCTCGCCGCCCGAGATCCACATCTTGTTGCCCTTGAGCCGGTAGCGCGGGCCCAGCGGGTCGCTGGCGTCTTCCGGCACCGCGCGCGTAGCCACGTCCGACAGCGACGAACCCGCCTGGGGCTCGGACAGGCACATGGTGCCGGTCCAGCGGCCATTGAAGGCGTTGGCGGCGAACACCTGCCGCTGCAGCGGCGTGCCATGCGCCATCAGCAGGTTGGCGTTGCCCACCGTGAGCAGGTTGGCGCCGATGCTGATCGAGGCCTTGCCGAAGAAGGCGTTGGCCGCCGCCTCGACCAGGTACGGCAGCTGCATGCCGCCGAACTCGTAGTCCTGCGCCGCCGCCAGCATGCCCGATTCGGCGTAGGCGGCGCGCGCCGCGTGCGTGGCTTGCGGCAGCACCACGCGCAGGCTGCCATCGGGCGCGATCTCGGTGCGCGGCTCCTCGGTATCGACCAGGCGGTTGAAGGGCGCGTATTTCTCGCGCGCGATGCGCTCGCAGGTGTCCAGCACGGCGTCGAAGGTCTCGCGCGAATGCTCGGCAAAGCGCGGACGCCCGGCCAGGGCGTCGGCGGCGAGCCAGTCGTAGAGCAGGAAATCCAGGGTGGAACGCAGGTCGGCCATCGCGTGGATTATGGGGTGGGCCCCAAGGCCCTCATGTCCGCTTTGCGACGCACGGCCTGTCGTTGCGCCGGCGCGGCCTATCGGCAGCGCACTTGCGGTAGATCAAGTCTGGAACGGTTTGCTTGATAGTTATTTAACGATAATCATTCTCATTCCATTATCTTCGAGCAACAAACTCCAATCTGTGAACGGTCCATGCAGACGCTGAACTGCCGCGCCACGTGGCCAGGCACACGGATGCCAGCCGCACGCCCCATTCCACAGCCAGCACACAGCCCGCGCTGTCAGCCAGCCAGCACCGCCAACCCTCGACCACAGGTACTTCAGGACACCTTGCCGATGCTGAACTCACTGACCACCCTCCCCGGCGACAGGCCCGCCGATTCGCCCGCCAGACCGCGCCTGCCGCGCGCCGCGCTGGCACGCCACACGCTGGCCGCGTCGATCACGCTTGCCCTGTCCAGCGGCCACGGCCTGGCCGTCGCCCAGACCACCGCACCCAAACCAGCCAGCGACACGCTGGCAGAAACCGCCGTCACCGCCAAGGGCTACATCGCCGCCACCGTCGATACGCCGGCATCCATCGACGTCATCACAGCGGACGAGCTCACCCGCAAGGGCGCCACCAGCCTCGGCCAGGCCCTGCAGGGCGAACCTGGTCTGTCCGCCACCAGCGACGGCTCGGCCAGCCTGAACCCGGTGGTGCGCGGGCTGAAAAAGGAGTCGCTGGTGCTGATGGTCGACGGCATGCGCGTCAATTCAGCCCAGCCCTATGGCGCCATCGGCTCCTTTGTCTCGCTGGGCCTGACCGAGCGGGTAGAGGTGCTCAAGGGCCCGGCCTCGGTGCTGTATGGCTCGGGCGCCCTGGGCGGCGCCGTAAACGTGCTGCTGCCGCAGGCACGCTTTGATGCCGGCGTGTCCGGCCGCCTCGGCCTGCGCGCTGCCAGCGGCGACCGCGGCGTCGGCGCCAGCGGCGTGGTGAACTGGAGCGGCGGCGACCACGCCCTGATGCTGGGCGCGGCCGGCGCCGACCACGGCGACACCCGCGCCGGCGGCCAGCGCATCGACCGCACCGGCTACGAGCAGCAGGCGCTGATCGGCCAGTACCGCCATCGCATCGACGGCGCGCAGCAGATCCGCCTGTCGCTGCAGCGCGAGAACCTGCGCGACGTCTGGTATCCAGGCTCGACCCAGCCCAACGGCAACCCGATGGTCGGCTCCACCACCATCCATTCGCCGCGCCAGTCGCGCCAGCTGATCGAGCTGGGCTACAGCCACAAGGGGCGCGGGCCGGTCAACTTCGATGTGCGCCTGTACCGCCAGAACATCGACCGCACCATCAACGCCTGGGCCAACGGCCCGCTGCAGCGCGACACCACCACCAACGACGTCGCCTTCGACACCACCGGCCTGGACGCGCGCGCCGACTGGGCGGCTGGCGAACACCACCTGATCAGCGTCGGTTTCAATGGCTGGCGCATGACGGGATCGCCCGACCGCCGCATGTTCAACAGCGGCAGCTATGTGCGCAACAATCCGTTCGACGACGGCCGGGTGCAGGCCGCTGGCCTGTACGTACAGGACGACATGCGCTTCGGCGCGCTGGGCGTGGTGGCCGGCCTGCGCTACGACCGCGTCCAGGGCAACGCCGCCTCGGTGGCCAACGGCAGTATCACCACGGGTCTGAAGCGCAGCGACGGCGCCGTGTCGGGCAACCTGGGCATGATCTACGAACTGGACCCGCTGCTGCGACCCTACGCCAGCCTGTCGCGCGGCTTCCGGCCGGGCGAAATGCGCGAGCGCTTCGAGGCTTCGCCGCGCGGCGACGGCTACTTCTACCTGGGCAACCCGCAAATCCGGCCCGAGATCGCCCAGCAGATCGAGATCGGCGTCAAGGGCAAGGCCGAGCAGCTGGAATGGTTCGCCGCCGTCTACAGCAACCGCATCAGCGACTACATCACTGGTCGCGCCACCGGCCAGACCCAGGGCGGCGTGCCGGTGCGCCAGACGCTCAACCTGGGCAGCGTGCGCATCTCCGGGCTGGAGCTGGGCGCGCGCTGGCAGGTCGCTCGCGGCCACTGGCTGGGCCTGGGCTACTCCCGCCTGCGCGGCCGCAACAACGACTTCAACGAACCGCTCTACCAGATGCCCGCCGACGAGCTCAACCTGAGCTGGGAAGGCCGCCTGGGCGCCGGCTGGAGCGCCGACGCGCGCGTGCGCCACGCCTGGCGCCAGGGTCGCGTCGCCACCGTGTTCGCACGCGGCCTGGAAGACGCCACGCCCGGATTCACCACGCTCGATCTCGGCGCCACCTGGGCGCGCGGCCCGCACCAGCTGCGCTTGGCCGTCACCAACCTGACCGACCGCAAATACCATGAGCACCTGGCCGAGGGCCTGACAGGACGCGAAGTGCCGGCACCGGGCCGCTCACTGGTTGTCAGCTACCAGCTCCAGTTTTGATCGCCATGACCTGTAGACGCCGCTTCCTGCAATGCACCGCGCTGCTGGGCGCTGCCCCCGGCGCACTGCTGGGCGCGCGTGCCGCCGCGCTGCCCGAGCTGCGCCTGTCCGGCCCGCCGGCCAGCGTCAGCAACCCACTGATCCATCTGGCCGCCCAGGGCCGCGTTCCCGGCCTGGCCGAACGCGTGCGCTACCAGCCCTGGCGCGATCCCGACCAGCTGCGCGCGCTGGCGCTGCGTGGCGAGGCCGACTTCATCGCCATGCCCACCAACGTGGCCGCCAACCTGTACAACCGCGGCCTGCCGCTGAAGCTGGTCAACGTGTCGGTCTGGGGCATCCTGTTCGTGGTCTCGCGCGATGCCGAACGCAAGACGCTGGCCGACTACCGGGGCGAGGAAATCGCCATGCCGTTTCGCGAGGACATGCCCGATCTGGTATTTCAGGAAACCGCGCAGGCCATGGGTCTGGACCCGAAAAAGGACTTCCGCCTGCGCTACGTCGCCTCGCCGCTGGACGCCATGCAGTTGCTGATCACACGCCGCGTGCGCCACGCCCTGCTGGCGGAGCCGGCGGTGTCGATGGCACTGCGCAAGACGCAGTCCTTCCCGATCAGCGCCATCGCCCCCGAGTTGCATCGCGCCGTCGACATGCAGCAGGAATGGGCGCGTGCCTTCAAGCGCCCACCGCGCATCGCCCAGGCCGGCATCGTGGCGCTGGGCGCGGCAGCGCAGGATCCGGCGATGATGGCCCGCTTCCGTGACGCCTACGCCGGCGCCACCACCTGGTGCCAGAGCCAGCGCGCCGCCTGCGGCGCCGAGGTGGCGGCGGTCGAGTCGCGCCTGTCGGCCGAAGCCGTGGCCGACAGCCTGGGCGCCGCGCCGCTGGACGCCGTGCCGGCGGCGCGGGCGCGCGACGAGCTGCTGTTCCTGTTCGAGCGCCTGTTCAAGCGCCATCCGCAGCTGCTGGGTGGCAAACTGCCGGACGCCGGATTCATTGCCGGCAGCTAAGCCGCTTCGATGTCCGAACGTCCCCACCCCCCGGACCTGACCGACACCGGCCGCACCCGTTGGCCGGCGCGCGTCGGACACTATCTGTGGAGTGGCTGGACCGGCGTGGCCAGCGTGCTGTTGCTGGTTGCCGTCTGGGACGCGCTGGCGCGCCAGCTCGGGCCACTGGTGCTGCCCACGCCGCAGGAGACGCTGGCCAGCCTGACCCAGATCCTGCGATCGCCCGACGCCTGGCTGGAGCTGGGTGCCACGGCGCGGCGGGCGCTCTACGGCTATGGGCTGTCAGTGCTGGCCGGCGCCATGCTGGGCATGGCGGCCGGCGCCTCGATCACTGCCACCATGATGGCGCGGCCGCTGGTCACGCTGCTGATCGGCATGCCGCCGATCGCCTGGCTGGTGCTGGCCTTGCTGTGGTTCGGCAGCGGCGATGCGACGCCGGTGTTCACGGTCTTCGTGGCCTGCTTTCCGATCGTCTTCGTCGGCGCCCTGCAAGGCACGCGCACGCTGGACGGGCGCCTGCGCGAGCTGGCCCAGGCCTATCGCCTGCCGCTGGCGCAGCGCTTTGCCGATGTCTACCTGCCGCACATTGCCTCGTATCTGTTCGCGGCGTGCATCACGGCGCTCGGGGTGTCGTGGAAGGTGGTGCTGATGGCCGAGCTGCTGGCCACCTCCGACGGCGCCGGAGCACAGCTGGCGGCCACGCGCAGCCACCTGGACATGGGCGGCACCCTGGCCTGGGTGTCGGCCGTGGTCGGCCTCTTGCTGGCGGCCGAGTACCTGCTGCTGGAGCCGATCCGGCGCGAGATGGAGCGCTGGCGCGGGGATACCGGAGGCGCGGCATGACGGCGCTGGCGCTGGCGCTGCGCGGCGTGGGCCACCGCTTCGGCCCCGAGACGGTGCTGGAGGGGATCGACCTGGGGATCGCCCCGGGCGAAGTGCTGGCCTTGCTGGGCCGCTCCGGCTGCGGCAAGACCACGCTGCTGCGCATCGCCGCCGGCCTGTTGACACCCAGCGAGGGTGCGGTGCGAACCGATTTTTCACGCAGCGCCATCGTGTTCCAGCAACCCAGCCTGCTGCCCTGGAAGCGCCTGCTGGACAACATCGCCCTGGGGCTGAAGGCGCGCGGTGTGCCGCGGGCCAAGCGCCATGCACGTGCCGCCGCGCTGGCGGCGCAGGTCGGACTGCGACCAGAGGATCACGCCAAGTACCCCGCCGAGCTGTCCGGCGGCATGCAGAGCCGCGCCGCGCTGGCGCGCGCCTTCGCGGTCGATCCCGCGCTGCTGCTGCTGGACGAGCCGTTTTCGGCGCTCGACATCGGCCTGCGCGCCGAAATGCACGGTCTGCTGGCCCGGCAGGTCAGCCAGCGCGGCTGCGCCGCGCTGCTGGTCACGCACGACCTGATGGACGCCGTGCGCCTGGCACACCAGCTGGTGCTGCTGCGCCCCGAGCCTGGCCGCGTGCAGGCGCGCTTTCGCCTGGACCGGCCACTGGCCGCGCGCGACGACGCCTGGGTCTACCAACAGACCGCGATCCTGCTGGCGCACCCGCTGGTGCGCGACGCCTTCAGCCTGCCGCAGGGCGCTGGCGCTGCCGAGCTGCCAGACTCGGCGCGCGATGACGCCCTGCTGACCGATGCCCGCCCCGACCCCCGCCCGGAGAGCCCGCGCCATGGCTGCGGCTGACCCGCGCCCCGCCCCGCTGAGCACGCGCCTGATGGCTGCACCGGTGCTCTGCTGCGGTTTCCGGCCCTTCTTCCTGGGCGCGGCGCTGTGGGCGGCGCTGGCCATGGCGCTGTGGATGGCCATGCTTGGGGGCTTGCTGCCGCTGGGTCAGGCGCCGCTGACGGGCACGGCCTGGCATGCCCACGAGATGGTCTGGGGCTTCGGCATGGCAGCGGTGGCGGGTTTTCTGCTCACCGCCGTGCCCGAATTCACCGCCACGCCCGAATTCGCGCGGCGCGACACGGCGTTGCTGTTCGGCCTCTGGCTGGGCGCGCGCCTGCTGGGCCTGGCCAACCTGGCCACGACGAGCACCTTGTTGACCGCGCTGGTGGCAGCACTCAATCTGGCGCTGGCCGGCGTGCTCGCCTGGCGCAGCCTGCCGCGCCTGCTGCGCCAGGCCGAGCGGCCGCACCAGGGCTTCGCGCTGGCGCTGCTCGCCCTGCTGGGCGTGGAAGCCGGCTTCTGGTGGGCCGCGCTGCGGGGACAAGATGCCATGGCCTGGGTCAACGCCTGCGTCGGCCTGATGATGGTGCTGATCGTGCTGGCGCAAAGCCGCATATCCATGCGCCTGCTGCGCGGCATGCTCGACCACCTGGGCGTGCACGAGGCCGACTACCGCGCGCCCCCGCCGCGGCGCCGGTTGGCGATCTTCTGCATCGCACTGGTGACAGGGGCGGAGTTGCTGGGCGTGGCTGCTCCCACGCTGGGCTGGCTGGCGCTGGCCACGGCCGCTGCCGTGCTGGCGCTGATGAGCGAGTGGCACTTCGGCCGGGCGCTGCTGCATCGCTGGGTGTGGCCGCTGTATGCGGTCTATCTGTGCATGGCGGCCGGTTTTGCGATGCTGGGCTTGGCCTGGCTGGGTGCGCCCTGGGCGCCCTCGGCCGGGCGCCATGCCCTGACGGTGGGCAGCATGGGCCTGGTCGTGCTGGCGGTGATGAACATCGCCGGCCGCATCCATGCCGGCCTGCGGCTTGATGACCGCCGCTGGCGGGTGGCGGCCAGCGCCCTGCTGGTGGCGGCCGCTGGCGCGCGCGTGCTGGCGGGCACACTGTGGGGCGCGGGCGGGGTGCTGCTCGGGTGGTGGCTGGCGGCGCTGGCCTGGGCGCTGGCCTGGCTGCTATATGTCGGCTTTGCCTGGCGCCACCTTGTCGGCCAGCGCCAGGACGATGGCACGGGTTGCGAGGAGCCGATCGAGCCGGTCAGGTCGGCGCCGCCGCTGCCGCGCGTGGCAACCGGGTGAGGCGCCGGCTCACCACTGGCCGCGCGGCGCGCCGCCGCGCAGCTTCCAGCGCAGCGCGGTCTGCAGCAGCTCGACCGAGTTCTGGCGTTCCGCGCGCTGGGCGAAGTCGAGCGCGCTCATGCCCTTCTGGTTGCGCATGCCGATGTCGGCGCCGGCTTCGATCAGCAGCTTGACGGCCTCGGGCGTGCCGTAGGAGGCGGCCATCATCAGCGGCGTGGTGCCATTGGGCGACTGGGCGTCGATGAAGGCGTGCTCCTCCAGCAGCAGGCGCATGATGTCCAGGTGCCCGCCGGTGGCGGCGTAGTGCAGCGGCGTCCAGCCCGGCTTGTTGACGTCGGCGTCGCGCGCGATGAGGCGCCGCACCAGCTCGACATGGCCCTTCAGCGCCGCCATCATCAGCGGGCTTTCGTCGGCGGCGTTGCGCGTCTCCGGCACCAGGCGGGGCGAGTCGATCAGCAGGCTGGCCACGCGCAGCGCGCCTTCCTGCAGCGCCACGATCAGGCCGGGCGTGCCTTTTTCGTCCTTGGTGTTGGGGTTGAAGCCGCGCGCCAGCAGGCTGCGCACGGCGGCGTCGTTGTCCTGCCGGATGGCGCGGAAGAATTCGTCGGTGTTGGCGTCGGCCAGCGCGCGGCCGGCCAGCAGGCCCAGCAGCGCGGTCACGGCCACGCGGCGATGGATGGCGGTCATGTGGCAACCCTCGGGAACAGGCGGGTGAAATTGGCGCTGGTGAGCTCGCCGATGCGCTCGGCGCTGGTGCCGCGCAGCTCGGCCAGGCGCGCCGCCACGTGGGGCACGTAGGCGGGCGTGTTGAGCTTGCCGCGGTAAGGCACCGGCGCCAGGTAGGGTGCGTCGGTCTCGATCAGCAGACGGTCGTCGGGAATCAGGGTGGCCACCTCGTGCAACTCGCGCGCATTGCGGAAGGTGACGATGCCCGACAGTGAGACGTAAAAACCCATGTCCAGCGCGGCGCGCGCCACTTCGCGTGTTTCGGTGAAGCAGTGGAACACGCCGCCCGCGCTGCCGGCACTGCCGTCCTCGCCCTCCTCGCGCAGGATGGCCAGGGTGTCGTCCGAGGCCGCGCGGGTGTGGATGACCAGCGGCACGCCGGCCCGCCGCGCGGCGCGGATGTGGGTGCGAAAGCGCTCGCGCTGCCAGCCCAAGTCGGCGATGCGGCGGCCGCCCTTGCGCTCGTCCATCTGGTAGTAGTCCAGGCCGGTTTCGCCGACGGCCACCACCCGCGGCTGCGTGGTGGCGGCCAGCAGCTCGTCGACGTCCGGCTCGTGCACCTGCTCGCTGTCGGGGTGCACGCCGACGGTGGCCCAGAAGTTGTCGTGCTGGCGGGCCAGCGCCTGCACCGCCGGAAACTCCTCCATCGTGGTGCAGATGCACAGCGCGCGCGTCACGCCGGCGGCGGCCATGGCGGCGCGCACGGCGGGGATGTCGCCCGCCAGTTCGGGGAATGTCAGGTGGCAGTGGGAATCGGTGAACATGCGGATGGCCGCGCCCGCGGCCAGGGGGCCGCCTCAGAACGCGGCGCCGATGCTAGCAGTCCGGCAGGAACCCGGGCGTTCAGATGGTCTGCGTGGGACGGTCGGAGCCCAGGGCCGAGCCCAGGATTTGCTCGATCCTGGTCTTGAGCTGGTCGGATTTTTCGTCCTTGGGAAAACGGATGCCGATGCCCTGGGTGCGGTTGCCGACCGAGCGCGCCGGTGTGATCCAGGCCACCTTGCCGGCGATCGGGTAGCGCTGGGCGTCATCGGGCAGCGTGATCAGCACGTACACGTCATCGCCCAGCCGGTACTCGCGCGTGGACGGGATGAAGATGCCGCCCTCGGCGAACATGGGGATGTAGGCGGCGTACAGGGCCGCCTTTTCCTTGATGGCCAGCTGGATGACGCTGGGCCGGGGCGTGGTAGCCGCCGCGTTCGGTGTGGTCGCCATGGCTCGTGTGGAGTGCGCAACAGAGGGATCAGCGACCGGAGTTTAGGACCTGCCGGGCGCTGCTGACCAGGAATTCTGTCGCTAAACCGGCATTTAATGGGTGTTCGGCCGTGCGCGCGGACTGCGCCAGCTGCTGCCACCAGCGGGTCAGCACCAGCAGCGGCAGGGGCTGGCGCGGCAGGTCGGCGGTGTCGAAAAAGCGCGGCGCGGCCCCAAGCTGCACGGCCAGCAGGTCGTGGCAAAGCTTCTGCAGCCGCGCCACCGCCTCGGGCAGTGGCAGATCGGCCAGGGCGCCGGGCTCGCCGCGCGCCAGCGCCTGCGGCAGCTGCGACCAGCGGCGGGCGGCGTCCCTGCCCTCGGCCAGCACCAGGGCCTCGGCCGGGCGCCCGCCGGCGGCGTGCAGCAGCGCGGTGGCCTGCTCGCCCGCCACACCCTGAGTGGCCAGCCAGGGCCGCACTTCGTCGGCCTCGGGCCAGGCCAGGATGTGGCTCAGGCAGCGGCTGCGGATGGTGGGCAGAAGCTGGTGGGCGGCGTCGGTGGCCAGCACGAAACGCATGTCACCCGGCGGCTCTTCGAGCGTCTTGAGCAGCGCGTTGGCGGTCACCGCGTTCATGCGTTCAGCCGGGTACACCAGCACCGCCTTGCCACGGCCGCGGCCGCTGGTGCGCTGGGCGAACTCGATGGCCTCGCGCATGGCATCCACGCGGATGTCGCGGCTGGGCTTGCGCTTCTTGTCGTCGATCTCGGTCTGCGCCTTCTCCGACAGTGGCCAGCCGCGCGCCAGCATCTCAGTCTCGGGCATCAGCACCACCAGGTCGGGATGGGTATGAACGTCGATACCGTGGCAGCTGGGACACTGGCCACAGGCGCCTTCGACGCCGGGCTGATCACACAACCAGGCCCGCACCAGCGCCAGCGCCAGCTCGAACTGGCCCAGGCCCGACGGCCCCTGCAGCAACCAGGCGTGGCCGCGCTGCGCCAGCAGGGCCTGCAGCTGGCGGGCGATCCAGGGGGCCAGGGGTGCGGTGCTCACAGCCATCCCCGCGCCTGCACCGCCGCCTGCACGTCGCGCCAGACGGCATCGCGCGGCTGGTCGGCGTCGATGCGGGCAAAGCGCCGCGGCTGCTGGCTGGCGCGCCGGGCATAACCGGCGCGCACGGCCTCGAAGAAGGCGGCCGGCTGGGCCTCGAACTTGTCGGGCACGCGGCTGCCGGCCAGGCGCTCGGCCGCCACGGCGGGCGGCAGGTCGAACCAGATCGTCAGCTCGGGCTGGATCAGGGCATCAGAAGCCAAATCAGCCTGCGGCGCTTGCGGGGTCTGCGCCAGGCGCTCCAATAACGATAGCGCACCCCAGTCGAACCCGCGCCCCCCGCCCTGGTAGGCGAAGGTGGCGTCGGTGAAGCGGTCGCACAGCACGACGTCGCCGCGCGCCAGCGCCGGCACGATGACCCGCGTCAGGTGGTCGCGCCGGGCGGCGAACATCAGCAGCGCCTCGGTCAGCGCGTCCATGGGCTCGTGCAGGGCCAGGGCGCGGATCTTCTCGGCCAGCGGCGTGCCGCCGGGCTCGCGCGTCAGCACCACGCTGCGCCCCGCCGTGCGCAAGGCCTGTGCCAGGGCGTCGATGTGGGTCGACTTGCCGGCCCCGTCGATGCCCTCGAAGCTGATGAACACGCCCTGCCCCGCCATCACCGGCTCCCGCCGCGCTGGTACTGGTTGACCGCGCGGTTGTGCTCATCCAGCGAGCGGCTGAAATGGCTGCTGCCGTCGCCGCGCGCCACGAAGTACAGCGCCTGCGTGGCGGCCGGCTGCACCGCCGCCAGCAGCGCGGCCTTGCCGGGCATGGCGATGGGCGTGGGCGGCAGGCCGGCGCGGGTGTAGGTGTTGTACGGGGTGTCGGTGCTCAGGTGGCTGCGCTTGAGGTCGCCGTCGAACGCCTCGCCCAGGCCGTAGATGACCGTCGGGTCGGTCTGCAGCCGCATGCCGATGCGCAGGCGGTTGATGAACACGCCGGCGATCTCGGCGCGGTCCTGCGGGCGGCCGGTTTCCTTTTCGACGATGCTGGCCAGGATCAGCGCCTCGTCGGCGCTCTTGAGCGGCAGGCCCGGGGCGCGGGCGTCCCAGGCGGCCTGCAGGCGCTGCTCCATCAGCTGCATGGACTGGCGCAGGATGTCCAGCTCGCTGGCGTTGCGAAAGTAGTGGAAGGTATCGGGGAAGAACCGCCCCTCGGGCGCCACGCCGGGCCGGCCCAGCGCCTGCATGATCTGCGCCGGCGTCATGGCCTGCGTGTCGTGGCGCAGGTGCGGCGCCTTGGCCAGGGCGTCGCGCAGCTGGCGGAAAGTCCAGCCCTCGGGCACGGTCACCGTCAGCACGATGCGCTCGCCCCGGATCAGCTTGGCCAGCAGCTCGGCCGGCGTGATGCCGCGCGCCACCGCGTAATCGCCCGGCTTGATGCTCTGCCCGCGCGCCGCCAGCCGGAAGTAGCCCGCCAGCAGCGCCGCCGGCGTCTGCACGCCGCCGTCCACCGCGCGCTGGGCGGCGCTGCGCAGCGAGGCGCCTTCGGGCACGCTGATCTCCAGCGCGTCGGCGGCCAGCGGCAGCGGCTGCTGCGTCCACCACCAGGCCCCGGCGCCGGCCGCCAGGGCCAGCGCCAGCAGCAATGCCAGCAGTCGCAAGAGGGTTCGCACAGGTCGGCGCGGGGCGTGAACAGGAACCGGCCATGATAATTCAGCCCATGTCGGACACCGCAAGCGCTTCTTTCACCGCCACCCGCCTGAACGGCATCTGCCCCCTGCCCCACCTGGGCGTGATCCGCGCCCGGGGCGAGGACGCCGCCCGCTTCCTGCAGGGCCAGCTGACGCAGGACGTGCAACACCTGCCACCCGGCCAGGCGCGCCTGGCGGCGCTGTGCAATCCCAAGGGCCGCATGCTGGCCAGCTTCTGGGTGCTGCGCCGCGCCGACGACGAGCTGCTGCTGATCACCAGCGCCGACACGCTGGCGGCCACGCTCAAGCGCCTGTCCATGTTCGTGCTGCGCGCCCGCCTGAAGCTGAGCGACGCGACGAGCGAGCTGGCGCTGCGCGGGCTGATCGGGGACGCTACGATTTCCATAGCTGCTGGCGCAAACCAGACAAGCGCTGACAGCCAAAATGATGCCGTATCCACGATCCCCCTGCCGGCCGCCGACGGCGCCCCGCGCGCCCTGTGGCTGGGCCCGGTCGGCACGCCCGCGCCGGCGGCCGCCAGCCTGAGCAGCGCCGACTGGCTGGCCGCCGAGGTGCGCGCCGGCGTGGCGCGCGTCACGCAGCCGGTGGTCGAGGCCTTCGTGCCGCAGATGCTCAACTACGAAAGCGTGGATGGCGTCCACTTCCAGAAGGGTTGCTACCCCGGCCAGGAGGTGGTGGCGCGCAGCCAGTTTCGCGGCGCCATCAAGCGGCGTGCCTTCGTCGGCCAGGTCGCCGGCGCGGCGCAGGCCGGGCAGGACGTGTTCGGCGCGGCCGATCCGAGCCAGCCCGTCGGCCTGATCGCCCAGGCCGCGCCGGTGCCGGGCGGCACGGCGGTGATCGCCGCGCTGCGGCTGGACGCGCTGAAGCAGCCGCTGGCCGTCGGCCGCGCGGATGGCCCACCGCTGAGCGGCCTGCACATTCCGTACGCGCTGCGCGAGGATATTTGAGACTGGGTTCCACCACAACGAATCCGGGCGCCGGTTAACGACGCGGACGCAGTGCAGGCCGCCGCACGGAACTGACCAGCTCCCTTGGCCATGACCGAACGGCGTATCGCCGCTGGCAGAAGGCCGATGTCGCGTTGCTCGAAAGCCACACGAAATGCCGGCTGCCACCGAATCCGAGGACAATTTTCATCCCACATGTTGCAAATTGTCCAAGGAGAAGACTGATGAAACGCATTCTGACCATTGCCGGTCTGCTGTTCGGCTGGCTGCTGGCACTGCCCGCGCTGGCTCAAACCGTCACTCTCAATTTCGACGATGGCACGGTGGGTGCACTGGTCGGTGGCCACTACAGCGGCCAAGGCATCACCTTTCAAGATGCAAGCTGGGCGAGCACGGGGAGCGGACTTCCGGGCATGTCCGGAACGATAGGCATCTACCACGCGACCGGCAGCTACCAGTGGGGGCCATCCACACCGGTGATCGCCACATTTGCCCAACCGGCAAGTTCGGTCAGCGTCGATGGCATTGATGTCGGCGTCCAGGGGTTGGTCATCACGGCCTTCGATGCCCCGACCGGTGGTACCCAGGTGGCTACGCAGCAAGTCTTTGGGACCGACGTTGGCGTCGGTCAGTTCTATACGGTGACGGTGACGGGCGCCAACATCCGTCGCGTGGAAATCAGCCAAGTGACCACCGGCAGCGGGGACGGGATGTTGCTGGACAACTTTCGCGTGACCTTTGCGGCCCCTGCGGTCGTTACACCCGTGCCGACGCTGGAGCTGGGCGGGCTGGCCGGATTGGTTGCGCTGCTCATGCTGGGTGCGGCGCTTCAGCGCAACAAGCGAACACGAAGCTGAGATTCCTGCGCGGATCGGCACCGAGGCGCCCAGGCGTGCACGACGCGTGTGTCGTTGCTCAAGGCGACGACCGGCGGAGTTGTCTGGTGCCTTCAGCGCGGGCGCGCCCACCAGGTGTCGATGGCCCAGGCCTCGCCGCGGAAGTACGGCGGCACGACGGCCGGCTTGTCCAGCCGCCAGGCGTTGTAGGCCAGCCGGTGCACGGGCGAATACCACTGCGGCAGCAGGTAATGGCTGTGGCTGACCACGCGCTCCAGCGCGCGGCAGGCGGCCAGGAACTCGGGGTGCGCGCGCGCGCCCACCATGTGGCTGATCAGGCTGTCGATGGCGGGGTTCTTCACGCCGGCCAGGTTACCTGAATCCTCGGTGTCGGCGGCGCGGCTGCCAAACAGGTCGGCGTATTCCTGTCCCGGGTTGAGCGTGCCCTGGTAGGCGATGGTGGTGATGTCGAAGTCGAACTTCTGCAAGCGCTGCTGGTACAGCGCGAAGTCCACCGGGCGGAAGTTCAGGCGGACGCCCAGCTTTTCCAGGTTGCGCATCCAGGGCGTGACCACGCGCGCGCCGCCCTCGTTGCTGTCCAGATACTCCAGCACCAGGGGCTGGCCCTGGGCGTTGGTCAGCACGCCGCCCTGCACGCGCCAGCCGGCCTCGGCCAGCAGGTGCTGGGCGCGGCGCAGGTTCTCGCGCAGGCCGTTGTCGCTGCCGTCGGTGCGCGGCGGCTCGAACGCCGGGCCGAAGGCCGCCGGCGGGATGTCGGCGCGAAACGGGGTCATCAGCGCCAGCTGGGCCTCGTCGGGCAGGCCGCTGGCGGCGCATTCGGTGTTGCCGAAGATGCCGCGCACCCGCGTGTACGACTGGTAGAACATCTGCCGGTTCATCCACTCGTAGTCGATGGCCAGGCCCAGCGCCTGGCGCACGCGCGCGTCGCGCAGCAGCGGCCGGCGGCTGTTGAGCACGTAGCTCTGAAAGCCGGTGGGCAGCCGGTGGCGGAACTCGCCCTTGACCAGTTCGCCGCTCCTGAACTTGGGCCCGTTCACGCGCCGTGCCCAGTCGCCGGCGGAATAAAACGCCATCAGGTCGAACTCGCCCGCCTTCAGCGCCTCCAGCCGGGCGGTGTTGTCGCGGTAGATCCTGACCTGCACGCGGTCGAAGTTGCCGGTGCCGCGGCGAACGTTCAGGTCGCGCGCCCAATAGCGGGCGTCGCGCACGTAGGTGATGTCCTTGCCGAACTTCACCGGCCCGATGCGGTAGGGCCCGCTGCCGATGGGCTCGTCCATCACCACCTGGTCGAACGGCTTGCCGGCGCCCCATTGGTGGCTGAACACCGGCAGGCCGCCCACCGTCAGTGGCAGTTCGCGGTTGGGCTGGCGAAAGCGAAAGCGCACCGTGCGCTCGTCCAGCACGTCGACGCCCGCCACGTCGACCAGCAGCGTCTTGTAGGCGGGCGAGGTGTGCGGGCCGATCAGGGTGTCGAAGCTGTGCTTGACGTCGCGCGCCTGAACCGCGTCGCCGTTGTGAAAGCGCGCCTCGGGCCGCAGGCGGAAGGTGGCCGACAGGCGGTCGGGCGCCACGCTGACGTCCTCGGCCAGCAGGCCGTAGGCGGCGCCGGCCTCGTCCAGCGAGCCGGCCAGCAGGCTGTCGAACATCAGCTCCGACAGGTAGGTGGGCGCGCTGCCCTTGATGGTGAACGGGTTGTATTTGTCGAAGGTGGAGGCGCGCGAGTTGCCCACCAGGCGGATTTCGCCGCCCTTGGGCGCGGTCGGGTTGACGTAGTCGAAATGGGCAAAGCCGGGCGGGTACTTCAGATCGCCCCACAGCGCGTAGCCGTGGGCGGCCCAGGCGGGCAGACTGAAGGCCGCCAGCAGCACGGCGGAGAAAATGCGCATGCGACAATTCTGCCGCTGATTTACCAGGAGCTAGCGCATGACCACCCCCACCGGCTTTCTGACGGGCAAGAAACTGCTGATCACCGGCGTGCTGTCCAACCGCTCGATCGCCTACGGCATCGCCCGCGCCTGCCGCCAGCAGGGGGCCGAGCTGGCCTTCAGCTACGTCGGCGAGCGCTTCAAGGACCGCATCACCGAATTCGCCGCCGAGTTCGACTCCAAGCTGGTGTTCGACTGCGACGTCGGCAGCGACGAGCAGATCGAGCGCATGTTCCGCGAGCTGTCGCAGCTCTGGCCGACGTTCGACGGCTTCGTGCACGCCATCGGCTTTGCGCCGCGCGAGGCCATCGCGGGCAACTTCTTCGACGGCCTGAGCCGCGAGAACTTCCGCATCGCCCACGACATCAGCGCCTACAGCTTCCCCGGCATGGCCAAGGCGGCCCTGCCCTACCTGAGCGAGCGCGCCGCCCTGCTGACGCTGTCCTACCTGGGCGCGCTGCGCAGCATCCCCAACTACAACACCATGGGCCTGGCCAAGGCCAGCCTGGAAGCCAGCGTGCGCTACATGGCCGAGGCGCTGGGCGGCCGCGGCGTGCGCGTCAACGGCATCAGCGCCGGCCCCATCAAGACGCTGGCGGCCAGCGGCATCAAGGACTTCGGCAAGCTGCTGGGCTACGTCGCCAGCGCCGCGCCGCTGCGCCGCAACGTCACCATCGACGATGTCGGCAACGTCGCCGCCTTCCTGATGAGCGACCTGGCCGCCGGCGTGACGGCCGAGATCACCTATGTCGACGGCGGCTTCAGCCAGACGGCGGGGCTGTCGACCGACATGGTCGGCTAAAGCCCTTGCCCGCAGGCCAAATCGGGCCCTGGCGCTTGTCTGGCAAGCGCCAGCAGCTATTTATTTAGGGTCTTAGGAAGCAAACCTCTTCAAAGCGGATTGCTTCTGAGTAAGGATAGCAGCGCCTGGTAGAGATTCTGGTGGCGATGATTGAAACG
>Ga0116180_1000565_pt1 | contig 34414 bp, 25 predicted proteins | sample AD_UKC073_MetaG_FD_89804 | JGI IMG/M metagenome (GOLD analysis project Ga0116180, IMG submission 89804) | Active sludge microbial communities of municipal wastewater-treating anaerobic digesters from USA - AD_UKC073_MetaG | ecosystem: Engineered > Bioreactor > Anaerobic > Digestate | place: USA... | reverse complement strand
GTCGCCGTAGCCCACCGGCACGGTCGCGATCCAGGTGTCCCGCTCGGCCGTCCAGGTGCGGCCATAGCTCACGGTCTCGCCAGCTCTGATCGGCTTCACGAAGGTCACTCGGCTCGTCCATTCAAGGCCAGGGAGCAGCGGGACCGTCCGCTCAGCCGCCGGGTCGGGATAGGCGCCGTAGGCCATGATTCCTGGCCTGACCAGGTCCAACCAGGTGTTCGGGTGCCCGAGCACCGCCCCCGAGTTGGCCAGGTGCTTCAGCGGGACGGGGCCGCGCGCCGTCTCCACCCGTGCAGCCACCTCGGCGAACAGCGCCGTCTGTGCCCTGGTGAACTCCACGCCGGACGGCACGTCCGAGACCGGGAGATGGGAGAACAGCCCACCCAAGCGGACGCCGGAGGTCGCGTCCACCATCTCGGCCAAGCGGACGGCGTCCAATGGTTCGGCGCCGATTCGGCGCATGCCCGTGTCGATCTTGAGGTGCAACTCGGCCACCACGCCTTGGCGGACGGCGGCGTCCGCAGCCTCGACGATGGATGCCGCGTCCACCACGCAGAGCGCCACACCGGCCGCCACCGCAGCCTCGACTTCGGGACCGCGCGCCACCGACAGCTTGAGAATCGGTAGTTCAATGTCGGACGCGCGCAGCTCGAGCGCTTCAGCGACGGTCGCCACTCCCAGCCAGTCGGCCGCGCCAGTGGCTTCGATCATCTGGCTGACGGCCACCGCGCCGTGCCCATAGGCGTTCGCCTTGACCGCCACCAGCACCTGGCGATCGCCGACCCGTCCGCGAATCGCGGACAGGTTCGCCTGGATTTGGTCGAGCCGGGTGGTGGCGAGCGTGGGCGGCGCGAGCATCGGTTACTCCCCGGTCGCGATCGGACGCTCCGGGTCGGCCGACCATCCCGACCAGGACGGCGGGTATAGCGCCGCCTCGATGCCAAGAGCGGCCAACGCCAGCATCGTCTGGGCTGCGGAGACTCCGGAACCGCAATAGACGGCGATTCGGTTGCCAGTTGGTAGATCCCGGCCTCCGCCGGGATGACGGAGGGTGGGTTCAGACCCGTCGACGGGCTCAGGATGGGTTAGCTTTCGTAGTTCATCGTCGGACGGTAACAGTCCATTGGCGTCCCAGAGCAGGCCCACGGGACGATTGATCGCACCAGGGATGTGACCGGGTTTCGGGTCGATCGGCTCCACCTCGCCGCGGAACCGCTCGGGAGCGCGGACGTCGATCAGCACGCCGTCGAAAGCGGCCACCTCATCCGCGGTCAGCGTGGGCAGGTGCCCAACGGTCAGCCGCAGTTGGGTGGGTTCCACCGCAGGCGCCGCGCCGCTGACCAACTCGCCCCCGGCGGCCGTCCAGGCCTTCACGCCGCCGTCGAGCACCCGCACCGACAAACCAGCCCAGCGCAGCACCCACCACGCGCGACCGGCGGCAAACGATCCGGGCTCGTCGTAGACCACGACCGGCAGCTCCGGCTCGATCCCGAGTGCCCCCAACCCGGCCGCCAGCTGATCCGCGTCCGGCAAGGGATGTCGGCCGAGCAGCGGGTCGGTGAGCGGTCCGGTCAGCACAGCCTCCAGGTCGAGGAACCGGGCACCGGGCAGGTGTCCGTCCAGGAAGCGCTGGTAGCCCGCGTCGTGGGGCTCGCCCAAACGCCACCGCACGTCCAGCAACTGAGCGCCGGCACGCATCGCGTCCGGGAGTTCGCTGATGCTGACCAGAACCTCGCTACGAGTGGACACGCCTGAACTCTAGAACAACAGCGACAGCCCGGGCTCGGCCATGATCGTGGCGACGTCGGCCAGGAACTTCGAGGCGGCCTCGCCGTCCACCAGTCGATGGTCGAAAGTGAGCGAAACCATGCAGACCGAGCGCGGCACGATCCGCTCCTCGTCGCCCGTGCCGACCACCCACGGCTTTCGCCGCACTGTGCCCAGGCACATGATCGCGGCCTCGCCCTCGTTGAGGATCGGCGTACCGCCGTCCACCCCGAAGACACCGACGTTCGTGATCGTGAACGTGCCGGACGCGAGGTCGCCGGGCTGGACGCGTCCCTCCTTGGCCACCGCGACCATCTGATTCAACGCCTGCGCAAGCTCGAGCAGGTTCATCCGGTCAGCGCCCTTGATGTTCGGCACCACCAGACCGCGCGGAGTCGCGGCAGCGATGCCGAGGTTGACCGCGCCGTGCAGCACGATCTCATCGGTCGCCTCGTCGTAGCCGGAGTTGATGGACGGGTTGCGCGCGATCGCCATGCAGGCCGCCTTCGCGAACACCAGGAGCGGTGAAACCCGTAGTCCGGTGAACTCGCGGCGTGACTTCAGGGTCTCCAGCAGTTCCATCGTGCCGGTCACGTCGGCCTCGACCATCGCGGTCGCTTGCGGCACCTTGAGCGACTCGGTCATCGTGCGGAACATCTGGCGCTGGACGCCGCGCAGCGGCACCCGACGATCGGCGGACGGTCCGCCGGCCGCAGCCACCACGTCCTCAGCCGTGATCGTGCCACCCGGACCGGTGCCCTCAATGCCGTTCAGGTCGATACCCAGGTCGCGCGCGATCCGGCGCACCGGCGGCTTGGCGCGCGGCGGGCCGTCCGGTGGGGTCGCGGCCGGCGGACGTCCTGGCGGCGGCAGGTGCGCCCCGGACGGCTGCGCGCTCACCCGGCTGGTCGGCGTGACTTCGTCCACGCGGCGCGAAACCGGGTTCGCAGTGTCGTACGACTCTTGCACCTGGTCGGTCTCCGGCACGGCGACCACGCCCGGCCCCTTGCGCGGACGGCGGGCGACCGCTCCCGGCTTGACCCCGTAGCCGACCAGCATGGCGCCGGACTGGGCGGGTGGTTCGGTGGGCTTATCGGTGGCAGCAACCGGCACTTCGCCGAGTTCGTCCTGGATGTTGCCGGTGACCGCGGCGGTTTCGGTGGTTGGCGTGGCTTCGGAGATCCCGGCCTGCGCCGGGATGACGTTGGGCTGGGACGCCGGGATGACGGTGGGCTGGGACGATTCCTGAGCCTCGCCGGCATCGCCAATGCGGATGATCGGCGTCCCCACCTCGACGGTGTCGCCCTCGGCGACCAGGATCGCCGACACCACGCCCGCGTGCGGCGAAGGCAGTTCGACCAGCGATTTGGCGGTCTCGATCTCCAGCAGGATGTCGTTCACGGCCACCGTGTCGCCGACCGCGACCTTCCAGGACACGATCTCAGCCTCGAGCAGGCCCTCACCGGGGTCGGGCAGTTTGAACTCGCGCATCACAGCTTCCTTAGTAGGCCAGCGAACGGTCGACCGCGTCCAACACCCGATCGAGATCGGGCAGGTAGCCATCTTCGACCCGGCTGGGCGGATAGGGAAGGTCATAGCCGGTCACACGTAGCACGGGAGCCTGCAGATCGTAGAAGCATTCGGCCTGAATCCGGGCGGCCAGTTCGGCGCCGAGCCCCAACGTGCCGACGGCTTCGTGGACGACGATCGCGCGTCCCGTCCGCCTTACCGAGTCGAAGATCGTCGCATCGTCCAGCGGCGAGAGCGAGCGCAGGTCCACCACTTCAAGGTTGCGGCCCTCATCGGCAGCGGCGACGGAGGCCTCCACACAGGTGCGCACCATCGGGCCGTAGCTGAGCAGGGTCGCGTCCGCGCCCGGCTTGACCACTCGCGCCTGGTAGAGCGACGGCGGGGCTGATTCGCCGTCCGGGTCGACCTCGCCCTTCTCGTGGTAGCGGCGCTTGGGCTCGAAGAAGATCACCGGATCATCGGCTGCGATCGCCTGCTGGATCATCCAGTAGGCGTCGGACGGGTTGGACGGCGTCACGACCTTAAGCCCGGGTGTGTGCGCGAAGTAGGCCTCCGGCGATTCGGAGTGGTGCTCGATCGCGCCGATGCCACCGCCATACGGAATCCGGACGACCATCGGGACGCTCAGGCGTCCGTGCGAGCGGAAGCGCAGCCGCGACACCTGCGAGACAATCTGGTCGAACGCCGGATAGACGAAGCCGTCGAACTGGATCTCCACCACCGGCCGGTAGCCGCGCAGCGCCATCCCGACCGCAGTGCCGACGATGCCCGACTCGGCCAGCGGGGAGTCGACCACGCGGTCGCGTCCGAACTCGGCCTGGAGGCCCTCGGTCACCCGGAAGACGCCGCCGAGCTTGCCGATGTCCTCACCGGCCAGAAGCACCTTCGGATCGGCGCCCAGCGCGCGGCGCAGGCCCGCGTTCAGCGCCTTGGCCATGGTCATGTTGGTCATCGCACGCCCCCTGAACCCACGCCATCGGAGAACGACTCCTCGTACGCGAGGTACTCCTCGCGCTGTCGGTGCAGCAGGTCGGGGGTGTCGGCGTAGACGCGTCCCCACATCTCGGCTAGCTGGGGTTCGGGCAACGACACGCAGCCGGCGCGCAGCCGCTCGGCGAGGGCGTCCGATTCCGCGGCGAGCGCGTCCAGCCAAGCCTGGTCGATCGCCCCGGACGCGAGCAGGTAGGCCTGCACGCGCGCGAGCGGGTCCTTGGCGCGCCACTCGTCGAGCTCGGCGGCGAGCCGGTACTTGGTGGGGTCGTCGGACGTGGTGTGCGCGCCCATGCGATACGTATAGGCCTCGATCAGCGTCGGGCCCTCGCCTCGACGGGCGCGGTCCAAGGCCCAGTCGGTGACCGCCTTGACTGCGAGGACATCGTTGCCGTCCACCCGGACGCCGGGGAACCCGAAGCCGGAAGCTCGCCGGTACAGCGGGATCTTCGACTGCAGCTTGATCGGCTCCGAGATCGCCCACTGGTTGTTCTGGCAGAAGAAGACCACCGGCGCGGCATACGAGGCGGCGAAGATGAAGGCCTCGTTCACGTCGCCCTGGCTGGTGGCACCGTCGCCGAAGTAGACCACTGCAGCGCCGTCGTCGGCCGGGTCTTGGTTGCCCACGAGCCCGTCCCGCTGCATGGCCATGGCCATGCCGACGGCGTGCAGGGTCTGGGTGCCGATCACGAACGAGTAGAGGTGAAAGCGCTTGTCAGCCGAATCCCAATCGACCATCGCCGTGCCTCGGAAGGTGCCGAGCAGTTCGAGCGGATCGATGCCGACGCACCAGGCCACGCCATGCTCGCGGTAGGAAGGAAGGATCTCGTCGGGTGCCCTGGTCGCGCGGGCCGAGCCGACCTGGGCCGCCTCCTGACCAAGCATCGGCGGCCAGAGCCCGAGCTCGCCCTTGCGCTGCAGCGCGGTGGCCTCGGTGTCGATCCGCCTGGCCAGCACCATGTCGCGCAGATAGCCAGCGACCTCTTCATCGGTGCCGGTGAATGCGAAGTCGGGGTGCTCGACGCGGCGTCCGGACGGATCGAGCAGCTGGATCGGCACGTCGCCGCCAACCATTGCGGGGTTGAGCCCGTCCGGGCCGAGGCTGGTGGCGGGATCTCCGCTGCTCGCCTCGGCCCGACGGTTTGGGCTCGCGGAATGGGTGTTGCTCGCGGGCTCGGTCAACGGGCTCTCCTGGTGGCTGACGCTCCTTGGTTCGTCTAACTTACGGTTACGTAACCATAGGTGTCAATGCTTGAGCCAGCCTGCCAGCCGGTACGCGTACACCCACACACAGGCCCGCACGCCAGAATCGCGTCCGGTGACTGGCTTCGCCCAATGTCACAGATCCAGAGCGCAGATCAGCTCGCCAGGCGCGTGGCTAAGGTAATGCCGTCCACTACGACACCCTGTTTCACGTAGTGGGACCGCTGTCGCCGAAATGGTGGGAGATTAGCCTCGTGAGCAGCGGACGCGAGTCCCCTGCATCCCAGCAAGCGATTGACAAGGAGACGTGGATGATCGTTCGGCCACCAGCTGGTTCGGTCTGCATGCTCACCACGCGTGCCGTCGACGGCCGGCTGCGGTCCCGTCCGGTCACCGTTTTCCACGGCGCCGACGATGCTGAGGTGACCATCTTCACCGCAGCCTCCGCCCGCAAAGTGACCGACATCTCGTCCGATCCTGCAGTCACTCTGGCTGGTCCGGTGGCGGACGGCTGGTGGTCGGCCGAGGGTTCGGCGAGCATCGACCAGGACGCGACCAGTGAGCTCGCCGCCGCCGGAATCCCGACCGCGCCCTATTCCTGCGTGCTCCGCGTCCGCCTGCAACTGGTGCGTCAGTGGACGATGCATTCGTCCCATCCCTGGGACAACACGGTCGAGGAGTGGGAGCTCACCAGCCGCTGACCGCTGCTTCACGTTTGCTACCGAGACCGTGAGCGGACGCGGCCGGAACGGCCATCCGAACTAGGCAGCCCAGCGGCCGGTGAAGAACAGCCAGGCCCAGATGGCCTGGGTCACCAGGGCGACGGCCACCAGCAGGCCGATCAGAATCGCGCGCCAGGTGGGTAGCTTGCGTCGGCTGCCGCCGAGTTCGCCGAGCCACGTCCACAGCGGGAACCACAGCAGCACAGCGCGGTTCACGCTCATGAACCAGTACGAAACCGAGAACGCGGCCACCTGCAGGCCCACCCAGGTCGCCTCGCCCCAGCGTCGGCGCACCAGGCTGCCCAGGGTCACCACAACCCCGACCGCCATGCTCACCACCTCGGCGCGGAAAACCCAGGCCCATTCCGGATGGTCGGCGTAAGCACCCGGCGCGAAGGCCTCGAAGGTGTGCCGCAGTGAGTCCCACGGCCAGGTGAAGCCGCGCGACCAGCCTGCCGCCTGGGCTTCGTACCAGGCTGCCCAGTTGCCGGTCATCGAATAGAGGTAGGCGAGGTACGCCACCACCACGCAGAGCGGGAACAGCAGCCACAGCAACCGTTTGCCCTTGTCCCGTGACGATCCGGCGGACGTGATCGCCAGCACCGCCAGCGCCACGATCAGAAACACCCCAGAGACGCGGACGGCCGCCGCCACCGCAGCGAGCACCGCTGCCGCACCCCACTGCTTGGCGGTGGCGCGCTCCCAAGCCCAAAACGCCGCCGCGCAGAACACCGACTCGGTGTACGGCACCATCGTGAACACCGCGGTCGGGGCCAGCAACCAGGCGATCGCCGCCGGGGCTCCGGCCATGCGGTACAGCGCGGCCGCAGCGAAACCGGACGCGAGCAGCGCCAGCAGAGTGCCGGCGATCATTATCGGCAGCCCGGTCGTCGAGGTCAGCCGCAGCAGCAGCGGCCAACCGGGGAAGAAGGCGATGTTGTGGCGGGCTACGTAGCCGTCCGCGGCGATGGCGAGGAAGTGCTGGACGTCCCAGTTGCCCACCAGGTCGGAGAACTTCCGGCCCTCGGTCAGCATCAGCCAGACGCCGACCAGGGCCATCAGCAGCCGGGTGGCGAACCAGGTCTGCACGACCAGGCGCGCGTCGGCTGAGCGGTGGACGCTAGTTGTCATGGCGTCTTGTCGTGGGGCTGGCAGCCGCGCGTGCACCTAGAGATCCCGGCCTGCGCCGGGATGACAATGCGCCGGTTGGGGGCACCGTTCGCCGGGATGAAAATGCGCCGATCGGGGACACCGTTCACCGGGCGGCCAAGCGCTGGTTCAGGCGCACCAGCCAGGGGGCGTCGGATGCGTGGTCGAAGATGCCGCCGTCCGGGTCGTCGAGGCTGCCGGCGCGCACCACGTCCCGCTCCGGGCGCACCATGTCGAGCGCGACGCGAACGCACAGCCAGAACTGCACCGCGATCCGAAGCAGCACCGAGAGCCAGTACATCCGATCGTGGCCGTCGCCGGACGCACTGCGACCGTCCAGGTGCGCCCAGATGGCCGCGAAGTAGAAGCCCTCCGCGATCGAGAACACCGCCCAGTCCAGCCAGCGTGGACGGGCGAGCACCAGCAGCGGCAGCAGCCAGAGCACGTACTGCGGCGAGTAGACCTTGTTCACCATCAGGAACAGGGCGACGATCAGAAAGACCCCTTGAGCGAACCGTGGCCGGCGTGGCGCCAGCAGCAGCAAGCCGCAGATCACCACCGTGCCGGCCACCATGATCGCGGCCACCAGCTTCGACACCGAATCCACCTGGTAGCCGGCCAGGCCGAGCACGTACCAGATCGAGCCGAGGTCGCCGCCGCGGTCAACGTTGAAGGTCCAGAAATTCAACCAACCCGAAGGCGTGGCCAGATATACCGGCAGGTTCACCGCCAGCCAGGACGCTACGGTCGCCCCCAGGGTGATGAAGAACGGCCGCCACCGGCTCGTGCGCAGGCACAGCACAGCCAGGGGAACCAGCAGCAACACCGGATACAGCTTCGCCGCGATGCCCAGCCCCAGCCACACTCCCGTCCACACCGGCGACTTCCGTTTCCAAGCAAGCATCGCCAGCGCGGTCAGGGCGAGCACCAGTCCGTCCCAGTTGATCAGCGCGGAAGTCCAGATCGCCGGGGCGATCGCGATCATCAGGGCGTCCCACGGCCGGTGGAACTGCAGGTGCGCCCAGACCAGCACCACGAACAGTCCGAACAGCAGCACGATGTTGATGCCGAAGAACAGCCCAGCCGCGTGACTGATCTCGGTGCTGCTCAGACCCGGCTCACTGCGTCCGCCGAAGAGCACGACCAGGCGCCGCCCGAGTTCCATGATCGCGCCAGTGAGCACCGGGTATTCGACATCGCTGTCGAGGTACGGGATCTTGCCGTCCTGAAGCCCGCGCCAGTAGTACAGCACCGTGATGTCGGTGTAGCACATGTTCGGGAACATGTCCGAGCTGTTGCGGCACGGCAACTGCCGTAGCGCGAGCACCAACCAGGACAGCGTCAGTGCCAGATATGTCCACGGAGCGGGGTTGAACCACACCCCACCCGGACGCACGTGCTTACCCAGTGCGCCGCCGAGCACGTTCGACAGCGCTGCCGGAGTCTGGGTCACCCCGTGATCCTACGGGCCCGCGGCGACAGTCTGGGCGCCGGGGTCGACGGCGGCTTGCGCCCCTTCGGTGACCGTGGGCTGCCCGCTCGGCACCGACGCTGTCTCGGTCGGCTGTGTCGGCTGCGTCGGTTGGGGCACAGTCGGCTCGCCCGGGACGGTCACGGTCGGCACCGGTTCGGTGGGCACGGTCTCGGTCGGCAGCGGGTTCTCGGTCGCCGGCTCAGCGGTCTTGGACGGCTTCGCGGTCGGTGTCTGCGTCGACACCCGGACGGTCGGCGGATCGAAGCCCTCGTGCTCCTTACCGTCCATCGCCGTGCGCATGTACGCCAGCCACGTGGTCAGCGGCCAGCCCGAACCGAACCAGCCGCTGCCGAGGTCGGTGGTGCCCTGATCGCCCTTCACGTACATCACCGCTGTGGTGAGCTGCCTGGTGAAGCCGACGAACCAGACCGCCCGGGTCTCGGAGCGGCCCCCATCCGCCACGTAGTAGGTGCCGGTCTTGCCGGCCACCTCGTAGCCGAGCTGGGACGCGCGGTAGCCGGTGCCGTCCTGCGTCACCTTGGTCAGGGCGTAGGTCACATCGATCGCCACATCGGTTTCGATGGTCTGGCTGCCATTGGTGTCCGCCGCGTAGATCGAGCGGCCCTGGACGTCGAACACCTCGGCCACCACGTGCGGCGTGCGGTGAACGCCCTGGTTGGCGAACGTCGAATAGGCGGACGCCTGGTTGAGCGGACTCACCTCGGTACGCCCAAGCGGAATGCGGTTGGACGGATCCCAGTCGGTCGATTCGGGCAGGCCCGCGTCCGTGGCTGCCGTGACCACCTCCTGCGGCCCGTTCTCGATCTGGCTGACCAGGTCGGTGTAGGCGGTGTTGACCGACTTGGTGGTGGCCTGCTGCAGTGTGATCCGGCCGTAGTTCGCGCCGCCGGCGTTGCGCACCGGGCGTGAATCGCCGTCGGGGGTGAAGGTGTTGCCGTTCAGCTTGTCGTTCAGCGTCCATTCATTGCGCAGCGCCGCGGCGAGCGCGTAGGGCTTGAACGTCGAACCAGTCGGACGCGGGTTCGTGGCCCAGTTCCATTGGCTCTTCACGTAGTCCGGGCCCCCGTAGAGGGCCACCACGCCACCGGTGGCATTGTCGATGGACGCGAGCGCCGGGTGCAGTTTGGCCGCCGCCTTTTTGTCGCCGCCCGCGGCCTGCAACGCGGTCTCCTTGGCTGCGTCCACCGCCGCGGCCTGGGCGGCTTTGTCAAACGTGGTGACGATCTTCAGGCCCCGGCCGGAGATCTCCTCCTCGGAGAACCCGGCCCGGAGCAGCTCCTTCTGCACCAGGCTCAGCAGGAAACCCTTCGTCCCGCCCATCTGCGAGTTGGTCTTGGGCTCGGGGAACTCCGGCAGGGTGCGATAGATCTCAGCCTTCTGGGCTTCGGTGATCATGCCGAGCTCGACCATGCCGTTGAGCGTGTACTGGTAGCGCTCGAGCAGGTCGGCAGCCTCGGCGTCCCCGTTGGCCGGGTCGAGATTGCCCGGCGAGTTCAGGATCGCGGCCAGCGCCACCGACTCAGCGAGGGTGAGCTTGGCGGCCGACTTGTTGAAGTAGGCCTGCGCGGCGGCCTGGATGCCGTACGCGCCGCGGCCGAAGTAGACCGTGTTCAGGTAGCGCTCGAGGATCTCTTCCTTGGTCAGCTCCTGGCCTATCTTCGCGGCCAGCAGGATCTCCTTGGCCTTGCGGGTGAAGCTCTTCTCCTGGGTGAGGTACATGATCTTGATGTACTGCTGGGTGATCGTCGAGCCGCCGCCGGATTCGGTACCACCCGTGCTGATGCCGACCAATCCCAATGCGGCCCGGAATAAGCCGGTCACGGAGATTCCCGGGTCTTCCCAGAAAGTGCGGTTCTCGGCCGCGACCACGGCATCCTTCACATACTGCGGCATCTCCTCATAGGTGATGCTCTGCCGATTCTGCACCTGGAACGAGCCGATCTTCGACTTTCCGTCCGCGTAGTACACGAAACTCGTATTGGTCTGGAAATCCGAATTCGGATCGGGCACTTCGATGGTGCTGTAGGCGTAGGCGATCACCCCCACCCCGGCCAGACCGAGCACCAGCAGAATCGACATGGTCCAGGCCAGGACCCGCAGCCAGATTCGCTTCTTCTTGTTCTTTCCCTGTGAGTGCGGCGCGGCCGCCGGGCGCTTGGGATCAGCCATAAATGTCCTCAACGGTCGGTTGTCGCCGAGGCGGACGGCGGGTGACCCCGTCGCCGAGCAGGTAGCTGGTGATCAGGAAGTTCCAGCCGCACCGCACACACACCTCGACCACGCGGACCTTGAATTCGCCGTAGTCGGATTGCATTTCGTCGAGTTCGACGGTGGATTTGATGCGCCCCGAGTACTGGCCCAATTGATCGCCGAACACGTAGTTCAAGGTAGTGGTCCGCTCGGCTTCGCACACCGGGCAGGGCACTCTCGATTCCTCACCATGATGTGTGGCCGCCCGAATCAGCAGCGGGTCGGCGTCGCAGATCGAGAGGCTTTCCAGCGAGCGTTGTGGACGCCGCAACGCCTGCAGCGAATTGCGTCGCTGCAGCGCGTAATCGACCACTTCACGCTTGGACCACATGACTCCAAGGGTAGATGGAGCTTCCCAATCGGTCGAAACCCGGATGCGTTCAGGGCGGCTTGGGCACCGAGCGGATCAGCGGCAGTAGGCGGCCCAGGCGTCGCGATCTCCAGCGAAGACGTTCTGGTCGATGAAGGCTTCCTCGCCGGAGTAGCCGGCCAGTCGATTCCGGTCGCTGTATTGCCAGAAGGTCCAGTCGCGGGCCGTCGGACAGGGCAGGCTCGCGCCAGATGTCCCGGATCCAGATGTCGTTGACCACGAAGTTCGCCGCGAGATAGCGCTCGTATGCCTCCGGGGTGGCGTAGAGGATCGGCGCGCGGCCGTAGTGGGCGGTCAGCCGTTCGAGCAGGTCACCGAGTTCACGACGGACGTCGGCGGAGGTGCGACTTGGACCTTCCGTCGGCCCAGGGTTTCGACATTGGTGAGCGGTCCGGTGGCGACCAGCACCGCGTCCGCATTCGCCGGATCCATGAAGGTATCGATCAGCATCCGGACCGCATGGCCGTCCTGAGCCCGCGAAAGCGCCGGTGGCAAGGGTAATCGCCGCAGCTGGAACTCGGCATGCTCGGCGTTGAGAACCTCCCGCGGAACCGGGAAGTCCGAACGGGTGAGTCGCAGTCGAGCACGGTCCTGGTGGTCATGGCCGACCAGCCTTCGTTGGCGGCCCGGCCGTCGAAATGGGTGTTCTCAGCCCGCTTAGAGCCCGCAGAACCCTCATTTCGATGGGCATGGCCCGATTCCGCAAGAGGTACCGCGGGCGTAATTTTGGTGCCAACTTCTTCGGGATCGGGGGACCCGATGAAGACTCGATCGCTGGGCGCGTGGTGTACGTCGACGTCGCCAGGGCGTTCAACGGCCACGGCCTGTGCGATACCGGCCTGCCCTGGGTGATCAGCGGGCTGCGTCCGGCTGCGGCCGGGCACCCGAACCTCCTCGGCCAGGCCGCTTACGCCGCCGTGCTGTACGGAGCCGGCGTGCGCTGAGTCGGCTTCAGTCGATTCGCAGGTACTGCTCCAGCGTCTTCGTGGACGTGCGTCGGACGCCGTTGGCGACCGACTCGCCGACGTAGCGGAAGTGCCACGGCTCGTACGGGATGCCGGTGATCTTCTGCTTGCCTTTGGGGTAGCGCAGGATGAACCCGTAGTCAGCCGCATGCGCGCGCACCCAGGCTCCAGCTTTCGAGCTACCGAAGGTGTAGCCCCGGACGATCCGTCCGCGCTTCCAGGCGAGGTCGACGGCCAGTCCGGACTGGTGCTCGCTGGCACCGGCGGGAGCGGTCAGCTTCGCGCCGGGGCGGTAGATGCGCTTCTGCGTGGCGTAGGAGCGATAAGCCGAGCGGACGACCAGCGTGTAGCCGGCCTTCTTCGCTGCGGCGAACATCGCCTTCAGTTGGGTGCCGGCTTTTGCTTGGAGGTAGACCCCACTGAGCCCGTAGGTAGGCACCTGAACCCGGCTGAGGCTCGGCTTGTAGGCGGACGTGACCCGATGCTTCTTCGAGATCACCACGGTGTCGCACACCACGAACGGGGCGCGCTTGGCCTTCGCTGACTTCCGATCGTCCAAGGCTCCGCGGCAGTCCGGTTCCGGGGTCGGAGTGGGCGTCAGGGTTGGGGTCGGTTCGGGAGTGGGCGTGGGTTCGGGCGTCGGCTCCGGGGTCGGACTCGGCGTAGGTTCCGGCGTCGGCTCCGGGGACGGAGCGGGCGGCGGTTCCGGAGACGGGGTCTCGGCCGGCGGGGATATCTCGCTGATCAGGCCGAGCGGACGCGCGTCCGCCACTTCGGCCAGCCCCGGCGAGGCCCAACTCAGCAGCACGACCGCTACCGCCGCCACCAGCCTGCGTCCCCGAGCCACGTCGGCAGAGCCTAGCGGGCGTTCGCGCCGTCCCACATCCGGGTTCAACGGGGGCGCCGAAGGCCCGCGTCCGAAACGATTCCACAAGCGTTAGCGATTCGATGAGAGCGCGTTCAATGTGACACACTCGTTGGATGCGTTCTTACCGGGAAATCCTCGCGATCCCGGGGGCATTGAAGTTCAGCGCGGCCGGCGTTCTGGCCCGATCGGGCGGGGCGATGATGGGCCTCGGCATCGTCCTGATGGTCTCCGCGCTCTACGGCAGCTACGGCCTGGCCGGTGCCCTCGCGGCAGCGAACGGCGTGGCTTGGGCAATCGGCACCGCGGTGCTCTCGAACCTTGTCGACCGTTACGGCCAGCGCCGGGTGATGTACCCCGCGGTGGTGGTTTCGGCGACCATGCTCATGGTCGTCGTCGTGTTCGCCGTGCTGCAGTTGCCGGCATGGACGCTGTTCCCGCCGGTGATCATCAGCGGCGCCACCGGTGGCGCGCCCGGCGCGCTCGTCCGCGCCCGCTGGAACCACGCCACCAGCGACCCCGGGCAATTGCACACCGCCTACTCGCTTGAATCGACGCTGGACGAACTGACCTTCGTGATCGGTCCGGTGGCGGCTACGGCCCTCTCGGTCGGCGTGCATCCGGCGGCCGGTCTGGTTGCGCCGATCATCTTGTCTCTGGTGGGGGCGAAGCTGTTCTACTCGCAGCGCGAAACCGAGCCGCCGGTCATGCCGCGACCGGCCTCGCAGCAGCAAACCCCGTTGTGGCGACGGCTCATCCTGATGGCGCCGGGCGTCGGAGCAGTGGTCGCGGTGAACCTGCTGATCGGCTGCGTCTTCGGCGCCATCGATGTCAGCGTGGTCGCGGCAGCCACCTCCTGGGACGTCCGGGCGGCATCCGGGGTGGTGCTGGCGGTGTTCTCGCTCGCGTCCGGGCTGGCCGGATTCTACTACGGCTCGCGCACCTGGTCCTCGCCGCTGCCGGGTCGGTTCGTGGTGGGCGTGCTGGCCCTGTTTGCGAGCACGCTGGGCCTGCTGCTGGCGAACTCGATCCTGCTGCTTTCGGCGGTCGGGTTCCTCGTCGGAGTGACCGTCGCGCCCACGCTGATCAACGGCAACACGTTGATCGGACGGCTGGTGCCGCGTGAGCGCCTCACCGAGGGTCTCTCGTGGATGGGCACTGGTATCGGGATCGGCGCCTCGATTGGTTCGAGTGTCGCTGGACAGCTGATCGACTCTTCGGGCTACCACGCCAGCCTGGTGTCGGTCGCGGCCTTCGCCCTCGTCGCAGCCGCGATCGCGCTCGCGTCGTTGCGGACGCTGCGCCGCGCTGCGGTGAACACCGATCCCGAGTACGCCGAGGACGCGGACGCAGTGCACTGAGCCGTGCCGCGGTCATCCCGCCCGAGTGCGTCCCGGAAACGGTCGCTGAGGAGCGCTCGGCTGAGGATCGAAGCCAAGCGCGTCACGAGGGGCCGCTTCCCACCCGGGGCGGCGGTCTCACTAGCATGGCGGCGCAGTGGCCTGCCCGGTCCGCGCTCGAACCTGACCCTGCTGGCAGCCGCGGCCGACGTACTGCCTCGCGAAGTGGCTCTACGCTTCGCGAGCAAGTCGGATGAGTACCTCGCGTGCTGCGGAGTGGCTGCTGTCGGCCGGCTGATCCTCGAAGCACCGGACGATCTTTCGTTGGTCGAACTGCTCACCGCGCGGGCGGCGGATGAGCGCTGGCGGGTGCGCGAAGCCGCCGCCATCGCTGGCCAGTTGATCGGGGATCAGGATGCCGTCCGGCTGCGCACCCTGGTTGCCGACTGGCGACAACGACCAACCCAGACTGATCTGTTCAATTGACTGGTGGAGTATTACCTTGTACTACATGACCTCCAACACAGCCGCCCGCAATCAGCGCCGCACCCTCGTCTACTCGGTGCGGCTCAGTCCGTCCGAGAGCAACGCCATCCAGAAGATCGCTGACGCACGGCATCTGCCCGCGTCCACACTCGTCCGCTCGTGGATCCTTGACCGGCTCGACCAGGAGCAGGGTGCCTGACTTCACCGTCAAGCCCACCCTCGCCGGGGAACTGGTCACCCTGCGGCCAGCCGCAGCGGCCGACGCAGCCATCCTGCACCAGGCCATGGCGGACGCCGAGGTCAGCCGGCTCACCGGATCGGTGCACTCCAGCACCGCGACCGACGAAGAGCAGTGGACGGTCGCCGACCTGGAAGAGATCTACGGCCGCTGGGCGACCGCGCCCGATCGCATCGTCTGGGTGGTCATCGAGAACTCGACCGGCAAGATCGTCGGCGAGTCGGTGCTGAACGATCTTGACGAGGGCAACCTCAGTTGCGGCTTCCGGATCTGGATCACCGGTGCCCGCGACCGCGGATTGGGCACCGAAGCGGTGCGGCTGAGCGTCGGGCACGCGTTCGCGTCCGGACTGAACCGGGTGGAACTCGAGGTATACGCCTTCAACCCGCGCGCCCGCCACGTGTACGAGAAGGTCGGGTTCCAGCTCGAAGGCACCAAGCGGCAGGCGCTGCGGTTCGACGACGAGTGGGTGGATTGCCACGTCATGGGCCTGCTGGCGCAGGACTGGACGGGCTGAACCGCCGATCAGAGTCAGCAACAGCCGTGAATAGACTGATGCGGGCCAATCGAGAGGAGTGACATGCGCCTGCTGTTCCTTGGGGCTGGTGCGATCGGCACCTACGTCGGCGGTTCGCTGGCTGCCGCCGGGCACCACGTCACCTTCAGCGAGCAACCCGAAGCCGCCCGGATCATCGCCGAGCAGGGTCTTCGGCTGACCCGGGACAACCGGACTACCTCCGTCCGCGATTTCGCCATCTTCGATTCGGCGGACGCGGCCCTGGCCGCAGGACCTTACGACGCGATGGTCTTCGCGTTGAAGTCGTTCGACACCGAATCAGCGCTCACCGGCCTGCAGGCGACCGGCGCCGAGTTGCCGCCCGTCCTCTCGCTGCAGAACGGCGTGGACAACGAGCCGAAACTGGTCGCCGCGCTCGGCGCCGACCGGGTGATCACCGGCACCGTGACCACCGCGGTCAGCAAGCCGGGCATAGGTCAGGTGATTGAGGAGAAGCGTCGCGGCATCGGCATCGCCCTGGACCACCCGCTCGGCGAGGCACTGGTCAGCGCACTCAACGATGCCGACCTGAACGGTGTCGGCTACCCCCAGCCCGGACCGATGAAGTGGTCGAAGCTGCTCACCAACCTCACCGGCAACGCGACGTCCGCGATTCTGGACGAGCCGGTCGGGGCACTGTTCGCCGACCGCCGCACCTACGCGATCGAGGTCGCGGTGCTGCGCGAGTGCCTGGCCGTGATGGCCGCGCTCGGCTACCGTCCGGTGGATCTACCGGGGACGCCGGTGCGTGCGCTCGCCTTGGCCGCCCAGCGGCTGCCGCGATTCATCGCCCAACCTGCGCTGACCAGGGCTCTTGGCGGCGGACGCGGCGACAAGATGCCGTCCTTCCACATCGACCTGCACGGCGGACGCGGCCAGACCGAGGTGCAGTTCCTGAACGGAGCGGTGGTGCGCCACGGGGATGAACTCGGTGTGCCGACCCCGGTGAACCGCGTCCTCACCGAGACCCTGGAAGACCTCAGCGCCGGCCGGCAGAGCCTGGACACCTACCGCCACAATCCCGACGCGCTACTGAAGCTGCTCTGAGACGGCGGCGGCGAAAGGGACTGTCCCGGTTGGCCCGCCAGGGTGAGAGATCCCGGCCTACGCCGGGATGACGTGAAACCGGCCTCTCCACCAACGGTGGGGCTCGTCCCGCGCAAAGCTCGGCGGGACCGATTTGGGCTAGTGGCGCACCAGACCGGTCTCGTAGGCGAACAGGACCAAACCCACCCGGTCGCGGCATTGAAGCTTCGACAGCAGCCGCGTGATGTGAGTCTTAACGGTGCCTTCGGCCATGTAGAGCTTGGCTGCGATCTCGGCGTTGGTGGCACCAGCGGCGATCTCGACCAGCACCTCGCGCTCGCGGTCGGTGAGCACATCCAGGCGAGGGTTGGGGCCTTCGGGGTTGTTCGGCAGCCTCGGCACCACATGGTCGAGCAGCCGCCGGGTGGCCGACGGCGCCATCATCGCTTCGCCGGCGGCGACCGTCCGGATCGCATTCAGCAGGTCGGACGGACGCGCGTCCTTCAGCATGAACCCCGAAGCCCCGGCCTTCAGCGCGCTGAATACGTACTCGTCCAGGTCGAAAGTGGTCAGCACCAGTACCCGGGTCGGCACACCGGAAGCGACGATCCGCCGGGTTGCCTCCACCCCGTCCATCACCGGCATGCGAATATCCATCAGCACCACGTCGCACGGATGCCGCAGCACCCCCACCACTGTGCCGGCGCCGTCCGGAGCCTCACCGACCACCTGCAGGTCATCCTCGGCCTCGATCAGCATGCGGAAGCCGCTGCGCACCAGCTCCTGGTCGTCGGCCAGGAACACTCGGATAGTCATCGTTGGTCATCCTCCTGCGCTGTGGTGTATAAGGGCAGCGGCAGCACCGCGGTCACCTGAAAGCCGCCGGTCGGACGCGCCCTGGTCAGCAGCCGTCCGCCCATCGCCGCGACCCGCTCGCTCATCCCGCGCAGGCCGTGTCCCGGGTTCTGCGGCACCGCGGACGGGGTCGCGACACCGTTGTCGATCACGTCGATGTTGATCTCCCGCATGCCGTAGGTGATCGTCACCGCGGCAGTGGCCTGCGGACCGGCATGCTTGAGGAAGTTCGTAAGCGCTTCCTGGACCACCCGGTACACGGTCAGCTCCAATGCCGGCGAGACTCGCGGCGGCTGACCCTGCACGGTCAGCCGCACCCGGTCGCTGGTTCGCGCGACCAGATCGGGAATGTCGGTCAGCCGCGGCGACGGCGCGAAGTCGGCCTGCGGCAGCATCTCCGGCTCCGAGCGCAGCACTCCGAGGATCCGGCGCATCTCGCTGAGCGCCTCGCGTCCGGTCTCGGCGATCGTGGTCAGGGCCTGGGTGGCAGCCTCTGGCTTCTTCGTCGCCATCGCCCGTCCGCCTTCGGCCTGAACGATCATCACCGACAACGAGTGCGCCACGATGTCGTGCAGCTCGCGGGCGATCTGCGTCCGGGCCCGCGATTCGGCCAGCCGAGCTTCCTGGTCCCGCTCTGCCAGCGTCGTCCGGTAGCGCTCCTCCGCGGCCAGGACGCGGTGGTGGTGGGTCTGCGTCGACTCGAGCACCCGGCGTCCGACCGCGTACGGGGTGACCACCAGCCCCATGCAGACGAACCAAGCCAGCACCACCCAGATCAGGTCGCGCAGGCTGAGGTAGTAGGGGTCTTCGACGATCCAGCGCACCGGGCCGAGGACGGCGCCGATCGAGCCGATGGCGAGCGCGATTCGCGCCTGCCGTCCGGGAATCCAGCGGGCGACCGAGTAGGCGACCACCGGAACCGCCACCAGGGTGGCCATCGGGGTTGATGAGAGCACCAATTGCATCAACGCTGCGACACTCACGCCCGCCAGTGCGAGCAGTGGCGAGTGCCGCCGGAACACCAGCGCACCGATCATCAGTACGGCGCTGGCGAACTGCCCGGTGGTGAACGCTTCGGCGAACCCGCGGACGCCGTACGGCGGGATCGTCAACAGGCCGAGGCCAGCGGCGAGCGCGGCGTCGAGCACCCAGTCGTGCCGGGTGGCACCGGGTGGAAACCAGACGTCGTTACCTCGCATCGCTGCCAAGACTAGAGGCCGGGCCCACCAGTGCAGGGCCCATTACCATGGGCGGAGTCGACAGGAGGGTGACAGATGCAGTTGAGGCGCGCCGCGGTGGTGCTCGCGCTCGGGCTCGCCCTCGCGGGATGCACGTCCACGACGGCGCCGAGCCCGTCCACCCCAACCAGTGCGCCGGCGTCTTCGGCCGGGCCTTCGACGCCGGCCGAATCGGTCACCCCGGAGGTGCCGGCGGCGACGGTGTCCGTGCCACAGGTCGGGGAGTGCACCGGTCCGGTGGACCTGAGCGGCGCATCGATCGCCAGCCTCACCGCGATTCCGTGCGCGCAGCCGCACTACTACGAGGTGCAGGCGCGCGTCCCGATCAGCGGCGACGCCTACCCGGGTGCCGAGGCGCTCGGCGAGCAGGCGATGACGAAGTGCTCGGACGGCTTCGCCGACTACGTCGGCGCTGAGCCCGGTTATTCGCGCTACTCATCGGCCTATGTCGTCCCGGACGAGGTGGCTTGGGCCACGCCGGCGAACCGAGTGATCACCTGCCTGGTCGGTTCCGCGGACGGTGGCCTGACCGGCTCAGCCAAGGGTGACTTCCTGGTCTTCCCGAAGAAGGGCCAGTGCACCGGGCCCCAGGACGTGCCGGCCCTAGAGCTGGAGCTGATCGACTGCGCGAGCGAGCACCACTACGAGGTCTTCGCCGCCTCGAACGTGAAGGGCAAGAAGGCGCCCACCGACGCCGAGGTGGAGAAGCTGTTCGCGTCCGTGTGCCTGGCTGGCTTCCAGAAGTTCGTCGGGGTCGCCGCCGGACAGTCCAAGTATGAGGTGACCTACTTCATCGCGTCCGCCGAGCTCTGGGAGAAGGTCGCCGATCACCGAATCGTGTGTTCGGCTGGTTCACCCAAGGGCGGCGTGAAGGGTTCGCTGAAGGGCGTGAAGAAGTAGTCAGCCGCCAAGCAGTTCGCTGAAATCGGTGACGGTCAATTCGTCTGTGGTCTCGATCGGGTCGGCCGACAGCACCAGCGTCGCGAACGCCTGGGCGGCGGACGCGATCCGGCGTTCGAGCTTTCCACCGGCCGTGCCCCAGTCCTTGGTCGCTGCGAACACCGAGAGCGGTGCTACCAGCGCTTTCAGGTAGAAGAACAGCGGCAGCATGGCCTGGTCGATCATCAGTGAGTGCCGCGCCGTGCCGCCGGACGCTGCCAGCAACACCGGATGGCCCCGCAGCGCGTCCTCCTCGAGTGCGTCGAAGAACAGCTTGAACAAGCCGGAGTAGGAGCCGTTCATCACCGGCGAAACCACGACCAGCCCGTCCGCGGCCCGCACCGCAGCGAGCGCCCGCCGCAGGTTGGCGCCGGGGACGCGGGTGGTGAGGTGCTGCGCCAACTCCACCGCGATCGTCCGCAGTTCAATGTGAGTGACCTCGGCCTGGGTGTTGGCTTCTGCGAGCGCGACGACTACGGCGTCACTGATCCGCTCACCCAACAGCCGGCTCGAGGACGGCGTGCCGGTGCCGGCGCTGACCACGACGATGCTGGTCATCGCTCTACTCCTTGGCTGGTGGTCGCAGTGTCGTAGGGCGAGCGGCCGGTGACCTCGTCCACGAACCCGCGGGCGGTCGCGCCGGTCGAGACCGCGTCTGCAGCCTCACCCAAGCTCCGGGCGTCCCTTGCGGCAACCAGGGACGAGTGGGTGGGCGCGTCCGGGATGTGCGCTGGTCGGCCTTCGGCGTAGCCCTTGCGGAGTTCGGGCAGGATCTCGCCGAGCAGGTCGAGCTGCTCCAGGACGGTCTTCAGCGGCAGGCCGGCGTGATCGATCAGGAACAGCTGCCGCTGGTAGTGACCGACCGCGTCCGTGAACGACAGGGTGCGTTCGAGGACCTGCTGCGGGGAGCCGACGATCAGCGGAGTCTCGGTCATGAACTCCTCCAGGGACGGCCCGTAGCCGTACACCGGAGCGACGTCGAAGTACGGGCGGAACTCGTTGATGGCGTCCTGGGAGTTGCGGCGCATGAAGAACTGCCCACCGAGCCCGACGATCGCGGTATCGGCGGGGCCGTGGCCGTGGTGTTCGAAGCGGCGCCGGTACAGGTTCACCATCCGCTTGGTGTGGGACAGGTTCCAGAAGATGTTGTTGTGGAAGAACCCGTCGCCGTAGTAGGCGGCCTGCTCGGCGATCTCCGGGGAACGGATCGAGCCGTGCCATACGAACGGCGGCACCCCGTCCAAGGGCTGCGGCGCCAGCGTGAACCCCTGCAGCGGGGTGCGGAACTTACCTTCCCAATTCACCACTTCGTCACGCCACAGTTTCCGCAATAGCGCGTAGTTCTCGATGGCCAAGCTGATGCCGTCACGGATGTCGCGGCCGAACCAGGGATAGACCGGGCCGGTGTTCCCGCGTCCCATCATCAGGTCGACCCGGCCCTCAGCCAGATGCTGCAACACCGAGTAGTCCTCGGCGATCTTCACCGGATCGTTCGTGGTGATCAGCGTGGTCGCGGTCGACAGGATCAGCTTCGAAGTTTGCGCGGCGATGAACCCCAACAGGGTCGTCGGCGAGGACGGATGGAACGGCGGGTTGTGATGCTCACCGGTGGCGAACACATCCAGGCCGATCTCCTCCGCCTTCTTCGCAATCGCCACCGCAGCCAGGATCCGCTCATGCTCGGTCGGCGTCCGTCCCGTCGTCGGATCGGTCGTCACATCACCGACACTGAAGATACCCAGCTGCATTTTCCTGCTCCAAATGGTTGTTGATTCAACTATCTGCTCAACCTTGCTGCGCGCGCAACTATTCCGTGTCGCGATCTCGAAGCCACCGTTGGCCGAATACCCGGACTTGGGCCCTGGAGCACCGACCGACTCCGAAATCCCGACAGGAGCCAAGTGGACGGCCGCGTTCACGAACGATGGGCAAGAATGGGCCCATGCCCGACTTCACCACCTGGATTCCGGTCAACAGCCTGACCTCCATCGGCGTGGTGATCGTCGTCGCGATCGTCGCCCGGTTCCTGCTGGTGCGCCTCGTGCGCGGCATCACGAATCGCGCGCTGGCCAAGGGAAAGAAGCGCCGCGAGCGCGAGTTGAGCGTGGCGGAGAAGCTGCTGAACACGGTCACCCTGGCCAACCAGGAGCGCTACGAACAGCGGACGGCGACCCTCGGCTCCGTGATCGCCAGCGTGATCGGAGTGGTGGTCTGGACGATCGCGACCTTGACCATCCTGAATATTCTGGGGATTCCGATGGGGCCGCTGCTCACGTCCGCCGGGGTCGGCGGCGTCGCGCTCGCCTTCGGCGCGCAGAGCCTGGTGAAGGATTTTCTCTCCGGCATCTTCATGATCATGGAGGACCAGTACGGCGTCGGCGACCTGGTCAACACCGGCGAGGTCACCGGCACGGTCGAGGAGGTCGGGCTGCGAACCACCCGGCTGCGCGACGGCACCGGTACCGTGTGGTACGTCCGCAATGGTGAAATCTTGCGGATCGGCAACCAGAGCCAGGGCTGGTCGACCGCGATCGTGGACGTGCCGGTGGCCTACGACGAGGACGCTACGAAGGTGATCGGCATCCTGGAGGAGGTCGCCGCCGAGATCGCCGAAGACCCCGACTACGCCGAGGTGCTGCTGGACAAGCCCGCCGTCGCCGGGGTCAATGCCGTCACTGCGACGACGATGAGTATCCGCGTGACCGCGAAGACCGCCACCAACCAGCACTGGGGCGTGCAGCGCTCGCTACTGGAGCGCAGCCTGAACGCACTGGCGAAGGCCGGCGTCCGCAGCCCGACGACGATGATCCTCCCGCCGAACGCGGGCTGAGCCCGGATCCACCGATCAGACCGAGAGATCCCGGCCTTCGCCGGGATGACAGTAGATCTTGCCGGGATGACGGTAGGTTTCGCCGGAGCCGGAGTCGAACTCAGCGACTGCCGATTGACTGATAGCCTCAGCACGTTGGACGGAGAACCGGGTGCGAACCCCGGGCTGACCCGCAACCGTAACTGCCACGCAGGAGCCGGACCGATGCCCAACGTAACGGAACACGCTCCCGCGCGGAATCGGGCCTGAACCACTGCTACTGCGTCACTGATGCCGTGCGTGAGCCGTACTTGAAAGGTTCACATGTCACGACTCAGAGGGCTCGCGGTCGCGGTAGCCGCCAGCGTCACCTTCCTGGCCTTGCCGCCAGTCACCGCGTCCGCCGCTACCTTCAACGACACCATGCCGGACGCGAACTACCGCGCCTGCGTCAACACCAAGCTGGGGCTGGCCGCGGATGCCGATCCGTCTGCCGAACAGCTCGCGACCATCACCGAACTGTCCTGCACCGGCAAGGGCATCACTGACGTCACCGGCACCGCGGCGCTGACCAACCTGACCAAGCTCTTCCTCGGTGGCAACTCGATCACGAACATCGCTGGGCTAGCGAGTTCAACCAAGATCTTCTCCCTCGGCCTGGAGAACAACCAGCTCAGCAACATCGCCCCGCTGAGCGCACTGAGCAAGCTGAGCGCGGTCACGCTCGCCGGCAACAAGCTGCGCGACCTTTCCGTGCTCGGCACCCTGCCCGCCTACTCGTCCGGTTCCGGGACGCGCTACGGCCAGCAGGCGGTGGCCGCGGCCGCCGCCACCGGTGTCGCCGCCATCGTGCCGACCATCGTCAACGCAGCCGGCAGCCTGGTCGTGCCCACCACACCTGCCGGCGCTACGGTCAGTGGCACGACGGTCACCTACGCCGGTCCCGGCAGCTACGAGTGGACGTTCCGCGATCCCGACGACTTCTATTTCAACGGCAAGGTGACCGTGGTAGTCACCGACACCGCGGACACGGTCCCGGACGCAGCCCTGCGTGCCTGCCTCAACACCCGGATCGGCAACGCCGACACGACCGTTCAGCCCACCGTGGCCCAGCTCGCCGCGCTGACCGGTGCGCTCAGCTGCGCCAACAAGGGCGTGCAGGACCTGACCGGACTGAACCTGGCCACCGGGCTCACCGGCCTGACTCTGAACGGCAACTCGATCAGCGACGTCTCGCCGATCTCCGCGCTGGTGAATGTCACCACCGCGAACCTCTCGCTGAACGAGATCACCTCGATCGCCGGGCTCGGCACGCTGCCGAAGCTGGGCACCATCCAGCTGCAGCAGAACCTCGCGTCCACCAAGGCCAAGCTGCAGACACTGGCCGGGGTGAACAAGCTGACCGCGCTGACCGCGATCACCGCCAACTACACCGCGATCCGCAGTCTGGCGCCGCTCGCCGGGAACACCAGCTTGAAGAACCTGACCGCCACCAACAACCAGCTCAGTGACCTCACCCCGCTGGCCACGGCGGGTAGTCAGTTGGCCAACGTCGATCTCAGCAGCAACCAGATCTCCGACCTGTCGCCGGTCAAGTCCAAGAGCTACACCAAGCTCGCCGTGACCACGCAGACGATCGCAGCGGCCGACGCGACTGCCACCCAGGAGACCGCTGCACCGGCCGTCACCAAGAAGGACGGCAGCGCCCTGGTCGCCACCCCACCCGCTGGGGTCACCACTTCGAACAGCAAAGTGACCTACGCGTCCGCCGGTAGCTACAACTGGACGTTCAGCTTCACCGACAGCCTGCAGGGCGTCACCTTCGGCGGCACGATCACCCAGGTCGTGAAGGACGCCCCACCACCGGTGGTCGAGGTCGCCGTTCCGGACGCGAGCTTCAAGGCGTGCCTGGCCGGCTTGCTGAAGCAGGACACGTCCGCTGCGATCACCGCGGACCAGCTTGAGGCGCTGACCAGCGTCACCTGCATCGACCAGGGCATCGTCGAGCTGACCGGAGCCGAGCACCTCGTCAACGCCACCGAACTCGTGCTGAGCACCAACGCGGTCAGCAATGTGGCGCCGCTGGCCGGCCTCACCAAGCTGACCAAGCTCTACCTGCCGGGCAACGCGATCAGTGATCCGTCCGCGCTCGCTTCGCTGACCGGGCTGGACGAGCTGCTGCTCAGCTACAACCCGATCAGTTCGATCTCCGCGCTCGCCCCGCTGGTAAACCTGACCAACCTCGAGGTCACCCAGAAGTTCGGCCACACCGGCGCGGACCTCACCTCGCTGGACGGGGTGCAGGGCATGACCAAGCTCACCCGGCTGGTGGCGAACAATTCTTCGCTGACCTCACTGGAGCCGGTGACCGGGCTGAAGTCGCTGAAGAAGCTCTACGTTAGCAACAACCAGATCACCGACCTGAGCCCGGTGCAGGGCCTCACCGAGCTGACCGGTTTCGGCGCGTTCAGCAATCGGATCAGCGATGTCAGTCCGCTGGCCGGGCTCACCAAACTGACCGATGTCGACCTCGAATACAACCAGATCGGCGACCTGTCCGCACTCAGCGGCCTGACCAATCTGGGTTACCTGGGGTTGAAGGCACAGGGCCAGGTGGTCACCGCGAAGTCCGTCCCGGCGCAGTTCACCACTTCCGCACCGAAGCCGCGCACCAACACCGGGACGGCCGCGACGCTGACCGCACCGGACGGCATCACGGTGACGGACCAGAAGGTGCGCTACCCGGCTGAGGGCAGCTACACCTGGACGTTCTCCGCCAAGGATGCGGAAAGCAGCACCGAGTTCTTCGCCTGCACGATCACCCAGCCGGTGACCGCCCCGGTCAGCGGTGCCGCCGACGTACCGGACGCGAACCTGCGGTCCTGTCTGGCCGAAGCCGTCGGGCTCAGCGCGTCCGACGTGCCCACCGAGGCCGAACTCGGGACCGTTACCAGCGCCGATTGCGCCGCTGGCGGGATCACCGATCTCACCGGTGCCGAGTTGCTGACCGCGGCCACGGCATTGAACCTGTCCGGCAACCCGCTGGGCAACATCGCCCCGCTGGAGAAGCTCAGCAAGCTGTCCGAGCTGAACCTGGCCTCGACTGGACTCGCTTCGGTGCACGAGCTGGCCGGGCTGACCGGGTTGACCAAGCTCAATCTGGACGGCAACCACCTGCGCGACCTCTCCCCGCTGGCGGCGTTGGGCTCGCTCAGCGACCTCAGCGCGACGTCCCAGGCGCTCACGCTGGCCGAGGTGGCCGGCGGCGTAGCGGTCGAGGTGCCGTCGGTGACCACGGTCGCCGGCGCCAAGGTCACCGCTAGCCTGCCGGACGGGGCGGTCGCGTCCGATAGTGGGGCCAGCTTCCGGCGCGCCGGGACGTATCGCTGGCCGTTCGCGTCCGGCGACTTCACTGGGGCGTTCAGCCAAGTGGTCACCTCGGACGTGGCCGAACCGGACGCACAGGCGGGGGCGTCGGAGTGTGTGTCGGCCGGCAAGGTGTGGGTTGTGGTCGAGCGCGACACCGGGCTGCAGCAGGGCGGGTGCGCGAGCAAGTTCGGCACCGGGCTGGAGGCACTGGTCAGCGCCGGGTTCACTACTACTGGCACCAGCTACGTGACCGCTATCGACGGCTACCCGAGCGGGTCCGCTGATTCGTACTGGTCGTACTGGCATGCGGCCAACCCGGTCGTCGACGGCTCGTCCACGCGGTACTCGTGGAGCTACTCGAACGTCGGGGCGAACAACTACGCGCCGAAGGCCGGTTCGATCGAGGGCTGGCGGTTCGAGTCGTGGCAGACCGACGCCGTGGCGCCCTCCTGGACGCCGGTGGTGAGGACTGCCGCCACGCCGTCCCCGGAGCCATCGCCGAGCACGCCGACGACACCTGCGCCCGAACCGGCGACCCCTGCCCCTACACCGGGAGCCACCGCGACGGTCGCGACCAAGGTCTCGGCGAAGGCAGTCAAGGTGACCTACGGCAAGCGAGCCACGATCAAGGTGAAGGTGAAACCGGCCAAGGCGAAGGGCATGGTGACGACCGTGGTGGGCGCCACCACAATCACGGCCAAGCTCGCCAACGGCAAGGCCAAGCTGGTGCTGCCGGCGCGGTCGCTGCCGCCAGGAAAGCACTCGCTCACCGTCAGCTTTGCCGATCAGGGCAAGTACCGGGCATCCAGCAAGGTCGTAAAGGTCACGGTCGCAAAGGTCACGGTCGCAAAGGCAAAGCCGAAAGTGACCCTGAAGGCACGCTACGACCGTGCCACCGGGGTGGCGACGATCGCGGTGCGGGTCAAGTCGAGCGCAGCCACGCCCACCGGCTACGTAAAGGTGTCGCTGGCTGGGAAGTCCGTCCGCGCCGAACTTGATGCCAGCGGACGCGCGACCGTCCAGTTGAGCGACCTGGGTAAGTCGGGCAAGCGCACAGTGACGGCCTGGTACGCCGGCTCGGAGCTGCTGAAGTCGAAGACCGGCAAGACCTCGGTCAAGCTGAAGCGCTGAGCCTCCGCTCAAGCTCGGGCATCGAAATGCGGGTTGTCAGCCCTAACCAGGCGCACACAGCCCGCATTTTGATGCCCAAGCCACCTAGGCTGCTGCCGTGATCACCCCCGAACTGCAGGCCGCGCTCGACGCTTGCGCTGAACAGGAGCGGCTGCAGCGGGCGCTGGAACCTGTCCGTGCCGAGAACACCCGCGAAAGGCGTGATGAGGACGGCAGCCAGGTCGGCGGCCAACCGACTAAGAAACACCCCGGCCATCAAAGGACGTCCTGGACCGTGAAGTCGCGTGGACTCGCCGCAGCGATCAGTTCCGCAAGCCCACGTCGTACCAGGACCTGCCGGAAGGCTCGCTTGCCGTCGCCGAACCACTCGGGACTCCCAGCAATCGCGACGTCCCCAAGAGATTGCGTGACCCGAACCGGCGGCAGGAACCCGAAAGTGAGGGGCATCCACCGCCAGACGCCGCACCTGGGGCACGTCGCACCATCGACACCGTGACGCGCGATCGTCGCTTCACGGAGCTCCTCAGGGTCGAACCAGGCCGGGCCGACGGTGGGAACGATGATCTGAGTAGCGGCGCCCGCTGAGGTGGGATGCCAGTCAACCTCGCGGGTCTGGACATCGAATCGGGCCGCCGCCTCGACAGCCAGGCCCTGCTCGACACAGATGACGTCCAGCCGCCAGTTCGGCACCCAGGCACCCTCCACCTTCATCCCCCTACGCTGAAGCACGAGGGAGCCGGACTGGGAGTGCTTCGGCACCCCGCAGGTATCGCACCAGCCATCCGGACCGTACATCGGCGTCAGACCCCACGAATCCTCCGGCCAGGGCCAACCGCGATTGCGCTTCCAGTACAACTGAACGAAATCGGTCATCCCAACCCCAACGCTCGAAGGATCTCCGGGTACTCACTGTAGATCTGCCGAGCCGCGCCCTCGACCTGAGCACGAGTCGCCATTCCCGTCCCGTTCGACCCGTACGGAATCGCCTCCCGCCATGCATTCGTAAACACCTGATGTTCAGCCCGGGTGACCACTATCGACGGCATTTCCCCGATAGCTTGGCCCATCACGTCAGCAAATCGCTGCTCAATCAAATGGTGAGCCTGGATGCTCCCGCCCTGGCCAGCGGTCACAGCCCGCTGCACACTGTAGGGTGCAATCCCAGACCCAGCGTGGGTCAGAGACCTGAACCTGCTCGCTGTGGCGACACTTCCGGCGGAAACAGCCGCTGCCCCTCCATCGCGTGCAAAGGCGGACAGGAGCGCTTTCCCGGCGCTCGCCGCACCAAGGGCGATGGTCGCGAACAGACCCACACCAGAGCCGATGTCGTATGAGACCTTGTAGGTCTCGATGAAACAGTCATAGCCGGGGTCGATCCATCGCTCGAACGCACTGAAGCCGCCGAAAGTGATCACGTCGTACAGGCCAGCGAAATAGGCCAGCCCACCGCCAATACCGTCCACGACTGGGTCGCCGGTGTACAGGCCGGTCGGATCCGTGAACTGAACCGGATTATTGGAGGCGTAAGCGTACGGCTGCCGCGTGTCATCAAGCGCAGGATCGACGCTGACGAACTGCCCAGTCTCAGGATCGTAGTCACGCGCCCGAAGGTGCACCAAGCCGGTCACCGGATCGGTCAAGTTGCCGGTGAACCCAAACACCGTGGCGATCGCACCAACAGCACTGAGCACGCTCCCGAACTCGGTATAGGTTCGCTCACCCAGAACCTGCGCCGAGCCGTCGGTGCTCAGCCGAACCGAGCCGAGCATGTCAGTGTGCAGATAGCTTGCCTGGTCGGATGCCTTGTCTATCTGGGCCAGCGGAGTCGATCTCGGGCCGTACAAGTAGTAGTTGTCGTTGTCAGCCATGAGCAGAGGCAACGTGCGCGCAGTCGACCACAGGTACTGATCCGTGGTCGTGCCGTCCTGTCGTACCTGCCTAAGGCCTCGCGAGTCCGTCTGATAGCTGACGGCCGCATCCGGTGTCGTGACCTGCCGTAGGTATCCCGCCGCGTCGTACCCGTACGTCGTGGTGGCCGGCAAAGACCCCGCCGCGACACGTTTCGTCCGTGCCCCGTTGGCGTCGTAGGCGTAGGTCGTGTCGCTGCCATTGACCGGGTGTCTCGCGGTGATCTGCTGCGCCGGGTTGTACGCCAGGGTCGATCCGTCATCGGCCACCACGAGCAACCCGGCGGGAGTTGCCGTTGCCGGCACCACCGTAGTGGCCGAGCCCGTGGCGCGCTCAATGCCGGAAAGCTGGCCCACCGCGTCGTGGCTGAAGGTGGACTCAGACTCACCGCCGCTGAAGGTGCTGGTTTGATGGGCAAGTTGCCCGGCATCGTCGTAGTCATAGCTGAATGCGGCGAGCTGAGTCGAACCCCGCGCTGCCGTAATCGTGCTGACTCGGCCGGCCGCGTCGTACTCGTCAACCTCCGCTACGCCGTTCGGCGTACCCTGAGCTGACAGCTCCCCGTCCTCAGTCCAACCGAAGGTCGTCACCCGGCCGGACCAATCGGTGAGCGAGGTCATCTGATTGGCCTTGTCGTAGGCGTAGGAGACCTTGCCTGCATCTGGATATGAGATGGACTGCAGACGTCCGCCAGCGTCGTAGGCGTAGGAGAGTTCGTCTCCGCTGCCGTCGGTCTCAGCGACCAACCTGCCCGTTTCGTCGTACTCGAGGCTTGTCGCCCCAGTCGCATCGGTGATCCCCACCGGCCGCCCGGCTGCGTCGTATTGGTAGGTGGTGGCGCTTGCGGCCGAACTTGAGTAGCCGACGCCGGTGACCCGACTCGCCGGATCGTAGGTGTAGTCGATCCTGCTCCGGTCAGGAAGCGTCTTTCGGACAAGCCGCGCCGCATTGTCGTAGTGGAAGCTCGTGGCAAGCCCGCCGGGCTCGGTTCGCGACCCTAGCAACCCAGCAGTGGTGTATCCGTAGTCGGTACGACCACCATCCGCGTTGGTAAACGACAATAAGCTCCCGGCCGGGTCGTAGGTGTACTTCAGCTTGCTTTCATCGGGGAGAGTCACCTCGACCATGCGACCGTCGTCGTCATACGTCGTCGTTGTGGTCCTGCCGAGTGGGTCGGTGACACCGACTATTTGCCCGGCTGCGTCGTACTCATAGTCGGTCGTGTTGCCCAGAGCATCGCTGACTGCCACTGTCTGGCCGGCGGCGTCGCGCTGTTGGGTGGTCCTGGCCCCGGACGGCAGCTCAGTGCTCAAGAGTCGACCCGCGAGGTCGTAGGTGCTGGACGTCACTCGGCCAAGAGGATCGGTTGCTGTGACCACGTTCCCGTAATGGTCGCGAACGGTGGTCGCCGTGTTGCCATTCGGGTCGGTGGTGCTCGACAGGTTCCCAGCGGCGTCATAGGCGAACACGGTCTCGCTGCCTTCGGCGTCCGCTTTCGAGACTAGTTGACCAGCCGCGTCGTGTCGGTAGCGGGTGGTCTCGCCCGCCGCATTGGTTTCCGACGCCAGTCGTCCTGCCGCGTCGTACGTGTATGAAGTGACGCCTCCAATTTCGTCTTCAACAGCGAGCACGCGACCGGCCTTGTCGTAGGAGGTTGAGACTGCCCCGGCAGAATCCCTAGTCCGAACCACCAGGCCGGCCTTGTTGTACCGGTAGGTCGTCTTGCGACCGTCCGCGTCGGTGACCTGCACACGGCGACCCGCGCTGTCGTACTCGTAGCTTGACACTGCACCGTTGGCATTCGTGAAGGTGGAGACCGTTCCGTCGGTGCCATAGGTCCACACCTGCTGGTGCCCGCCGGGCGAGGTGGAACTGAGCAGCTGCCCTGAGCTGGAATAGGAAGCCGTTGTGGTTTGCCCCATCGGGTCGGTAACCGTCAGCGGGGAGTGATGCTCTCCGTACGTCCACTTTGTCTCACGCCCAAGAGCGTCCACTTGTGAAGTGCGGTTGCCCTGATCATCGTAGGAATAGCTGGTCAAACCGCCGTTCGGCTCAAGTACAGAAGCGACCAAGTTCAACTCGTTGTAGGCGTACTGGGTTACGGCCTCGGTCGGCGTACCTTCGGCGACCGTCGTCTCGACGAGCATGCGGTCGACGTAGCGATCAACGATCCTGATGCCATCTGGTCGAGTGGTAGTAGTGATCGTTGAGTCGGAGCCGACCTCGTAGCGGAACCTTGTGACTCGGTCGATCTCGTCCTTCTGCTTCACCACCCGCCCGGCGTCGTCATATCGATTGACCACCCGTCCGCCGCCCGGGCGCACTACCGACGTGATCAAGTGATCCGAGTTGTACTTGTACCTTGTCACGGCCCCATCAGGCGCCGTGACCGCAGCCAGATCTCCTGCGGCGTTGTACGAGTACTTCGCGGTCCTTCCGGCCGAGTCGGTGACCTTCGAGATCCGCTGCCCCGTCCAAGCAATTGCGAACGACCGATCACCACTGGCGTTGATCGTGGCTAGCTTCCCGTCTGCGAAGCTGAATCCCACGGTGTTCCCGTCGCGGTCCATTGCCGCTACAAGGGTGCCGTCGGACCTGAAGCGGAGAACACCGTCGCGCCGAGTCAACCTCCACTGCGCCTCTGCTGAGTCCCACTGGAGCGCAGCGAGGACGCGATCCGGCGCAACGAACGCGGAGGTTGAGTCTTCCCTGGTGAAGATGAGAATCGAGCCGTTCTCCTGCTCCACTTCAACCTGCCGAGGCAACTGGTTCGAATCATCGGAGGGTACGAGCTCGCGGAGACGAGCCCCAAGGTTCGCCGTCCAACCGAATCCGAACGGGCCGCTGTCACCGGCTCCGCTGGTCGAGTACGTCCTAGCCACTGACATGCTGGGTCCGACACCGACAAGGATGAGATCTACTTCCTGAAGATAGAACTCTCCGGTCGCGGTATTGACGGGGTCCGCGCGCCCGCAGGCACACGGCCCCTCCGCCAGGTTCTGGCCCCCCGCGGTTTCGTCCCGACCGCTCAACGGCGAAGTCAGCGTGGGACCAAACACCGGGCTGGGTGCGCTGCCAAACACGCTCGCGGTGAGCACATAGGTTACGTCGTCGATCGAGCTCGGGTCGGTGGCCGGAGCCAGCAAGGCGGCGTATTGCCCACCCCGAGATGCCCCGCTGAAGACACACCTCTTGCCGGTGAAGCACTTCCCGACCCTCGACCCGGTCTGAGCGTTGAACAGATACCAGGCCCAGGATCCGAATGAGAGGCCGACATTCTGGTTGGCGATGAGGGTGAGGGTGCTACCACCCGTGTGCACGAGCGCGCTCTGCCATGGCGTCCGGTCGATACGCAGTCGGTTGGAATCCCCGCGCCATCCGGAGCGAAGCAGTTCGTCGAACGAGGCCGCCCCCGACGGAGCGACAATTGCCTCAACCAGGATCAGGTGTCGCCCGTCATCCCCACGCCGGTAATAGGCAGTCTGGGCGTCGCATGTCGTGCCAGTGTTGCATTCGGCCAAGATCGTTCGCCCATCCATGTCGGCGATGTAGAGCGTCAGCCGGTCGCTCGTCAGTCCGAGATTCTGATTCGCTGTCGCCTTGATCTGCGCCGTGTCCCCAGGGGCGAGTTGCTGCCGATCCGACTCGACAGTGATCTCCCAACCCTGTTGAGCGACCGCTGGCTGCTCACTCCCGAGACCAATGAGGTCTTGAAGATCACCCAAAGATGAAGGTGGCTCGGATCTGCGCTCGGCGACCACTCCCATGAAGTGGCCGGCCCATGGATCCACCGTCACCCAGTCGATACCCGCTGAGCACTCCGTGCCACTGTCACACTGAGCGATCAGGACGTTCTTGCTCATCTCGAAGATGTACAGCGAGTAGCGTCCGCGTGTGTCCCTTACGTTCTGGTCAGCGCGCAGATGCACCGTCGTGCGCTCGCCCGCAGCCAGCACGTCCCGCTCAACCGATACTTGAAGTGTCCACGCCTTCCTGGCGATAGTGACCGGCTCGGACACAGCTTGGATATCCGCTGCCTCAACGACTGTCTGAGAGACGACATCATCGGCAGAAACGACGGCCGCAATGAATTGGGCCGAAATCGCATCGTCTGTGTATGCCGGAATCTCAACTTGGCATGCTGAACCCGCTACGCAGGTTTGGGCTCGCCTCGCCCTCGTCACATCAAAGATCGCAACCGAATACGCGCCAGAGGTGCTAGAGAGGTCTTGGTTCAGCGTGGCGACCAAACTCGCGTGCTCGCCCGCACCGATCTCGATGCGGTCAACATCCAGAACGATGTCCCATGCTGACCGTGAGACCGTCACGGCCTGTGATTCCACCGCTCCGACAGCCGCCCTGTACTCATGCGGACCACCCGACGCAAACCCGAGTTCAGCCTCACAGTGAGTCCCGCTTGTGCATTGCTTGACGTCGACACTGTCGGTGACATCTCTGATAATGAGCGTGCTTGCGCTGTCTTCCAGGGGTTGATCCACGATCGCTGTGAGAGTGAACGTCTCCCCGGCAGCGAACTGGATCTTGTCGGTGGTCAACAAGACTTGGGACGGCGGCAAAGGGTCAGCGACGGCTTCTGGTACAAGCGATGGGGCGAAGAAGACCAGGCTGGACGCCACCACCCAAGACGTGAACAATCCGCATAGGCGACGACCCGACCCGAAAGCACGCATTTCCATGCGGGCAAGGTATTAGTACGACCGGCGCCGAGGACGGGGAATGCGTTTATCGACCAGTAAGGTTCGAACACTTTCGAGATCGAACCCTTGCCCTGCGGAGCTCCCGGCCTGCGCCGGGATGACTTGGTCGCTGAGTGGGTGGGATGACGAACGATCTGGCTCCGGGATGCCCATCCGTGGAAGCGGTTATGCGCAAGACTCAGACCCATGGCTCGCTCTGAGGACGCGACAACGCCAGCCGTCGTCACCGGCGACTTCGACCGGCGCAACAAGTGGACGTTCGGCGTCGGCACGGTCGGCCGCGACATGGTCTACACCCTGGTCAGCCTGTACCTGGTCTTCTTCCTCAGCGACGTGCTCAAACCGTCACGGGAGGACTTCCTCTGGGCCACCTCGCTGATCCTGCTCGCCCGGCTGTTCGACGCGGTCGCCGACATCGTGATGGGCGCCATCGTCGACAACACCCGCACCCGCTGGGGCCACTACAAGCCCTGGATCGCGGGCGGCGTGGTCGCG